>MDSV01072373.1_pt1 | contig 62887 bp, 63 predicted proteins | sample 810851 | NCBI WGS metagenome assembly MDSV01 (sample SAMN05326640, study PRJNA326480) | marine metagenome | isolation source: seawater | place: Atlantic Ocean: North East | collected 2012
ATACTCAAGCGGTCAACGAGGGCAGACTGTAAATCTGCTGGCTTAGCCTTCACAGGTTCGAATCCTGTTCTCCCCACACCATTTATATGGTAATGCGAGAGTAGCTCAGTTGATAGAGCGTCAGCCTTCCAAGCTGAGGGTCGCGGGTTCGAGTCCCGTCTCCCGCTCTTTAGGAAGGAAGAAGAGTTGTTTAAGGACGAGTTGCTCTGATAGCTCAGTGGTAGAGCGCGTCCTTGGTAAGGACGAGGTCGCGGGTTCAAACCCCGCTCAGAGCTCTTGTAGGAAGGGGATCGCGCTAGGCGGGATCCGCGGGGCGAGACCCCGTTCTTAAAAAGGTGAAAACGAACACCAAAAAGAGGATCAGCGAGATGGGTAAGGAGAAGTTCGAGCGCACCAAGCCGCACGTGAACGTGGGTACGATTGGACACGTCGATCACGGTAAGACGACGCTAACGGCTGCGATAACAACCACGCAGGCGAAGAAGCATGGCGGAGAGGCGGTTGCGTTCGAGAACATCGACAAGGCTCCGGAAGAGCGGGAGCGTGGAATTACGATTGCAACGGCGCACGTAGAGTATGAGACGGAGGCCCGTCACTACGCACACGTGGATTGTCCGGGTCACGCCGACTATGTCAAGAACATGATCACGGGTGCAGCGCAGATGGATGGCGCGATTCTCGTTGTGAGTGCGGCGGACGGACCGATGCCCCAGACGCGCGAGCACATCCTGCTCGCTCGTCAGGTCAACGTGCCTTTCATCGTAGTATTCATGAACAAGGTCGACATGGTCGACGACGAGGAGCTCTTGGAGTTGGTGGAGCTGGAGGTTCGTGAGCTGCTGAGTGAGTATGACTTCCCTGGCGATGATATTCCGATCGTTAAGGGCTCGGCGCTAAAGGCGCTTGAGGCTGGCGGGGAAGGCGATGCGGCGGCGTGCATCCAGGAACTGATGGATGCGATCGACTCGTATATTCCGCAGCCAGAGCGCGATATCGAAAAGCCGTTCCTGATGCCTGTCGAGGACGTGTTCTCGATTACGGGTCGCGGCACGGTGGCGACAGGCCGCATTGAGCGCGGGATCGTCAAGCAGGGTGAAGAAGTGGACATCGTCGGGATGGGCACGGACAACAAGACGGTTGTGACTGGAGTTGAGATGTTCCGTAAGCTTCTGGACGAGGGCCGAGCGGGAGACAATGCAGGACTTCTGCTACGTGGAGTGGACAAAGAGGATATTGAGCGTGGTCAGGTGTTGGCCGCTCCGGGCTCTATCACTCCCCACACTAAGTTCAAGGCTGAGGTATACGTCTTGACCAAGGAAGAGGGTGGGCGACACACTCCGTTCTTCAACGGGTATCGTCCCCAGTTCTACTTCCGGACGACGGATGTGACGGGTGCGGCGAACCTTCCTGGGGGTGTAGAAATGGTCATGCCTGGGGACAACGTGCAGATGGAAGTCGAGCTAATCACTCCCATCGCGATGGATCCGGAACTTCGGTTTGCGATCCGTGAGGGTGGGCGCACGGTCGGTGCCGGCGTCGTTACCGAAATAATCGAGTAGGAGGCAGGAAAGAAGTCCGGGTCGGGGTAGTAGCGCCCCGGACTAACGTGGTGTGTGTGGGGCTGAGTGCCCCTTCAAAGGAGGCATTCGATGCCGCGCGACAAAATCGTCCTCGCTTGTGAGGACTGCAAAGATAGGAACTACGACACTACGAAGAACAAGAGGCTGCACCCAGAGAGGGTGGAGTTTCGCAAGTATTGCCGTAGGTGCCGTGGCCACAGACAGCATAAGGAAACGAAGTAGTGTCAGCGATAGATAAGGCGAAAGGGACGCGCGCTTTCATCGAAGAGTGTGTGGTCGAGCTCCAAAAGGTCACTTGGCCGGACTGGGCGCAGCTTCGTTCTGCAACTTTCGTGGTGCTTGTTTTTACTATGGTGGTGTCACTGATCATATGGCTCATGGACAAGTCTGCGAGCTTTGTGATTAGCACCATTATGGGAATCTTCGGAGCCTAACGTGAGTACCACAACCGATTCTCGGTGGTATGCTGTTCAGACGTATTCTGGGCATGAGAATAAGGTTCAACGGCTAATACAGCTCAAGATTGATGAGGGCCAGGATGAAGGCGAGTTACTAGACGTTCTAGTGCCGACCCAAGAAGCTTTGGAAATCCGAAATGGAAAGAGGGTGTCAGTCACTCGTCGCTTGTATCCAGGTTATGTGCTAGTGCATATGGCCTTGAATGAACGTACTGCGCACTCGGTCAACAACATTCAGGGTGTGATCAAATTTGTGGGCTCAGGTAAGGCTCCACACCCTCTTCGCGAAGATGAAATCAACAAGATCCTTGGGGTCGAAACGCAGTCCGAGGACAAAGCACAGGAAGAGATCCCATTCCACATTGATCAGGTGGTAGAGGTTACCAAAGGCCCATTCACTGACTTCTCCGGTACCGTTCAGGAAGTTTATCCTGATAAGGGTAAGGTGAAGGTGGAGGTGTCACTCTTTGGTCGTCCGACTTCGGTCGAGCTTGATTACACGGATCTCAAGGGATATTAGAGCGGGAACACTAGAATTATGGCGAAAAAAGCAGTCGGATTTATCAAACTTCATGTCGCGGGTGGGCAGGCCAATCCAGCCCCTCCCGTAGGCCCTGCGTTGGGGGCACATGGCGTCAACATCATGGAGTTCTGCAAGCAGTTCAACGCGAAGACCGCCGATAAGCAGGGAATTACGACTCCGGTCGAGATCACGGTCTACGCGGATCGGTCGTTCTCGTTTATAACGAAAACGCCGCCGGCTGCCGTTTTGATCAAGAAAGCTATTAGTTTGCCGAAAGGATCGGGCGAGCCAAACCGTGAGAAGGTCGGTACAATCACGCGGGCTCAGCTCGCAGAGATTGCGGAGAGTAAGATGGAAGACCTCAATGCGAACGATATCGATTCAGCGGTTGAGATGATCGCTGGGACGGCCCGTTCCATGGGAGTCATAGTAGAGGGCTAACACATGGGGACCTAGGTGTCCCACCCGTGTACCACCGTCTGAGAGCCGTCAGCGGTGGGAGGGTAAACGAAGCGGCTCTTGAAGCAGGATGCCAAAAAAAGGGAAACGCTACGGTTCGGCCCGCGCGGCCGTCCCGAGCGGTGTGAAGATGGCGCCAGATGACGCGGTGAAGCTCGTACGGGAGCTCGCTACGGCGAAGTTCGACGAATCTGTCGATGTCGCTACGCGTCTCGGAGTTGATCCGCGACAGGCGGATCAGCTCGTCCGCGGCACCGTCGTCCTTCCGCATGGGACGGGGAAATCCGTTCGAGTCTTGGCGATCGTCCAGGGTGAGAAGGAGGAGGAGGCCAAGGAGGCTGGAGCCGATCACGTGGGAGTTGAGTACGTCGAAAAGATCGAGGAAGGATGGGTGGATTTTGACGTCTGCGTTGTCACGCCCGATCTAATGGGGAAGGTGGGCCCGCTCGGCCGCGTGCTTGGTCCGCGGGGCCTCATGCCGACTCCGAAAGCTGGAACCGTGACCTTCGATATCGGTCGTGCTGTGAAAGAGATTAAGGCGGGTAAAATAGAGTTCCGGGTCGATAAAACCGGAAACGTGCATGCGCCGATTGGAAAGGCGTCGTTCTCTGATGAGCAGCTTCAAGAGAATCTCACGGCTTTTATGGACCAAATCATGCAGTCCAAGCCGTCGTCAGCGAAGGGTGCGTATCTGAGGAGCGTAACAGTCTCAAGCACGATGGGGCCGGGTGTGGCCATCGACACTAACGCTTGGAGGGACTGATGGACCGCGCCACAAAAGAGACATTTGTTGAGGAGCTCAAAGAGCGAATCGATCGGGCGCCCGTTCTGTACCTGACTGATTTCACGGGACTAAGCGTCAAGGCAATGACCGAACTTCGCTCATCGCTACGTAAATCCGGCGCTGAGTATGTGGTGGTCAAGAACCGACTCGCGAAGCGCGTATTTGATGAGTCCGAGACCCTTCCCGATATCGGAGAGAGTTTGAGCGGGCCCACCGGGTTCGTCTTTGGATACGAGGACGCTGCTGCGGCTGCCAAGGTGCTAAGCGACTTCGCAAAGGATCATGACAAGAAGCCTACCTTCAAGCTTGGACTCCTAGATAACAAGGTGATTCAGGCCGAGCAGGTGGAAAGAATCGCAAAGCTTCCGTCGCGCGAGCAGCTTCTCGCGGAGTTAGCAGGTGCGATGGAGAGCCCAATGGCAGCACTCGCGTCTGCTCTCGGCGCAAAGCTTCAGGAAATGGCCGGTCTGATGGACGCGCTGAAGGACGAGCGTGCTAAGGCAGGTTAAGCCCGCATCCCGGGCAAGTAGTAAAAGGGACGCGGGCGCGTTCCTGGTAATTCACAGGTTCAAACCAGTTGCCGACAAGAAGTCGGTGGACATTTAGGAGACAGGAAAAATGGCGAATCAGGAAGAGCTGCTCGAAGCGATTGGTGGCATGACCGTTCTCGAGCTCTCCGAGTTCGTTGATGCCTTCAAGGAGAAGTTCAATGTCACGGCTGTGGCCGCTCCGGTTGCGGTAGCGGGTGGTGCTGCTGCGGGTGGTGACGCTGGTGGGGCTGAGGCAAAGGATGAATTCGATGTCGTTCTAGCCGGCGTTGGCGATAAGAAGATCCAAGTTATTAAGGTCGTGCGTGAGCTGACTGGCCTGGGCCTCAAAGAGGCGAAGGATGTGGTCGACAGTGCTCCAAGTAACGTGAAGGAAGGTGCGACACAGGAAGAAGCCGACGAGATGAAAGCGAAGCTCGAGGAAGTCGGCGCCACTGTCGAACTCAAGTAACGCCGGCCAGGCTAGCGAGTGTCTCGACATTCGTATATGGGCAGAACGACCGGAGTGGGACTCGGTAAGATCTCGACTTCGGACGCGGCGTTATGTCGCGTGACAAATAGGAACAGTTCGCGACCGCGCCATAGGAACATCTTTGGAAAGGTGAGCCTGTGGTGGGGAACCGCGTGTCTGTCCCAACTCGAAAACGATAATGCTCCTCGCACGCGTTTGCGGACGAGGTCGTAAGGGGGACTTACGTTGGAACTGCGCAAGGACAACCGCCCGATCCTGAGCTTTGCTAAGCTCAAGTCAGTGATGCCGATGCCGAACCTGCTGGATGTTCAGCTTCGCTCATTTGAAAAGCTTGTGGAGCAGGATCCCGATGAGCAGTGGGATTTTGGCCTCGATCGAGTCTTCGAAGAGATTTTCCCCATCGAAGACGTCAATGAGTACTTCATGCTCGAGTATATCTCGTGCGCACTCGGTGAGCCAAAATACTCCGTAGAGGAGTGTATTGAGCGGGACATGACGTATGCCGCTCCGCTCAAAGCGACGCTCCGCCTCATCGTGTGGGAGCAGCCGGAGGAAGATCCAGACGCCCCGAAGAAGCGAAAGAAAAAGAAAGTCTCAACTCCGATCGAGGAACGTGTTACCCAAGACATCATCGAAAAGGAAGTGTACCTCGGTGATCTCCCTCTCCTGACAGACCTTGGAACATTCATCGTGAATGGTGCCGAGAGGGTGGTAGTCAGTCAGTTGCACCGTTCTCCAGGTGTCGTCTTTGAAGAGAGCATCCACCCCAACGGAACAAAGCTCTACAGCGCGCGGATTATCCCCTTCCGTGGGTCGTGGGTGGAATTCACGCTAGACATCAATGACATCTGCTACGTCCACATAGATAAGAAGAAGAAATTTCCTGCGACTGCTCTGTTGCGGGCCCTCGGATTCTCAACGGATGCAGACATCTTCAACCTCTATTATCAGGTAGATGAGGTGAAGCTTGGCAAGTTTGATGATGCCAAGAAGCAAGAGATCGAAGGCAAGGTCATTGCCGAAGAGTTCGCCGATCCTGAGACAGGTGAAATCTTGATCGACAATGGTGAGGAGATTGAGGATGAAGTTATAGAAATCCTCGAGCGCCTAGGCGTAAAGAAGATCAAGATTTACAAGAGTGATCGGGAAACGGCTCGCGGTGAGAGCCCCATGATCAAGAACACGATCAAGAAGGATCCAACCGAAGACGAAGGCGAGGCCCTCAACGCCATATATTCGTTACTTCGTCCGGGAGACGCTCCAAATATAGAGACGGCTCGCGAAGCTTTAGAGAGGGTGTTCTTCGACCCCAGGCGCTATGACCTAGGGCGTGTAGGCCGTTACAAGATCAATCAACGCCTTCAGGTGGATGTGCCGCGAAGCGAAGCCGTCCTAACCAAAGATGACTTTGTCTCCATCATCGGTCACTTGATTGAGCTGAACGAGGGTCGTGGCTTCACTGATGACATTGATCACCTCGGTAACCGCCGTGTGAGGACAGTCGGTGAGTTGATCGCAAACCAGTTCAGTGTTGGTCTCAGTCGGATGGCTCGCTTGGTCAAAGAGCGCATGTCGATCAACAACGATCCTGAGAAGATCAACATCGACGATTTGGTCAATGCGAGAACGGTATCTGCGGTTATTCAGGCGTTTTTCGGATCCAGTCAATTGTCTCAGTTCATGGACCAGACGAATCCGCTAGCCGAGATGACACACAAGCGTCGCCTTTCGGCGTTGGGGCCAGGTGGACTTACCCGGGAACGTGCTGGCTTTGAAGTTCGAGACGTCCATTATTCGCACTACGGTCGGATGTGTCCGATTGAGACCCCTGAGGGTCCGAATATCGGTCTCATCACGTCGTTGACCACATATTCGAGGATCAACGACCTTGGATTCGTAGAGACCCCGTATCGGAAGGTGAAAAACGGAAAGGTCACAACCCAGATCGAGTGGCTTTCCGCTAATGAAGAGGAGGAATCACGGATTGCGCAGGCAAATGCGCCGCTGGACGCCAAGGGCGGTTTTAAAAATGAGTTTGTTCTCTGTCGCGAACGTGGTGATTTCCCGCTCCTCACGCCAGAAAACATAGAATACATGGATGTGGCCCCCGACCAGCTAGTATCGGTTGCGGCTGCTTTAATCCCATTCCTTGAGCATGACGATGCAAACCGCGCGCTCATGGGTTCAAACATGCAGAGGCAAGCCGTGCCACTCCTCTACACGGACGCACCGCTTGTGGGTACAGGTCTCGAAGCAAAGGTTGCTTCGGACTCCGGTGCGGTTATAACGGCACACCGGACCGGTACTGTAGCGCACGTTACAGCTGACGAAATCGTTGTTGACACTGGACAAGTCGTACCGGGTCGCGGTGAGCAGCCACTGGCCAAGTTGGCGCAGTACGACCGCTATAGACTCAAGAAATACTGGCGCACTAACCAAGACACAGCGATCAACCAGCGTCCCCTTGTAAAGATAGGTGAGGAGATCCATCCGGGAGACATCATCGCCGATGGCCCGAGCACTGATCAGGGTGAGCTTGCACTCGGTCGCAATCTGCTCGTCGCGTTTATGCCGTGGTATGGGTCCAATTTCGAGGACGCCATCGTTATCAGCGAGAAACTAGTGAAGGACGATGTGTTCACGTCAGTACACATCCAAGAGCTAGAGTTACATGTCCGCGATACGAAGCGAGGCATGGAAGAGATAACTCGTGAGATCCCAAATGTGGCCGATGAGAATCTTGCTGATCTGGATGAGCGGGGCATCGTTAGAGTCGGAGCTCGAGTCAAGGCCGGTGACATCCTTGTAGGAAAGATCACCCCGAAAGGTGAAACAGAGCTCTCGCCGGAGGAGAAACTGCTGACTGCAATCTTCGGTGAGAAGGCTAAGGACGTTAAGGATTCGTCTCTGAAAGTCTCGCCTGGTATGACTGGGACCATTATCGATGTGAAGATCTTCAGTCGCCGAATCGATGATCCTCTCTTGGAGAAGGAACACGGAGAGAAAATTGGTGACCTGCGTGCTCTTGAGCGAGAAGAGATTCAGCGCATTCAAGATGCGCGCGATGAAGAATTGCGCTCCGTTTTGCAGCGGCAAACAGTTGCCTTGATGCTCAAGAAAGGTACAGTCGAGCCCGTGCTGGATGAGGGCACGAAGCTTACGAAGGATTTGATTCAAGAGATCAACTTCAAGAGGGTTGATTTAAAGACCTTCAAAGTCCAGAACAAGGAAGCCGGCGAACGCTTGCGCCAAGTGGTTGATGAGTCCGATCAGCGGATCCAGGACGTGAAGGCACGAACGGAGGAGCAGATCGACAAAGTCTTCAAGCCGGACGAGCTTCCGCCGGGAGTGGTTCAGCTGGTTAAAGTTTACGTTGCCGAAAAACGGAAGATTTCTGTCGGTGATAAGATGGCTGGTCGCCACGGTAATAAGGGGATCATCGCCCGAATCGTGCCCGAGGAGGAAATGCCGTTCCTCCCGGATGGGACTCCGGTAGAGATAGTGCTCAATCCACTAGGAGTGCCGTCCCGGATGAACGTTGGCCAGGTCTTGGAAACACATCTTGGGTGGGCCGGGCGAGTACTTGGGTTTGAGTCGAAGACCCCGGTTTTCCAGGGGGCGACTGAAAATGAGGTTGGCGCACTTCTCAAGCTAGCTGGCCTCAGGTGGGTGGATGATGCACTCGGCTTGAGAGCGAATTCGCCGACGGCGCATACTGATATCGAGACATTGGTGAAAATCGCGGGTTCCCTTCCCGTGGCTATGGCAGGGAGTGAGGACGACTCCCCGGATGCCGTGAGTAATACACACGGCATCGGTCAGTCTCTGGACGCCTATCTTCGAACCAAGCTTTCGAAGACGCAGGAGAGGTTCTTCGAGAAGACAGTTGCCTTCCTCGTCGACGCTGCAGATGAGCTCTCCGATAGGAAGGGCAAGAAGGTCAGTGAACTGTTCCCAGCCATTCACAAACTTAAGGGCCGTTCCGCAGTCAAGTCTGGTCTAGATGACGCGGTGGTTGAGCTCTTAGAGCATGCGGAGATATTCGCGAATGGTAAGATTTGGCTTCGTGATGGGCGTAGTGGTCGAAAGTTTGACTTCCCGGTCACCGTTGGCGCGATCTATATGCTTAAGCTGAGCCACCTCGTGGATGACAAGATCCACGCGCGCTCAATCGGGCCCTATTCACTTGTTACGCAGCAACCTCTGGCCGGTAAGGCACAGTTCGGTGGGCAGAGGTTTGGTGAGATGGAGGTGTGGGCCCTGGAGGCTTATGGTGCGGCGCATACGCTGCAAGAGATCCTCACTGTCAAGTCGGATGACGTGCAGGGTCGCTCCAAGGTTTATGAAGCCATCGTCAAGGGCGACAACTTGCCCAAGCCGGGCATTCCCGAGTCGTTCAACGTTCTAGTCAAGGAACTTCAAGCCCTCGGCCTCTCTGTGGTACTTGGGGAGGAGGAATAAGAAATGATCGATTTTCCCAGGACCCGCGACCAGCGTTCGGCTGACTTCGAGTTCATCCAGGTTCGACTCGCCTCTCCGGAGGAGATCCGTTCTTGGTCGTTTGGAGAGGTTGTAAAGCCGGAAACGATCAACTATCGGTCATTCAAACCGGAACGAGATGGACTTTTCTGTGAGCGTATTTTTGGGCCTGTAAAGGACTGGGAGTGCCACTGCGGGAAGTTCAAACGTATCCGCTTTAGGGGTCACGTTTGTGACCGTTGCGGAGTTGAGGTCACCCTTTCCAAGGTCCGGCGAGAGCGCATGGGCCATATCGAACTAGCCGTTCCCGTTGCCCATATATGGTTTTTTAAGACGCTTCCAAGTCAGCTGGGCTACCTCCTCGGCATGACTCTCCGGGACCTCGAAAAAGTTGTTTACTATGCGGCGTACGTCGTAACAAACCCGGGCAAACAGGAAGTAGAGTTCCAGCAGCTCCTAGATGAGGACGAGTACTACGACCTGCGTGTCAAAGCGCGGGATGAGGGGGATGAGGAATTCAAGGCGGAGATCGGTGCTGAGGCTGCACGAGAGTTGCTTCAGATGCTCGATGACCCAGACAAGAGGAAGATCAAGGACCGGAATTCGGACGGCCGCGGACTCGATCGTCTTGCTGACTGGTTGCGCTATGAGATTGCTAATGAGACGTCCCAGCATCGCAAGAAGAAAAAGCTAAAGAGGCTAAAGGTCGTCGATGCGCTGCGGAATTCTGGCGATACGCCAGAGACACGCAACAAGCCTGAGTGGATGATACTCGATGTGATTCCGGTAATTCCACCGGACCTAAGGCCGCTTGTCCCTCTCGATGGTGGTCGCTTCGCGACGTCCGACCTTAACGATCTCTACAGAAGGGTCATCAATCGTAACAATCGACTTAAGAAGTTGATCGACATGCGTGCGCCAGAAGTAATTCTTAGGAATGAAAAACGCATGTTGCAGGAGTCGGTAGACGCGCTCTTCGACAACGGACGCCGATCAAAGGCAATCCGTGGGCGTGGAAAGCGACCACTGAAGTCACTCTCTGACATGCTCAAGGGTAAGCAGGGGAGATTCCGTCAGAACCTACTAGGGAAGCGAGTCGATTATTCGGGCCGTTCAGTCATCGTCGTAGGTCCGGAACTGAAGCTCCACCAGTGCGGACTTCCGAAGGCCATGGCCGTCGAACTGTTCAAGCCGTTCATCATCCACGAGCTCGAGAAGCGTGGAGAAGCTGAGACGGTTAAGCGAGCAAAGAAGATCGTCGAGAAGGAAGATCCCAAGGTATATGAGGTCCTAGAGGACATCATCAAGGATCACCCGGTCCTCCTGAACCGTGCGCCAACACTTCACCGACTTGGCATCCAGGCATTTGAGCCAGTGCTGGTAGAGGGTAAGGCGATCCGGCTACATCCGTTGGCTTGTGCAGCTTTTAATGCCGACTTCGACGGTGACCAGATGGCGGTCCACCTGCCACTTTCTTATGAGGCTCAGCTTGAGGCACGAGTCCTCATGCTTTCGTCGAACAATATTCTCTTGCCATCCAATGGCCGCCCAGTTGCTGCGCCGACCCAGGACATGGTCATTGGTTCTTATTACCTGACTAATCCGGGCCTCGAAATCGGAGACCTGGAGCGTGTTGCTAATGACACGAAGGTCGCTAAGGGTCGTCGTGAGACGGCCGACAACCAGCTGAACGAGATTTATGCGGACGCTCCGCGATTCTCTTCCTACGGTGAAGTGGAGATGGCACTCGTTCAGGAGCGCGTGACCTTCAATTCTCCAGTTTGGTACTTCGTGTCCGCCAACTTCGGCGGTGTAGACGACAAGGATGCGCGTTGGGAGCGTACGACCGCTGGTCGGGTTCTCTTCAATTCGATCATCCCTGATGAACTCGGCTTTATAAATAAAACGTTCGGTAAACGTGAGCTCGGCGACCTCGCCTTTGAGTGTTTCACTGTGACCGGCATGGGCCGGACTACAGAGTTTTTGGACGCCATCAAGGATTTTGGTTTCCGCTACGCTACCATGGGTGGCATCTCAGTGGGCATCGAAGATCTGGAGGTCCCAGCTGAGAAGCGAGAGATTCTTGAGGAGGCGGACGAGCAGGTCGCCAGGTTCCAGAAGGCTTACGCAAGCGGGTTCATTTCCAACGGTGAGCGTTACAACAAAGTCATCGACACCTGGACCCATGCGAACAACGATGTCGCTGATGCTATGGTGCGTCACTTGGAGCGGTCAAACGATGGCTTCAATCCGGTTTACATGATGATGACCTCGGGGGCACGAGGTAATCGTGACCAGATGCGTCAGCTCGCTGGAATGCGAGGCCTCATGGCGAAGCCGCAGAAGAAGTTGACTGGTGGTATTGGTGAGATCATAGAGTCGCCCATCAAGTCCAACTTCCGCGAAGGCCTATCGGTGGTCGAGTATTTCATCTCGACTCACGGAGCTAGGAAGGGGCTGGCGGATACGGCGCTAAAGACGGCGGATGCTGGATATTTGACTCGGCGTCTAGTTGACGTGGCACAAGATATGACGATCACTGAGGAAAATTGCGGTACGATCCTCGGACTTGACATGACAGCTCTGAAGGAAGGCGAGGACATAATTGAGCCGCTGTCTGATCGCATTGTGGGTAATGTCGCCCGTGATGATGTCTATGATCCAATCGATGGAGAGACGATCGTCAATGCCGGCGAGCTTATCCTAGAGGAACATGCTAGCCAAATTGAGCAAGCTGGGATACAAAATGTGGGCATTCTGTCAGTTCTTACCTGCGAGTCAAAACGCGGTCTCTGCCAGGCATGCTATGGTCGAAACCTAGCCACAATGAAGATGGTCGATGTTGGCGAAGCCGTGGGCATCATAGCAGCACAGTCGATAGGTGAGCCGGGGACGCAGCTTACCCTAAGAACGTTCCACATCGGTGGTACGGCTTCTCGTATCGCTGCCCAAACCCAGCGCAAGTCCAAGATTGATGGCATTATTGATTTGGATCGCGTAACAACGGTCACCACGCCGGACAAAAAGATTATTGTGACTTCCCGTGAGGGTGGAATCCTCTTGAAGACGTCAGATGGCGCCGTCAGGAGCCGCCTCGCGGTCCCATATGGTGCAACGATAGACATCAAAAAGGGTCAGAAAATCTCGGCCGGTGACTTGTTGTTCAGTTGGGATCCCTATTCTGAGCCGATGGTGGCGGACTCTAAGGGTGTCATTCACTTCCAGGATATCGTCGAAGACGTGACGATGCGCGAGGAGTTGGATGCGTCAACTGGTCGTCGTCAGAAGGTGATCATTGAGGATAGAGAGAAGAAGCTCCACCCGACGATTGTTATCCGAAAGAAGACAAAGAAGGCCGAAGTCCTGCGGGAGTTCATCGTCCCGGTCGGTGCTCAGCTCATCGTCAAAGACGGAGATGAGGTCGAGCTTGGGGACACAATCGCGAAGATAAGCCGCGAGGTATACAAGACTCGTGATATCACTGGCGGATTGCCGCGAGTAGCAGAACTCTTCGAAGCACGGAAGCCGAAAGATCCGGCCGTTATCACCGAGATCGACGGTAGCATTTCATTCGGTGATATTAAGCGTGGGAAGCGCCAGATCCATGTTACGCCTGATCAGGGAGAGCAAAGAACGTATGATGTGCCGGTTGGTAAGCACATGCGTGTGCACACGGGCGACGTAGTGCGTGCGGGTGACCGGATCTCTGAAGGACCGGTGAATCCTCATGACATTCTGGCTGTAATGGGCCCCCGGGCAGTTCAGGAGTATCTGCTCAATGAGATCCAAGAGGTGTATAGACTTCAGGGCGTGAAGATCAATGACAAGCACATTGGCGTGATTGTGCGTCAGATGCTGCAGAAAGTACGTGTTACTGATGCCGGAGACACCAAGCTGCTCGAGGGTGAGAATGTCGACCGGGCCGAGTTTAGGACCGTTAACACTGCTGCAATAGAGAACGGTGAAAAGCCGGCGCGAAGCGAACCTCTTCTCCTTGGTATTACAAAGGCTTCACTTACGACGGAGTCGTTTATCTCGGCTGCTTCCTTCCAGGAGACCACGAGGGTGCTCACGGATGCGGCGGTTCGCGGCGCGAAAGACGAGCTCAAGGGCCTCAAGGAGAACATTATCATTGGACACTTGATTCCGGCAGGAACGGGAATCCACCGCTATTCGAATGTCGAATTCATGGTGGAACAGTCCTACTATGATGAGGAGATCGTTCCCCTTGGAGAGCCTGGTGAGCTTGTGCCTGGCTTAGGAGGCGAAGGGTAAGAACTCTACTCACTCAATCAAGCAGAGCGAAACGCTGTGCTGGGTAAGGAAACGGCTCGGGTCGCATTTGCGGCTCGAGCTGTTTCCGTTTGAATGGGGGGGGCGGTGGTGATAGAGGTTATGGGTCTCGCAGGTCCGCGATCCAGCTCCGTAGCTGGTTATCTAACTTAAAGATTTGTAGCAGACGGGAGTCGCTCAGGTGGGGTCGATTGTAGTGGGAATAGCGGGTGGAAGTGCGTCCGGTAAGTCCACCATTGTAAGAGAACTTACAAGTCTCATGGGAAGAAGTCGTGTCGCAGTCCTGAGTCACGACGCCTACTACCACGACTTATCGCACATGCCAATCGGGCACCGGATCCAGGTCAACGTTGATCATCCGGACTCTCTTGAAACCTCATTACTCGTGAGACACATAAAGGCGCTGCAGGCAGGTCATACTGTGGAAAGTCCTCGATATGATTATGCCTCACAAACGCGCAGCTCGGTCGGGGTTACCATAACATCTGCGCCAGTCCTTATCGTGGAAGGGATGCTTACCCTGTGGGACGGGCGCCTAAGGGACCTCATGGATATCCGAGTTTTTGTTGACACTTCTCCTGAGCAGAGGCTTGAGCGGCGCATTGAGCGTGACGTATTAGAGAGGGGAAGGGATCCGAAGACAGTCAGGCAGCAGCATCTGGAGCGGGTACAACCGATGCACGAGATGTATGTACAACCGTCGCGAGTCCACGCGGACTTTCTCATTCCCGAAGGTGGACACAACATTGATGCGATCCGGGCTTTGGCAGATCAGGTCCTAGGGCTGCTCGATGACTGATTAAACAAAAAGGCCATTCGGACCAATGCCTCCCCTCGTCACCACACTCTCTGAGGGAGGAGCGCGCGACTGAGGGCTATGTTCTAGAGTAAGCGGATTTCTAGAGATTGCCTAGGAAAGATCCCTCTAATGCACGTTTGTTTCCGTTGACACTTATGGGGCCCGTTTCTACCTTTCTTTGCTCTATCGGACCGGCGTCCGCGTTCACCGTGGCCGCCGTTTTTTATCACGGTGTTGTGAGGTAGGAATGCCGACCATTAGCCAGCTCGTGCGGAAGGGTCGCAAGGCGCAGGGAAAGAAGAACAAGGCGCCGGCTCTTCAACGTAACCCGCAGAAGCGGGGCGTATGCACGCGCGTGTACACTACGACTCCGAAGAAGCCTAACTCGGCTCTCCGCAAGGTCGCTCGGGTTCGATTGACTAATGGTTTTGAGGTTACGGCCTACATTGGTGGTGAGGGGCACAACCTCCAAGAGCACTCAATAGTCCTCATCCGTGGTGGACGCGTGAAGGATCTCCCAGGAGTCCGTTACCATATCGTTCGTGGCACCTTAGATACCTCCGGTGTCGATGCGCGCCGGCAGGGGCGTTCCAAGTACGGGGCCAAGCGGCCTAAGTAAGGGGTTAGATAGATGAGCCGTCGTTCGCGCGCTGAGAAGCGGGAAACCCCGCCCGATCCGAAGTTCGAGTCCCGAGCCGTAACGAAGTTCATCAATAACTTGATGGTCGACGGAAAGAAGTCGAAGGCGGAGAAGATCTTCTATGATGCCGTTGATATCATGGAGCAGCGCTCGGGAGAGAACGGTGTAGAAATGTTCGAGGCCGCACTCAATAATGCCAAGCCAGCACTTGAGGTGAAGAGTCGCCGTGTGGGTGGTGCTACGTATCAGGTCCCAATTGAGGTGCGCCCCGAGCGACGGACTGCGCTGGCTAGTCGCTGGCTCATAGGATTCGCACGAGGCCGTTCAGAAAAGAGCATGGCCGAAAGGCTGGCCGCTGAGCTGCTCGCGGCTAGCCGTGGGGAAGGCTCTACAATCAAAAAGAAAGACGACACTCACCGAATGGCTGAGGCCAACAAAGCGTTCGCTCACTACCGGTGGTAAACACGAGTAACTGAATTAGATGATGAAAGCGTAGACCGAAGCCCTCGAAGTAAATAGGAGGGCTGCGGATAACTGAAACGCGATGGCCCCCGGGATTGCCGACGGGCCCTCTCCGATCTAGGGAGCGCGGATGGCTGTAAGTCCGAAAAGACTGCGGCAGACACAGCCTCGCTCCTTTTTTTATGCCCCTTCTGGGGGCTGTATCAATTAAGAAACAAGACGAGACACAGATAGATGCCTAGGACGACGCCACTTCCACTGCTGAGAAACATCGGCATCATGGCGCATATTGATGCCGGTAAGACCACGACGACGGAGCGTGTTCTGTTTTACACCGGTCGTGTGCATCGGGTTGGTGAGGTTCATGATGGCGCCGCTACGATGGACTGGATGGAGCAGGAGCAGGAGCGCGGGATAACGATCACGTCCGCCGCGACAACTGCGCACTGGACGCGACTTGGAACAGAGCATCGCATCAACATCATTGATACTCCTGGCCACGTAGATTTTACGGCCGAGGTAGAGCGCTCACTCAGGGTTCTTGATGGTGCTGTAGCTGTGTTTTGTGCGGTTGGTGGTGTGGAACCGCAATCGGAAACGGTCTGGCGTCAGGCTGATCGTTACGCTGTGCCGCGTATTGCCTTTGTGAACAAGATGGATCGCATAGGCGCCGATTTCATGAACGTAGTAGACATGATGCGCGATCGTTTGGGTGCGAACGCTCACCCAGTTCAGTATCCGTTAGGTGAGGGTGAGCTCTTTACGGGCATGGTCGACATCATCGAACGTAAGGCAATTATCTTCGAAGATGAGATGGGTTCCAAGGTCACTGAAGGACCTGTGCCAGACGGTCTAACTGACACGATTGAGGATCTCCGTAACGTACTGCTCGAGGCCGCGGTCGAGCACGACGACGAATTGATTGAGAAGTACTTCGCCGGTGAGGAATTAACGGACGAAGAATTTCGTCGTGCGCTCCGTACGGCTACGATCAAGGGCGCAATATTTCCAGTGTTCTGCGGCTCCGCCTTCAAGAACAAGGGCGTGCAGGCACTTCTGGATGGTGTCATCGATTACCTGCCCTCCCCGGTGGACGTCGACGCGATCCAAGGTCACTTGCCGCAGCAGGATGAGACGCTCGAAGAACGGCCGGCAGATGATGCCGCCCCCTTCTCGGCTCTTGCATTCAAGATTGCCACGGATCCGTACGTGGGTAAGCTGACGTTTTTCCGCGTTTACTCGGGTTCGCTCCCGTCGGGCTCTTACGTGCTCAATGCCACTAAAGACAAGCGTGAGAGGGTTGGACGCATCCTGCAGATGCACGCAAACAAGCGCGACGAACTGGACGAGGTGTTCGCTGGAGATATCGCTGCTGCGATCGGTCTCAAGGATGTTAAGACAGGCGACACCCTTACCACAGAAAGTGACCCGATTATCCTGGAAGCGATGAACTTCCCGGAGCCGGTGATCGCGGTTGCTATTGAGCCCAAGACCAAGGTCGATCAGGACAAGCTGACGAATGGATTGATCAAGTTAGCGGACGAGGACCCGACTTTTCGTGTCCAGACAGATCCAGAGACGAACCAAGTCATCATCTCTGGTATGGGTGAGCTACATCTTGAGATCATCGTGGATCGGCTCAAGCGTGAGTTCAGCGTAGAGGCCAATATCGGGCGTCCTCAGGTTGCATATCGCGAGACGATTAAGAACCGTGCTGAGAAAGTGGAAGCAAAGTTTGTCAGACAGACCGGCGGACGAGGTCAGTATGGCCATGTAGTCATCAACATAGAGCCGAGTGAGCCAGGGTCAGGGTTCGTTTTTGACGACAAGATCGTAGGTGGCGTCATCCCTCGTGAGTACATCAGTTCGGTGTCAGCTGGCCTCAAAGACGCGCTCGATTCGGGGATCTTAGCCGGTTATCCGGTTATCGATGTCAAGGTCGAGTTGATCGACGGGTCGTATCACGATGTCGACTCCAGTGAAATGGCATTTAAGATTGCCGGGTCCATGGCCATGAAAGAGGGCCTCAGGAAGGCCCGAGCAGTCTTGCTAGAGCCGATTATGGACGTCGAGGTGGTGACACCAGCCGACTATATGGGTGATATCATTGGAGACCTCTCATCCCGTCGTGGCCGGGTGGGTGGCATGACCGACCGGGCTGGTGCCAGGGTGATTGGCGCCTCTGTGCCCCTCGGTGAAATGTTCGGTTATTCCACGACACTGCGTTCCCTCAGTCAGGGGCGCGCTGTCTATACGATGCAGTTTGCGCAGTATGAAGAAGTGCCAAAGTCGACCGCGGAAGAGATCATGGCGGCGTCAGGCAAGAAGGATTAAAGGACCAACTTCAGCGATAGATTCAAACGAATGTCAGACAGAATCAGAATTCGGCTTAAGGCATTTGACCACTGGGTGGTCGACCAAACGGCGGCGGATATTGTTCGCACGGCGCAAAAGACGGGGGCATCTGTCCGTGGGCCTATCCCCCTTCCTACGCGTCGACAGCGTTGGACTGTCCTTCGTTCGCCACATGTAAATAAGAAGAGTCGTGAGCAGTTTGAGATGCGTACGCACAAGAGGCTCATTGATATAGTTGATAGCCGCCCGCAGACGATCGACGCGTTGACGAAGCTGGATTTGCCGGCTGGTGTTGACGTCGAGATCAAAGTCGACTGACGGAGGATTCCGGAGATGCCCGGATTGATTGGAAAGAAGATAGGGATGACTAGGATCTTCGATGACGAGGGAGTGCAGATTCCCGTGACTGTTATCGAGGCCGGGCCATGCCCCGTCGTGAGTGTGCGTTCCCAAGAACGGGATGGATACCATGCCGTGCAATTGGGTTTTGGTGCCAAGAAGGCTAAGCGCACCTCGAAGGCTGAAATGGGGCATGTCGCCAAGGCGGGCCTCGAGGCCGCACCTCGACTCATGCGTGAATTCCGTACTGATGACGTTGAAGAATACGAGGTGGGCCAGAGCCTCACTGTGGAGCTGTTCGAGGCTGGTGACCGGGTTAAGGTCACTGGTCGTGCTAAAGGCAGGGGGTTTCAGGGCGTGGTGAAGCGGCACGGTTTTAGTGGTCGTCCTGCCTCTCACGGTCACCCTATGTCTCGTAACCCGGGCTCACTAGGCCCGGGAACAGACCCATCCCGCGTGATTAAGGGGAAGAAGATGCCTGGTCGCATGGGTGGGGACCGGCAGACTATCCGGAACTTGCAGGTGGTGCGCGTCGATGGTGAGCGCAACCTGCTTTTCGTTAAGGGCGGTGTTCCGGGCGCCCGTGATGGTTACGTCCTGATTTCGAAGTAAGATCATGTTTAAGGCACGCTACTATAAAGCAGACGGCAAGAAGGGGAGGGCGCGGGAACTGCCTGCAGCCATCTTCGACGGAATCGTCAACAATGGCGCCATGCACCAAGTGGTGAAGGCATACCTGTCAAATCAACGACAGGGTACGGCGTCGGCAAAGACCCGTTCTGATGTTCGCGGTGGGAGCCGGAAGCCCTGGCGTCAAAAAGGTACCGGTCGCGCAAGGCAGGGCACGATCCGAGCGGTGCAGTGGGCGGGTGGTGGTGTTGCATTTCCCCCTATCCCGCATTCTTGGCGAAAGCGAGTGCCCAAGAAGGTTCGATCTCTGGCCCGTCGCTCGGCACTTAACGATCGTGCTGAGCATGATCGTGTGGTGCTCGTCGAACTGCCGATTATGGAAGTCCCCAAAACTCGGGATCTGAAGGACTTCTTGAGTGCGCTGGGTCTAGAGGGCAAGACTTTGATCCTAACTGATGGCATCAACACGAACATACACCGGTCTTCCCGAAATCTTCAGGCGATTGAGGTTCTCCCTTTCGGCACCGAGTCTGTCTATGACGTGCTATGGGCGAACACGGTCGTGATTGAATTGGGCGCGCTTGATCAGGTGGCCTCGGCTAAAGCCAGCGCTGAGAAGGCGACTGACGAAGCTCTGGTTGAGAAAGCTGCTAAAGCGCTAGAGGTGGAAGCTGAAAGCTCCGATGAGGAAGAGGTTGTCGCAGAGCCTGTTTCCGATGAGGGAGAAGGGGAGTAGCCTGATGCGAGAGCCATACGAGATCATTATCGCACCGGTCGTGACTGAGAAGTCCACCGATCAGATGGAAAACAACACCTACAGCTTTGTTGTCGCTAAGGACGCGAATAAGATTGAAATCGGCCATGCGGTTGAGAAGTTGTGGGATGTCACGGTGAAGGATGTTCGGACTATGCGCTATGCTGGCAAGGCGAAGCGGGCTTTCATGGGCCGCATGTCCCGGGGAGCAGGCCTGGGACGTCGTCCTTCCTGGAAGAAAGCAGTCGTCCAGCTGTCTGAAGGCGACTACATTGAGCTTTACGAGGCCGGATGATGGGCATCAAAAAATTCAGGCCGATGACGCCGGGCACCCGCACCCGCTCGATACTCGACAACGAGGTGCTGACGCGGAAAGGTCCGGAAAAATCACTAACAGAATCGATGAGCAGCTCCGGTGGTCGTAACCACCACGGACGTATCACGACACGTCGTCGTGGAGGCGGCCACAAGCGCCGTTATCGCATAGTCGACTTCAAGCGTAACAAGTTCGATGTGCCAGGCACCGTGGCTCACATCGAATACGATCCAAATCGTTCTGCCAATATCGCTCTGATTCACTACTCAGACGGTGAAAAGCGTTACATAATCCATCCTAAGGGTTTGGGTATAGGTGATACGATCACAGCTGGCCCGGATGCAGATGTAAGGGTTGGGTGCGCGATGCCGATGGAACTGATCCCGCTCGGGACGACAATCCACTGCATCGAACTAAAGCCCATGAAGGGAGCACAGATGGCGAGGTCGGCTGGGACGAGCTGCCAGCTGGTTGCGAAAGAAGGGGATTACGTGACGCTTCGTCTTCCTTCGACCGAGATGCGGCGAGTGCACAAGCGTTGCATGGCTACGATCGGAGAGGTTGGGAATTCTGACCACGAGTTGACCGTAGTGGGTAAAGCAGGTGCGAATCGCTGGCGGGGTAAGCGCCCCAAGGTCCGGGGTGTAGCCATGAATCCTGTGGATCACCCCCTAGGTGGTGGTGAAGGACGTTCATCTGGGGGGCGTCCTCCGGTGTCGCCTTGGGGTAAGCGCGAAGGTAAGAAAACGCGCAAAAGGAAAAAGCAGTCAAACAAATACATCGTGCGCGGCCGCAAGCGCGGCAAAGCCACACAGTCGTAGGCGGGAGAACGATTTATGCCGCGTAGCGTTAAGAAAGGGCCCTTCATCGACGAGAAGCTTCTCGCGAAGGTCGATAATATGAATGCCGAGGGCGAGAAAAAGGTCATTAAGACTTGGTCGCGGGCATCAACGATCTCTCCGGACTTCGTTGGGCACACGATCGCCGTTCATAACGGCAACAAATTCATCCCGGTGTACATCACGGAAAATATGGTCGGTCATAAACTCGGTGAGTTCTCTCCAACTCGTCTGTTTCGAGGTCATGGTGGGAAACTCGCGGACAAGCGATCACGTTGATTATGGAAGCCAGAGCAAAGGCCCGGTCCGTCGGAATGAGCGCTCGTAAGGTGCGTTTAGTCGTGGACCAAATCCGAGGAATGTCAGTTAACGAGGCGTATGCGATTCTTCAGTACTCGAAGAAGCGTGCCGCGGAGCCTGTGGGTAAAACCCTCCGCTCTGCTGTGGCTAATGCCCAAGTAAAGTCGCAGGACGAGGGTGAGATGATCGATATCGATGATCTTTTCGTGCGTGAGGCCTATGTCGATGAGGGACCCACCCTCAGTCGCTGGCGAGCACGGGCCCAAGGACGCGCATCTCCGATCCGTAAGCGCACGAGCCACATCACTGTGGTCGTGGATTCAAAGGACGCCTGAGGGTATGGGACAGAAGACACATCCGGTCGGATTCAGGCTCGGAATCGTTAAGGATTGGAAATCTCGCTGGTACGCTGAGCGCGATTTCCCACGCCTCCTGAATGAAGACGAAACTATTCGTAAGTACCTTCGCAGACGGCTCACGCATGCCGCTCTCGCGATGGTCGAAATCGAGAGAAAGCCGAGCAAGATCGTGGTGACCTTGCACACAGCGCGCCCTGGCGTCGTAATCGGGAAGCGTGGAGCCGAGGTAGACAAGCTTCGCGACGAACTGGCAGTGCTGACAAACGCTGAGATCTCCGTGAATGTTGAAGAGATAAAGCGTCCTGAAATCAGTGCGTATCTAGTAGCGGAAAACGTAGCGCACCAGTTGAGGCAGAGAATTTCTTTCCGTCGTGCGATGAAGAGAGCTGTCCAGTCGGCGATTCGAGCTGGTGCTGAAGGGATCAAGATCCAGTGTGCAGGTCGACTCGGGGGTGCCGAAATAGCACGAACTGAAGGCTATAACGAGGGTCGGGTGCCCCTGCACACACTTAGGGCTGACATTGATTACGCCGAAGTGCCTGCTTTTACCACCTACGGTGTAGTGGGAGTGAAGTGTTGGATCTTCAATGGAGAGATCGTTGACGAGCGCCGTGGCCGCACTTACTCCACCGGCTCCTGATTTAAGGATTGAGGATTTAGACCATGTTATCGCCTAGTAGAGTAAAGCGCAGAAAGACTCATAAGGGTCGTATGCGCGGGAAGGCTTTCCGGGGAAGCAAGGTCTCTTTTGGGGACTATGGCCTCCAGGCACTCGAGCCCACATGGATTTCGAATCGTCAGATTGAGTCCGCTCGTGTCGCTATGACGCGCCACATCAAGAGGGGTGGGAAGGTTTGGATCAGGATTTTCCCCGATAAGCCAATTACTCAGAAGCCGGCTGAGACCCGAATGGGTAAAGGTAAGGGTAACCCGGAGAAATGGGTTGCCGTGGTCAAGCCTGGACGGATCATGTTCGAGCTTGAGGGCGTGTCGGAAGAGGTTGCGAAGCGTGCTATGGAATTAGCCGCGGCCAAGCTGCCCATAAAGTGCAAGTTCGTCGTACGCGAACGGCAGCTCTAGGAGACAACAAACAAAATGAAGCCTGAAGACATTCGCGACATGAGCGACGCAGAGATTGAGGCGCGGCTCAGTGAACTCAAGGAGGAGCAATTCAAGCTCCGCTTCTCGAGTTCAATGATGGAAGTCGAGAACAATGCCCTGATTGGGCAGGTGCGTCGCGACATCGCGCGCATCAAGACGGTCCTTCGCGAGCGTGAGCTCGCCCAGAACGCGTGACGAGAGACATGAGCGAGAACACCACCACCGAGCGTAACCGTCGTAAGACCCGCACTGGAGTCGTGGTCAGCGATGCCATGAACAAAACAGTGATTGTCAATATCGAGAGGAGGTTCGCACATCCGCTTTATGGCAAGGGGATGAAGCGAACGAAGAAGTACCATGCCCACGATGAGAACAACGAATACCAAGTTGGTGACACCGTGCGTATCGTTGAGACGCGCCCGCTGTCCAAAACTAAGCGGTGGCGTGTTGTTGAGCTCATCGAGCGCCCGGTCTGACCGATAGCCAGAACTAGAGAGACACCATGATTCAGCAAGAGTCAATCCTTCGGATTGCCGATAACACGGGAGCCAAAGCCGCGCTATGTATTCGCGTCCTGGGTGGCTCGCGTCGGCGTTATGCTGGCGTGGGCGATGTGATTGTCGCGACGGTAAAGGATGCGATCCCTAATGCGGGGATCAAGAAGGGAACGGTGGTTAAGGCCGTGGTAGTCCGCACTGCTAAAGAGAGTCGCCGTCGAGATGGCACATACATCCGTTTCGATGACAATGCGGCCGTAATCATCGACGACAACGGTGAACCTAGAGGGACCCGTATTTTTGGCCCCGTTGGTCGCGAACTGCGTGAGAAGAAGTACATGAAGATCGTTTCGTTGGCTCCGGAGGTTCTCTGATGGCCAAGCACAAAATTATGAGGGGTGATCAGGTCAAGGTCATTCGTGGGAATTACCGAGACATGGTCGGATCCGTCTTGGAGGTCTACCCCGAAACGGACCGTCTCCGAGTTGAGGGAGTGAATATGCGCAAGCGCCACACCCGCCCGAGTGAACAAAATCCGGATGGGGGTATCATTAGCTTTGAGGGTGCGATTCACATATCGAATGTGATGCTTGTGGATCCGGCTACGGAAGAGGCAGGTCGGGTGCGTATTCGAGTTGAAGAAGATGGTTCTAAAGAAAGGATCTCCGTGAAGAATGGGAATCCGATAGCGAAGCCGCAGTAAATCACGCGAGCCGGATACGCGACTAAAGCGCCCGGCCGGTAACAGCTAAGAGGGAACGAAGTGGACAAGATTCAGCCGAGAATGAAAACGCACTACGACACGTACGTGCGGGCGAAGCTCCAAGAGGAGTTTGCGTTCTCGAATGCACATCAGATTCCAACGCTTGAAAAGATCGTTCTCAACGTTGGTGTCGGTGAGGCCGCCAAGGATCAAAAACTACTGGTGAGTGTGGTAGAGGAATTGGAAATAATCACTGGTCAAAAAGCGAACACCAATCGCGCGAAGAGATCAATTTCCAACTTCCAACTGCGTGAAGGCATGCCGGTAGGCGCGTCTGTTACCCTCCGTCGCGATCGCATGTGGTTTTTTCTTGATCGCCTTGTCAGTACTGCGATCCCACGCATCCGTGATTTCCGGGGCCTGTCGACAAAATCGTTTGATGGCCGCGGAAACTACACAATGGGCATTCGAGAGCAGATTATCTTTCCCGAAATCAACTTCGATGACGTCAAGAAGATTCACGGGATGGATCTCACGTTCGTGACGTCCACTCAGAAAGACGACGAAGGCTTCGCACTACTTCGTGCGCTGGGCTTTCCCTTCCGAGGAGAGGTGCCGGTTCAGGTCGGCGCTTCCGCATAAGAGAGAGAGAGAATTAGATGGCCAGAAAAGCGCTCGTCGAAAGGGGCAAGAAGAAGCCCAAGTTCGCGGTACGGCAACGTAATCGCTGTCAGCGGTGCGGTCGCCCGCGCGCGTATCTGCGCAAGTTCGGAATCTGCCGAATTTGCTTCCGTCAGATGTCGCTTCGGGGTGAGATCCCCGGCGTGCGCAAGTCGAGCTGGTAGGGGGAAATAGAACTATGATGACTGATCCTGTAGCTGACATGCTCACCCGAATTCGCAACGCTGGACAGGCGAAGCACAAGTGGGTCGACATGCCAGTTTCAAAGCTTAAAGTCGAGGTCGCAAGACTCCTTGAGGAGAGTCACTTCGTGCACACGCACAAGGTGCTTGAAGATGGCCGCTTCGGTGTGTTGCGTATTTACCTCAAATATCACGACGAAAAACCGATTATCCGACACTTAGAGCGTGTGTCGCGTCCGGGCCGCCGGCATTACGTCGGCAAGGACGAGATCCCACGCGTCCGTAACGGTCTCGGTATCGCGATCATGTCCACCTCCGCAGGAATCCTCTCCGACCGGGAAGCTCGTACCCAGGGCGTCGGTGGCGAGGTTCTTGCGCGGGTCTGGTAGAAACAGAGGGTCAACGATGTCTCGTATTGGAAGAATGCCTGTTTCGATCGCCAAGGGCGTCGAGGTCAAGCAATCGAATGGCACGCTGGTAGTGAAGGGTCCCAAAGGGACTCTAGATCTGCACGTGCATCCCGAAATGAAGGTGGTGGTCGATGAGGCCGAAGTGCGTGTTGAGCGGCCTTCGGACCATAAAGACCACCGTGCCCTTCACGGCCTAACCCGGTCTTTGATCAACAACATGGTGGTTGGTGTCACCGATGGGTTCTCGAAGACTCTAGAAATCATTGGCGTAGGGTACCGCGCCGAGGTGAAAGGGAAGGGTATTACCCTGCACCTTGGCTTCAGTCACCCGGTGGCTTACGAGGCAGCTGAGGGCGTCAAGTTGGAGTGTCCGGATCAGACGACGGTAATCGTATCGGGTGCCGACAAGCAGAAAGTCGGTCAGGCAGCAGCCGAGATACGTTCGTTCCGTCCGCCTGAGCCCTACAAGGGTAAGGGTGTCCGTTATCAAGGCGAACACGTCCGGCGTAAGGCCGGTAAGACCGCCGGAGCCTAGTGATGATAAAAGCAAGTAAGCTCAGGGGGAGTCGCGCACTCCAGCGAAAGCGCCGTCATTGGCGGGTCCGCAATTCGGTCGAGGGTACTACTGAAAGGCCTCGTCTAGTAGTGTTCCGTTCGCTCAAAAACATTGAAGGTCAGATCGTGGATGACTCTTCCGGAAAGACGCTGATTGGTATGTCAACGTTATCGGAAGATCTCCGTGATTTCAAAGCAGAAGGGTCTAACCGGCGGACAGAACACGCTTTTGCGGCCGGTAAGCTTCTGGCAGAGTGTGCAAAAAAACAGGGAATCGATTCCGTGGTCTTCGATCGCGGTGGGTATAAGTATCACGGGCGAGTAAAGGCTTTCGCCGATGGAGCCCGAGAGGGCGGCCTGGAGTTCTAATGGCAGACAACGAAAAGAAGCAAGAGACCGAAGCAGAAACTGCGAAGACCGCCTCCGCGGGTGGAGAAGGTCCCGCTCAGAGTGCTGCTGGTCGTGGTGGCGGGCAAGGGGGTAAGGGCCGAGGTGCTGGCCAGGGAGGTCGTGGCCGTGGAAAGGGGGGCAAAAAGCGTGATGATCGCCGTGGAAGAGACAGTGACATGGTCGAGAACGTCATCTTTATCAACCGAGTATCGAAGGTTGTGAAAGGTGGTCGTCGCTTCTCGTTCTCAGCGCTTGTGGCTGTGGGCGATCAAAAGGGAAACATTGGGGTTTCGCTTGCTAAGGCTAATGAGGTCGCTGAAGCGATACGAAAGGCTTTCGAGCGTGCGAAAAGTAACATGGTCAAAGTTCCGATTGAGAACGGGACCCTTCCACACGATATCGTGGGTGAGTGGGGTGCCGGACGGGTACTGATGCGTCCAGCCGCGCCCGGTACAGGTGTTATAGCCGGAGGTCCGGTACGCGCCGTTCTTGAGGCGGCTGGCGTTACCGATGTGCTAACGAAGAGCCTTGGAACCAACAATCCGATCAACGTTGTGCGCGCAACTATGAACGGTCTCGAAGAGCTCGTGACCGCAGAGCAGGCGGCAGAAGAGCGGGGAGTCTCCGTAGAGACATTGAGGGCGCACCGTGGCTAAGAAAAGTGAAGTTAAGAAGGTCCGTGTGACCCAAAAGCGCAGTGGCATAGGTCGCCAAGAGGGTCACCGCCGTACGATCCGCGCACTGGGAATCAAGCGCCACCAACAAAGTGTGGTGCATGAACTCACTCCGGCCATTGAAGGGATGATCAAGAAGATCTCCTACATGGTCGAGGTCGAAGAGGTCGAGTAAATGGCAGAGTTACATGATTTGAGCCCGAGCGGTGGCTCCCATCGCGGGCAAAAGCGAAAAGGGCGCGGGCCAGGGTCAGGAAATGGCAAGACAGCGGGTCGTGGTCAAAAGGGGCAGAAGTCTCGATCAGGCGGAAGCATACATCCGCGTTTCGAGGGTGGTCAGATGCCCCTTACACGCCGAATTCCCAAGAGGGGGTTCAAGAGCCTGAACCGTGTCGAGTACCAGGTCGTTAACCTACGTGATTTTGCTAAGCTAGATGGCTCTGATGTCTCCCCAGAAATACTCAAGGCCGCTGGACTCGTGAGGTCCCTGAAGAAACCAGTAAAGGTTTTGGCTGTTGGGGATGTGTCTGCAAAATTCTCCGTCAGCGCACACAAATTTAGTGCAGCGGCCCAAGCCAAGATCGAAGCCGCTGGGGGCTCGGTTGTAGTTATCGGCTCTTCCTCCTCGGACGAGTAGGGCACGGCTAAGTCATGGCGAACAATCCCATTGCGAATCTCCTTCGAGCTCCAGAACTCAAGGAGAAGCTTCTTTTTACGCTCTTTATCCTGCTGGTCTACCGGGCAGGTGCTCACATCACGGTACCATCGCTGGATGTGAATGCGTTGCGGGCGGCATTTGGAAGCCTCCAGAACACGTTCTTCGGCATCTACGATATGTTCGTCGGTGGAGGGTTGTCTCGGGCGACAATCCTCGCTCTCGGCATCATGCCTTATATCTCTGCGAGCATCATGTTCCAGCTCCTCGCTGCGGTCTTCCCGACCATCGAGAAGCTTCAGAAAGAAGGTGAGGATGGTCGTAAGAAGCTCACGCAGTGGACCCGCTATACGACCGTAGGGCTCTCTGCCGCGCAAGCCTACGGGTACTCGGTTTTCTTGCAGTCAATTCCAGGTGCTGTCTCTACTCCAGGGTTTGGCTTCACGTTTACCACGGTGATTGTGCTGACTGTTGGTGCCATCTTTGTGATGTGGCTCGGTGAGCAGATTACGGATCGTGGGATCGGCAACGGGATGTCGCTCCTGATTTTCTTCTCCATCATTGAGACTTTCCCAGCAGCGCTAGGCAGGACCTATGAGTCATTTGCGTTGGGAGAGATTGGGTTCGTAGCTCTACTGATACTGCTCGGCCTCGTAGTATTCATAACGGCGGCTGTGGTAGCGATGACGATGGCTGCGCGCAAAATCCCAGTGCAGATACCACGAAAGGTTGTTGGCCGAGGTCGGATTAGAGAAGGTCAGAAGAGCTTCGTCCCACTGCGAGTCAATTCAGCTGGAGTAATGCCGATCATCTTTGCGCAGTCATTCATTGTGATTCCGGGCACAATGGCTGCGTTTTCGGACTTCGCGTCTGTGTCCATGATGGCTGAACTCTTTCAGCCGATGACGAGAACATACGATATCACATACGGCTTGCTCATTGTGTTCTTCACGTACTTCTACACGGCGATCATCTTTAATCCTGTCGACCTAGCGGAAAACTTGAAGAAGCAGGGTGCGTTTATCCCAGGTGTTAAGCCGGGTGCGCGTACTGCTGAGTACATCGATCGAGTGCTCACTCGAGTGACCCTTCCGGGCTCGTTCTATCTCGCGTTAGTCGCTTTGGTGCCGTTTTGGATTATGCAGTGGTTTGGCATTCAAACGTTCTTTTTCGGAGGTACCAGCCTCCTGATCGTTGTCGGTGTCGGACTTGATACGGTCCAGCAGGCTCAGCAGCTCCTGCACATGAGGCACTATGATGGCTTCATGAAGAAGGGCCGCGTGAAGATGCGCGGTCGCCAGGGCTACATGTAGTCTGACAGGATCAGGTGAGGTAATCCACATGACTACTGAACTCCCGAGGTCGGGGATGGTTGTCGTGCTTCTTGGCCCTCCCGGTGCAGGGAAGGGCACACAGGCACTCAGGATGATTGATGAACGCTCTGCCGTGCATGTTTCGACGGGAGATCTCCTTCGAGCGGCTCGTAGGGAAGGCACTGAGTTAGGCCGGCTAGCGCAGGGGTATATGGATCGAGGCGAACTGGTGCCCGACAGCGTCATTCTGGATCTCGTGAAGGCCCACCTGGCAACGATAGACGATGCGACCGACGTATTCTTCGATGGCTTTCCCCGCACGACGGACCAGGCGATCAGTCTTGACGGCGTTCTTAAGGATTCTGGTCGGGCTATCGGAACCGTAGTGCTGTTCGACGTTCCTGACGACACATTAATTAAGCGCTTGAGTGGACGGCGTAGTTGTCCTGACTGTGGCTCGGTCTACAACACCTTTTTTAGCCCTCCCGCGGTCGAGCATGTATGTGACAGATGTGGTGGTGCTCTTGTTCACCGGGAAGATGATGGGCCAGAGACGGTCGCCCGCAGATTGCAGGTATACCAAGCGCAGACTACTCCGCTTATCGACTTTTATCAGGCTCACTCAGCTTCCGTAACGACGATTGCCGCTGATCGAGATGTAGGAGATGTATACGCTGATTTCTGCGATGCAGTTGATGTCGCTTTCCGAGAGATGTCATGATCAAGCTCAGATCCAGGGAAGAGATGGATACGATCGCTTGTGCCGGTTCTGTCATAGCTCGTTGCCATGCCGAGCTGTCGGAGCGGATCGTTCCCGGAGTATCAACTGGTGAAATAGACGAATTCGTCGAAGAGTTCATTGTTGCCCACGAGGGAGCGATCCCGGCGTTCAAGGGCCTATATGGGTTTCCGGGTAGTGCGTGCATCTCGCTGAACGAGGAAGTCGTTCATGGGATCCCCAGTACGAAACGCATCCTCAGCGAAGGTGACATCGTTTCTGTGGACATTGGTGTCCAACTCGATGGATGGTATTCCGATTCGGCTCGCACGTTTGCGGTAGGAACGATTTCCGAAGAGGCGCAGGCTCTTATGGACGTGACGTCGCTTGCGCTTGCCGCAGCGGTTAAGGCGACAGTCCCCGGGAACCATGTGGGCGATATCGGTGCGGCTGTGGTCGAAATATGTGAGGGCACTGACTACGGGATCATTCGAGAACTTGTGGGTCACGGTGTTGGCCGTGAGTTGCATGAGGAACCTCAGGTGCCGAACTATGGTTTGGCCGGAGACGGACCTTTACTAAAGGAAGGAATGGTGCTCGCAATCGAACCGATGCTCTCAGCCGGAACCCACCGTATCAAGACGTTGGATGACGGTTGGACTGTAATTACGGCCGATCGCTCACTTTCTGCCCATTTTGAACATACGGTGGGTATTACACCATACGGGCCAAGAATTCTGACTGCGGCATGAAGTTGGAATCGCTCTGTGAATCGAGGTTCAGATATGCCTTGAGACGGCCCTCAGCACTAGTTATACTTTCAAGCTCTGCTAAAAACGGATACGGAGACTAGAGGTGAAGGTCCGAAGCAGCGTAAAACCAATTTGTGAACATTGTAAGGTGATCCGCCGGAAGGGTGTCGTGCGGATCATCTGTTCGCGTAATCCTAAGCACAAGCAGCGGCAGGGTTAATCATGGCACGCATTGCTGGAGTCGATCTCCCGCGTGGTAAGCGGATAGAGGTTGCCCTCACGTATATCTATGGGATTGGCTCGACTCGGGCCAAGCAAATCCTAGACGCGTGCGGTGTGGATCCTGACCGGAGAGCTCAGGATGTAAGTGACGATGATGTGAATCGAATTCGTCGCCAGATCGAAGGGGATTTCAAGGTGGAAGGGACGCTCCGGACCGAGCGTTCTATGGATATCAAGCGGCTGATGGATATAGGCTGCTATCGTGGGTTGCGGCACCGCCGCGGCCTTCCGGTTCGTGGTCAGCGCACTAGCACCAACGCGAGGACGCACAAGGGTAAGAGACGTGCGATTGCCGGTAAGAAGGCGCCGCCGAAGAAGTAAACATGGCGCCGCAAGATGGTGGGATAATGCAAACCGTTTCCCGCCATCCCGGCTCATGAGCATTATGAAGTCGATCCGCTAGAAACAGGACACTGACACGTGGCCCAGCCAGTAACCAAAAAACGCAAAAAGGTCGTCGAGGCCGAAGGCGTCGCCCACATAAAGGCGAGCTTCAACAACACGATGATTACGATAACGGACAGTGCGGGTGACACTATCGCCTGGGCGAGTGCCGGTAAGGCGGGATTCAAGGGCTCGAAGAAGTCTACCCCGTTTGCGGCGACGGTGGCTGGCGAGCAGGTTGGGCGTGAGGCTGTGTCTATGGGAGTGAAGCGTGTTGACGTGCGCGTTCAGGGTCCGGGTTCCGGACGTGAATCTGCGATTCAGGCGCTTGCTGCGGCTGGTCTTTTCATCAAGTCCATTCTCGATGTCACGCCGCTTCCACACAATGGTTGTCGGCCACCGAAGAAGCGTAGGGTTTAAGCTATGGCTCGCTATACCGGACCCGTCTGCAAGCTCTGTCGCCGAGAAGGCCAAAAGCTGTTTTTGAAGGGTCAAAAGTGCTACACAGAGAAATGTCCAATTGAGCGTCGCGCCTATCCGCCGGGCCAGCATGGACCAGCGCAGGCACGTCGTCGTAAGCAGTCGGACTATGCGTTACAGCTTCGCGAGAAGCAAAAGGTGAAGAGGATTTATGGCTTGCCCGAGAAGCAGTTTCGAAGCCTTTTCGAGTACGCCAACCACATTCCGGGTGTGACGGGTGACAATTTACTTGTCGCGCTTGAGTCTCGGCTGGACAACATCATCTTCAGGATGGGCTTTGCGCAGAGCCGCAGCCAAGCCCGCCAGATTGTTCGTCACCGACATGTCGAAGTGAATGGTGGCACGGTAGATGTTCCTAGCTTCCGTGTGTCCGGAGGCGATGAAATAGCTATTCGCGCGAAATCGAAAAATATGCTCCCGATCGAGGCATCTCTAGAGGCTCGGACGCGCCCTACTCTTCCTGAGTGGTTGGCGTTAGATGAGAAAGCTCGGGTCGGTCGGGTTGTCCGGACACCTATGCGCTCGGACATATCGTTCCCGATTCAGGAACAACTGATCGTGGAGCTCTACTCTAAGTAGTAATGAATTCGCCGCGGCTCATGTGGAGAGTCTTAGGCGTCAACGGAGCACTCAGGAGGGTACTGTGGAACTAGATCTGGACGGACTCGTGCTTCCCGATCGTATCGAGCGGGCAGACGATACGGACAGCGCGCGGTCAGCTCAGTTCGTGGTTGAGCCGCTCGAACGTGGGTTCGGTCACACGCTCGGGAATTCGGTGCGGAGGGCTTTGCTCTCTTCTCTGAGAGGGTCGGCCGTATGGGCTTTCCGTATAGACGGGGTCGTGCACGAGCACCAGACGATTCAAGGTGTGGTCGAAGATGTCCATCAAGTGATTCAGAATCTCAAGGCACTCGTGGTCTCGCTAGACGACGATGTCGATGATGTTGTTCTGAAGCTCAACGTCGAGAAGGCCGGTCTGGTCACTGCTGGTATGATCCAAGCCCCCGCGGGCTCTGAAGTCATGGATGAAGACCATCACTTGTTTACGCTTCAGGAGGATAGATCCCTCAGTATGGAGCTCTATGTGAACAAAGGGCGTGGCTTTGTTCTCGCCAGTGCACATGAGATTCCGCGGGATGGAGGCTTGGACAAGTTGGTGGACTTGGTTCGGATCGATGCGATCTATAACCCGGTCCGGCGGGCGAATTTTTCTGTCGAAGAGACACGGGTAGGTCAGCGGACAGACTTTGACCGTCTCACCCTGCACATTGAGACCGACGGATCGGTTGATCCAGAAGGCGCGGTTGCGTACGCGGCCGAACTAGTTCGGAAACACTTGGAGTACATGCTTTACTTTGCAGAGGGTGGGATTCCAGAAGTTGTTCCTCAAGGTGCGTCGCCAGTACCGGAGCGTCTCCAGGAGCTTTTGGTGCAGCCTATTGAAGAGTTGGCTGAGCTTTCAGTTCGATCAAGAAACTCGCTGCAGAAGGAGAGCATTCAGACATTGAGCTCTCTTGTCCAAAGAAGCGAAGATTCGATGCTTCAGATTGAGAATTTTGGGAAAAAATCGCTCAAAGAAATTTCGGACTTCCTAGAAGAGCATGGTCTTCGTTTTGGTATGAAGGTCGAACAGGGAGATGACGGTCGCCTTTTCTTCATGGAAGATGAGGCTGCAGCTTCGGCCGGCAGCGAGGATTAAAGCGTGCGTCATCGCAAGAAGGGCAGGCAGCTCTCCCGTACTCGCAGTCATCGCAAGGCGACTCTGCGTAACCTTGCGACATCCTTGTTTCGTCATGAGCGAATAGAGACGACTACGGCCAAGGCGAAAGAGCTCCGCCCTTTCGCTGAGCGACTCATAACTCTGGCGCGTCGAGGGGATGTGCATGCACGCAGGTTGGCAGCTACGAAGATCCAGGATCGCGAGGTTCTGGGTAAGCTGTTCGACGAGATTGCTCCGCGGTACTTAGAGCGTCCGGGGGGATACACTCGGGTGCTCAAGCTTGGGAATCGAAAAGGTGACGCGGCAGAGATGTCGCTGATCGAACTGGTCGGTTAGCTTGGCCGCCGTCACACGCTCAGACTCTTCCAAAGGAAGGATGAAGGAAATGTCGGACAACGTTTCACGGCGCGGTGCAGCAGATATGGGAATGCTGCTGATGATCTTAGCATTCGCGGTCATCGGTGGATTCATGTTCTGGCTAAATGGTCAGGCAGCTGCAGAGCGTCAGGCCCAATTGGATGCCGCAGCCGCGCGTGCGGCTGCAGAAGAAGAGGCTGCTGCTGCGACCGTCGAGACGGTTGCGATCGGAGATATCGAAGTTGATCCAACACCTTATGTGGGGACTAAGCTGCGCAGTGAGGGTGCTGTAGCGAGCATGCTGGGGACTCAGGGTTTCTGGCTGGCAACGCCTAGCGGAAACCCTTTCCTAGTGTCCTGGTCAGCGGAGGCATTCGATGGCCCAGCTATTGCTATGGGTGACACCATTGCGGTTGAGGGGGTGGTAACTGAAATGCAGGAACTGACTCTGGTAGAATGGTCTACAGCTCAGACTATCTCTGATGTCGACCGTATGGTTGCTGAATTCGCGACCCATTACATCGACGCCGATCGCGTGGACATCATGCGCGGAGAGGGCGAAGCTGAGGAAGGCTCCGAGGGTGCAGCCGGCGGGAACTGAGTCAAACAAGTCAATGATTCGAACAAAGCAGGAATAAAGAGATGGCTCGAGTGTGCTACATATGCGAAAAGCGTCCCGCGACCGGCAACAATGTCAGTCACGCGCATAACAAGACACGTCGCCGTTGGCTGCCAAACCTTCAGACGGTCAAGATCGTCGACGAGAGTGGTCAGCGTCGGCGGGTACGTGTGTGTACCCGGTGTATTTCTGCCGGCTTGGTTATCAAAGCTCCGCCGATAACGGTCGAGGTCTAACAAGTCGAGTGGGCCTGAGAGCCGGAGGCGCTTGAGTAGCGTCGACTCACGATACAGAGGCCTTCCCGAGCGATCGGGAGGGCCTTTGCTCATTGATAAAACAATCGGAATTACGTTTTGGACCTTCTAGTTACCGGCGGCACTGGTCTGCTGGGATCTGCGGTGGTCAGGGCAGCAGAGGAGAGGAATTGGAAGGTTACTGCTCCTTCCCATTCTGAGATGGACGTTGTTGACCTAGAGTCTTGTGTACGGGTGATAAAGTCGAAGTCTCCTGATTGTGTGATTCACTGCGCTGCGTTTACCGAGGTAGATAAGGCGGAGATGGAGCCCGAACGGGCGATGCGAGTGAATCGAGATGGTTCTGCGAACGTTGCACGAGCTGCAGTCTTAGCCGGATCTGACATCGTTCATATTTCAACGGATTACGTGTTCGATGGCCGTGCGAAATCCCCGTACGGAACGGACGAGCCAGTATCACCACTTGGAGTTTATGCAACTTCTAAAGTGGCGGCGGAAACGGCCGTTATTGAGGAAACCTCAGGTCTTGTATCACTCCTTATAGTTCGCACAGGGTGGTTGTATGGGGGCGGGCGTAGAGATTTCGTAGATAAGGTGCTCGAGAGTGGTGAAGCCGGTGAAGATCTGCAGATTGTTGATGATCAGAGAGGGTGTCCGACATGGACCTGCAATGCGGCGGAGTCAGTGCTTGATCTTATCGACTTGGAAATGTCGGGAATAATGAACGTGAGAGACGCCGGCCAGACGACGTGGTGTGAATTCGCCAGAGCGGTTTTGGGTATGGCCGGGATAAGTTCGACCGTTGAAGGTGTTTCTTCACGATCGTTTGGTGCGCCTGCTCGCCGTCCTTCATATTCAGTTCTTGACTTAGCCGACACGGAGTTGGCGCTTCAACGAAAGATGATGCCATGGCGAAAGGCATTGCGATTATACATGAGCAAACGGAGCTGAGACTGTGTCGGAAACGCAACAGGAGCTGAGTTTTTCAAGGTGTTCTGATGCGATGCAGTGCATACAGTCCCAGAGCCTTCTCGCGGTGCAAGTATCAAGCTCGGAGACAGTATGAAAGGAGTAGTCCTTGCCGGTGGTTTGGGAACTCGTCTGCTCCCTATGACGCGTGTTACCAATAAGCATCTGCTGCCCGTCTTCGATCGCCCGATGATTTACTATCCTCTCCAGCAACTCACTTCAGCAGACATCGACGATATCCTAGTCGTAACTGGAGGTGATCACGCTGGAGATTTTCTGAAGGCATTAAGAAATGGCCAGGACTTTGGGCTAGATCACCTCCGATACGCATATCAAGAGGGTGAGGGCGGTATTGCAGCAGCTCTAGCTCTAGCCGAGGACTTCGCGGGAGGAGAGCCGATAGTGGTAATACTTGGTGATAACTTGTTCGAAGATTCTCTCGCACCCTTGATCCATGAGTTTCAGCGAAATCCGATTGGGGCGATGCTGCTCCTCAAGGAGGTGGACGACCCGGATCGATTTGGTGTCGCTGCGGTCGAAGGAGACCGCGTTGTTAGTATCATAGAGAAGCCTTCAGAGCCGGAGACGAACCTCGCTGTCACTGGTTGCTATATGTACGATTCGAGGGTTTTTGATGTTATTCGGGGTCTTACGCCGTCCGAAAGAAACGAGTTGGAGATCACTGATGTGAACAATCAGTACATAGCTTGGCAGGAAATGCGACACATTAAACTGAAGGGCTGGTGGACGGACGCGGGGACGCGTCCCTCACTTCACCATGCGGCTAATCTTGTTGCTGAGTCTCGCGAGAACCCGGTCTTGAGCGGTAGGCGAGTAGTTGGTGAGCTTGAGTCTTCCGGAGGGGCTTGAGCTTATGCGCGTCCTCGTGACGGGAGGTGCAGGTTTCATTGGGTCGAGCCTCGTTCGTCACTTACTCGACGAGGACCCGGGTACACATGTCACGACTCTGGACGCGCTCACATACGCTGGACACTTAGAGAATCTATCTGGAGTACTAGACAGCCCACGCCACAAATTCGTACGAGGTGACGTCTGTGACGGACATCTTTTGCGTGAGGTCATGAAAGAAGTCGACCTAGTGTTTCACCTCGCAGCAGAGTCACATGTCGATCGTTCGATTGAGCAAGATCAGCCGTTCGTCAGGACGAATGTGGTTGGCACTGCGATGACGCTGGCGGCAGCGCTAGAGACTTCGGTCAGCCGCTTCATAAATGTGTCAACCGATGAAGTGTACGGAGAACTGCCGTGGAGAGATCCTAAGGAATACGAGGGTGGTTTTTCCGAGGTTCTAGGGCAGGGAATGAACCGTAGCGTTGACGATAGAGAGCGATTCACCGAGGACACCCCTCTTTCGCCGCGATCTCCGTATGCGGCTACAAAAGCGGCCGGGGATCACCTTTCGCATGCTTACCATGTAACCCATGGGTTAGACGTAGTTATAACGCGCTGCTCGAACAACTATGGTTCACGTCAGTATCCAGAGAAGCTTATTCCGCTAATGGTCCGGAAAGCCCTTAAGGGAGACTCTCTGCCGGTATATGGTGACGGTCTTCACGTGCGGGATTGGATCCACGTCGACGATCATTGCCGGGGCCTAATTGCGGCTGCTCGGCATGGGACAGCTGGGCGCGTGTACAATTTCGGCGGTGACTCCGAAAGGACGAACTTGAGTGTAGTGAGCGACATTCTTGAGGTGCTGGGGCTGTCTGATTCTCTGATCGAATTCGTGAAGGATCGCGCAGGGCATGACCGTAGGTATGCAATCGATGCGTCTCGTGCTCGAGACGAACTTGGATGGTCACCGCAAATCGAGTTCGGCCAAGGGCTGGAGAGCACCGTCGAGTGGTACCGAAGTCAGTCAGACTGGTTAGAAGTGGTTACGCGCTCGTGACTCTGTCATAATCTCTGGTACCGTTCCAGCACGGTGTTCTTTGATTATCGTTTTCCATCCCCCAAACACTATCTAGAACGGAAATATGACGGAGCAAACATCGACTACGCTCGGAATCATAGGGCTGGGATACGTAGGCTTGCCGCTTGCTGTGGAAGCGGGGCGGGCTGGTATCAAGGTCCTCGGCTTTGACGTCAATCCGTCGGTTGTCGATATCGTGAATGCGGGGGGGTCACACATTCAGGATGTTCCAGCGGCTAATATTGAGAAGCTCCGACAGGATAGATGCCTCGAGGCAACCTTTGACATGACCCGTCTGAGGGAATGTGATGTAGTGTCCATCTGTGTACCCACACCGCTGTCAAAGACACGTGACCCCGATGTTTCTTATATCCTTGCGGCTTCTGAATCAGTTGCCGAAGGATTGCATACCGGTCAGGTGATCGTGCTTGAGTCCACCACGTATCCGGGAACGACGAGGGAAGTTTTACTTCCCGCCCTTGAGGCAACTGGGTTAAGAGTGGGCAAGGATTTTCACCTCTGTTTCTCGCCGGAGCGCGTCGACCCGGGAAATCCGAAGTGGCATACAAAGAACACGCCAAAAGTGATCGGTGGGATTACGAAGGAATGCACAGCCGCGGGAGTGGAGTTCTATGAAAGGTTCTTAGACACTCTGATTCCAGTATCCTCGACCGAGGCCGCTGAGATGACGAAGATTCTAGAGAACACGTTTCGGGCTGTGAACATAGGGCTTGTAAACGAGACTGCCCTCATTGCCGAGCGCCTGGGCGTCGATGTCTGGGAGGTCATAGAGGCAGCCAACACCAAGCCGTTTGGGTTTATGAAGTTTACGCCTGGGCCTGGTCTTGGGGGACATTGTATCCCAGTGGATCCGCACTATCTGTCATGGAAGATGAGAACGCTGAACTACAAGACCCGTTTCATTGAATTGGCGTCGGAGATCAACTCGGAAATGCCGTACTTCGTTGTTGATAAGGTTCGCGAAGCTCTTAATCGAAAGAAGAAATCAGTTAATGGCGCCCGGATTTTACTTTTAGGTGTTGCCTACAAGCGAGACATAGGTGACGTTCGCGAGTCACCGGCATTGGACGTACTTAAGTTGCTGGTTGAGGATGGAGCAGTGGTCTCCTACCACGATCCTTTTGTGCCTAGGCTTCATGAAGAGGGCGTCACTCTGGAATCTGTGGAATTGACGGATGAGGTTTTATCCGACGCCGATGTGGCGGTGATCCTGACCGATCACTCCCAATTCAATTATGTGTCGATCCTCGAGCACGTGGGGATGCTGGTGGACACTCGGAATGCCTCGCCGAGGAATGATGATTTAGGTCCAGGACAGAGCTGGATCGTTAAGGGGTAGCCTTTTGTGATCTTAGCGAGTGATCACGACTAGCGTTGTAGCTAGCGATGATAAGACTCCGACGAGAGTCGTAATCAAAGTTACGGTATCAAGTCTGTCATTAGGATCTTTAGCGGGCACGTTGATCACGCTTCCCGCATCAGGCGAAGGATAATTCGACCAGAACAGAAACTTTGATCGTGTCTGGGCTAGACCATTTGCGTAACGTACTGATGAGCGACCCTCGTCTGCATCACCACGGAAACCTCCAGCTGCAGAAATGTAGTGTTCAAAATCTTGACCGTCCCGGTAAAGAACCGTGACGGGAGAATTTACCGCTCCAAGAACTTGGACTGTTGGCGTATAGACAGGTATGTGAAGAGAGTCCCCAGGTTGCAGGACTAAGTTTTCAACTCCGGTCGGATTTCCAATTGCTGCAGGGAGATCTAGGTCAACCCGGCCCAGATCGTCGAGTGCGCGGAAGAGTCTAGCTCCGTTTGCATAGCCACTCGGCAGGATTTCACCCGCACGGACGACAAGGTCTGTGACGCGGTCGTCCTTAGACAGGAGTGTGTAGCGTCCCGGAACCGATATTTCTCCGGTGATCGTCACGGTCGTAGGTAGTTCGAAATCTGGTTGTCTTCGAATTTGTACAAGGTCGAATGGCTCTAGAAGGAATTCCTGAGCTTCTCCTGCCGGAGCAAACACCACTCCCGGCGCGCCCGCAGAACCACCTGAAGGCCTAAGGGCTAGGTAGCTGGAATCTAGGCTTACACCGAAACGCTCAGCCAGGCCACCCTCCTCGCGATTAGTTGGCAATCGGGTGACCTCGGCTTCGCGCAAGTCTGCACCGACTAGAGGACCCCGAGCCAGACTCATCAGTGTTCGCAGCGTCATTCCCTCATACCATGGGAATGTGTCCGGTTTGGCTACTAGACCAGCGACTGATACGTAGAGGCCGTCACGCAGCGGCGGAATACTGTCCACGAAGATAGAGTCACCGTCCTGCAATCCGACTGGTGGTATGATCACCCCACCATTGTAACTGGGCGCTCTTGGATCTTCCGATGGTGCTAGTGCTAGGTCGATTGCAATCCGGCTGTTTTCATTTGACACCTGCTCAGAAGGGCTCAGGTAGCGATGCACAGTGAGACGATTGCGGTTAGCTACTGCAGCGAATCCACCGGCTGCGGCCAGAATGTTAGTGAGATCGTCGTTGTCGGAGAGATCGTAGAGTTTAGGTCGTACGACGGCTCCCCCCATCTGAACACGCCGGCTCTTCAGGGGAAGGAAGACGACGTCTCCTTCTTCCAGTGTCAAATCACCTGAAGCATCGCCTTCGAGCAGGTAGGGATATAGGTCGAGGAAAAACTCTCGCCCATCTTTTCGTCGCACACGGACATTCCTCAGGCTTCCTAAGTCGGTGGGGCCGTCTGCCGCGTAGAGCCCGTTTGTGACCGTAGCCATTGACGAAAGCTGGTATGCTCCCGGTTGTCTCACTTCTCCTGTGAGGTAGACCTGAATGGTCCGAAGTTCAGCAATGGAAAGGCTTACAGAAGTCGTTCCTCTTTCGATACCCGAGTAGAATCCCGAAAGCCTCTGGCGGAAGAGTGCGCGAGCCCCAGTCATGTCAATGTCGGCTATGGTTATCCGACCTACCTCTGGGACAATCACGAAGCCCTCTCTTGTTACTTCGAGGTCGTAGCTAAGCTCTACTTCACCGGTCAGGAGCAGAACGAGACGGTCACCAGGACCTATTTTGTAGCTATCCGGCACAGGTCCCGAGAGGAGTGGCTGGAAGCGTGATGTGGCTCGACGGAAGATGTCGTGGCCGAAGACTGGAGATTCTGCTGAGTCGGCTAATTCACCAGGCTGCAAGCCTGAAATCGGCTCCATAAATTCCAGACCATCAGCACCTTCTCTGACCACACCTAGCAGTTGGAGAGCGTCAAGTGAGCCAGGGCGAAATGCGGTCTCACGATTGATCGGTCCCTCAGAAAGAAAAGAGTTCAGAGCTTCCGGGGGAAGCCCTCGGGCGACCAGTTGAGCACGGATTTCGTCTTCGGTTAGGCCGGATTGACGAAGCTGCTGCCGGACAAGCTCTGGGTTTTGGCGGATGAGTTGCTCCGCCTCGGATACGGAAGTAGGTAACGATGTAGGTAACTGTGCTTGGGTGCGCTCAGCCCCAAGACAGAAGAAAAAGGCGAGGGCAATGGCCCTCGCGGAAACGGGTTGCTTTCGCACCGGTGGCAACGACCTGACCTGTGGGTGTCGAAGATCGATCACTCTCGAATGTTAGCTCGAATGAACGAAAAATTATATGTAAGCCTAGGATAATCTAGGCAGGGTCTTGCGGGACAACAACAAAGTAAGGATCTGGGATCCGTTGAAATGAGGCGCGGAGGGATATTCGGGAAATCCCCGGTTGCGGTCATCCGGCCCCCCGAAGTACCTCTGGCTAGACTACTTTTAGCTTGTGACTTGATAACGTCCGCTCCCAGCCTGAGCGTAAATCTGCCCGTGTATAAGGTTCCCAGCGAGACCCGTGTCGATGAGTTAGTGGATGCAGTAGTCGTGCATCACAATCGTATTGATCTGACGGGTAGGTGCGTCGAGGCTCTAGCTCGAGACCAGGGACCTCTGCGCACCGTCACAATCATCGACTCGGGATCAGTGACGCCGATTTCTGATTCCCAACAACGGTTGTGGGGTGACCTCTTGGGTCGAGAGAAAGAAGGACGCCGTCCGATTGGCCTCTTCATCGAGTCCTTTAAGGAGAACGTGGGGTTCGCTGATGGAAACAATCGCGGTCTCGCTCTTCGAATTCGAGATGGGGCGGGATTCTACCTGATATTGAACAACGATGCGTATTTAGAACCCAGAACTCTCGAGCTGATGGTAGATACCGCCCTAGAATCTGGGGCTGGGATGGTTGCCCCTGCTGTTTATCAGGCGGGTGATCCCGAGCGGGTTGATAGGTTCGGTTTAACACTGACGAGGAGTGGGGCGGGGTATGACCGTAAGAATGAGTCTGATGGACCACTGCTTTGCCCTTCAGGATGTGCAGCCCTGTACCGTCGAGATCTAGTCCTGGAGTTGATGGGTGATCCGGAGGGTTTCTTTGACCGGCGGTTTGAGGCTTATGCCGAGGATCTCGATGTGGGTTTGCGAGCTCGTGCTAGGGGTTACCGGGTGGCATTCGCTGCAAGGGCCAAGATTCTTCATGAAGGTGGCGCCACCTTTGGTCCATCGTCTCCTCAGTCTTATTTCCTGCGCCATCGGAACACGATCTGGACGATTGCGAAGAACTTCTCTACTAAGCTTCTCTACGAAGTAGGTTTCTGGCTGATCCTTGGGCAATTAGCTGGGATTGCCAACGGAGTTCGCCGACGAAGATTTTCCGCTGTAGTCCGAGGCAAAATTGAGGGGGCAAGGGGTTGGAGGGAATTTAGGCGACGGACTTCGAATAGAACCAAGGTTTCCGATCTAGGACTTCTAGATCATCGCTTTTGGATTCGGCCCTAGGATTATACCGTGACGTCAGCGGTTGATTAGCGCTACCGCGATCCCGGCTACGCCCAGAACGGTCGTCGCCACAAACTGCTGGTTACGCTCTAGCCAACTGCGACGTTCTACGAAGATTTGATCACCAGAACGTGTCCCTATGGAGAGCAGATCAGCCATCGGATCTACACCGGACAGGATTGTCGCGTCTCCCCTGATCAGGGTGAGTTTGCGGAGGTCACCCTCTCGACTGGCACCACCGGCTAGGGCGACGGCACTCGCGAGGGATGCGGTAGGATCTAGCCCGTACATTCCTGGTCGGTTGACCTCGCCGAGGACGTAAACACGTCGGACGGGCGTTACGGTGATCGACGGGTTTCTGAGTTCTTGGGTGTATCTTTCAATCAGCAGAGCACGGAGTTGCGCGATCGTTAGGTCGACTGCGGTGACGCGACCTAACATGGGCAAGGTCACAACCCCCTCCTCATCTACGACGAATTCACCACTGAGATCAGGTTCGAGCCATATGCGGATCTGGAGAGCGTCTCCTGGCAACAACAGTGACCTAGCTACTGGAGAAGCCGACGATGATGGAGCGATGTTGGACACACTTTGTGACTCGCTTTCGGAGGCCCATAGTCCCAAGACAACAAAGGCCACTATTGTTGGCGAGACGAAACCCTTCAGGCGATGGGCTGCGAGAAACTTCATCGAAATTGCGATCATATATCGAAGCTATTCTCAGCCTTACAGCTCTACAAGGTGATTCTGATTATGTATGTGAGCCAAATTCATTGACGACAGCTATTGTTGAGGAAGGGCTGATCTATTCAAACGTCACATTTCGTGTATTTGATGCTTAGAAGACGGTTGGTGTGGGTAGGGATCTTTCTGGTTCTCATAGTGACTCAGGCTTGTGAAGAGGTCTTCACGCCTCGCTTCACATACGCCTCTGTAGAAGTGGTAGTCACGCTGCCGGACGGAGAGGGCGTCTCAGGCGTACCTCTAGTACTTTATAATGGGACTCGCCACCTAGACTATGGGAAGACGGATTCCTCTGGAGTATCTCGCTTCGAGCTAGTGCCCGAGGGTGACCTTGGCGTCAGTTCAGCTCCGACGCGCTATTTTTATGCGAAGCAGCACCCCGACGGGTACTACAAGACCTTTCGAGTCGTGGAAGGCGATGAGATACGAGTCGAGTTTCAATACGAGGACGCGAGAGGCAGTATCGCATTGCGGGTTCTAGATCAGGATTCAGTGCCTCAATCTGGTTTCGTAGTAGAGCTTTACACTGCTTCAGGGACCCAAGAACGGACTACGTTGAGTGAATCTGGGTCGGTACTGTTTTCGGAGTTGACTCCCGCAGACTACGGTGTGCGTGTGCTCGGTTCCGGGGTCTGTCCACTTTTCCCCAAAGGCTTCGTCTATCGAGATGGACTGATCGTCAGTTTACGGCAAAACTTCGAGATCGAGATAGTTCTGCCGCCTTGTTTTACCTGACCTAAGACAGAGTGAGCTACAGTAATTAGCCCAGTTGTGGCTCAGTCGAGGAGCGATGATATCTGCTCTCCGCTCCAACGACGGCGAATAGGCCTGCCAACAGTCCGATCATCGCCGCAAGAATCGCGGTGATAGATCGGCGTGGAAAGGCGGGTCGGTCTTCCTCTATGCCGGTGTCTACGATTCGCACTTCTGCATCATCCACGGCTCTGCGGACCTCTACGTCTGCCAGTCGAGTTTCAAGCATTACGTATAATTCACTCAGGATTCGCTGGCGGCGTTTGAGTACCGTGTATTGCAACTCTAGTGAGGGAAGGCTGCGCAGCGATTGATCGAACGTATCGAGCGCAGATTGTGTTGATTCTATTTGATTATCGAGGCCTTGGAGATAGTCGTTTGCGATGTCGAGCAACTGTTCCTCTATCTCGCGGATCCGCAAGTCTAGTGCTACCACGTCTTCATTGGTTGCCTGACGACGCACGAGCAACGTTGCCCGTTCGTTTTCGAGAGCCAGCAACGAAAGTACTAGTTCTTGCACCCCTTCGTTGGATATGAAGGTCGGAAAGCTGGCAAGCGCCCGGAACGGCGTTTGAGCGCCGGCGCGCGGAGAACTGTTTTCCAACTCTTCAACTACAGCTCCCAGAGAAGATCTTTCAACTTCAGCTACATCATGGATCAGCTGCATCTCGGCAACACGACCGATTTCTTGGGTTGCCTGTTCCTCTGGGAGAACCACGAGCTCTGACGTCTGAAAGGCCTCAAGCTCGGCTTCCGCGGCGAGGAGTTCTTTCTCAATTCGATCGACCTCTTGTGAGAGAATCGTCTCTTCACGCCGAACGTCCCGTTGACTCCAAGTCAGTGAAAAGTCTACGAAATCTTCTGCAACTCGATTAACGAATTGACGCGCGACCGCTGGATCCGGATTACGGTACTGAATTTCGATCAGCCGCGAGCCGATATCAGATCTTTGAATTTGAATACGCCTTCTTAGCGAGCGCATGCTTCTTCGAAATGAATCAACGGAAATACGTATCACGGAGGGGGGATCCGATGCGAGTGAGTCCTGGAGCTGAAACGTCATGGGCCCGATTGAAAATTGTTCTCCAATCGATATTGCCGAGGGTAACTCCACCGGTTCCCGATTTCCGCGAGAAGAAACCCGATAAGATCCATCACCTTGTCTGCGCATGGTGTAGGTTCCCTTCGGTGCATCTTCACCCGCTTCCACGAGCGAGAAAATATCCGAACGGAACACTCTCCAGGGTCTGCTCAGTTGGACATGGAGCGCTAGCTCGTCGGCCACAGGCTCAAGCATAGCACGGCTTCGGAGAATACCGATCTCCGTTTGCACGTCGGTTTCGCCAAGACCGCCTGCGGCCGCGAGTCCGCCGGGCAGCGCCTCAGCTACGTCTCCAATACCGCTAAGTAGAGAAGACCCAAGCCCTGCTTCAGAACTCATGCGTACTCTGAAAGACGCTTCGCTCTCGTACACAGGAGTGACCAGAAGGGATGCGAGAAAAGCAGTGCTTGCGACTATCAAGGAGGTAAGGGAGAAGCGCAGGAGATGACGCCTCAGGAGCGATGGAAGGTCAAGCACGTGGATGGACTTGGGAGGGACAGATTGGGCCACGGGGATCACTTCGCCGATGCTTCTGAGGGGTTCATGTCTATTGAGTGCGCCTAAACGGTGTTATCGCCTAGCTCAGACAAGCTCCGATCGGTTTGCCAAGATGTCCAGCCCATCCCGAGAATCAGCCAGGTGATTGGCTCAGTATGGGACTGTTGGAAGATATTAAAAATAAAGGTTGCGACGACCAGAGCACGGGTTTGTGGGTTGCGTCGGTAGGCCCCAATGAACAGGACAACCATGAGTGCTGCGGCCAATAGACCCGATTCTGCAAACATTGTGACAAGGAGCGAGTGAAAATTACCGTACTGGTTCCCGGGAAAAATGGACTGGGTCTCCAAAAATGCATTCCCGTAGCCAATTCCTATCGCCAAATGTTTCAAGTTTTCTGTGGCGACCTCAAGTCCCAAAAGTATGAGCTGGGTGTGTTGGCTAGTTGAACCTTCCTCCAGCGTGAGACGAGTGCCAAGCATCCCCGCGATCCCATCAAGAAAGTCCGAACCTGAGGGTGAGAGTGCGTAGGGAAGCAGAAGAGCGGACACGGCAGCAAGTAGAAGAAGGACCCGCAAGCGCGTGATAAGAAAAGAGCGCCCTGAGAACACGTGCCAACCGACACATACTAACCCGGCGAGTGCGGCTGACCGAGATAGTGTTAGAAGCACGGCTAGTGTACCCAGAGCAACCCATCGAACTTGTGAGCGGTCTTCAGGTCCGTGGGTCCAGATAATCCATGTGAATACAACGGTGCCAAAGCCCCCTAGGTTAGGATCTGAGCTAAGGCCTGTTAGACGAGGGATTACGCCAAAGTAAAGTCCCGGTCGCAGATCTAGGAATCCATTGCTCAGCCAAACCGGATCAACCAACCACGAGAACAGCTGGAGCCCATTGAACAGGAGTACTGAGATTAAGCCCCACTTGGCTCCTCGGTAGAGGATGGATCTCGACTCGGGAACCGAGAGAAGTGAGAATCCTACTGCCAACACTAGGTAAACTTGAACGACTAGGAGTGCTACGCGGCGAGCCGATGTCGCAAGGTCATAGCTCGCAAAAGTGGACAGGACGAGGATTCCCATCAGAAGGGTGATCGCAAGAAGGAAGTCAGAAGCTCCCTCGGCCATCGGAATCGATTCACCCTTGGTCCAGGAGCGCCACAGGAAGACCATGACGATTAGCGGAGCGAGAGCTAGAAAGGGCGTCATGACTAGTGGGCCCAAAGATCCCAGTAGATCGATGCGGGTGGCTCCGATCAGAGCTAGCCAAAGGGGGAATACCTTAGGGCTCATGCGCCGGTCGCTGAGAAACTTAAACGAAGTACCTGGTTCCTAAGATCGACACCTCGGTAGGCGTCGTTGGGTAGAGGCTTCGTTTGAAACAAGTAATTTAGGCGGATTGATTCTGCCCACGCGGCTTCGAACCTAAACGGACCGATCTTCCCTGCCCCTCGTACTCCTGCGAGCAGGGTCACATCGGCTCGGCGGTACTCTGGAAAATATGAGTAGAGCGCTTCGTTCTCTAGTCTCATCCGAGTTCCAAAGAGCCCTAGATTCCATCTGGGCGCTACCCAGTCAACAGCGAGCCATTGACTCGATCCGCTAGGACCAATCCCTGCCCCTATAACTCGTCCTTTGTGGGTGTAGCCTTGGATGACCCTGCGACTCGTATACCACTCACCGTGTTTCTTAAGCCTGAAGGACTGACTCGGTTCCAGACTTGTGATCTCAGCCTCGATCGCCAGTCGAGCCGAATTCGTCGTTGATTGATCGTGCCTCAGTCCGAGTGTGTAGCCTCGGCTGTGATGCGGCGCCTCAAGGAAGTCACGAAGAGAGCGAGGTTCCTCCGAGCGTCCCCATTCCATCCATGTTTCCAAGCCCGCATCTGGAAAGCTCCAGTGCGCGAATATCGAAAAAATCCGGTCAGGACCTAGAGGACGTTGCTCGTCACTCGTTTCGGACGCTACAGGTCCTACTGACCTAACGAAATCGAAAGCTGCTGTCGGAAGATCCATGAACCCGAGTGCAGGTGCATAGACAACTCGTCCGATGCCCACGCTTAGATTGGGTTCGAAAGACGGATTGAGGGTAACGATCACTCCGCTTAATGATCGGTGATCATTTTCGGGGTCGTTATCGAAGTAGGATGACTCTTCTAGCCGACCAAGGATCCATTGAGCGTGAACATCTCCGATCGGTGATTCAAACGGTTTGGTCGTTTGAGCAAACAGGCGCGGAAATCCCTGAGCGTTATTGCTTACTAGAAACGGGTTTCGAATAGACGGCCCCCAGCGAAAGCTTTCTGTGGCGACGCCGATACGGACTGATGCCGACTCCCATGACAGGCTGCTCTGGCCGGGTCCGAGGGACATGCCGGAATCGTATCCTAGCCGCTGAGGCAGGTCTATCGAGTGAGGCGGATAGTGGAATGGCGAGGCAAGCGGATGGCGCATCCGCTCTCCGATATCACCCGGCCGAGGAACATTTTCTGGGTATGAAAACGTCTGAAAGTCGAGGTTTTGAGTTCCCCATATTTCCGGGGCCAGAACCGCCGTCACTGAACCATAAGACAGTGTTACACCCACCTGACTTCGTCCGGATAAGCCACGACCAGCCCAGACACTCCCTTCGTTGATAGATAAAGGCAAGTCCGAGTTAAATGCTCCATCCAGTTCGCTTGCGAGGACATGAAGCCTGAAATCTCGGTTGCTAGCTACCGAGTACCTGATCTTCCTTATTTCAGCTAGGACGTTTCCGGAGGCGGTTCGGATCCACGGGCTTGTGCCGACTTCTGAACCCATTGGCGGGTTTCGTAGAGACGTATCCAAGAATACGCCTCGGGTTAGACCCACACGCCAGAGCGTGTCGGCCTCCGCATAGATAGGCGAAGGCGTGGGGCTTGCCGAGACAAGAGCGGCGATCAGGTGGAGGAATGGAACAGACACGAGTCGAAGTTCGAGAAGCTGGTGTGATCGGGCAATGTCACCCGCTCAGTAGAGAAGATTGGGTTTGAGGTTTACCCTTGTGTTTATGGACCACCTGCAGACAGTGCCCGGATCCCCTCACCGAGAATTTCCTTTGATCGCATCTCAAAGGAAAAGTGGTTGTTGCAGATTCAGATTATCGATGTTGGTTGTAGCAGCAGTATTTCTATGGAGTGCGTCGAGAGCTCAAGGGCAGATGCCAAAGAGAGACGCGGCAGTGTCGTGGCTTTACGTAGTACCAGGGACTGTAGCGGATCGGTATGCTCGTACTCTTGAGAACCTGGGGCTCCTACCGGAGCGTTCTGCGGCAGCTCGTGATGGTTCAGAGGTTTGGATGTTCTCTGCTGAGGAACGCGGAACGCCAGAGGGCGTGTCCTCAGGTGCTCCACCTTGGCACGATGTCTATAGGACTACGCCCTCAAATGAAAAGCGGTGGGGTCTTCTTCCCGTGCGGACGCAAAGCTCGTTCAATACCGCATTTCCATTTCACCGAGGGAGTGGTCCCGTCTGGCACGGTAAGGGCTTTACCCAGTCTCTGGAGGGTGGATGGTTCGGAAAGTGGGGCCCGTTAGCCCTAGTTCTGAACCCTGTCTGGTTCCGAGCCGAAAACCTGGATTTTGTTTTGGCTCCAACCGGAATGGATGGGGAGGGAAGGTTCCGATCTCCGTTGGAGTCTGATGCGATCGATATTCCACAGCGTTTTGGAGATGAGGCATATCAAGTTCTATCTCCTGGGGCATCGTCACTAAGACTGAACATGGTTGGCCTGACTGTTGGGGTATCTTCTAGCCCTCAAGTCTGGGGTCCTGGCGAGCTTCATCCTCTCGTGATGGGCGCTGTGGGGGGCGGGATCCCCCACGTGTTTGTTGGAACGAGCACCCCGTTCAATGCTTGGATTGCAGATCTTGATTTTCGTTATATGGCGGGACGAACGGAGAGGAGTCGATGGTTCGGTCTGACTGGCGACGACAGATTCGCTCTTCTGAACGGATTCGTGGCATCTATTCGCCCTCGTGGACTTCCTGGTCTGCAGCTTGGTGTCACTCGCTTGTTCCATCAGCCTTGGCCGTCGGCTGATGGAATGATGCGCGAGCTGCTAAAGAAACCTTTTGAAGGGATCCTAAAGACAGGTTTGCAGGGGGTTGATGAGCGCTTGGATGACCAATTTGCGTCAGTATTTGCCAGGTGGATGGTCACTTCCGCCGGCGCTGAGGTGTGGCTCGAATTCGTGAGGGGTGATCACTCTGTCGACGGGCGATGGCTCTTGCTTGAGCCTGAGGACTTCGGAGGCTATGCCGTCGGGTTTCGAAAGACTTGGCGCTCAGATTCCGCTTTTACAGTCTTTCATGCTGAAGGTATAGTTTCTGGAACGACGCATCGTGAAAGGGGAGGCGCTCGCCTTACTTCAGAATGGGGCATGTGGGGACACTATCCAGGTGCGATTTATGGCAATTCTTCCTATCGCATCGGTGGTTGGACGCACAGAGGCCAACTTTTAACTACAAGTGCTGGTCCTTTTGGTAACGGCCAATCCTTGGGTGTAGATCATTACAGTCCGAATGGATATTGGTCCTTAAGCGTGGATCGCTCGATTGTACGAGAACAGCCCGCTGCTGCTAGGACCAGCGGGGAAGGGGTCTCGGATGTGCTCTACGTAGTTTCAGGGAGCTCAACTCGCTTTTTGGACCGATGGGATATCGGTCTGGGAATTGATTGGGTTATGAATCTGAACCGCCATCTTGACCGTGGTTCGGATGCAATGAACATCAGGCTTCAGGCTACTGTCAGCAGAAGGTTTTCTGTATTCGATCGCTGATCTCTGTTCGCCACGCTGCAATCAAGACGCGTTTCCACAGCCAAGCACTGCATACTGCTACTAGAATCAGCAACCCAATCCATGGGCCCAGGATTCTTGACAGGGCGAGAGTCACAAGCAGGAGAAGGATTCCTTCTGAAGCCAGGCGGACTGAGATCTGTCCAACTTTAGAGAAATTTGATTCCAAGCGGGTCGTTAAGATCAGTAGTCCTAGAAAGTCGAAGCCCGCTCTGGCCGTCCACGCCATTGCCGCCCCCACTAGGCCGAAGGTGGGTAGTGCCCACCACAGTAAGGTGAGGTAAAGTGGGAGCTCGATTAGATGCAGTATGGCTGGGGCATCCGGCCGAGCCCGAGCGTGTAGGGTCGCAAAAGGAATTTGCGCGAGCGCGTTCATGAACACACCCAAGGAAAGCCACTGGAGCACCGGCGCACCCGGATCAGCGATCTCTGATCCAGCCCATAGGCCGAGGATTGGATCGGCCATGGCTACTAATAGAATGAGGATTGGTAACGTGACTATCGTAACTAACCTTACGCCTCGTTCGTTAAGGTGACTTCGTTCTTCATCGTCTACTCTCTGGTGTGCCCGAGCTAGGGCAGGGAACCACACTGCAGCCACGGCAATAGGAACCAGCAATAGTCGGGTGACGATTTCACTTGCTGTTGTGTAGTGGGCGACTGCAGCGACTGAGACGAGCGACGCAATCAGGAAGCGATCGGCATAGACAAGAATGATGGACGCGAGATTGCTTACCGACACCCAGCCACCTAAGTGCAAGAGTTCCTTGAGCGGTTGGAGAGTATTGTTACTACTGGTTGGAGATGCCGAGAGGAGGCGGGTGACGACAACGCCGAGTACTAGACTTCCAGCACACCGGACTGTGAGGAGGCCAGCTACAGCGAGGTCGACTCTCTTTGTGAATGGAAGCATTGCTAGTGGCACTATGAAGGTCAGAATTCCGACTGGGATTCTGACTCGCGCACTGAGCTCAAATCGCTCCAGGCCATCAAGTGTCGCTCGGAAAGTGTTCGAGAGCAGCAGGAAGGGGAGACCAAGTCCGACCAGAAGCAGAGATGCGCGAGCTTCGGAAACCCAGCTAGTCACATCTGGTATTGACGACGTTAGCCAGCTGGATGTTGCTAGCACTAGAGCGCCTGCACCTAGGCCTAGAAGCCCAGACAGTCCAACTCCCGCTCTAATGATTGAGTTTAACTCAGAGAGTGTCCCGGAACCTCTGCGCACTGCTATCATTTGGGTCAGTGCTCGGCCCACACCGAAGTCGAGGACGCTGGCCAAGCTAACGACGGTCCAGACCAGAAGCAGAATCCCTAGTCGTTCCTCCCCGAGCCCTCTCGCCAGAAATGGTAATGCGATAGCCGCTGAGGCTACCGGGGCAAGTTGGGCCCCAGTATTCCATGCGGTATTTCGGCCAATGCTGTTCTGACTTTGATTACTCATGTTTGTCTAACCCACCTTGGTACTGGGCTGATCTGCGGCACCTTTGAGAAGTATCACGAATGAAGGACATTAAGAGGGCTTATAACCGAGTAAGGAGTGGTCCTGAATGCTTCACCTTGAGGTTGACGCGCGCCTGTTGCAGGCTGGTGGAATCGGGCGATTTATTCGGGAAACGACAAGTCGGTGGCTCAATAGACGGCATGTCGCTTCTATACGCTTCCTTGGTCGACCCAAAGAAATTGAGCCGTGGCTTGCCCAGATTGAATGCGCAGACCGGGCCGAAATCCTACCGTGGGATGCTCGCCCGTTCACGGCGTCAGCTCAACTGACGTGGCTGACGAAGGTCAGGGCACAAGCGACGTGGGAGCCCGATGTAACTCTCTTCCCTCACTTCGATATACCAGTTTTGCAGCACCCGAAGCATTCAGTAACCGTCGTGCATGATCTGATTCAATTTGAACTCAAAGACCTTTTCCCGGGTTGGAAACGTTTCGTGGCGTCAGGCCTACTCCGGCGCACAGCGTCCAGGCCTAGACGTGTGGTGACAGTTTCTCAGGCAAGCCGCGCGTCTCTACTACGCTTCTTCGCTGGCCGTGTTAGTGATGTCGACGTTGTCCCCAACGGTGTGTCGCAAGTTTTTAGGCCGTTAACCGTTGAGGAGCAAACGAGTAAGAGCGAAGGCTCTCCTTTTCTGCTATGCGTTGCCGAAGATCGACCTCACAAGAACCTCTCGCTCGCTATGCAGGTCTTGTCGTCACTTCCTGAGCGAGAGGGTTGGCGATTAGTGATGGTTGGTCCGACGCGAACTGATATTGAGGCAATCTGCAAAAGAACCGGATGCCTGCATGTTTTGCCTCGTGTTGAGTCGACGGGAAAGATTTCGGATGATCAACTCCGCAAACTGTATTGCGAGGCCTTGGCTGTGCTTGTGCCCTCGCTGCTGGAGGGTTTTGCGTTGCCCGCGTATGAGGCTCGCGCATGTGGACAACAGGTGCTGGCGCTTCGCCGACCGTGGTCGGAGAAGCTTGATCGTATCGGCGTTCGGTTGCTTGCATCGACAAACCCTCGTTTATGGGCCCGAATGCTTCTCAAGGTTCGTTCGGAAAAGTCAGTATCTAAAATGATAAAATCTGAAGTAGAGGTTCCCCGCTGGGATGATACGGCCGACAGACTACTAGGAGTTCTCCAGGAGTGCGCTAAGGGCTTCTTGGAGCATTAGGCAGACGATTGAGGAACAAGGTGATATCTTTTTTCGGCTCGTCGTTAATGGAAGGCGTGGGCAGGCAGCGCTCCAGACGAGATTTACCAAAGTTGGAGTCCCAACCCTCGTCCGTCGGTGCTGTGACAAAACGTCTATTCGACATCTTGATCGCGACTAGTTCGCTGGTTCTGCTGAGTCCAGTGATCCTTCTGATCGCCCTCGGTGTCAAGCTTACGTCGCCGGGGCCGGTTCTTTTCAATCACGGACGTGTCGGTCTAGGCAGGAAGCCATTCGGATGCTTGAAATTCCGCACGATGGTCAAGGATGCTGAAGAGTGGCTTCGACGAGATACCCACCTCAACTCTGTGTACCGCGAGAACGGGTTCAAGGTGCCCGCCGGGGCGGACCCACGAGTGACGACTTTCGGCCGAATCTTGCGCCGTACCCATCTCGATGAACTTCCTCAGCTCATCAACGTCATTAAGGGTGACTTGTCCATTGTCGGCCCCAGGCCAATAGTGACCGAAGAGCTCGGCTATTTCCCTGGATCGGACGCTGACCGTCTGCTATCGGTGCGTCCGGGGATCTTTGGTCTGTGGACAGCTTTGGGTCAGGACCGTGTCAATTATCCCGAGCGTGCGCATGTCGAACTCAGCTACCTAGATCATCGCTCGGTGCTTTTCGATTTGGCAATCCTGTTTCGTCATGTCCCAGTTCTTCTTAGGGGTCAGCCTCACGAGTCTCCGGCAAAAAATCGAAACCGAGTCGTTTAAGTAACTCACTAAATCCACGTTCGAAGTTAGGTCGTGAAAACAGCTCAGCGTTATGGCGACAAGCGGTTGGTGACCAAAAGCGAGACTTGGATTCGAGCATAGTCTCGCTCAATAGCTTGACCTGAGACGTTGGGTCTTTTGGTGAGGAGTCGTATAACAGGCCAGTTTTTCCGTGCTTTATAGACTCAAGTGCACCTCCGGCACCTCTAGCTATCACTGGAGTGCCCGTGGCTTGGACCTCTACCGGCAAAATTCCGAAGTCTTCTATGCCTGGGTATAGAAAGGCCCAAGCCGATCGGATCAGTGCAATCAAGGCTGGGTGATCGACAGATCCAGTGAAGTTTACAGTCGGTCCTGCGAGAGATTCGAGTCTGCGACGGTCAGGTCCGTCTCCGAAGACAACGAGAGGAACCTTCAAATTATTGGCCGCGCGGATGGCGTAGTCGATGCGCTTGTAGCGCACGAGCCTGCCACCTGCAAGAAAGTGAGCTTTCTTCGCGGGTGCAGGAGTAAATTGATCTGTGTCGACAGGCGGGTAAATCACTTCGGCTGTTCGGCCATATGTGCGGAAGATTCTATCAGCCACGAACCTTGAGTTCGCCACAAAATGGTCTACGAGGCGTGCACTTCGAAGGTCGGCTAACCGGAGTCGGTCGCGTATACGGTGTGTTAGCCTTCCGAAAAGTCCTGGGGTGTATTCGTCCGATAGATCCCAGAGGTAGCGTGGAGGCGTATGGCAGTAGCAGAGGTGGAAGGCACCTGGTGCCTGAGCAGTTTTTGAAAAGGAGTGACTGCTTGACACGATGAGTTCTGGTTGACCGATGTCTTTTCGGAGCCAGAGCCGTGGCATAAATGGAAGGGTGTATGGGTAGAGTCGTCCGGCCAGTGGTACGCGGTTCAGCACCGATGGAATAACCTGTGCCCGTGAGAAAGCGAGAGCTGTCCGTTCGTCGGGTTGGTAGACAAGCGTGTGGATGTCTGCATTCGGAAGTACTTTCTTCAACGACTGTAGAACGCTTTCGGAGCCACCCCAGTTCACTAACCACTCGTGTGTGATTACAGCCTGGGTAGAACTTTCTGTGTCGCTGAGACGTTCAGTCGCGTAATCGTTGAGTGAGCCGGACATCTTTTCCCAATAATTGTTGTCGTGTTGAAACAAAAGCTACGACCGAGGCGAAGGCGAGGCATGCTTAGACCCATTTTAGCAAACATTGGCGGGGCCACCTTTCGGCATCGTCACCGTTTATTTGTCTCGATCGGTTACTCGGTTCTACTCACTCTCTCCCTATTGATTCCATCAGCTACAGTGCACTCGCAAAGCGTACCACATGCGGCTATCGATCCGCTTCAGCCGTATGTAAGAGCATTGCAAGTGGCGGGAAAATCGCCATCTAAGACATCCTTCCTATTACTGCCGATAGTGGAAGCTGAAGAACTAGGATTTGGATCTTGGGCCTCTGCATCTCCGCTCCTTAGGCCAGGCCGAGTAGAAGACCCTTCTAAGGGTTGGTGGTCATTTAAGGGCCGTGTTGGCTACCGGACAGGATATCCTTCCGATCGAAATGATGGCGCTCTCTGGCAGGGGAAAGGAGTCACGGCGGCCTTTCATCTCGGCTCAGCGGTTTCATTGGGTCGCGTCAGTGTAGCGCTACACCCAACGATATTTTGGGCTGAGAATAGAGATTTTTCTCTATGGCCGGTTTTCTTTAATGGGCAGCCGGAGGAGGCATATCCTTTCCGATGGATAGATTGGCCCCAGAGGATGGACGATGGCTCGTTCTGGTCAATAGGCCCAGGTGAATCGGAGCTGTCGGTGCGCTTAGGTGGCTGGATAGCAGGCCTGTCGTCACGCAATCGAAGCTGGGGCCCAGGTCTCGAAAACTCCATTGTGCTGGGGCGATCAGCGGGAGGGTTCCCACATGTATTTCTCTCAACCTCAGGACCTCTTAGCACCGCTCTCGGAGGTTTCGAGGCGCAGTGGCTATTCGGTCGTCTATCACGCAGCCCTGTCTTCCTGCCAGGAGAGAAGGACCGTGGTCGCTATACAACAGGTGTGACTGTCGTTTGGTCGCCGCCTAGTGGGCTCGAGGGTTTACACATGGGGGCAGCGCTTATGAAGTATGGGCCTTGGTTGGAGCATAATTGGGAGATGGTTTCTGATGTCTTTCGTGCTGGGTCCGGAGATCAAAGTGACCAACTCGGATCAATTTTCTTCCGTTGGGTTCTTCCTCGGTCGGGCTTTGAGTTATACGCAGAGCTCGCCCGCAATGATCGGTGGGCGGGAGTTTCGGACCTTCTTTTGGAGCCTGAGCATGGACAAGGATATACCCTTGGCCTTCAAAAGACGTTCGGCGCAGAGTCAGAGGGTACGCTTGTCTTTTCAGCGGAGCTAACCCACCTGGAGGCTGAAGGCACGTCACGTGTGAGGGACAACCCAACGTTTTACGCTCACGGTTATGTGCTGGAGGGGTATACTCACCGTGGTCAGTTGCTAGGTGCTCGTGCGGGCCCTGGGGGTATCCAGCAGCATGTCGGCATAACCAGTTATTCGGCCCAAGGCCTGGTTTCATTGTGGGTCGAACGACGAGTGAAGGATAACGACGCCTTCTACTATTGGGCGGAACAAGCTCCCGAGACTGTTTGCAAGTTCTGCAAGCACGACGTCTCGTTTGAAGTGGGTGCAGAAGTAATGCGTTTTGTAGGAGCGCGGGAACTTTCGGTTTTTGCAGACTTAACTCGGCAACGCAATAGGTGGTTCGAAGGACCTGATGTTTGGAATCTGGGTGTTGGTTTTGGGGTTCGAGGCTTGGGCGGCTTCACATCTGAGCGCATTTCCTATGCGCGGTAGCCGAGTCAGGTGAACCTAAGAACGTCGCTTTAAGGCCGTGCCCGTAGCGTCTAAAGCTCTTCTCCACGAATTTTGTGACTTCTGAGAATAGGTATCAGACATGAAAGCTAAAACTTCAATTCTTTTATTGCCGATAACGGTTTCAGGCCGTTTGGCCTATTAATAGAAAAACTTCTCTGTTTTACCCATAATCCGTGCACTTAAGTCTTCCGAGTTCGCTACGTTAGCGGAACGAGTCGAGACTGTCGCTAAATGCTCAAAACTGCCCTAAAGACCTTCGCAGGCTCACGTCATAAGCGTGAGGCGAAGAAGCTTCAGCCCCTGGTGAGCGAGATCAACTCGTTCTTTGAGGGATTGTCTACGCTCACAGACGAAGAACTCAAGTCGAAGACTGCCGAGTTCAGGGGTTATATAGCTGAGCGTACTGCTCAGCTGAAAGCTGAGATTTTAGAACGACGAGAGGAAAAGAGGCACTCGGAGGATCCATCAGATCGAGAGCGACTATCGCTCCAGATCGGTGAACTCGAAACGAACCTGCATGAGGAACTCGAAGAATGCCTCGAGGACCTTCTCCCTGAGGCTTTTGCCGTCGTTAAAGACGCATGTCGTCGACTTGTGGGCACTGAAGTTAAGGTGACCGGTCAGATGCTTGAGTGGGACATGATTCCTTACGATGTCCAGCTGATTGGTGCGATAACCCTGCATCGTGGCAAGGTTGCCGAGATGGCGACTGGGGAAGGGAAGACCCTGGTAGCGACGATGCCCCTCTACCTGAATGCATTAGCTGGCCGAGGTTCTCACTTGGTGACGGTCAACTCATATCTTGCTCAGCGCGACGCCGAATGGATGGGGCATCTCTTCGGCTTCCTAGGACTTACAGTAGATGTGATCGACCGCCATGACCCTGGCTCACCCGAGCGTCAGGCGGCATATAAGGCGGATGTCACCTATGGGACCAACAACGAGTTTGGATTCGACTACCTGCGTGACAATATGGTTCACCAGCTAGCACAAAAAGTTCAGCACGAGTACGCGTATGCGATTGTGGATGAAATCGACTCGATCCTGATTGACGAAGCGCGGACGCCCCTCATCATATCGGGACCCGTAGGTAGGGATACGTCGACGCCTTTTAAGCAGTTCAACCCTTTAGTTGCCTCGATCTATAAGAAGCAACACAGGCTTACAACTCAGCTAGTGAGTGAGGCGGAAGCCCATCTCGAAGTTGGAGAAGAGTTTGAGGCTGGTGAGAAGTTGCTGGCCGTGAAGCGGGGGTCTCCGAGGCATCGGAAACTCATGAAGCTGTTTGCTGATGATCCATCCTTGCAGACGCTCGTGAACAAGGTGGAGGCTGACTTCATGCGTGAGAAGCGTCTCTTCGAGGTCGATGAGATGCTCTACTTCGCCATGGATGAGAAGGGGCACAACACTCATCTCTCGGATCGAGGACTTGATGAGCTGTCGCCGAACGATCCGGAGGCGTTCACGATCCCGGATCTTTCGGCAGAGGTCGGTGAGATAGAGGAGGCTGAAACTTTATCCGTCGATGAGAAACGTGACCGGATTCAAGAACTAGAAGCCGAGTACGCGGCTAAGAGTCAAAAGATGCACGTGCTGCATCAGCTCTTGAAGGCCTACACGCTCTTCCACAAAGATGAGCGATACATAATCGGCGAGGATGGACAGGTAGTCATCGTAGACGAGTTCACCGGTCGGCAGATGGCGGGTCGACGTTGGAGTGATGGCCTCCATCAAGCCGTAGAGGCCAAGGAAGGAGTCGAGATTCGTGGAGAGACGCAGACGCTCGCCACGATCACGATCCAGAATTATTTCCGCATGTACGACAAGCTCGCCGGGATGACGGGTACGGCGGAGACAGAAGAGAGCGAGTTCCACCAGATATACGGTCTCGACGTTTTGGTGATTCCGACCAATCGACCGATTGCTCGGGATGATCGTGATGATCTGATTTTCCGCACGAAGCGGGAAAAGTACGTCGCGATCATGGATGAGATCGAACGGCTAAACCGGTTGGATCTTCCAGTACTCGTCGGGACGACAAACGTGGACGTGTCCGAAACTCTGGCAAGGATGCTCAAGCGACGTGGTATCGCGCATCAGGTTCTGAACGCTAAACATCACAAATCTGAGTCAGAGATTGTCCGTGATGCGGGCCAGCCCGGTGCGGTCACTGTCGCGACCAATATGGCTGGCCGAGGCACGGACATTAAGCTCCATGACAGTATAAAAGAGCCTCGAACGCTTTCGTGGGTCCAAGGGAAAGGAGTTGCTCTTGAAGACGTTCTGCCCATTGATCCAGTTAGGGCAGAAAAGCTTAAGATAGAGAAAGAGGACGATATCCTTGAAGAGGGTGGCCTGCAGATAATAGGGTCAGAGCGCCATGACTCTAGGCGGATAGATCGACAGCTAAGGGGCCGCTCCGGGCGCCAAGGAGACCCTGGTGCTTCGCAATTCTACCTCTCGCTCGAAGATGATCTCATGAGGCTCTTCGGGTCCGAGCGCATTGCAAATGTGATGGACAAGTGGGGCGCGGAAGAAGGAGAGGTGATCACCCACGGCCTTGTTACCAAGTCGATTGAGCGTGCTCAAAAACGAGTGGAGACCAACAACTTTGAGTCTCGTAAGAGATTGCTCGACTACGATGACGTTATGAACCAGCAGCGCGAGGTCATTTATGACCTCCGCTTGTTTGCTCTTGAGGGTGGTGAGGATCTTAAGGGTGAGGTGTGGGAGATGATCGAGCACGCGGCTCGGGACGCTATCGAAGAGTATGCGTCGGAAGAGGATAATCCTGAGCACTGGGATCTGGCGGGACTCCGACGCCGGCTTGTACTCGATTTCTTCCTGATGGTCCAAGAACTGCCAGAAGAAAACGATGTTGAGCACGAGATCGAATTGCATGAGGTAGAGGAGTGGGTCCTTACAGGGCTCCGCAACTCCTTCTACAAAAAGATCGATACGCTTGGGGAGCACGTTGAGCAGATTATGAGCTTCATAATGCTCTCGGTTATCGATGAAAAGTGGAAAGACCATCTCTACGACCTTGATCACCTTAAGGCTTCGATCGGGTTCCGCGGTTGGGGTCAGAAAGATCCACTAGTCGAGTACAAGAAAGAGGCCTACGAGATGTTCGTGGACCTGATGACGGATTTGCGACAAACCTTGTCGAGTTACTTTTTCCGAGCGCAATTCGGGCAGCCTCAGCAGAGGCGGGCTCCGCAACAGATGGTTCTGTCTGGGCCCCTAGGAGGTCCCCACTCGAGTGGGGCCGATGAAGCCGCGAGGGCTGCTGCCCGACGTGGGTCCGCGATTCCTAGAAGGCAACCTAAAGAGGATCCTTTGGGAATGTCGGTGAGGGCTGCGGCTGGTCAGTCTAGGTCTGCGGTCTCTCCGGGGCCTGATCCCAAGCAGCTGTCCACGAACCGTGGTGAGGAACAGAGGAGGCGTGCGCCAGTATCTGTCGAAAAAGAGCCAGGGCGGAATGATCCGTGTCCGTGCGGGTCGGGAAAGAAGTACAAGAAGTGTTGTTACGGGCGGGTTTGATCGGGCTTAGCCGCTCAAGTCATCCTTGCGGCCTTATTGTGCCGCTTTAGCTTCGAAAAACTGATCTCGGAGCAGAGCTGCACGCTCGAAGTCGAGAGCCTCGGCCGCTTCGGCCATTTCCTGCTCGAGGATCTTCAAGTACTCCTCGAGATTGACTTCGTCCTGATACGATTCGGATGCTTTCACAGCCGCGGCCGTCGGAGCTTGACGGGCGTCGGCCACTCGCGTCGCGAATTCGATTTCTTCCACGGACTTCTGAATCGTTTCCGGCGTTATCCCATGCTCTTCGTTGTGCAAGATCTGGATCGCCCTTCTTCGGTTGGTTTCGTCTAAGCATTCCTTCATCGAGGCGGTGATTTTGTCTGCATACAAAATTGCTTTTCCGCTTGCGTTCCTAGCAGCGCGTCCTACGGTTTGTATCAACGACCTCGCATTACGAAGGAACCCCTCCTTGTCCGCGTCTAGGATGGCTACAAGTGACACTTCAGGAAGGTCGAGGCCTTCCCTAAGAAGGTTGATTCCCACCAGGACGTCGATTTTTCCAAGTCGAAGGCTTCGAAGGATCGCCATGCGTTCAATCGTGTCGACTTCAGAGTGCATATAGCGCACTCGTACTCCGACTGACTGGAGGTACTCTGATAGATCCTCTGCCATTCGTTTAGTGAGCGTTGTGACGAGTACTCGCTCGCCGAGTTGCTCCCGTTCACGGATCTCTGCGAGCAAATCATCGACCTGGCCTTTCACTGGCCGAACAGAGATTTCGGGATCGATCAGTCCGGTTGGGCGGATGATCTGCTCCACGATCACTCCCCCGGTTCTCTCGATCTCCCAGTCGCCTGGGGTTGCAGACACGAAAACTGCTTTTGGAACGACTTCCTGCCATTCATCGAATGTGAGTGGCCGATTGTCTAGCGCGGACGGCAGTCGGAAGCCGTGTTCTATCAGAACTTCTTTGCGTGACCGGTCTCCTTTATGCATGCCATTGATCTGAGGGATCGACACGTGGGACTCGTCCAAAACCGTTAGGAAGTCCGCGGGGAAATAGTCGATCAGGCAGGCAGGCCGCTCACCGGTGCTGCGCCCACTGGTGTAAAGAGAGTAGTTCTCAATTCCCGGACAGGTCCCAATCTCAAGCATCATCTCGATGTCAAACTTGGTTCGCTGCTCTAGGCGTTGTGCTTCGAGTAGTTTGTTCGCCATGCGGAAAGATCTGAGTTGATGATCCAACTCGGTACGAATGGCTGGGACCATGCTCTCGATTGTCGTGCGACGTGTTACATAGTGGCTGGCGGGATAGATCGCCGTCCGGTCTAGGGTTGTAATGATTTCTCCGGTCAGTGGGTCGAAACGGCTGATCCGCTCGACCTCGTCCCCCCACAATTCTATCCGAACCGCTTGTTCTTCGTAGGCAGGGAAGACTTCAACTGTGTCTCCTCTAACTCGGAAAGTGCCGCGTTCGAAGAGGTAGTCGTTTCTCCTGTATTGAATATCGACTAGGCCTCGGAGTATGTCTTTTCTAGAGTGCTCCTCATCCTTGGTAATGTGAAGCATCAGGCTCCGGTAATCCTTTGGGTTTCCTAGACCGAAGATGGAGGAGACTGACGCAACCACGATCACGTCTTCTCGTTCCATCAGTGAAGACGTGGTGCGTAGCCGGAGTCGCTCAATGTCTTCGTTGATTGAGGCGTCTTTCTCAATAAATGTATCCGTTGCTGCGACGTACGCTTCGGGTTGGTAATAGTCGTAGTACGAGATGAAGTACTCGACCGCATTATGAGGGAAGAGGGCCTTGAGCTCACCGTAAAGCTGTGCCGCTAGAGTCTTGTTGTGTGACATGACCAGCGTGGGGCGTCCGTAGTTCGCGATCATATGTGCGATGGTGAAGGTCTTACCCGTACCGGTCGCGCCGAGAAGAACCTGGTTGCTGTCACCTCGTTGGAGACCAGCGGTCAACTCGGTGATTGCTTCGGGCTGATCTCCAGCTGGCTCATGTGAAGACACGATCTGGAATGCGCTCATCCTGCGCACTCGACTATTTTGCGATGCGGTGTCACTGCCATGCCCCTGCAGCGCGCCAGAACTGTTCTTCTCAAGATTTGGTCAGCATTCGGGACGTTGATGCAGATCAATATGAAATCAGGTCTCACAGGTCAGGCCCAGCCAAGATCGTCCTCTTCGAGGTGCTCTCGACGCTCGACGTCGATCACCCCTTTTACTCGACTGATCGATCGACGGACTTTCTCAAGGTGGGTCAGATCACGGACTTCGACTACGAACTCACCTGTCATACCACCTTGTGTTGTTTTCATGTCGGCGTGGGAGATGTCTGTGCCCGTGCTAGTGATCGCCTTCGCCACGTCGGAAAGTAAACCTCTGCGATCAGAGCCGCGCATAAAGAGCTTCACGAAGAAGCGGTCGCCCTTTTCTGCTGCCCACTCGATTTCGATACGGCGTTCGGGATCTCGCGAAAGAGCGAGCACGTTTGGACAGTCTTTACGATGGATCGAGACCCCACGGCCCCGGGTGACGTATCCAGTCACGGGGTCTCCCGGTACCGGCTGGCAGCAGCTTGAGTATCGGACCATGAGGTTATCCATTCCTTGGATCCGGACACCGCGACCAGAGATCCGAAGGCGGGCCGCGAGCCTCGACAAAGCGGAGGGCGACCGCTGGGCCACTTCAGTAGGATCATGTTCGCTATGGAACTGTTTGATCACCGCGGTAGGGCCGATGTCCCCGCGTCCAAGCGCTGCGTATATGTGGTCTAGGGTTGGATATCCCAGTGCACTTGCTGCGTCGAACTGGATGTTAGAATCTGTCGGGAGGGCTAACCGGGCTTTCTTAAGCTCTCGATCGAGCAGGTCCTTACCGAGCTTATGAGCTGACTCGAACTCCTCTCTTCGGATCCATTGCCGGATGCTCTGCCGAGCTCGCGATGTTTTAACGAAAGCGAGCCAGTCTCTAGTCGGTTTTTGTTTAGTGTTCGTGAGGATTTCGATTGCGTCTCCGTTTCTAAGTTCACGAGAAAGCGGCGCGATACGGCCGTTAACCTTAGCACCCGCGCAGTTGTGCCCTACCTCGGTGTGAACTGAGTAAGCGAAGTCGATCGGTGTCGCGCCGATCGGGAGTGCTTTTACGTCGCCGTCCGGAGTAAAGACGAAGATCTCTCCGCGAAAGAGGTCCATCCGAAGAAACTCCATGAACTCCTCCGGCTCAGCAGTGTCTTGCTGCCACTCTAGAACCTGACGGAACCATGTCAGGGCC
>MDSV01011430.1_pt1 | contig 62883 bp, 47 predicted proteins | sample 810851 | NCBI WGS metagenome assembly MDSV01 (sample SAMN05326640, study PRJNA326480) | marine metagenome | isolation source: seawater | place: Atlantic Ocean: North East | collected 2012
ACGTGTCGCTGTACTCCGCGGGAGCCTCCTCAAAGTCGGCGCTGTACTCCGGGTCAGCCATCGACGTTTCCTTAGCCTCCACGGGCGTGGGTTCGGGTTCCGGCTCGGGTTCTGGCTCGGGCTCGGGCTCGGGCTCAGGTTCGGGCTCAGGTTCGGGCTCGGAAACAGAAGTGCTGGGCGGGGGGCCCGTCGGTGGTCCTGTCGGGGGGCCTGAAGGAGGTCCACCGCTGGGGGGTCCTGTGGGGGGTCCACCTGGTCCCTTGGGCGGGCCGCCGGGAGGGCCGCTTGGAGGGCCGCTTGGACCTTCGGGGGGTCCGCCGGGGGGGCCTTCCGGCGAAGGCGATGACTCCATCCCTGCAAGTTGCCCAAAGGCAGCAGCAACGGCATCGTCGGCGGCGGCTTGCTCTGCGGCGTCCTTGGCTTGTGCGGCAGATGGCGGGCGAGAGCTCATGAGAACCGTCAACGACACGGTGAGAGCGGCTTAAATATCGGTTCCCTGACGGGACGCCTGCCTGCCCGTTTGGTGTAGAGGTTATCATGCAGGATTGTCATTCCTGCGACCCGGGTTCAATTCCCGGAACGGGCGCCTTCACGACCCACGTTTGTGGACGAAGTTATCGCCGCAAACGCGACACCAGACTTTGATGCCGTCCGCGCGGGGCGTGGCGCCAGCGATGTCGATGGTGACGCCACACTTGCATCGAACGGTGGTCTCCATGCTCAATCGGAGCGGCGGGCGCCTCAAGAACCCGTCGTCGCGAGCACCACAAGCCGAACCATCGTCCTGGTCGTGCTGAAGCCTTTTGTCGCCTGCACATCAACGGTCACGTCGCGACCTGCAGCAGCAAAGCAGGCCGTCAGGTGTTGAGCGACTTCAGCCTCTTCGTCACGTTCGATGACCGCCCAACCGATCACCAAGGCGTCCTCGGCCAGAAGCGGAATCAGGTCGTCCAAGTGATCCAACCCCTCGTGAGGGAGGTTGACGAAAAGGACGTCTGCTTGCCCGAGCAGGGTGCCGTCATGACGCCACGCCCGGCCGTCGCCCACGCGAACCTCAAGCCGAGCCTCGGGAAAGGCGCTTCGTGCAATGATGTGGGAAAGGTTCGCCTCCATGAAGGGAATCGCCTCGGCGTTCAAGTCGCCCACGACGGCGGATTCGACCACCCCGCCGTCGAGCGGTAGCCCAAGGTTTGGACCCACGCCGGCATACGGATCGTACACCACCAACCGACGTTGGAGGCGCTTGTGGTGTTGCTGAATGGCGTCCATGGCGATTTGCCGTTCTCCGCTCAAACGGGCGCTGAAGTAGGCCTTGCTCGGGTCGAGTGTGTACGCTAAACCGTGTTCCTTGACTTGGGTGACGGTGGACGTGTCATCGCCACGGGCAGCGATGACTTGCACGTCCCGGATACGGAACGGCCCGGTGACTCCCCGGTCCACACAGACCACTCGGACGTGTGAAAATTGGGCCAACATGGCCTCTGCGATGGTCCCCGCGTGAGGCTCCACTTCGGGTTCGAGTTTCACGAGCAGTACGTCGCCTTGTACTTCATGCGCCGTTGGGAGATGAGGTTCAAACGCCGTCAGCAACAAAGGAGGAAGCCTTTCGCGCCAGTGCATTGGCCCGCGTTCAAGTGAAGGACGCTCGACCAGTGCATGCCCCTCATACCTCGGCTCTTCTGACCCTGGCGCAGATTCGCTCAAGGGAATGAGTCGATGTTCCCCTTCTGCTTGTATGCCCGCGCCCTCTGCAAGCCAACCTTGGGCCACCAACCGCTCCCGCCATTCGGCGGTCTCTGCGCTCGGCACCCTCAAATGACGCATGCCGCTCATCGGGACCACCGGTCAGGACGGCATCAGCATGACGGTCGAGTTGCCCCCCACCGGCCTGCTCCTTGTCGGGCTTGGCCCCGGCGGACTACGAAGCATGACCGTCGCGGCCCTCGAGGCGGCCGAAAAGGCAGACCACCGATGGTATGAGGCGTACACCGCCCTTTGGCCTGAACCGGATTTGATCGAGCTTGAGGCCCGAACGGGCCCCATCGAGCGGGTGATGCGGCCGGACGTGGAAGACCCCGGGCGGCTGTTTGAATTGGCCCGTACTTCGCTCGTCGCGATGCTGGTGGTCGGCGATCCGTTGCAAGCAACCACCCACGTGGACCTGCAACTCCGTGCTCGCGAAGCCGGTGTGCCGTGCCACGTCCTCCACGGCCTGAGCATCACCGGCACGGTGACGGGTGCGGCCGGGCTGTCCAATTACCGGTTTGGACGGCAAACGACGTTGACCTATCCCCACGGGTCCTGGATCGCCACCTCTCCACTCGAAACCATTGCCATGAATCGCCACCAAGGCCTGCACACCCTCGTGTTGCTCGACCTTGACCCCACGGGAGCCGGGACAGGAGACCAGCGGCCCATGCGGCCGGAAGACGCCCATCGCAGCCTGCACCTGATGACTGAGCGGCTGGCGGAGCGTTCGGAGGAGGCGGTCTCCGAACTGAAATCCAGAACGATGCAGAACCAAGACATCGGTTCGTGGACGGTCGTGTTGTGTGCGGACGTAGGTACCGCGGACGAATTTTTTGTCACCACAACGGTCGACGGTCTGCCGGCCGAGCCCGGCGGGCGTCTGAATTGCCTGCTCGTCCCGGCCGAAGTCGATGGCGTGGAAGCGGATGCCATCGGCCGGTGGCGAAGGCCCTGATTCACGCGCTCTGGCCTCGGAAGCGTTCATGGGGAGGGGGAGTGTGGTCGAAGCGATGAGCAACGTCGTGATGCTGTTGTCTTTCCTGCTCTTCCTCGGCTTCTTCGCGGCCGTCGGGCTCTCGAGCATGCGGGTGAAGCAGGACACCACGGACGACTATCTGGTTGCAGGCCGTGGGATGCATCCCGCTCTGGCCGCACTGTCAGCGGTCAGCACATGGAACAGCGGCTACATGTTCATCGGTTTCATCGGGTTCACCTATGCCGTCGGCTATTCCGCCATTTGGATCGGCCTTGCCTCGACCGTCGGCCAACTCGTTGCTTGGATCTGGCTTTACCGTTACATCCAGGAAGAAGCAAACGAACGAGGCGTGCGCTCGCTCTCGTCCTTGGTCGCCAGCGTGACGGGGGCCCCTGAAGCGAAATTGGCCGCCATCCTTTCCGTGGCCTTCCTCTCGGTCTATGCCGCTGCGCAATTGACCAGCGGCGGCAAAGCCCTTCTCGCGATGATGGGGTGGGACCCTGTGCTCGGCATCCTCATCGGTTTCGTGCTCGTTGTGGCCTACTGCTACGCTGGAGGAATCCGTGCTTCAATCTGGACCGATGCAGCGCAGTCCTGCGTGATGATCATCGGGACCACCATGCTCTGCTGGGTGGCTCTTGGTCAGGTCGGGGGTTTCAGCGGGCTGAACGCTGGGCTGGAGATGCAAGATCCTGTGCTCACAGGATTCATCCCACCGAACCTTGCCCTCGGTGTCAGCCTCTGGATCTTTGCGTTTTTCCTCGGTGGACTTGGGGTCGCTGGGCAGCCGCAAGTGGTCTCTCGCGTGATGACCTTGGGTGGCGACAAAGAACGGAAGCAGGCCATGGTCTGGTTTTTCGTTTGGCAAACGCCCTTCATCGCCCTGATGTTGGTCATCGGTTGGGCCAGTCGTGTGGTGTTCACGCAAGACGGTTTTGACGCTGAGCTCGGCCTGCCTACGCTCGCCATGGAAGTGCTCGGCCCCTTCTGGGCAGGACTCATCCTTGCCTCCATCTTTGCCGCTACGATGTCCACGGCCGACAGCCAAGTCCTCGCTTGCACCGCAGCGGTCACGGACGACATCCGTCCAGAGTGGAGCCAGGATCATGGGACGGCCAAGAAAGTCACCTTGGTGATGGCCGCGTTTGCCACGGCCATTTCATTGGCCGGCCTTTACGTGCCTGGGGGAGACTCGGTGTTCTCGCTCGTCGTGCTCGCCGTGTACGGATTAGGCGGTATTTTCGTGCCGATGCTGATCGTGCGGTGGACGGGGTATGAACCGGACACGCGGCACTCCGTCACCATGATGATGGCGGCGTTGACGGGCGTCATTGTTTGGCGTGTCCTCGGCCTGAACGAAGACGTCTTCGAGTCCATTCCGGGAATGAGCATGGCCTTCCTTGCTCACTTTTTGGACCATGCTTTCCGTGTCAAAGAGGGCTCGCCGCTTGGCCGATTTGAGGTGCCCTCTGGGCGGGCCATCGGCATCGCAGCCCTCGTCATCCTCGCTCCGGCTGCTGCGGCCGAAGGAGCCTACCTGCTCCGGGATGCGCCTGAATCAGCGGACCCCGTGGCCTCATGGACAATTGAGGGTACCTTCGAATTCATTGAGATTGGATCGGGAGAGGAATTTGTCGGTGACGGCCAAACCGTTCCCGTTGAGGTGCACAGCGACGCAGCGGGCGCTGCTGCCGACGGCCGAAACGTGGTCGGCCTGATCGCCACGTTGGTCTACGGGGAAGACGAGACGGCTGGCGGTCCCGGCTGCGCAGCCCCGGGCGCTTCTGACGCTGCGCCCGACACCATCGGTGGTTTGCTTCAGCGTGACGAACTCACGGGCAGTGCGGACGGACAGAACGTCGAGGGCACCACCGCTTCGCACGACGTCGTGGTCGAGTGGTTCGACCGCTCCCTCTTCGAATCGGGGAACGGTTCAGACGTCTCGGAGAGCGAACTTCGTGCCTCCTTGGACGGGGGGAACGTAGGCTTCGGGCCATCCAGCCTCGATCTGACGGTGACCGTGGCCACTGGCAACGGAGCCTTCTGCAACCATCAAGACGACGGCGAGACCGTGCAATGGAGCGTTTCTCTGGTCGTGCTCGACTACACCTTGACCAAAGCATGAGGCCGAGGTCCTGAGAAAGCCTCATCCCAACCGGCACCCGCGGCAACATGAGGGCGACCGATGGCACGCGCACCCCAAGTCGAATTCCCTGGCAAAAAGCGCCAACGGGTTCGTATGCGGGGCACAAAGCATGCCAACGAGGACACGGCCAAGCGCCTTCGACGCAACCTCGACCGTTTGCTTGAGGAGCCCGAGCGGGCGCTTCCTTCCCTCGCCGGCTCGATCCGGAGAGGATGGCGCCGCGATCCCATCGAACGCACGATGAAAGAAATCGATCAGGTCGTGCAGCGGCGTGGCGACACGGCGTGGCTCAAGAAACGGATGATGGCCAGGCGTGGTGACCACATCGCCAAGGCCCTTGCAGGGAGTTTCCATGCCGCTCATGACGTGGAGATCACGACCGTAGGGAAGTACCAGAATTCTGCCTTCGGTACGGGGTCCTACATCCGCCGCGGCGAAGGAAAACAAGCCTACCTGGCCAGCCTGCAGAACCATCACAACGTCACACTTCGCATGCTGGCATGGGAAGAACACGCACGTCGTGGCCTCCATTTCTTCTCTTGGAGCGAGGGTTTCGTCTGCACCGGTCGAGCCACGACACCGCCCGATGGTTGGCTTGAGGACGTGCTCGAAAGGTCCCGGTTTTCGTTTTCGACCACCGAGGTGGACGGGGTGGCCATCCATCACACCGCGGGCATCGATCCTGACGTCGTGGCCTCGGATGACCACGACGTGATTGGATACATCCGCTTGGCCTTCCACCACGGGCCCGTTGTGGCCATCGACTTGGACGCAGTGGGCACTGCTGGAGAAAAAGACAAGGCCTTCGTGCACCACTTGGCGATGTCCATGTTGCCACCGATCCTCCCTCGCTTGGTTGACGTGGAAGCGCGTTGGTCGCCCGAAGGGTGGCCAAAAGACACCCCGCTTCCCAAAGCGTGCAAGGAAGGCATGGACACGTTGCTGGACGCTTGGCAGGGTCTTACCCTGAACGAGGGCGTGCTGGGTGGCCGATTGAAGGCCGAAGTGTTGACCAACCTCGAACATGGATTGGTGATGAACGACGGGTGGTTGGAAGGAACCGATATGGACAGCATCGTCGAACGCCTGACGGCGCTCGGCGGCACCCAAGACGAAGCGGTGTTTGCCGCCGCGATGCTCGCTGCTCGCATGAGCGTCGGCGGTGGCATCATCGACACCCGTGGCGAACTGCGCGAGCGGGACGAAGGGGCGCTTCTGGTCACAAAAGGCGCCAGCCTCAACGCGATCATGGGCGCCCTATGGGCGGATCACCACGAGGAGGGGCTCGTCGGACTTGGCGTTCAGGGCGACGATTTGGCCGCCATCCTTGCCTCCGTTGAAGGCCGTCCGAAGTCCTTCGGTGCTTTCCTTCGCGGGCTGGACGATGCACGGGCGGCCGCACGACGAGAAGCACGTTTCCCGCATCGTCGGGGCCAACTGCAAGGGCCGCTTGGCATCACGCATGACTTGGTCTTGACCGGCTTGCTGGACGGCGGTGGGAGGGCCCAAAAAGCGGCTTGCGACCGTCACGACAACGTGGAAGAAGCCGCGGCGGCGTGGGCGTGGCTCCTCGCTGCAGAGAGGCACACGGGCCAAGAATGGCACTTTGAGCCCGTCGCACGCGACCGTGGCGGTGCGTGGTCCACGGCCGCTCGGGCCCTGGTTGAGGCGGGAACGGCGTTGCTTGACGACGACGATGAATCCCGCCGGGAAGCGTTCACATCGGCCTTGGCCGAACTCGCCGCGACGATGGGCGTCGATGCGCCCTGAGCCTCAACTCTCGAGTGCGTGAGCGATGTCGTCCCAGAGGTCTTCGACGTCTTCGATGCCGATGGACATGCGCACGAAACCTGGCACGATCCCCGCTTCCATTCGCACGTCTTCGGGCATCGCGCCGTGGCTTGAATTGAAGGGGCACTCGATGAGCGACTCGATGCCGCCGAGGCTGGTCGCTTCGTAGATGATCTTCAGCCCTCGCATGAAGCGAAGGGCAGCTGCATCGCCTCCCTTCACGACAAAGGCCACCATGCCCGAGCCTTTTGGAAGCACACGTTGCGCGACCTCGTAATCGGGATGGCTCTCCAAAGAAGTGTGGAACACGCGTTCAATCGCCGGGTGTTGCTCGAGGCGCGCTGCCACCGTCGCGGCGTTGCTGCAGATGACGGGCATCCGAACGTGGAGCGTGCGCATGCCGCGTTCCAGAAGGTAGCATGCGTGCGGGTCAGGTGAGGCCCCAAAGTGCACTTTTTGCTTGAAGGTCTTGGCCACCAAGTCAGCACGACCGACCACGGCCCCACCAATGATGTCGCTGTGGCCGCCGAGGTACTTGGTGGTCGAGTGGATGACCAAATCCACGCCGTACTTGAGCGGGTTGCAGCCCCATGGGCTGGCAAAGGTGCTGTCGATGATGCACAGCAGGTCGTTCCGCTTGGCCACCTCGACCATGGCGGGAATGTCGCAGACCTTGAGGACAGGATTGGTCAACGTCTCGATGTAGATCAGTTTCGTGTTTGGTTGAATGGCGGCCTCGTAGGAGGCGGGGTCGCGCATGTCGGCCAGGGTCACGTCCACGCCGAAGCGGGTCATTTCATCCATCAGGAGGCCGTAGGTTCCGCCGTAAATGTCGGCGCTGGCGACGATGTGATCGCCGGCATTCAGCAAGCCAAGGAACACCGCGGAGACCGCCCCCATGCCGCTGGCAAACACTTCGGCGTCTTCGCCGCCTTCCATCGCCCGAAGTTTCTGCGCCACAGCATCGGTGTTCACCGAAGAGAGGCGGGCATAGAGCAGGGTGTGCTGGGCGCCGGCCGCCCAGCCGGCGTACCGCTCGTCGGTCAAACGGTAGGTGGATGACTGGAAAATGGGGGTGTTGACCGCGTCGCCAATGTGCTGCGTTCCTGCATGCACAACATCGGTCGCGAATCGCCGCGTCGTGAGCGGGGCGTCGGAGCCCCCGGTGGTGGAATTCGTCTCGCCCTCGGCCATGATGCCCATCCTGAGACAAAGGACTTGAACGATGTGTTCGTTCGTTGGGGGGTCATTCTTCCTCATCTTGGCTCGTCAACTCAACCATGAGGTTCCCGACGACGAGCAGTCCTCCTCCAACGAGGATCCAGGGGGTCCAACCCACCAAACCAAGCACAAGACCGTACAAGGTCGCCCAGACGGGTTCGAGGGTGTAGATGATCGCCGCCCTGACCGGTTCCATGTGGCGTTGGTAGAGGTTGAGGATGCCCAAGGCCACGAGGGACCCGAACATTCCCAAGCAAAACAGCGGAACGAGGACGCCATCGACGCTCAACACGCCAACCAGATCGTCAGGGCCCGCGCTTCCACGGGTCGAGACGAGGGCGAGGGCCATGGCGAAAACGGCCACGGCAACAAAGGACGTGAACGTCAACGCCAACGGGTCCATGCGGGTCGTGTAGCGTTGGGTGAGGAGGATATGCACAGCGAAACAAACGGCGCAGAAGACGGTGATGATCTCGGCCCATCCCCACGTCAAGTGCGGAGGGCCTTCGATGAAACCTGCACCAAGGGTCGCCAGCAAGACGCCAAACCACAACAAACGCGACGGTCGGCCCTCCCCGAACAGGTTTGACAACAGCGCTGTGCTGACCACATAGAGGGACGTCAGGAAGGCTGAGGTGGAGGGTTCAAGTTCGCCAAGAGCGGTCATCTGCGCAAGGAAACCGGCCAGCAGGGCAAGTCCAAGCGCAGATCCAGCCATCCACACCTCCACGTTCCAGAGATGGCGCCGGACAGAAGGGAACAGGGGCAGCACCACGGCGGCCAAAGCGAAGCGAGCAGAAATCAGGAATGCCACGACGGAGGTGGTGCCGATGCGTGCCAAGTCTGCCTCGAGGGCGAGCATGATTTCACGCATCCAGATGAAGGTCGCACCCCACACGAGGGTGACCAGCAACAGCATCCACGTCGCCCGGCGGCGTACGGATGACGTGGGGTCCACGCGCGCTTGAGTTGGCCCGAGGGTGTGAACGTTCCGCGCCAGCAGAAGGACCAACCTCAAGGAATGCCGGCCATGCCCGTTGCTCATGCGCTCATGGGAGGGCCCAATCGAAACCGGGCCAGTGCCCGATGACGGGGCCACGTTTGACGCCATTGTGGTCGGTGGAGGGCCGGGCGGTTCAGCCGCTGCAGGCTACCTTGCGATGAAGGGGCAACGCGTGCTGCTCATCGAAAAGGGCGTCTGGCCGCGTGACAAGGTCTGTGGCGACGCTGTCGGCGGCAAGTCCCTCTCGCACGTCGCCGCCCTCGGCGTCAAGCCGCGCTTGGAAGCCACGCCCCACTTTCGCGTGACGGGCATCACGTTCTCGAGCCCAAAAGGCAACAGCGTCCGTGTCCCGCTCCCAGAGGAAGACGTGGAGCGGCTGGAAGCAGGGTATGCGTTGCCACGTGCTCAATTCGATCACCTCATGTTCGAGCGCACGACCGAACTGGTCCTCGAAGCCGGTGGCGCCGTCGTTCAGGGGGCCGACGTCCGCACGGTGCTGTTTGACGACGGTCACGGTGGGGACGACCCCGGTGCTGGAAGCGGCGAGGCTCGCACGGTTCGCGCCGTTGAGGTGCGCCTCGGCGGACGCCAAGGCGAGGCCTACACCTGGCACAGCCGAGAGGTGGTCGGGGCCGCGGGCTACCGCTGTCCGGTCGCGACCGCTTTGGTCGAGGAAACACATGGCGAGACCATGGTCGATCGCATGCACTACTGCGCCGGGTACCGTGAATACTGGCAGAACGTCGAGGGATGTGGGCCTGAGGCCGGTGACATCGAAATCCACTTCGTGGACTCGATCATCCCCGGCTACTTCTGGCTCTTCCCTGTGTCCGAAGGCGTGGTCAACGTCGGCATTGGCATGGTCATCGGGCTGATGGACAAGCAGAAGAAGAAACTCAAGGCCTTGCAAGCCGACGTCATCGCAAACCACCCGTTGTTCAAGGAACGCTTCGCCAACGCCACAATGCTTGAGGGCAGCGCCAAAGGATGGCAACTCCCCTTCGGTTCCCCCCGGAAGAAGGAGTCCCGACAACCACGGCGGGCAGCAGGCAGCGGCATCCGCCTTGTCGGCGATGCGGCGAGCTTGGTCGACCCCTTCTCTGGAGAAGGCGTCGGAAACGCGCTCGTCACGGGCGAAATGGCCGCACGCCACATCGTCGAAGGGCTGACACCTGAAGCCTACATGGAAGAAATGTGGGCGATGCTCGGCCCTGAACTGACGAACTCCTACCGGATGCAAAAGCTGTCACGACGGGCCTGGTTGCTCAATTGGTTCGTTGGCAAGGCGAGCCGCAAGCCCGCCCTGCAGGAGATGATGACCGAGATGATCGCCAGCAAAGAGGCGCAGGAGAACCTGCATTCACCGCTCTTCATGGCACGGACCTTGCTCTTCTGATCAGGCTTCTTCATCGCTGAGAACAGGTCTGGCCCGCACCGGCACACGCGCCAAAATGGCTGCCAGCATGACGGAAATCAGCACGGAAATGGCCAGCAATTGACCGGTGTCTTGGGCCGGAGGATAACGGCTCAAGCCCACCACCGCAAACACGGACACCGACGAAAAGGCGGCCCCCCAACGCGCAAAGGCGTCCCTTGACGTGCTGCGATGACCGGCACTCGCATGCGCCAGGTAATCGGCGGCAAAGCCCATGCCGAGAAGGACGGCAGGCGCGGTGTTGACACCACGGCCGCCCATATGGCTGGCCAATCCGTCCACGGCAATTCCCACCGCAACGGTGCCAACCGCGATGCGCAGCGCTTGGTGACGCGAACCCGTCACCATGCCCGCCAAAGCGAACACGGCCGCACCTGCGGCCAAAACCTGCACGACCCTTGTGGCTTCGAAGGCCTTGGCCAGGGCGATGCCGATCACGAGGTCCCCGCCAATGACGCCGGTGAGGTCGTTGTGCTCCATGAGATCGTTCACGTCCTGCTGAAAGAGGTGCGCGCCGTCGGCGTCCTCGCCGTCAATGATGGCGATAAGATGGACGCCAGTCATTTCCCCGTTCATGCGAAGGACGGGATCGTCGAGCAAGAGAGGGCCGTTGTGTCGGTCGTACCACGTGGCCAGGGTATCGTTCACATACGGATCGGCGTTTGGGATCCCGAGCAGCAAGGGTTGGCGCGCAGTACCCGTGTCGTAAGCGATGAGGGTTGGATGTTGGGAAAGCTGGGTGGTGAAGTCGATCAGTCGGTCCGGATCATCTCCTCCTTCGACATCGACCAGGACCTGAACCAAGGTGCTTGAGGCGATCATGTAGGTGCCACGCAGGTCGTCCAATTCATCCAATGAAGGGTCGTCCTCGGGCATGAACTGATCGATGTCGAGAACTTCCACGCCCGGCGGTGACGTGACGGCAACCGCTGCCAAAAGCACCAGGGCCACCGGCCAAAGCCATGCGATGGGTGCGAACGACAGGGGCGACGAGTGAGCAGGCGGGCGTGGTGGCGCGCGCCTGGTGGCAAGATAGACGCCCTCCATCACGTACCTGGTCACGAACCAATCCAGGAAAATCCCGATGATCATGACCAAGGCCAAGCCCCGTTGAGCACGGATGGGTGAGAAGAGCGCAAGGGAGACTGCTCCGATGGTGGTGATCATGGCCACGAGAAGCAGACGGCGAACCTCGGCTTTCGACCGCGACGAAACACTGTACCAGAAGGCCCCGTCCACCGCCACGGCCATGATGATTGGAATGGCGATGGCGTCGATGACGGTGAATCGGTGACCACACAAGGTGAGGAGGCCGAGTTCAGCCGCCACGACCAGGCCCACCGAACCAAGCGTTTTGGCCACCGTCATAGGACGACGAAGCACGAACAGCAGAAGGGTGGTCAACAACGCTGCTGCAACGGGCAGCACGATCGAGAGGTCTTCTTTTGCAATCTTTTCGGACTCCTTGAACAGCATGTTGACGCCGGCCGGCTCGAAGGTGTACGGCGTGTCGGCCGAAACCTTGTCCGCCCACCGTTGAAGTTCAAGCCAATCTGTGGGCGGTTCCTCGGAATCCATCCAGACCATCCAAAGCAATTCGTTGGCGATCGGGGGGGCTGCGGGGGACGCGCCCGCGAAAGCGGGGCAAGCGACACCCATGTTGCTTCCTTTGGGCAGCAAGAGGAGGCTCGCTTCGAGGGCGCGTTGTTCCTCCACGGTCGCGTCATCTGCACACCAACCCCCCTCCAAGGGGGGTTGCAGCACCTCGGACCATGTGTCCGCTTCCGCCATCGAGCGGTTGTGAGAATCAAAGGCCGCCGACCATCGTGCGAAAGGGGTCTCCAGCCGCTCAATCCACGTGTGCTCAACGTCGAAGGCATACGCGCCTTCCCCGTGAAGGACCCCGGCCTCGATGGCCATGAGGTCATGAACGCGGGAGAGGTTGGTGGTCAGAGGCCCTGCATCGTCGTGGCGAACACGCACGATGAGAAAGCCGGACAAGCCTTCCGTCGTCGCTTCTTCTGCAAGGCGATCGCGGGCCGGGTCATCGAACAGAGCCGCCGTGTCCATCGAGGCCTCGGGCGGAACCACGAGAAGGGGCAGGCAAAGCACCGCAAGAACGGTCAGCACGATGGCTTGGCCGCGGCGGTCGAGTTCGTCTGGCAAGGCCCAGGGGGGGCGCACGGTTCGGTGAGCCACCTCACCGGTCTTCAACGCCACTCTGTCCACTCGCCGGTGCCCGGGTCTCTGTAGTACCATTGCTCCGAGCCGGCAGGGTACTCCAGGCCTTCGTATCCGTCGTACATCTGCCCTGTGGCCGACCTCGGAGGTTTGGAAGGCGGAGTGGCGCTCGCGCTGGCGACCAATTCTTCGAACATGGCTTCCTCAACGGCGAAGTCTTTGTCGACGACCGGTTCCGAACCTCGGCCACGAAGCAGCAAGACGGCCACGAAGATGGCCACAAGCAATACGCCCGTGGCGCTGGCCGCGACCATGACCGTCGAAGACAAAGCTGTGCCCGATTCGCCCGATTCGCCGGTGGCGTCGTTTTCGTCGTCCTCGGCACATCCAGTGGTATCGGGGTATTCGAGGCAGTATGCTTCGACGGTCATGTCGGCGGCACAGGCGAGGCATTGCGCGTTTACCGCTTCACAGCACGCGATTGGGTCTTCGTCAGATGGGCGGTCGTCCGTGTCGTCAAGTGCATCACAGATCCCGTCGCTGTCCATGTCAGAAGGCACGGATGTATCGAGGAGAGGGTCCGATCCACAATCGATTTCCTGTTCATCCAAAGCCCCGTCGCCGTCGTCGTCGTCGTCCCTGTTGTTGCCCACGGCGTCTTGGTCCGTGTCCACCCACTCTGTGGCGTCGGTTGGGAAGGCGTCACCGCCCGTGCAGATGGACGGCACGTTGCTGGGGCCATCGCAGTGCCCGTCGTTGTCCGAATCCGGCCACAGAGGGTCGGTTGCGGGCGTCCCGGTCAATTCCATGAGGTCGGAGCGCCCGTCGCCGTCGTCGTCGCTGTCGGCGTTGTTGCCAATTCCATCGCCGTCCGTGTCGTCCCACTCTTGTGGGTCGTCTGGGAAGGCATCGAGGGCGTCGCCTACCCCATCACCGTCTCGGTCGCCGGGCAACCCACCGTCGATGCCGTCCTCTTCGACCGAAAGGGTCAGTTCGGCCGGATGATAGAGGCCGCCTGAAACCCGAACGGTGATGTTGCCTTGTGGAATGGCAAAGGACGTTTGTCCGCTGGCATCGCTCAGCAAACTCGACAAGGTCATGTTGTCTTTCACGAGGGTAACCGACAGCCCTTCGACGGGTTGGTTCGATTCATCGGTGACGGTCAGAAGCACCACGTCGCCTGGAGCAGGATCGCTCGGGGTGAACACCAGCGTGAGGTTTTGCATCTGGGGCGGTTCGGGGTTTGGAACGGAGAGCACCGTGCTGACGGCGGACACCAAGGTTGCGCCAGAGCCAGAGCCTTGTTGAGCCACGCCGATAACCGTGTATTCTGATATCGGTGAAGACAGGGCAGGGAGCGCCAAATCGGCGCTCGAACCTTGTCCCCATGCAACGGTGCTGAACCGGCTGGCATAGGTGTCGAGGAACTCGATCACGTCGTCGGCTTGTTGCTCTTGGTCGAGGTCGTTATCGCAGACCCCATTCCACTCACGCTCCTCCCACTCTTCGCCGTTGTACTCCATGGTAAACGAGGAATCGTACGACGTGCTGGAGGAGAAACGGTACGGGGCATGCGCGTGGGAGAGGTCGTACCTCACCATGGCATATTGACCGTCATGGATGGCGCTTTCGGTCCTATTCACCTCAGCACCCGTCGACTCATCGATCAAGGTTGCTCCAGCCAGATCTGGCGCGGGCAGGCCAGAGTCGTACCAAGTGTCATCCGAGTAATGATGCAAGGTGACTTCTAAGACATGATATTCCGATTGATTTTCATCGTCCCATTCGGGGTACGCATACCAACTGATTTCTTCGCAGACGTTGGTCAGGTCGGACTCGATGCCGGCCCAATCGACTTCGGGCCGGACCGCCTCGGTCATCAGCAATTCTGAGACGGTGGACGTGTCGATTACCGCCGGATCGAAGCCTTGGCTTGGAGACGCCACAGCAAGGATCCGCGTTGCCGCGTCGAGGTCTTCATGCAGCGCAACGTTCGTGATTTGACCGGGGCCAAGCGACCCCGTCAGGTTGAGTTCCTCTGGATTCACCACGATCAGACCAATGTGCATGGCCGCGGGGGTCAACGGATCGCTCATCCCTTCCTCTTCGGCGCTGGACGGCCCCATCATGACACCAATCAACGATAGCGGTGCCGTGTGATTCAAGAGCAGGCTCCGCGAAGATTCTCCCGCATTGAAGGTCATCTCGTGCATCTCTGCTTCCCCTGAGAAGTTCACATCTGGGAAAACCTCGGAGAAATCGAGGGGCATGTGCCCGACTACGGCGTGATGTGGGCCGCTCTCAAGTCCTGAAGCAACCACTTGGACGCTCTGGCTGATGCCGCTCACGTTGGCCGCGTACACAGGGAGCCCGGCAAAGTGGTCGATGATGTCCATGCCAGACAAGCCGACGGTGGCGGTGGTGGCCATCGCGATGTTGAAGCCGATTCCAGTTCGTGTTACGCCCGTCAAAGCATCGGTGTGGGAGGCTTGGACGATGTTCACGTACGCACCGGTATGTGGGGGCATCGCCGTGAGGTTCACGGTGCCTTGAGCGTTGGAGGTCAGGACTTGTTGGTCGAGCACCTCGAACGGCCCCTCGCTGATGAAGCGGTCGATGATGGCCGGACTCGGGGTGCTGGATTGCTGCTCGCCTTTGAGTTGGCAGTAGCGGTGATCTTCGTACGGTTGATGATACGACGTGTGGTACTCTTCGCCGTCGTCGTCAATCAGGATGCCGGCGTCCTCATCGAAGGTGAAACTCAAATCGTTCACGTGGCCGTGCTCCGTGGTGTATTGCACGGTCACGAGGTGTTCGGTGGTGCCGTCGGAGGTATCGTAGGAGTAGGACTCGCTCCCGGAATCCATCGGCGCCGTGGAAGAGAAACTGCTGCCGTCGCCGTAGTCGATGTCCACCTGATCCAGGCTGGCGTAGGGGTAGGGCGTGCCGTCCTCGCTGCGGAAGCTGCCATAGGTCCACTCAATGTTGAGTTCTCCCTGAGACCACATTTGCATCGTGCTGATCATGCACCCCGGACTGTCGGGGAGCGGCGCTTCGTGTTCGTAACGGAATTCGAGGCCGTCGTCGGTGATGCCTGTGGTGGTGAACAAGGCCACGCCTCGGGCACTGTCGGACACCTGGGCGTTCACGTCGCTTGACAGATTCCAGCCAAAGGCATCTCCTGAGGCTGAGAGGTATCCGTCGAAGGCGGCTTTGTCGTCGTCGAGGGGTTCGCCTTCGTTGTCCGTCTGGCGGGGCTCGACCGTCACGTCGAGGACGCCGTCCACGTCATCGCCAGAATACTGGACGGCGGGGCCGGCAGCGTCGAACATCATGTCTCCATTTGGTGAAAGCGACGCTGCAGCAGACACGCCAAGCCCGGGAGAAATGCGCAGCAGTGCACTGTCCATCTCGGCGCCGAACAAGGCCCCATCCGCGGCATCGTACACCGAGGCCCGCACGTCCATCTCCGTAGCCACCGGCACGGTTTCATCGGCGTCGACCAACACGCCCAAAGCGGACACGACGAAGAGTTCCTCGTTCGCTTCAGTGGCCATGGATTCGAGCAGTGAGGGGCGGAGCGACTCGAACTCCAACGTCGCACGCGAGACGGTGCAGCCGTCGTCGACGCACGGGGGCGTCCATCCTGCCATTGGTTGACTGAACGTGTACACTTCTGCCCCTGCGCGGTCGGCGGTGAACCTGCCAATGTAATGGGTGGAACGGTCGAGCTTCTCGTCCAAGACAACGTTGGTGGTCTGTCCGCTGCTGTCGGTTACGCTCATGTTGAAATCGTTGGGCGTGTCTGAGTGTGCACATCCTTCGCATTCAAAATACAACTCGAAACCGAGGTCGAGCTTGTACTTGTTGAGGGCCAGGGTCTCAACGGGGTGAAGGCCGTCAAAAATGACCTCTTCCCAGGTATCGCTGGAGTCCTCGCTGCCGCCGTCGTCACCGTCTTCATCGTCGTTTGAATCGTCTTCCGACCTTGACCAGTCCAATTCCTTCGAGAGGGGGGCGTTGGCAGCCCACGAGAGGAAATCTTGCACGGCATTGCCCGCGTCGTCCCATGCGGGATCTTCGGTGGTGTCGCGGAGGATCGTCAGCACGTCGACGTCGAAGGTGTTGAAGTCGTCAAAGCCGTCACTGACGTGCGGGTAGGACGCGTCCATTCGTGCTTGCCATTGCAGGCCTTCGGTGGTGTTGAGCAACAGCTCGTACTCCCAGAGGATTTCGTCAGGAAAATCGTCGCCGTCAAGGTCTTGCACGGTTACGTCCATCTGCGACCAGCCGTACACCAAACGTTGGAACGGCGTCATGTTGCCATAATCTTCGTCCGCGAGCGGGGCGGCCCAAGCCTCCAAGCCGTCAATGATGGCTTCGGGGTGGGCCGAAACCGAAAGCAGTGCGATGTTCCGAAGCACGGTTTGGAAGGAGGCAAACACCATTTCGTTGTTGGACAGGTTGTCCAAGGCGTCGCTGAGGCCTTCCCATTCATCGCTGCCCACCATGGCGTCGTAGGCAGCGGAGAAATTGTCGGTGCCGGCGAATCGAGTGAAGTTCTCGATCGGGTCGAAGGCTTGCATGTAGGCCACGACCTCGTCGAAATCGTCCAAGGTGCGAGGCAGCGGGAATTCGTCGCCATACACGAGCACGCCGGTCAAAAAGGCCATGCCCGCTTCTTGATCCGAGGACTCGAGGAAGTCGAGCAGAGCCTCGAGGAAGCGTGCGCCATCGGCCATGTCGTAGGAGGGGTTGTTGTAACCCGCAGCGATCATGTTGTTCCACAATTGCGCACTTTCGCCCAACCCAGGTTGGCGAGAGGCGTCATCAACGAAGGAGGTCCATCCTCCGCTTCCTTGACCGCTGGCATTCAGCCCATCAAACACGTTCTTGATGTCCATCATCGGGTTGGCCGTGTCCCAGGTGGTGTCGATGGCTTGCAACACCGATTCGATTTCGTCTCGAAGAGCGTTGGGGATCTGTGTCGCATCGTCCGTGCTGACAAGGTTGCCCTCCTCGGCGGTGATGCTCGCACCGTACACGCCGCCGGTCGCGGTCAGTGGGACGGTGTACACTCCCTCCCAAAGGAGGGCTGCAGGATCGTCCTCGTGTGCTCCGCTCGGGGTCAGCACCACCGTGTCGATCACCACGCCACCGGAGGGGAGCCGTTGATTGACGATGAGGTCGAACGCTTCGGCGTCCTCATAGTGCAGGATGTCGGCGGTGACGACGGTGTTCGTGGTGGTCGCGTCCCCTGAATGGCCCTTGGTCAAGGCGTACACAGAGACCGTGTCTCCGACGCTCGTGAATTTCGTTGTCACGTACCCGTCAACCATGAGCCAATCGCCGTTCGTTCCTTCCGCCACAGGGGCGCTTTGGGAAGCGAGAACGGCGGACATTGGGGCGAGAGCAAGAAGCAGAACCAGCACGGCTGCCTTGGTGCGCATGACGCGGAGGAGGCTCTCATGTGTATAAGTGGGCCTGTGGAGACGTTTAGGCCGGGTGCTCCGAAACGCCGAGACGGAGTGCCCCAGAGGCGTCGGTCAAGGCCGCGCACCGAACGTCCCCGTCTTCGGCCTCCGTCCAATGCACGCCATCGGGCGCCAAAAGCAGATGCGTCTCGCCCAAGGCAATGAACCAGGTGGCCAGTGGAGCCAGCGAGGGGGGTGGGGTGATGACCTCACGGGTTACCCCGATCAGTGAGGATTCGGGGGTGGGGCACCACGTCCGGTTGTTTGGTACCTCTTCACCGGCCTCAAGCAACGACCCGGCCCATCCTCCACCGTCACTGAGGTTTCCTGGCGCCAACGAAACTTCGACCCAGCCGGGTGGAGCCTCGACGCTCAACGGGGCACGCGGCGGGCCACGGCGGGCCGTAAGAACGGCGTCCGGAGACGTGGCCCGGCAAAGGAAGTGATCTGGGAGGCAGGCCAGCAAGACGTCGTCGCCGGATTCCGATGATTGAAGCAAGACGTCTGGCCCAGAGCGTGAAATTTGACCCTCTTCGGTGGTCAGCAAGGTGGCATCGCTTCGATCCTCTCCGGGAAGCCATCGTGGCGGATCATGAACCAAAAGCACCTCGACGGCGGAGGAACGGTCTCCTGCGTCCCAGTCAAGCAGCAGCCATTCGCGATGCACGAATCCGTCGGGCCCACGCTCCATCATGTGCGTGAGGTTCAGGTTTGCTTCGATGCGCCCGAGGCGCCCGGTTTCGTCCACCAAGCCGGTCAACAACACAGGCCCCTGGACCATGATGCCCGTCAGCGAATGCTCGCAGCCCTCACACGGGGGTGCTGCAACCCTCTCTCGCGTGAGGTCGATGGCGGCCACGGCACCCGGCTGAAAGTCTTGGAGACCCAGCGCGTCCATCGCGTCTCGCGTGGCCAAGGTCACGGTGCCCTCCAAACCGACCACTTCCGGCTCGTCGACCGCTTCCTGTTCAGGCGTCCACCCGAGACTGACGGAAGCCACGATGACGATGAGGACGCAGAGCCACTCCGCGCCGGCGAACGTGGCTTCCTTCACGCACCGCGATGACGGGTGAACGCCATGAGGCTGTCTGCTGCATTGGTTCAATTGGCCACGTCCCCCACGTGCTTGAATCGCCTTCAGGCCTCACAGGAACCACCGGGAGGGGGGGTGCACGGGCGGTAGGGATATTCGTCACGGCCATAAGCCACGGCCATGGGCGTGCTCGGACCGTACTGGCGATGGCGCACCAAGTGGCTGAGGTCACGTTGGAAACGGAGGGTCCTCCGGACGATCGCTTCCTGCGAAGACCCCTCGAGTTTGAAGGTGCATGGCCCAACCGAACTCAGTGCATCGACGCACCTTGGACGAAACGTGAATTTCAACGGGCTACGCGTGAACGGCACGGGCACCTTGCGCATCGGCGACAACTTCCACAGCGGTGAGGATTGCCTGATTGTCACCCAAAACCACCGTTATCACGGCGAGGCTTTGCCCTATGATGCAAACTACGACCTCCTGCCCGTCACCGTTGGGGACAACGTCTGGTTTGGCTCACGCGTGACCGTTCTTGGAGGCGTGACCATCGGTGAGGGCGCCATCGTCCAGGCGGCGTCCTGCGTGGTCAAGGACGTCCCTGCAGGAGCCATTGTTGGTGGCCATCCTGCGTCGCAGTTCAGCGAACGGGACATGGCCCATTATGAGCGGCTCAAATCCGAAGGCCGCTTCCACTGATGCCCTCAGTGTTGGCTCCCGCCCCCGGTTGAGCAGCGGCAGGGATATGGGGCCGGCGAGCAAGGAGCGTTCATGAGCGACGTTTCCGCGAGCCTTGATGGCGTTGAAGCCGTCTTCCTCGACCTCGACGGTACCATCTACCTCGGTGGCGAATTGATCCCGGGCGCCCTTGAGTTTCTCGAGCGGTGCAAAAGCAAGGGCGTACGACGGTATTTCCTCTCCAACAATTCAAGTCGCTCCGTAGCGCAGTACCACGCTAAGTTGGCCAACCTTGGCATCCCGTGCACCGAGGAAGACATCCTGCTCTCCACCCATGATCTGCTGACTTGGTTGGCCGATGAAGGCATCACGCGTACCTATGCCGTGGCCACCGAGGGCATGTGCGCGATGATGAACGACGCGGGCATCTCCACCCAAGATGGAGATCCCGAGTACGTGGTGCTTGGCTACGACACCGAAGTGACCTATGCAAAATTGGAGACGGCAAGCGTGCATCTGCACCGTGGCGTTCCCCTCGTGGCGAGCCACCCCGACATGGTGTGCCCCTCGCCCGACGGAGGGTTGCCTGACGTGGGCGCCTACCTGGCCCTGTTTGAGGCCACCACCGGCGTTCAGCCTGACCACATCTGCGGCAAGCCGAATCCGGGAATGATCCTCCATGCCGTTGAGGCCCTCGGCCTGCGGCCGGACCAATGCGCGATGGTGGGTGACCGGTTGTACACCGACATCGCCATGGCCAATCGGGCCGGCGTGGTTGGCGTGTTGGTGCTCTCTGGAGAGGCCACCGAGGAGGACGTCGCTGCCCTGCCAGACGACGCGCTTCAGACACCCGACGTCGTTGTCGGTAGCGTCGAACAATTGCTGCGTTGACGCTCACCATTTGACTTAAGTCGGCACCGCGGATGAGAGGACGTGCCCCGCTTCCCCTTGCTGGTGCTGGGCCTCCTGCTCGCGTCGACGGCGGGGTGTTTGTCGAACGAACCAATGGAATTTGACGTGACCCTTGAGGGTGCGGAAGTGGTGCTGGTCGAGACCCATGAAAACGGCGCGTTGACCGGTACCTCACCCGCTGAAATCGTTCTGAATTTTTCTGGAACCCCTGCGGCGGTCAGGTACACGGTCGCCGCCTCCGACGGCAGGGAACCGGTCTCAGTTCTGGCCGCCGACGGGCCACTCGTCGCCATGGCCTTCGACGCCCATGGGGTGCACAACGTGACCGCCACAGCCTTCGACGCCGACGGGCGCAGCGCAAGCCAAACCTTTCCCGTCCACGTGAACCTCCAAATCGTGTGGACGGAGGAAGCGACACAGAGCCCTGGTGTTTTGAGCTTCGACCCGATTCCAGAGTACGGCGGACCCATGGCGGATTACATCACCATCGAATCCGTGGTGAGCAACCCTGACCTCATCCAAAACCTGGGCGGTGGTCGTGAAGTGGACGTCACATGGCGCCTCATCGATCCGCTCGGGGGCACGTGCCAGCAACACTCGGGCGTCGTGCATGAGGGTGAGTCGGCCGCTTGGAACACCTTGCATTTCACGACCTACGAGGCTCACGATTTGGCCGTTGACTACGACGAGGGTCAAGACGAAATCGACGTGCAACACACCGTGGTGGTCGCCTACGAGCCAGTGCAGTAGACGTCCGTCTCAGCCCAATGAGCCAAGGGCCATCAGGGCCAGAATGAACACAGCAAGGACGGCGAGGGCCAAGAGCACGGTGGCCGCAACCAAACTCCCACCAAAGAGAAGGGACACGGCTCCGACCAATCGCTGAACGGGTGAATCCCATTCGATGACCTGCCCTGTTGACCCCCCGCTCGGAGCACCATTGGCTCCGTACGATGCCTGTTGGGTCACCAGCGGCGGCGGCCGTACGGCTTGACCAATGACGGGGAGAGCGATGGCCAAAGGCACGAGCAGGAGGCAGGACACGCCAACATAGTTCAACGCTTCCGGATTTTCCACGAAACCGCCGCCATGGCACGACATCGCCATCTCCCCCTCGTACTCGATTTCTTGGCAATTTTCTGGATCGGGTCCGAGTTGCCCGAGTCCGGCAAAAAAGACGAGGATGGCAAGAATTCCGACGACAATGCCTGCCACGTTGAGGCGGTGGGCGGTGGAGCGGGCAGAAGCATACCGATCAGAAAGGTCTTGCATGGGATCCTTGGCAGGAGCGGTGCTGCCCATCTCCTGTTCTGCCCCACACGTCGGACACTGAAATCGGCCCTTGTGTGAAACAGGGAGCGTGAGGAGTTGATTGCATGAAGCGCATTGCACCTCAATGGTCCCCATCGGAATCGCAACGGAACTCGTGGCCGACGAAGTGGCGCTTGACGAGAGGGGCGGGGCTGCAGATGAAGGCGGGGCCGCTTCCGGAGCATGTTGAGACACAAGGCGGGCCACGAGGTCCGCCTTGCGCCCCGAAACCGGGAGTCCTTCGGCCCGGAGGGTTTCCTTGAGTTGGGCCACGGTCATCGACTCGTAGTCCATTGAACCCATGGAGGACTCTCACGCATCGAACACATCAACGTGACCCCGAAATCAGGGCGAGAGAGGAGGGCTTCATGAGGGTGGACCGGGGGCCTTGGGACATGGCGATCTGGTGGGTGGAGGCCATCGGGCTCGTAGCCGGCGGTCTTGGTATCGTCGCGTGGGTCCCACAAATCCGCGAGGTCTGGGTTCATGGGCGCCACGAGGGGATTTCCATCCCCACCTTCGGGCTTGTTTCTGTGGCCCTTCTTCTGTGGCTGGTGTACGGGCTCATCGTCGAAAGTCCCGCCATGATCATCGCTAACATCGCCACCCTGGCCGTCATTTTGGCCGTGGTGGTGGGCGTGTTGCGGTTACGGCGCGGATGACGTCGAGCCTTTTCCTCGGCGCTTGACTTCCTCTTCGAGATCGGCGAAGGCTTGTTCGATGCGTTCAGACAATTTGGCGTCCAACCTGGTTTGAAGGGCCTTCAGCAGCACGGGAGGTAACTTGAGTTCGAGGCTTGCATGCCCGGACACTCGAGTGGAGGTGGGGCCTTCTGCTTCCACCTCATAGACGCTGATCATGGAGGCAATCGGCAACCCCACGCTCCGGTGCACCTCAATGCGCATCGAGGCTTCGGGTTCGTAATCGACAATGCGTTCGTGCACCACACGGCCAGGTACCAATTCACAGCCTCGTTCAGCACCGATGCCTGTGGCAGGCCCGTCGCCCTCTGGCCAAGACCGGTGAACGCTGCTGCTCCACTCGCCCACGTCGCTGAAGCCGTCCAGAACCGCCCACACGTGAGCCAGCGGGAAGGGGACGCTGCGCGAGGCTTCCACGGTGAAGGTCACAGGCTCACGTCGGGTCGGTGCGCCATCAAGGTGCGGGTGCTGAGCCTCTCCTTCGCAGGGGGCCAGATGGCCCCTGCGATGGTGGGTTTCGGTGCTCACATCGCGGACTTGGTCGTCTCGATGATCACGGCGCCGATTTTGTACGGGTCGCCATTGGACGCCGGTCGGCGGTCTTCGAGACGGCCCACCCAACCGTCGGTGGGCACCGTAGCAGGCACGCGAATGGACGCGCCGCGGTCAGAAACGCCATAGGAGAACTGGTCGATGGATTGGGTCTCGTGGAGGCCCGTCAAACGCTCTTCATTGTGCGCACCGTAGACGGACATGTGCTTCTCGATGTTGCGACCGAAAGCTTCGCAGATGTTGTCGAACATGTCCTTCCCACCAACGTCGCGCATCGCCCCGTTGGAGAAGTTGGCGTGCATGCCCGACCCGTTCCAGTCGCCCTTGATGGGCTTGGGGTGGTACTCGATGTAGTAGCCGTAACTCTCCGTCAAGCGGTCGAGCAGGTAGCGGGCGACCCAGAGTTCGTCACCGGCACGCTTGGCGCCTTTGGCGAAGACTTGGAATTCCCACTGGCCGCAGGCCACTTCTTGGTTGATGCCTTCGAAGTTGATGCCGGCCTCGAGGCACATGTCGGCGTGCTCCTCGACCATCGCGCGACCGTGGGTGTTCTTGCCGCCCACGGAACAGTAGTAGAGGCCTTGTGGGCCAGGGTAGCCCCCCACTGGGAATCCAAGCGGGAGTTGAGTGGCGACGTCCATGATGAAGTATTCCTGCTCGAAACCGAACCAGAAATCAGCGTCGTCGTCGTCGATCGTTGCACGCCCGTTGCTTGGGTGTGGTGTGCCGTCGGGGTTCATCACTTCGCACATCACGAGGTATCCGTTGACTCGGGCAGGATCGGGGAAAATGGCGACGGGTTTGAGCAAGCAGTCCGAGGATCCGCCTTCGGCTTGGCGCGTGGAAGATCCGTCAAACATCCAGATCGGGCACTCTTCCAATGTTCCCTCGAAATTGTTGCGCACCATCGTCTTGCTGCGCATGTTCTGTGTGGGTTCGTAGCCGTCCAACCAGATGTATTCCAACTTCGCTTTGTCGTCCATGTGAATCGGTCACTTCCCTGGCGAGACGGTATATGAACAATTTTACGTGTTTTCGGTAATCATAAATTGGGCAGGTGTGGATAATTCCTATTCGTTTGTTGAATCTTGAGGTTTAATGCCTCAAAAACGACCAACAAGGCGTTCTCAGCGCTTCGTGGAAATGCGCGGTTGAACAGTCCGTCAGACGTTGTTTGCAGCGTCGTCGGATTGTGGCGTGAGGAACGCCGAGGACCCGTCGCGGTCGAGGAGGGGCAGCGTGAGGGTCGAGCCTTCCATGATCACTTGGACGGGGCAGGCCAAGCCGCATGCGGGGGCGAGGTAGTCTTCTCCGGTTTCCGTCATGACCATACGCAGGCCGTGGCCGGCCGGCAGAATGGCGTCGATGCCTTGGAATTCCATGTACATGGTCAGCGTGCTTCCTGGCGCCACCGTTTGAGGGTCGTACCCGCCGGCATGGTACCGCACGTCCATCGTGGCATGGCCCAAACGCAACCCCGTTTCTGCATCCTGCAATTCAACGAAAACCTGCCCGCCGTCGTATGTTGGGCTTGCCTGGAGGTGAAGGGTGGGCAGCCCGGCGATATGGAGGTCGCTCTCGCTCGGCGAAGGGCAGTCGACCGTCACGGATTGAATCCCGCCACCGGCTACGGAGGCGCCTCCTACCCAGCTGCCGTCGGCCGAACAATCGGTGAGGTTGATCGGCGTGGCCTCCGCATCAAGCGGCGGCCATGTTGACTCCACGCGCCATTGCCCGTCATTGCGTTGGATTTGTGCGTGGAGGTCCGGTTGTGGCCCTTCGCCCTTGAGGTAGTAATCGAACCACTCCAACAGATCCTCGGCCCAGTCCCAGCGCGTCATTTCGGCGATGGCTTCGCCGCCGTATCCCGAATCTTGCGCGTTGTGTTTGCTCCATTGATCCGGATAATTGTGCTCCCACTGTCCGAGCATCCCACGAACGTCGTAGCCTGCATCCACGTAGGCTTGGTACCACACCGTACCTGACGGACCGCCGAAGACCTGGTGCGGATCGACGTTCCAATCCTGCATGCCTTGAATCCAATACACGCTGCCGTTCCAGTTTTGGAAGGCTTTGTCGATGTGGCTTCGCTCGTCGTAGTAATTCTCCATGTACGGGTCCATCTCGCCAGCCACGTACGTCACGGGCCCGGCAAAGAGTCCCTCGACAATGTCGGGGCAGATGTTGTCGAGGTCGTCGCCGTTGTAGTCAACGGTACTCGAGAAGTAATTCATGTGCATCACTTGCGAACGAGCCTCGGCGCTGCCGTTCTTGTAGAGGAGGGGGTGCAGGGCCGTGGTGCCCGAAATGGGGACGATGGTCTTCAGGTACTCGCTGCCCATGGCAGCGGCCTCCCACTGCGTCGCGCCTTCGTAGGATTTCCCGTAGAGGCCGACGTGGCCGTTGGACCATTCTTGCTGCCCGAGCCACTCCACCGCCGCATGGATGCCGAGCCCTTCCCCGGCACCGCGGTAATCGAAGCATCCACTGCTTTCCTCGGTGCCGAACACGGCCACCTGGGCCAGCGCGTAACCGTGGGGAACGTAATTCTCGAAAATGAACTCCCCGCGGCCAGGGCTGACAACGTTGGTGGGCGAAGATTCGGAGCCCTGTGGCCCGTAGGAATAGTAGGGAGAAATGACGGCAATCACCGGCACTTGTTCGCCGGCTTCGGTGTTGGAAGGCAACCAATAGGAGAGGTGCACCTCAGAGGTGGGAGGGCCGGTCTCCCAGATGTCTGACGTGTCGACTTCGATGAGCGCTTCTTGCACCGGTAGAGCTGTGTGTGGCCCGTCTTCAAGCACGCGGCTGTAGGAGCCGGTCCAATTCCACTCCACAAGATGGCGGTCTTCGAGACGCAGCCGATCGTCGTCGAGCGTGGCGCTTTCGGTGAATGTTCCCGTTAAACACCCGGACAAGGGCACGCAGAGGACGAGCAAGGCGAGCCACGCGGCATGCCCTCGCATAGTGGGCCCTCGTCGTCGCCCTTCATCACGCTGACGCCCCCGCCGGAACGCCGCGTCGGGCATGCGCAAGACGGGAAACGTCAAGCCGGACCCGTCCGACCAAGGCGCATGAGCGCCGGTCCTACCGAGGTCGGAAAGAAATGGTTCATGCGCCAATATTGGCGCCTGCAACAGTCGCAGAGCCTCATTTCAATGGGGTTCTGGTGCGTCACATTGACGCTGCTGATTTGGCCCTATGTGGCGTGGCGGTTCGATGCCGATACCGAATGGTTGGGCATTCCCGCCACCTACATCGGACTCGCGTCCATTGCAGGAATGGTGTTGCTCACCGTGTTGCTGATCGGCTATATCTACGATCAATTCCTTTCGCTGTGGAAAGAGCATCAAAACGTCATCATCGAACGGAATCCGTTCGCCACCTACCTCCTGACGCCGCGTGACGCCATCATCATCGGCCACCTGTCGACCATGTTGAGGTCGATGCATCCCGACGATGAGCGAATCAAGGCCCAGAGCGAATGGATGGAGCGATGGTTGGCATCGATGCCCGAACTCGAGGTCTTCGAACGCATGGTCACGGAACTCGACGATCGGTTGGGCGTCCCCGTCCCTGAATTCACGTTCTTGCCCGATGGTGCTGTCGACGCTGCGCGCCAATCGGCCGCTGCCCGAGGGAGCAACGAAGAGAGGGCTTGAGATGGATTGGCCAAGCGATTGGGTTCGCCCTTCTCCTGAACAAGCCGCCCGGTTGGCGCGGCTCGAGATGGTGTTGCTCGACGTCGACGGTGTTCTGACGGACGGTACGGTTCTCAGGGGCGCCGACGGTACGGAGGCGCGACGTTTCTCTGTCATCGACGGCCATGGGCTGGGCATGCTTCGCGACGATGGAATGGTCGTTGGCGTGGTCAGCCGTGAACCGTCGGACATCACCCGAGCCCGCATGGAAAAATTGCGCATGCCAGAAATCCATGTGGGCGCCTCCGACAAAGCCGTCGTCGTTCAAGACATTCGCGCCAGGCACGGCTTGGGCGAAGGATGCATTGCCTTTGTTGGCGACGATCTCCCAGATTTGGCCGCCTTTGGCGAAGCGGACTTTTGCATTGCTCCAGCCAACGCTCACCCCGCCGTCAAGGCGGCAGCAGACCTCGTGCTGTGCCGTCGTGGCGGCCACGAAGCGGTCCGTGAATTGGCTGAAATCATCCGGGCAGCGAAAGGCCTCGGGCCGATGGCCGGCGCTTTGCCGTGATCAGGCCGGCGCAAGGCCGCGCTCGGTGGCCAGTGCTTCGAGGCGCATCCAATCGTCTTCCGTGTCGATCTCCCATGCTTGCCAGGGCTGCATGACGAAAGCACCCGTCCGCCCACCGAGCCTGCACGCCTGCGACTCCCATACCTCACGTGTGGCGAGGTAGAAGGCGCCGTTTTCCGCCACGCGATCAGGAATGTCCTGCCGGCGGGGGCGTTGTTGAGGATCGTAATTCAGCGGCGTTGCGGTTCCGTCATCCCCGAGCGACCATTGGAACACGTGATTCTCGACGACCGAGAGCATGCTGTCCAACTTTTCCGCGGCCATCTGTTGCAAGGCCGCGTCAAGATCTTCGGGCGAGGTCAGCGGAGAGGTGGCTTGCATCAGCACAACGGTGCTTGCCTGCCGTGCGACCGGATGATGCTTGAGCACGTCGATGACGACCGGTTCGGTGGCGGCCTCGTCCGTCGCCAGCGCATCGGGGCGGCGGTGCGTCAGTGCGCCATGGGCTTCGGCCACGGCGAGGATTTCATCGTCTTCGCTGGAGAGCACGACGTGGTCCACGCCCTCTGCGGTAAGCGCTGCGCCGATGGTCCAGGCAATCAGCGGGTGACCGGCAAAGGACCGGATGTTTTTGCGTGGGATACCTTTGGAGCCGCCGCGTGCGCAAATGACGGCCACGACGGACACGGTGAACCCTCACTGGACGCGTCGGAGTTTGGCCCGCATGGGGACTTCCTCGTCGTACACGCGCTTGACGCCGTCACCGAGGGCCACTTCGAACGCTCGTACGTCGCGCACAAGCTTCTGGAGGCCGGGGACTTCGAGGCTCGCTGCATGGTCGCTGCCGCGCATGGCTCGGTCAAGGGTGAAGTGGCGTTCAAGCACTTGCGCGCCCATGGCCACGGCGGCGATGTCGATCGCAATGCCTTGATGGTGCCCGGAGAAACCGAGAATGAAGTCAGAGTACCGTTCCTGAAGCGTGGCCATGTAGGCCAAGTTGAGTTGTTCGAATTTCGCAGGGTACGTCGACGTGCAGTGGAACATCACCTTGGGTTGGGAGGAGGTGCGGAGCCATTCCGCGCAGGTGTGAATCTCCTCCTCCGTGCTCATGCCGGTGGACATCATCATCGGGACGTTGGCGGCAAGCATCGCACGGACGGTTTCCTCATCGGTGATGCTGGCGCTGGCGATTTTGAACATCGGAATGCCGGCGTCTGCCATTTGTCCGGCGCTCACCGGATCCCAAGCGGAGACAAAGTACGCAACTCCGCGGCTCGCGGCATGCGCCTGAAGTTCCATGTGTTGCTCGACCGACAGTTCGAGGGCGTCCCTGTGGGCGCCGTACGTGTCAGCGAACGCGTTTGGGGACGCGTAGGGGCGGTCGTATTGTTCCGGGGTCAGCAGCGTGCGTGTGTGCCGCTTCTGGCTCTTGATGGCGTTGACGCCTGCGTCCGCGGCGGTGTCGATCAACTGCTTCGCAATGGCCATCTCACCCTGGTGATTCTGCCCGATTTCAGCAATGATGTAGGTCTGCCCAGCGGCGACGGCTTCGGCGATGTCGCTGATGGCCATGCTCTGCGGCACCGGACCCGAGGTTATCAGCCTGTGGACCATAGGGCCCTCATTCTTCGTCGGTCCATTCGTTTGGAACGCCGCCGTTCACCAACCAACGTGCCAACGAGGCCACGCGAGCGCCGTTCCGCCCGTCGGCGCGATGGCCGAGGCGGGCAAATGCCCGCTCGCACGCCGCATCATCGGGGCGAAGTCCGTCATCGAGGACGGCGGCAAGGTCGTCGAGGCCAAACACCGCGCCCTTGAGCGTGTGAAGCAGGGCTTCGACGTCCTTGGCCGGTGCTGCGCCGTCCTCCGCTCGGATGCTGTTGACAAAGGGCGTTCGGAAGGCCAGAGCAGGGATCACCACCGAAGTGGCGGGTGACAGCACGACGGTGGCATGGCGAACAAGGGGCAAGTAGAGGTCTTGGTCGATCGTCATGACGACCCCGTCGGGCATCGAAAGTACCGACCCTTGGCTGAGTTCGACGGGATGTGGTTTGTGCACGAACACAAGGTCATCCCGGCCCCCATGCGCTGCCAAAGCGGCGGCAAACAACGCGTCGGCTGGCCCTTTCACTGGCGCCCGATGCGACCCGAGCATCAGCACGATTTTGCGGCCTGGCTCCAAGCCGAGGGCGGCATGGACGTCGATGCTGCTGGCCGCATCCAAGCCGTCAAGGGACGGTGATCCTGTGATGATTTGTCCCCTTTCGGGAGCGCCGACGCCGACGTTGATGTCCCGGCAGACCTCGGACCAAACGGCGTTTGCGTCGCACCCCATCATGCTGCCACGATACGTCAACCACGGCCACGTCAGGGTCGGAGATCCGTGGTCGATGGACAACACAGGAATGCCCTCGCGTTGGGCCCACGGAATGACCTGATGTTTTGTCCAGCCTTGATTGGGCGTGACCACGATCACGATGTCGGGTTTCCACGGTAAACGCCCTCGCCCTGGTGGAAATGGGTTGGTCCAGTCCGCCTTTGTCGGGTCGAGCGCCTCGCCCCCGGCCCCTTCCCATCGCCAATCGTTGGATCGGTAACGGTTGCGAGCCCAACCAAAACGTGCCCATAGGAACCCGCTGACCATTCGCCCAATTCGAGTCCGGGCTTCGTAGGCATGCGGCCCGGGCATTGTGCGTCCAATGACGAGGAGGGTTTCGTCTCCTGCTTCACTCAGGGCTTCGACGACCGTGGCCACATGCTGGCGGTTGGTCGGGGCTTCGCCTGCGACCACAAGTGCGCGCATGATCTCCCCGCCCCGACGAGGCGTCCCCTGCTTATAGCGACCCAAGCCCCGAGACAGCGGTTTGGCGGCGTTCGGCCCCACCACGCTCAAAGGGGTTGCAGCGAAGGCCCCGGTGTGAGCAACCGACGCCTGTTCGCCGCGGTGCGGGACCTCGACCCGCCTGGAGGAGGTGCGGAACGCTCCTTGGCGGCCCTTCTCAACGGTCTCGCCGTGGCCGGGCCCACGCTTGAGACCGCCCCGGAGTACACGCCGATGGCGGCAGCGGCAGAATCGCCGACCCATCCCGCGTGGTCAGTGCATGCCTTTGCGAGCCACGACAGGGGTGACCCAATTGGCTTGCTGGAACCTGAAGTTCACTTGACGACCACGGATTTGGCGATCGAGGGATTGTGGTCGAAGGTGGCCTGGGGGCTGCGCGAACGGAAAGGTGAACGCCGTCGTCGCAAGTGGGCTCATGACCGCCACATCGCTCGACGTACCCCTCAATTCGCCTCACGGGTCGGATCTTGGCTCGACGGATTGGAGCACACCGACGGGATTGGTCTGACTCAATTGGAATGGGCACCGGGGGCCGCGAAAGCCTTCCGTGCTCGAAACATGCCTTACGTGATGTTCGTGCGGGATGACACCGTGTTTCGTCTTGAGGAGCGGTTTCGCCCGGTCATGGAAGAGGCTGCACTGGTCTGTGCTGCGGGCGAGGGGTTGCTCGACGACATCCGATCACGGTTTGCCATTCGGCGAGGGCACAGCGTTCCGCTGCCCATCGATTTCGGGGGGCGCTTCGGAAGCATGGACGAGGTGAACGCCTTGCGGGCCTCCGAACAAGCAAGGCGTGGAGAGGGCCCTCCCCCGGTCATTGGCATCATGGTCGTCACGCCTGAGAAAGGCCTTCGGATGTACCACCGCCTCCTTCCTCGCCTGCATGAACGATGGCCGGACGCCGAAGTGCACATCGCAGGAGGAAGCGTCTACCCTCAGGAACTTGCCCGCCACCCTAACGCACGCGTGCTGGGTCACGTGGACGCTGCGACCTTCTTCGCCCAAATCGACGTGCACCTCATCCTGTTCGAAACCACGGGGTCGTGGGGTCGCGTCATCGGTGAGGCGGGTCTGTTTGGCGTTCCAAGCGTCACCTCGGACGTGGGTTCGCAACGTGAGGCGTTGGGCGAGGGTGGCGTCATGGTGCCGGACGGTCATGATGCGGACGCCGTCATCGATGCGCTGCGGGCCGTCTACGAAGGCCGCGAGCACTATGGCCGCCTGGCACGCGAACATACTCGCATGGTCGATCATCGCCGTTCGGTGGCGGCCTTCCGAAGCGGGCTTGAAGCGCTGCTCGAAGACCGTTGAGCCGGAACCCTTGAGGGGCTGGGCACGGAACGCACATCATGGAGCCAGCGGAGGCGTGGGGCGAGCGTTGGAACGCCATGGCCACGCCCATCGCACGTCAATACATGACCACGGCTGCACGCTCCGAAAGCCTGGTTTGCCTTGCGGCCGACCGCACCCGGATGAGCGACCTGTTGAACTTGGTTCGCAGCGTTGGCCCTTCCCTGGCCGCCTTGAAGACCCACGTGGACGTCGTTGAGGATTGGACCAAAGAAGGGTGGATGGAGGTGCGCGCAGCTGCAGACGAAGCAGATCTCCTCCTCTTTGAAGATCGAAAATTCGCCGACATCGGGGGCATCACGCAGAAGCAAATGCATGGCCTGTACGGCATTGCCAGCTGGGCGGACCTCGTCACGGCCCACCTCATCTCAGGACCGGACATCGTCGACGGTTGCATGGCCGCGTGGTCCGACGTGAACCGTGATGGCGGGGTGCTCTTGCTGGCTCAAATGTCCAGCCGCGGCAACCTGCTGGCCGGGACCTATTCCGACGCCGTGGTGGCCCACGGCAAGGGCCATGATGGCGTGATGGGTTTCATTGGAAACGGGAGTCGCCCCGATGAGCTACGAGACTTGCGCCATCGTGTCGGAGAAGGTCGCATGATCTGGACGCCCGGCGTGAACCTCGCGGTCGGAGACGGTGCCATGGGTCAGCGCTACGGCCATCCCCGAGATGCGGTGCTGGCCGGGTCCGACGCCGTCATCGTCGGTTCAGGCATTCACCGATCCGAGGACCCTGTTGCGGCCGCCAAAGCCTACGCGAAGGCCTCGTGGCAAGCCCTCCTCGAACGGAGCGGGGCCTGATGGACGCGGTCGATCTCGCTGGATGGCTCTTGGCCGTCGTCGCAATTGTGGCCCTGATGTGGATGGTCAGAGCCGCGGCCAAACGCGACCAGGCCCTCGACGCACGGCTGCAAGCGGGGGACATGTCGCTCTTTGATGAAGGGAATCTCGACATTGAGGAAGTGGTTCGTGCCCCGGCGGGTTCCACCATCCAACCTGGACGTCTGATGGAAATTGGGCCGCAACCGCCGCTCAGATGACGAGCATCCCGATCTGATAGGCATAGCCCGCGCCGCCTGCCGCTGCAAGAACGATGAGCAAAAGCAGCCGTCGGCCCCAGCGGCGGCGTTTTGGCGGCGCCTCCTCGGCCACGACCTCAAGCGCCGGCAGGCCCGGGAGGGGAAGCAGTTCTCCGTCCTCGGCGACGGGAGGAAGGTTTGGGAGTTTCAACTCGGGAAGAGGAAGAAATAACGGCGCTGCTGCGCGATCGGGATAGAGTTCCTCGAGGTCTTCGAGCCCGGGTGCTGCGGGAATCGGGCCGACCACGGTCGGCCAAACGGCCTCAAGCGCGCTGCGGGTGACGGGTTTCTCGAGCACTGCGACCGCTCCTGCGCTGAAAGCGGCGTCCTTTGCGAGGGAAAGCATGCGGCGGGGCGTGACGAACAAAATGCGCTCATCGCCTCCATGTTCGCGCATCTCCAGAGCAGCGAGGTGTCCGTCGAGCGACGGCAAGTCGAGGGCCAGGACAACAAGTTCGGGATCGAGGCGGATGTATTCATCCACGGCCTCGTCGCCGTCCTCACAAACGCTGACCTCAAAGCCGCGGCTTTGCAGCAGCTCGGTCAAACGAAGAACGTTCATCGGATTTGAGTCGACCAGCAGGACGGTCGGGGCGACGTCCGGGTCGGTCATGTCTCCAACCCACCGCGTAGCCGGACATGAAGGATGCGCAGGTTCGGCCTCACAAAGACTCGCTCGGGCCGTCCCTCGGAGACGCGAAGGTTTGCTTGACCGTCTCGGCGTCCCGCTCCTCTTGTTCGAGTTGGCGCTGGCGCCCGGGCGCCTTGACGAACTGAAGCCTCAGTTCAGACAGCAGGCCGTCGAGCATGGCTTGCGATTTGGCGTCCAGGTTGCCTCGGGTCGTCGTCTGCAAGGCCCCCACCAAATCGATGGCTTCCTTTGCCTCGGGGAGGTTGAATCGGAAACCTCCTTCCGGGTGCGGAAGATGGCCCATGTTCAGCAACGCTGTTCGCTGAAGCATCTGAATCAACTGAAAAAGACGTGCCGTGGCGTCGTTTGGAAAAATGGTGTCCATACGCGCCCCTCACTCGAAAATTTCCTCGATCAGCCAATCTGGGTCAAACGGGGTGAGGTCTTCGTAGCCTTGGCCCATGCCTGCGAAGACGATCGGGCGCCCAGTGGCAAAGGCAATCGAAAGGCCCGCTCCGCCTTTGGCATCGGTGTCGAGTTTGGTCAAAACGGCCCCGTCAAATTGCAGCATGGACTGGAACATGCGCGCTTGTTCAACCGCATCGTTCCCAGCCAGGCTGTCACCAACGAACAGGGTCAGATGAGGGTCTGCGACACGGCGCACTTTGGCAAGCTCGTTCATGAGGTTCGTTTTGTTCTGCATCCGCCCTGCGGTGTCCACCAGCACCACGTCGATGTCCTTCGCTTTCGCAGAAGCGATGGCGTCACGGGCGATGGCGGCGCTGTCACCGCCTCGCTGGCTCGAAATGCAGCGTACGCCCAAGTTTTCGCAGTGCTGTTCCAATTGTTGAATCGCCCCTGCCCGGAAGGTGTCGCCTGCGGCGGCGATGACCGAGTGGCCTTGCGCCATGAGCCGATGGGCCAGTTTCGCAGTGGTGGTGGTTTTCCCGGTTCCATTGACACCAACCAGCATGATGACCACGGGCGCATCACCCGCTTCGAGCGCTTTGGCGACCGTGGCGTCAAAGTCCCAGTACCCTGCTTCAAGAAGGGAACGGAGGGCTCGCTTCAGGCTGGCTTCGAGGACTTTCGCAAGGTCGGCTCCTCGGCGGAGTCGGGCGCCGACCAACTGATTGCGAAGGGCGTCAACGACGCCGCTGACCGCGTCTGAAGAGACGTCCGACTCCAAAAGGGCCCATTCGAGTTCTTCGAGGAGGTTGTCGAGGGCTTTGCTGGATTTGATCACCCGCCCGCCTTCGCTGACCACACCACCGCCCAGGTCGATGCGGATGTCGTCGCCTGACTCCGTGGTGATGTTCGCTTCAACGCTGGACCCGCGGGGCGCGTGGGCAACTTCGACGAGTTGCCGGCCCGTCGTGGACCGCATCATGCGAAGTTCAACCTTGGAAGCGGCGGGAGTGCCCCGGCGGGGTTTGGGGGCCGGTGTTGGTGCGGGCTCCTCTTCCGGGAGCTCCCAGTCGTCCTCGGGGTCTTCCCAGTCGTCTTCCGGCTCCTCCCAATCGTCGTCCTCGGGGTCTTCCCAGTCCTCCTCTTTGGGCAGAGGTGGTTCGTCGACGGTCGGCGGTGGTGTGGCTTGGGCCTCTTCGCGAGCGAGAAGCGCCGCCTTGGCTTCCTCTGAACCGTCCTCGGCAAGCATGCCCTCCGCGTCGGAGGCGTCCACCGTTTCTTTCACGCGACGACGAAAGCGGTTGAACAGCCCCATGCACCCACCTCAATCATCCAAGGTCAGTTCCGAGCCAAAGCGGCGGCGGCGTGGGGCTGGCGCACGCTTCTCTGCGGCCTCCTCTGTGCCGTCTGAAGGCTCAGGGGTTTCGGGGGGAGGAGATTCTGGTTTGGCTTCGGCTTCGATGTTCTCAGCCATGGTGTTGAACGCGATCGCGTTCTGCGCTACGTCTTCTTCAAGTTCGCTCATTCGGGCCTCGAGATCGTCGACGATGCTTTCGAGGTCCTTCTGACGTTGCAAGGTCACCTCCAACGCGCCGCTCCAGGTACGCTCGCCGTAAACGCCACTTCCGAGGTCAACGATGGACCGACCTTCATCGGTTGAAGAAGCAAGAGGGAGGCTGACACCGGCCCCGATACCGACGTGCCCACTGGCCGTTCCGGCGTCGGCCGACTCGATCAGGGAGGTCAGAACTGCTGCAGTGCGGCGGTGGTCTTCCACGACTTCAAGCACGCCTTTTTTCCGGCGGTCGAGCTCTTCCAAGCGCTGCCTGCTCCGCTCCACGATGCGGGCCAGCCGCTGCAATTCAGCACGTGGTTCAGTGGACACCGTCTAAGCGGGGTCGGCCGCCCTTGATGAATGCCGCGACGGTCATTCTTCTTCCGCTGGAGCGAGGCGGCCGCCGGCGGCGGCAATTTCCTCACGGAAGTGGTTGAGGACGCTTGGCTCTTGCGAGATGCGGGGGTCGATCTCGGCGACGGACTCGAGGTGAATGGCGCGGCGCGTCACGTTGTGACGGGATCCCATGATGGAGTAGACGCGGTGCTCTGCATCGCCCGCGTCAGCGGCGGGGAGGTCCATCGAGAACGCTTGGCGTTGTTGTCCGAAGGGCGCGGTGCCCATAACGCGGAAGGCCTTCATGGGCCCGGCGACCGGCCGTTCCGTCTTAAACGCGGCGGCGCGGGTCCGCCGGGGTTTGATAGGTCCCGCCCGTGTGCTCAAGCCGTGCGCGCCGCCCTGATGTTGGTTCTGCTGCTCGGAGCAGGTCTTGGCCCAATGGCGTCTCCGTCTCCCGAACATGGCCTTGCCGTGCTCAACATCGAAGAAGGGGTTTGGACCCAAGACGATTGGTCCGATCTGGTCGACGACGGTTGGGACCTGTTGAGGTTGGCCACATGGACCGAGGCCGTGGTATGGTACGACGGGAAGACGCCCCCTCCTGACGGTTTTCAGCTGCATGACGCGGCCCCTCCCGACGTGGCAGGATTGCAGCTCGGCCAAGAGGTCCGGCTTGTCTTCGAACCAAGGCTCCCCTCCGGTGCAGTGGAACGCCTGATCGAAGTTGGAGGTCCCACAACCGTTGAGCCAATGCTTCGAAGTCCCCAAACGATCGAGGCACCTTTCCACCCTTCCCAGCAACATTGGCCTGGCTTGCAACGCATCGAACCGGTATTGGTCACGGAAGCGCGAAACGATCGTGGCGCGGGCCTGATGCAATCTGGCGATCCGGGGGGTGTGGCGCTGTGGTCGCTTGGCCTCAACGGAAGCGGCGTGGTCTTGGCCACCGCGGACAGCGGTTTGGACCTCGATCACGTGTGCTTTCGTGAAGGACTTGCGACGGTCGGAATGCCGGGTGAAGCGCACCGAAAAGTGGCCGTGTTGAACACCAGCATCGGCGACGGCGACACGCCTGGGCAGGACGATTACCGTCACGGTACGCACACAGCGGGCACGCTTGGGTGCGAACCTGTGGACTGGAACCGCACCGAAGCACCAGGTCAAGGCGTGTCAATGGCCCACGGAGCAAGACTCGTCGTGGCCGACATCGTCAATGCATCCGGTTGGACCCCGCCCACCTTCGACGCACTGTTGTCGGAAGCGGGGTTGGAGGGAGCCGTCGTTCACGCCCATTCGTGGGGCGACGACACAACTGCGTACACCGCACGCAGCGAAACGTTGGACCGTTGGTCTCTGGAACACCCGTGGACCCTCGCCTTCATCGCGCCCGGCAACGGTGGGCAGGTGCTGGAACCCGCAAATGCGCTCAACGCCGTGGCGGTGGGCGCCACCGCGATTGGCACGCCTGGGGAACGATGGGTTGGATCTCCAGACGGCCCGACCGTGTTGGAAACCCACGGCATCGGCCTGCTGGCGCCCGGTTCGCACGTGATTTCAGCCAAAGCGGACGGAGACCCGCTCAGCATGAACGGAGCATGGCGCGGATCGAGCGGGACGAGTATGGCCACCCCAATGGCAGCCGCGGCGGCGGGTGTGGTGCAGCAGATGATTGAGGACGGTTGGCTTCACGACGGCTCCTCAAGCGAAGCCCGCCTCAACCTGACAGAGCAAGCCCCGGCTTGGGCAAGTCCGGAACAAGGCGGGATGGCTTGGGTCGCCGACGGTTGGACGCCGTCCGGTCCGATGCTTCGCGCGGCGTTGGCGCTGAGTGCCGAACCGCTCCCCGCTGCGCAGGCCAACGATGGCAGCGGACCCGCTGGATTGAGCAACGAACACGACGGATGGGGTCAGCCGCGTTTGGACCGTTTGCTCAGCCCCACCGCGACGGGTGGGGCTTGGGACATGGCTCCTCACGTGGTCCTCTTCGATGCTTACCGCCTGACGAGCAGTACCCCTGAAGCGTTGCTTCAGGACCGATTGAACGCCTCCGGCGACAGCGGCAGGCTGAGTGAAATTCCTTGGGACGGGGCCGGCGCTGTTGGCCCCTTCCTTGCGGAAGGTGAACGCTACGTGCGTACATTTGACGTGCGCGCGGGTGAGGACCTCGACGTCCGTTTGGCCTATCCGTCGCTGGGGAATCAGGCCGTGGACGATCTTGTGCTGCACGTTCACCTCGACGACGGACGAACGGCGACCTCCGGCCTTGATTTCGCAGGAAGTTCGGTCCTGAACGACGGGGTTGTCGCTCCTGCGCGCTCAAACGAAACGTTGCGCGGGGTGCGCGTTCTTGCTGCCGACCTGGCCAACGTCTCATCGGTGACGGTGGAGGTGGTGGCCCGCCACGTCGTGCCCGGGAACCTCCCCGGATACCTTGGTACGGACGGCGATCGCATCGGATTTGCTTTGGCCGTCATGGGCGTCGAGCGGGGCGCTCCGGGTCCGAAGGACTCGGACGGAGACGGCGTGGTTGATTCCGCCGACGGGTGCGTGAGCGAAGCTGGGGGTGCAGCAGACGCCGATGGGGACGGATGTCCTGACGACCGGGACATGGACGGCGTGGACGACGTGGACGACCTTTGTCCCGACGAGGACGCCCGGCCCGCTGACGTGGACGGTGACGGTTGTTTGGACGACCTGGACGCTGACGGCGTGCCTGATCACCTCGATGCGTGCCCCAACACGGTCAACGATTCGGCATGGCCGACCAACCTTGACGGATGTCGTCCCATTGATGTGGTGCCCACGGTGGAAGCGGTGCTGATCACTCCAGAGCCCGCTCCGGGAGACGTGATGATCGTTCGCGTGACGGTCCAAGACGAAGACGGGGACGGGGGGGTTTTGGCCGCATCGCTGGTGGTCGACGGTGTGCCGTTGCCTGCAAGTCTGCAACAAGAAAGCGGAGCTGGCGAGCACGTGCTTCGGTGGAATGCCTCCGTTTGGGCCGTGCCTTGGGCTGGCAACGGGTCGGTGATCGAGGTCATCCTGACCTTTGAAACAGACAACGGTTCGCCCGAAGCCACCCTTGAGGTGGCCATGCCCCCAGATGATGTTCGAGCGACCATGAAGGTCCTCCCCTCAGCGAGCGTGGGCGAACAAGCACCTCCCGTGTTCCGGCCTGTCGCGTTGGCAGGACTCCTCTTGGTGCTGGTTGTGACGGTTTTCCTGTGGCGGAAGCCGGATGAAGGGGGCGATAGGGGTTTGCGTGACCCGTTTATCGCTTCATCAAGGCCAAATGAAGAGGACGAATGAGCCGGAACGGTTCAGGGTGAACCTTGAAGGTCGGACGCGCAGTCGAGGCATCATAGGACGTTGGACCAAATGAGCGAACGACTGTACATCGGCATTGACCTTGGCACGTACCAATCGACCATCGCATCGAGCTCCGGCACCATCCACACCGTGGAAACCGTCGTCGGTCGTCCCAAGGACCCCGTGGCCCGGAACATGCTCAAGCGCGACGTGTTGTTTGGCGCGGAAGCCCTGAAGCACAAGATGTCCTGTGACCTTTACCGCCCGATGGCCAAGGGCGTCACGCAAGACGACGAAGCCAACCTCGCAGCGGCGAAGGCCTTCATGGGTCACCTCATCGAAACCATGGATCCCGAAGAGTACGACGAAGTGGTGGGCGTGGTCTGCTCTCCGTCGCACGTTTCCTTTACGGACAAATCCAACCTCGTCGCGACCCTGCGTGGTCAAGTCAACGCCATCATGGTGGTGAGCGAACCCTTCGCCACCGCCTACGGTATCGGTGAATTCCACGGGACCATCATGGTCGACATCGGCGCAGGCACCACGGACATTGCCCGCTTGTACGGGACCTTCCCCAACGACGAAGACCAAATCAGCATCGCCGAGGCCGGCGATTGGCTCGACCTCCACCTCATGGACCTCATCCGCAAGAAGTACACCGGCGCCCAAGTCACCAAGGACATGGTCCGCCGCTGGAAGGAAGCGTCCTCCTACGTGGGCGGCGACGTCCGCGAAGTGCTCGTCGACCTTTCCGTCGAAGGCAAGCAGCAGCGTGTCGACATTGGCGACCTCATCGGTGAAGCCTGCGACGCTCTCGTCCCCCTGCTTGGAAACGGCATCAAGAAGACGGTTGCAGGCGCAGATCCGGAGTACCAGGAAACCTTCCGCCAGAACATCATCTTGTCCGGTGGCGGCTCCCTCATCGAAGGCATCGCTGACCGGCTTGCTGCGGAGATTGCAGACATCGGCAATGTGGCCGTGCGCTGCGTCGAAGATCCCATCGACAAGGTGGCTGTGGGCGCTGTCGCGCTCGCACAGGACATGCCTGAAGACATGTTCACCTCCATCGAGTGACGGCGCTGCCGTTCCGCTTCGACAACGCAGGCCCTCAAGGGCTCGATTGAAGGAAGGTTCAAGTGCGGTTCGACGGGCTTCACGCTCACATGTCGTCCAGCGAAGCAGCCTCGACACGTGGGACCTCCGGTGCTCGTGAGGAACGAGCGGCCCTCGAAGGAATGCTCCGCGGCTACCCCGTAGAGCAGTTGGTCGAGGAAGTCATGACCGCTTGGGAGGAGTTGGCCGAGCGCAACGACGAGGTCGTCGAAGCGAAGCAACGTCTCCGCGTGATGGAGCTTGATTTGGCCGAACGTGCCGACGAAGTGGCTCCTGAGGTCAAACGCCTCAAGGAAGTCGAACAAGTGGCGAGCGACGCACAAGCACGTATCGTTCACCTCGAGCGACTGCTCGAAGACGCGAGAGAAGAAGCGGCGATGCATGCGGCTTCCTCCTCTGCTGAAGAACGCACCCGCCTGACCGGAGAAATGGAGCGCCTTGGCGCCCTTTGCGAAGAACAGGACCAGGTCATTGGAGAAATGGAAGAGCGGGTGGAGCGAATGGTGGTCGCGTTAGAACGGGCGGCCGATGCAGGCTTGACCTCTGTGACCGCGGACGAAGTCCGCAGGTTGAAGCAACTCAACGACGAATCGCAGAGCGCGCTCGCCAGCGAACAGGCCAGCGTTCGGAACCTCGAGGAGGAACGGCAACGTCTCAGAGACATCGCTGACCGCCTTCGCGGCCTCATCGACGTACGCGATCAACGCTTGGCGGAACTTGAAGATCAAGTCGAGCGCGTGATGAGCGGTCCAAAATCCATTTCCGCTGAACACGATTACCTCGTGGAACAGATCGAGGACCTGAAGCGACGCTTGCTCGAACGAAACCGAGAGTATGAGTCGCTCCGTCGCCGTGAGCGTCGCCTCCACAACGATGTGTTTGAGCGCGATGAGCGGCTCCAACAGATGACGCTCACCATGACCGACATCGAGGCGGCCTTGCAAGACCGCACCGCTGAATTGCGCGATCTCGAAGCACGCGCTTCGGACGCCGAGGACGAAGTCGCGCGCCAGCGCCGTGGCGAACGCACGCGCGAAGTCGTCGGCAAAGCATTCTCCGACTCGCTCGGTTTGGTCCGGGGACATGACCAGCGCGAGGCGGCTCGGGCGGCTTACGCCGATGCCCCAGACGTTGAGCGCCGAATCAATTCCCCGACGGTCAAGGACATGGAAGAACTCGCCGAAGGTGGTCAAATCGACCTCGGCGTTGCCGTGGAAGAGGTCCCTGTTGGGAACGCACTCGACGAAGACCGTCCACCAGCACCCGGCGGAAAAGGCGACCCTGTGGTCTATGACGAAGATTGAGCGGCAAGGCCGCTCAGCACGTCGTCCAATGCTTGAGTCAAGGCTGCTGTGTCTGCTGTTTCCTCAATCAGGGTCCCGGTGACCACCCAGTGTGCTCCGGCCTGTACGGCTCGGCGAACCGCCGCTCCGTTGCGCAAACCGCCCCCGACCATCACGGTCAACCCGTCCACGTCGCGGGCCGCTCGGATCAAATCCGGATTTACCGGCACGTCAGCCCCTGAGCCCGCCTCCAAGTAGAGCAGGCGGAAACCGTACATGGAAGCCGTCAGGGCGTTCGCCTTGACCCTCCCTACGTCATCTGGATCCACCAAATCGGCGTTCCCAACCCTTCCAACCTCTCCGCCGGGAGCCGTCACAAGGTAACCGGTCGGCACGGTGTCGAGACCAAATTGTGCGATGTAGGGGGCGCCGCGTACTTGTTCAGAGATGAGAAAGCGAGGGTCGGTGCTGTTCATGAGCATCATGAACAGGATGCCGTCGGCGGCGGGCGAAAGGGCATGAGCGCCCCCGGGGAAAAGCACCACAGGAACGCGCCACTTGTCTTCATTCCCTTCGGGATTCTGTGATGCTGCCATGGCCGCGAGGTCAAGCGCGTCTTGAATCGCTGTGCATGTGGCGTGCACGACGTCGTCGGGCGTGTCCGTAGAACCGCCCACGAGGAGGAGGCGTGTCCCTCGTTCCACCGCCACCAGGGCGCGGCGAGCGGCCAATTCGACGTCCTGCTTCCCTGGATCGATGAGCAAGGCATGCCGTGGTCCAGCCTCCGCCGTCACGTGAGCCAACACATCGCCGTGCTCTGAACGCATCTCGACCGATTCGACCACGGAGCAGAGGACGATAGCCGTTGCCGAGCCAACCACCATCATGAAACCCAATGGCGCGAGCGCCCATCATGGAAGAACGGGGGCCGTTGCGACGCCTCATGGGCCACGTCGCCCATCGGGCTGCAACCATCCGTTTGGCGGTGCTGTGTTCCATCCTCAACAAAATCTGGGATTTGGCGCCCCCCCTGCTCATCGGCGTTGCTGTCGACGTGGTGGTGACGCAAGAGGACTCGTTGCTTGCCTCCTTTGGCGTGGTCGATCCTTGGCACCAATTGCTGCTGCTTTCCGTGGTCACCGTGGCCATTTGGGCCCTCGAATCCTTGTTCGAATACTGGTACGGCGTCCTGTGGCGAAACCTCGCCCAAAGCGTCCAGCACGACGTGCGCATGGCGACGTTTGAACGCGTGCTGGGGCACGCCCCTTCGTGGTTTGACGAACGGCGGAAGGGCGACCTTTTGGCGGTGCTCAACGACGACGTGAACCAACTCGAACGCTTCCTCGACAAGGGGGCCAACGACCTGTTGCAGGTCGGCACCACGGTGATCGTCGTCGGCGTGATCTTCTTCGCCATCGCATGGGAAGTGGCGTTGCTGGCGTTCATGCCCGTGCCCCTCATTCTGTGGGGCTCGTTCCGCTACCAACGGGCGTTGGAGCCAAAATACCTGAGCGTGCGCGATGCGGCTGGAGACCTCAACGCCTTGCTCGAAAACGACATTGGCGGCATGACCACCATCCAATCCTTCACCGCAGAGGCCCTTGAGGCAGAACGGTTGACCGCACTCAGCGAAGCTTACAGGGCCCGAAACCGCGAAGCCATTCGCTTGTCGGCCGGCTTCGTTCCGCTGATCCGCATGGCCATCCTCGTCGGGTTTACTGGAACCTTGCTTCTTGGAGGTTGGTTCACGCTGGAAGGAACGCTTGAGGTCGGAGCTTATTCGGTCCTCGTCTTCATGACGCAACGCCTCTTGTGGCCGTTGACACGCCTTGGGGAAACCTTCGACCTCTACCAACGCGCCATGGCATCGACGGCCCGCATCCTCGACCTTGTCGAAGCGCCGGACAGCTTGGTGGACGGTGACGTCGATCCCACGCGGGAGGAAGCGGCCACGTCCACCCTCAGGTTGGAGAACGTCACCTTCGCGCACCCCGGGCGCGAAACGGTCCTCGACGGTGTCAGCGTTGACATCGACGCGCAAACCACCGTGGGCATTGTCGGTTCAACCGGGTCAGGAAAAACGACCCTGATTCGTCTGCTCATGCGCTTCATCGACCCAAACGAAGGTGCGGTCACGTGGTGCGGTCACGACCTCCGTTCATGGTCGACGCAATCCTTGCGCTCCAAGATGGCGCTGGTCGATCAGCACGTCACGCTCTTTCCGACCAGCGTTTTGGAGAACATTCGGTACGGCCGACCTGAAGCCGACGACGAGGCCGTGGAGGCAGCGGCCAAGGCGGCAGAAGCAGACGCGTTCATCCGCTCCTTCCCGGACGGGTACAGCACCCTGGTCGGCGAGGGAGGTCACCGCTTGTCCGGCGGGCAGCGCCAGCGGCTGGCCTTGGCTCGCGCGGTGTTGAAAGATGCGCCAGTCCTCATTCTTGACGAAGCCACGTCGGCGGTGGACAACGAAACGGAAGCGGCCATCCAACGTTCACTCCACAAAGTGGCCGAAGGGCGCACGACGGTCATCATTGCCCATCGCTTGTCGACGGTTCGCCATGCGGATCGTATCTTGGTCCTCGAGGGCGGCGCGGTCGTCGAGTCTGGCTCTCATGAAGACCTGTTGGCAAAAGAGGGGCTTTACCACCGCCTCTGGTCCGTCCAGACCGGGTCAAGGTGACGCGTCAGGCCTTTTTCAGGGCGGATTCCAACGTCCATTTTCGCCACGCCCCAGGCCATGCAGCGGCCAAAGGCCACCAGATCAGGGTAAGCACGAGCACCAACGCAGTGGAGACTGAAACATTCGGCTCCACGACCCATTGATTCAACGCCCAAAGGAGCGGTGTGTGGGCGACGTAGACCGTGAGGCTGACGCGCCCAAGCCGGTGCAAGGAAGGCGCGCGGGCGAGCCGGGGCCCGCTTGCCCATAGCAGCAGGACGCCGGTGCTGGCCGCCAGCAAAAACGGAAGATTGGCCGGGAAGAAGGTGAGAAGGGCTTGTCCGTTGGGGCTGGTCGGCGCGGCCCACGGTACGTTGGCCTGGATTGCATGGACCAGCAGGACGGCACACGTCGCGATGCCTGTGGCGGCCCAGACCATGGCTGGCTGCTTCACGGAGGCGCCATGGAGGCGTAACATCACGCCCAGCCAAGCAAGCGCGCACCAAGGCACGAGTGGGTAAAGGCCAGTCAGCAGAAGATGGCTGAGGACCGAGCCTGGCCCGTCAACGACCACCCGGGCGCCCCACGCGGACGGACCTTGGAGGTCGGGCGTGATCAAGATCAGCACCGGTGCAAGGATGGCGGCAAGGCGCACGGTCCGTTCGATGACGGGCGAAGGGTGGGTCCACGGCACGAGGGCCAGCAGGGCGAACAAGGACAGCACCCCGGGCGTAAACGGGTCGTAGAGATGGGGGGCGCAGAGGTTGACCGCCACTTGCGCGCACAGCAACAGGCCGGCCCTGCGGAATCTTGAGGCCCAAGGACGCGGCTTTCCTGCCGCACCCCATCCAGCCAACACCACAAACAGCGGGGCGGCCAATCCTCCAAGACCGGCCACAAGGTATCCGGCGGCCGTGGTTTGTCCGATGGAGGGTGGTGGGACCGTTGCCGCAACGTGAACCATGACCATCAGAAGGACGGCGAGCCCGCGAAGCGCATCGATGTCGTCGCGGCGTACGGTGGCTGAAGCCGCGGGCAGTGCACCACCTCAGGACGATCGGTTGCGAACAAAATCCACGGCGTTGCGGAAAATCTGCAAGCCTTCCCCTTCCCATTCCCCGAGGCTGCGCTCCTCGATGGGGATGCTCGCTTCTGCTTCTGGTGCGGTGTAGCGTGTGTGGTCTGGGTGCAACCACTTGGCATAGACGGCTTCGGGGTGAGGCATCAGGCCAAACACGAGGCCTGTGGCATCGCACACGCCCGCGATGTTTCGTGCGGATCCATTCGGTGACGTGGGGTAAGGCAGGCGGACGTCGGTTCGGCCCTCGCCCTTGGGCGTGTTCGGGTCGACGTACCGCACCACGAGTTGGTGGGCTTCGTCCATTGCATCGAGCACCGCTTCGTCATCGACGACAAAACGCCCCTCACCGTGCCGCACCGGGCAGTCGATGCGGGTGAGGCCCTGCGTCCACACGCAGGGACTCTCCGGGTCAAATTCGAGGGTCACCCAACGGTCTTCGTAACGCCCGCTTTCGTTCAGCGCCAGGGACGCGCGTTGCTCGAAGTCTGGCGTGAGGTCGCCGTTGGCGGGGGGCCCTGGCAACAGGCCGGTCTTGACCAGGACCTGGAATCCATTGCAAATGCCGATGACGGGGCCGCCGTTCGCGACAAAGTCACGCAACGGTTCGCGAAGCGCGAAGCGCAAGCGGTTGCCAAGGAGGCGCCCGCTGCCAAGGTGGTCGCCGAAGGAAAAGCCGCCTGGAATGGCGAGGATGTCGTAGGAGGACAGTAGCCCCGGTGATTCGATGAGGCGATTGACGTGAAGGCGTTCTGCCTCTGCCCCCACGAGCCGGAACACCGCCGCCGTTTCATGGTCGCAGTTGATGCCGAAGCCAAACAACACCGCAACGCGGACGGTCGTCATCAACGCTCACCTCCCACGGGAAGCGCGAGTGGGGCCTTCCATGCCGCCACCATGTCGTCGACGGACACGTCGATCAACGCGTCGTAGCCGTCCTCGACCACCAAACGGCCTCCCTCAACCACGAGGCCGATCAGGGTCAGTCCGTGCTGTTCCAGCGCATCGCAGACCTCGGCCTCGTGAAGGGCCTCGACGCCGATGACGATGCGCCCAAGGGACTCGCCCCACAGTTGCCCGAAGGTGTCCGCGCCGTCAAGTCCCAAACCGTCAAGGTCGATCATGGCACCTCGTCGACCGCCGATGCACATCTCGGCCAAGGCGACGCCGAGTCCGCCCTCTGAACAATCGTGGGCGGTGCGAATGCGGCCTGCACCAATTTCGGCGGAGAGGGCAGCGTAAGCCTCGCGTTGTGCTTCGGGATGTTCCATGGCCGGCACGGCGCCGCCGATGCCAGCGGCTTCGCCGGACTCGCTGAGCATGCTCGCCACTTCAGAGGCTCCAAGTTCCTGCCTGCAACGACCGAAGAGGTAGAGGCGTTCGCCTTCGCGCTTCAAGTCGGACGTGGCGGTCATGCGCACGTCGGGATGATCGCCGAAGAGCGAGAAGAGCATGGTGGGAGGAATGGAAATTTTGTCTGCGCCCGTTCCGTAATCGTTCTTCATCGAGTCCTTGCCAGACACGCAGGGAACGCGATACGCACGGCACATCCGTTCCAACTCTCGGTTGGCACGAACGAGTTGGGCGAGTTTGAACCGGCCGTCTGGGGTCTTCTCTGAGACGATGGGGTCCGGCCAACAAAAATTGTCGAGTCCTGCCATGCGGTCGACGTCGATGCCCACACACACGGCGTTTCGCACCGCCTCGTCAACGGCGGCCACGACCATGGCTCCTGCATCGAGATCCGCATAGCGGGGCACGATGCCGTTGCTGATCACCAAGCCGCGGCTGGAGCCGTGCAGCGGTGCGATCACCGCCGCATCGGCCGGACCGTCGCGCTCGACGCCAACAAAGGGCTTGACGGCGGTTTGAGCGATGACTTCGTGGTCGTACTGCCGGACCCAATCTTCCTTGCTGGCCACGTTTGGTCGGGCGAGCAAGCGAAGCAAGAGGTCGTTGTGATCCGGTGTTTCCGGCGCAACAAATGCGGCGTGCTCGGGCGGAGACCATACGCTCTCCAAGCGAAGTTGGGGGACGCCGTCGTGGAGGAAGTCAAGGGGCAACAAAGCGACGACATCGTCACCGTGCCTCACCAAAAAGCGCCCGTCGTCGGTGAAGGTGGCGACCACTGTGGCTTCCACTTCGTGAATCGCGGCCATCGCCTCGAAGGCCTCGGCGTGATGCGGGTGGACGGCGACGGTCATCCGCTCTTGGGATTCAGACACGAGGATCTCCCACGCCGAGAGGCCAACTTGTTTCAGCGGAGCTGCGGCGAGGTCGATTTCCACGCCACCGGTTTGCTCGGCCATCTCGCCGATGGACGAAGAAATGCCGCCTGCGCCGTTGTCGGTGATGCTGGCGATCAGCCCCGCATCGCGTGCTTCGAGGATCATGTCGAGCATTTTCTTCTGGGTGATGGGGTCGCCGATTTGCACGGCGCTCGAGGGGGAATCTTCGGTCAACTCAAGCGAGGAGAAGGTGGCGCCGTGGATGCCGTCCGCACCGATGCGCCCGCCGACCATGTACACCAGATCGCCCGGTTCTGCGGTCTTGGCATGGCCCGGGCGGCCGTCGGGCAAGGTGGCCGGCATCAATCCGACCGTGCCGCAGTAGACCAGTGGCTTGCCGATGTAACGGTCGTCGAAGACGATGGCCCCGTTCACCGTTGGAATACCAGATTCGTTGCCGCCGACGCGAACGCCTGCATGCACGCCGCGAAGCACTCGGCTGGGATGGAAGAGGTTGGAGGGGAGGTCGCCTTCCCACTTGGGTGGACCGAAGCAGAACACGTCGGTGTTGGCGATGGGGCGGGCGCCCAGCCCGGTTCCGAGAATGTCGCGGTTGACGCCCACGATGCCGGTCATGGCTCCGCCGTAGGGGTCGAGGGCCGACGGTGAATTGTGGGTTTCCGCCTTCATGCAGACGCTCCATTCGTCGTCCCAGGCGATGACGCCCGAGTTGTCGTGGAACACCGACAGCAGCCACGGCATCTCCTCCTGCATGTCGAGGGTGGGTCGCATGATGTGCGTCTTGAACAGCGAATCGATCTCCACGTCCTCGCCGGTCTCCTGGTCGCGGTGATGGATGTGTGCAGCGAAGATCTTGTGCTTGCAATGCTCGCTCCAGGTTTGCGCCAAACACTCCAATTCCACGTCCGTGGGGGCGTGGGGAGGTAGGCCGAGCGCCGTGCGCGCCGCCTGAACCTCGGGGTGGCGGTAATGGTCGCGGATGGTTTGCATCTCCTCGAGGTTCAAGGCCAGCAAACCTTCCTCTGAAAGACGAATCAAGGCCTCGTCGTCGAGTTCGAGGTCCACGGCCGCAGGAGGTTGTGCTTCCACGACAGGGCGCTCGGGGTACCCAAGCTGTTGCCAGCCTTCGGCGCCAGGTGCCGATTGAATCAGGGCACGCTCAATGAGCGGGTTGTGCAAACCGGCGGCAATGGACGGCCCGTCGGCGCCCTCGGGTAACCCGTAGAAGGCAAAGGTCAGGTCGGTCGCGACCGCCGCCCCCTCGACGCGCGCCTCTGGAAAGAGGGTCCGCAATCCGTCGAGTGCTGCGCTTCCTGCGTTGTCGGTCACGCCGGGCTTGAAGCCGATCGTGATGACCAGATCTGGCGCATCGGGGAACAGGGTGTCGTCGTCGAGCCATGCTGAGCCGAGGCGTCCAACCTCGATGATTGGATCCACGAAAAGGTCGTCAACACGTTCGCCCAACATGCTGGCGACGACGGGGCTGCGAACCACGAACCCGGAGATGGAGCGCACCTTGGTGACGTCGATGCCCAAATCTTGCAAAAGCCGTGCCTTGACGACGTTGCCACGCACGTCCACGGCTTGGCCGCCGAGCCTCGGGGTCACCTCTACGCGGACGTCGTGCATGATGCTCCCTCGGTCCGTCTTGCAGGCGCTGAGCACGCTCCTTGAACACTTTGACCGATGGGGGTCGATGGCATCCGTCAGTGGGCATGGCCAAGTCCGAGGATTTGGGCGAGCACGAGAAGGACCACCATGGCCCCCACGCCGAGCAGGGCGAAAGCGAGGTCTGTCTTCCCGGCCTCTGGCCGGTGTGCGTCTGGGAGGGTTTCAATCGTCGCAACATAGAGCAATGTTCCACCGGCAAAGAGCATCGCCAGGCCAATCCACGCGGGGGGGAAGGCCGAGAGCAGGAAATAGGCCAAGATGATCATCAGGGGGGTGGAAGCGGCAAAAATGCCCACGTCCCTGTACACGCCCCATTCGTCGTCATGGTCGTTGAGGCTGAACACCCCGAGCGTGAAAGCCTCGGGGAGTTTGTGGATCAGCACGGCGAAGACGATGAGAAGGCCCACTGCCAAATCGCCGCTCGCTGCTGCAGCACCGATGGCCAAACCGTCCGTGGCCGCATGAAGCGTCAAACCGAACACGGCTGAACGATGGGAATCGTCGCCGTGGCCATGCCCGTCGTGATGGTCGTGGCCGATGCCGAAGGCTTTGAGCAAGAACAGGCAGAGAAAGCCGAGGGCAAGGGCGCCCCCCATGAGCATGGGGCTCATTTCTTGGTCGTGATCGTCGTCGACATGGGGGTCCACTTCGTCCAAGAGGGTGCGCACTTCGGACACGGCGTTTGAGGCGTTGATCCTGCCCCCGTCGTACTGAGCAATGACGTGTTTGAGATGATCTTCGAAGGTGGCATCCTCTCCGTGTTCATGGTCGCCATGATCGCCGTGCCCGTCGCCGTGCACAATGGAGCGGATTTCGCTCATCGCCGTGCCCGCCGTAATGGCCCCATCGTTGTGCTTGAGCATGACCAAGGCCACCGGGCCAACGAGTTCGTCGCCACCCTCGTGGCCGTGCCCGCCGGTCGCCGTGTGGAAGCCTTCGGGAATGACCACCAGCAGGGCGGATGCAAACAAAAGTCCGGCTGAAACGGCGGTCGCGATCTGAAGTCGCCGTTCGTTTTCGCCGAAGTTCAACGAGCTCGGCAGGAGTCCTCCGGCCAAAGCAACGACGAGGGTCAGCACTGCGAACAGCAGCGCCGCGCCAAACATGCTCGAAGCGAGATAATACCGCTTATGGGGGTTGTTATTAATCAGGGGTCTTTGGTGGGGGTATGGTCAAAGTGCTGTCCTTCAGTGTTGACGACGAACTCGACATGGAGTCGTTGGTGAGCAAAGCCGGATACAAGAACCGCAGTCGGTTTCTCAGGGATGCTGCAACCCACTATGCAGAGGCTTTGTCCAGTGGGGACTTGACCGACCGTCCTGTCGAAGAATTGACTGAAGGGACTTTGGTGATGTATTATCAACACACGGTCGCGGAAAAATTGCCGGATTTCCGCCACCATGACGGCATCACCCTGATTTCGTCCAACCATGCATGCTTGACCAACAGCCACACGTGCGTTGACACGTTGTACCTCTCGGGGGCTGCTGGTTTGATCCGCGAAACCGTGGAGGGTTTGCGCCGCTTCGAAGGCGTGAACCGGGTGGCCTTTGTCTCCGCCCCCTCACGGGATGACGGGTGCTGTTGAGACCGTCCCGCGACGGGTGTCGATCAGGCCCTGAACGTCGGGAAGTATTGCTGGGTGTATGCTGTAGCGTCCTCTTCGCTGTACCCTTGTTCAAGCAATTCAGCGTGATAGGTGATCGCTTCAGGGTCTTCCGTCATGACTGGCGTGGAAACGTCAGAGGTGGAAACCTCTGCGAATGAGGGTTCGAAGGCCTTCTCTTCATTCGATCCCTCGGCCTGCTTTCGGGCCATGCGAAGCACGAGCAGGAGCGACACCACGGCGGGGACAACAAAGACCAGAACGGTAAGAACGACCCAAACTGCTTTGCCTGCTGAGGATCCTGCGCCATCGTCTTGCGACGTTTGGTTGTCCTCCCCTTCGTCCGGGCCTTGAGGTGGTATGAAGGTGAATTCGCCCGATTGAAGGATCGTGGACGGTCCGCCTTCATGCGCAGCACTCAGGCTCCACGAGACCGCCCATTCTTGGGTTGAGCGATGGATTTCGTTGTACTGAGTAAACGCAGGATTGGCTTCCCAAAGGGTTCGTTGCACGCCGGGGAGGAGGGTGAGGGTCCAACCGTCCTCAATGCCGTCTGCCGCGGTGGCCCAGGTCAAGACCACGGGGCGGAGGCCGTTGTTGCTGATTTGGCACACCATCAGGTCGGTTGCATTGCCGTCGAGTGCATCGGTCAAACACGTTCCTTCGAGTCCGAGGTCTTGCAAATCTGTGAGGTCCAACACGCTCGTGTTCGAGAGGCATTCATCGACCGTGTAGTGGCAGAGTTCGACGGACAACGTGGCTTGCTGTGCACCGGTGGCGAGCAGGTCGTTGGCCGCCGTAAGGAGATCGAGGGCCACGCTCCCTCCGCCTTCAGGGACAGGGTTTGCATGCACCTGCGTACCGTCGAGGTGCACCGTCAGCTGGGCCGTACTTTCGTCGGTTCGGAAATCCCAAATCACCTCAACCGTGGTCGAATTGGCACGGTTGGTTTGGAGGGTTCCGTCGACACCAATGCGTTCCTCGATGGACACGTTGGCTTCGACAGGAGTGGCCGTATTTCCACCCTCGTCGCGCACCTCAAGACGGATGCGATGGAGGCCTTCAACGAGTTTCGAAGCGGGCACGGTATGGTTGAGGGTCGTCGAAGTGCCGGCCAAGGTGCCTTTCACGTCGATTTCGTCGCCGTTCGGTCCGAAGACGGAGAGGGAGGCGATGGCATGCTCCTCGGGGCTGAGGGACCATGACGATGAGAGGAACAGTGATTCGCCCAAAACGTGCGTGGTTGGGACGGTGAGGGAAAGGTTGCCCGGCGCCGTTCTGTCCACCAATTCCATCGTCGCGTCGGGGCCTATGACCAAGCCATCCTCGTCCGATTCGCCGGGCCCGGTTGTTTCCGAAAGACGGATTTCGACCGTCCATGCGCCAAGGCTTTCTCGTCCTGGGGCCCAAGTAGCAAGGTAGGCCCCCACGGAAACGTTCCAAGCCGCAGCGCGTTCCGTCGTCACGCCGTTGTGGGTCAGGTCAACCAAGGCCAAGAGGTCGCTTCGGTTTCCTGCATCGGTCACCTGGAACGAAAACTGTGGCCCGTCGCCCTCCCAAACGCCAGCAAGGCTTGGGCCCTCGAGCAGCGTCGTGTTTTGATCCGCTTCAATGCTGAGCGTTGCCACCTCGGGCATGCTGGGAAGGACCATGAATCCGTATTCGGAAGGATGGGTGGCCGTGTTCCCCCGCTGATCGGTCATGCGCACGCTGACGTTGATGGCGCCGGGTCCAGCGAGGTGGTCGGCCGTGTCGAAAGGCGCGACCCAGCCCCCGAATGCAGCGTTCCATGAGGTGGTCAGGTGGTTGGAATCGCCTACGGCGCCAACGTTGGGCGCAAACCAGAGGTCGACGGTTGCCGTGTCTTCGTCAATGAGGTCTTCCACCACGACAACGGTGCGGTCGCCAAAGCGAACGGTGGGTTGATCGACGCCTTCGTAGCGGTGACTGATCCGTTCGAGACGAGGGGCTTCGTCGTCGATCCAGGACAGTGAGAGGTCGGAGAAGGTGATCAGCACGCCGTCGTCGGTGTTGATGCCGGTGTTGTAGGTCACGTCATGAGCGCTCAACGCGGCGCATGTGGTGCTCAGGTAGACGCTTCCGCACGTTTGGATGATGCTCGCGTTGGTCGGTGCTGCAAGATCGAGGTGTGCGTGCATGGACCATGGTATGACGGTGTGGTCCACGGACAATGCAAAGTCGGTCAAGCCTGTTCCACCGGACGACGTGAGGTCGAGGGTCACGTCACGCCAAACGCGTCCATCGGAAGCGGTCCGTGTTGAGGCTGTGGACAACATGCTCGCAATTTCGGTTTGGGACAACACGACGTCGTGACCGGGGTGAACGTCCGTGTCCACGTCCATCACCACGCCCACTGTGCTGTGTTCGAGGGTAAGGGTTGCGTCCGTAAGGGACCATCCAATCCACAGGTGTGCGTCCCCTGTAGGGGTTGCATCATCAGGGAGGCTGAACACGATTTCCGCGTTCGCAACATCCAGCAAGGAGGACGTGGTGGCGAGGGAAACATCGCTGGGTGAAGGCAGTGTTTGAGCATCCACAGACAGTGCAAGCCCGTCCAGTACAGTCCAGCGCGACCAATCGAAGGTCACGTCAGACACCACCGGTGAAGCGGTCGCGTTGCGCGTCATGGCGTAGGAGAGTTGGACGAACGTGGCCCTGCCCAGGGTCGCGTTCTGTGCGGAAACAACGTCCCACGGTGCCCAATCAGGCGTGGCCGTTCCGACGGGTGACATGGAAGTGCGAACGAAGACCTCGAGCGTTGAGTTGCTCGGAACGCTGGCGGTGTGGTTCATCCAAAGAGGTCCGCGTGCCGAAGGGAAAGTGATGGCGTCCGCGATGAAGACCCCGTTCGTCGCGGCGTACGAACCGGTGGCATAGCCAGACCAAGTTCCGGTGGAGACCGTCCCTGCCGAACCTGGGCTGCCGTCAACGCCGTCATTGCCCGTTCCGTGTTTGAGGCCTTTGAGCCCGCCGCCACCAAGCGAAGCGCTGATCGTTCCGAGGGACGTGCTGCCCCCCGAGGTGGTGAGGATGGAAACGAAGCCGCCGCCGCCGCCGCCACCTCCGTCGCCACCGTCGTACATGCCGATCCCGATGCCGCTTTGTTGGCCGTCTTCACCGTCGCCGCCAGAACCGCCGTTGGCGGAAATGACGCCTGATGACCCCACATCGAGGGTGTTGACCTGCAGGTCGATGCTGCCGCCAGAACCACCGCCGCCGCCAGAACCGCCGGCCCCAGTGCCTCCGTTGGGCGAAGCGCCAGGGTCTCCTTCCGCACCGTCGGCAAGCAAGGAGCCGTTAACGACGAGTGAATCGGCCTTGAGGATCAAATGGCCCCCGCCATGGCCGCCGTACGCGTCCCCGATGTTGCTGTTGCCCGAGACGTCTCCGCCAGGGCTGCCCAACTCCGTGCCGTTCCCGTACGTCGAACCGCCGCTTCCGCCGCTGGTTCCGCCACCGGCACCTCCAGCGCCACCGTGGCCGCCGCCACCGGCACCATCGCTCCGTCCGTTCGAGGGTGTGGACGTTGATGCCCCTGCTCCAGACCCAATGCTTGAGGCGCCGCTCACCGAAATGGAGGTCCCTGTTTCAAGGATGATTTCTCGCGCAACAATGGTGAGGTTGCTTCCCGTCACGGCCCCGCAGACCGTCCCGCTGCACACCAAGTGGAGGGTGTCGAAGGTCTTGAGGCCAGACCACTGCACCGCCGTGGACACCTGTTGGCTGACGTTTCCGGCTTGGGGCGGGCCGCCGAGTGTGGTCGTGAGCGCGAGGCCCGTGCTTCCAATGCTCATGTTTGTAGGCGAGCCTGTGAGCGTGCCGGCTGCAAAGCCATAGACGGATTGGCCAGAGACTTTGACGGGCTCGAGGGACAGATTGACTGCGCCCGAAGCGAGTCCGGCGCCTGGGACTTCATCGAAGCTTGCGGACCCTCCACAACCGGAACAAAGCGAGTTTGAGTGATCCACGCTTCCGTCTGAGAAGGTCGTCTCCGTGGCACTCCAAGACGACAAGGGAGGCGCTGGTCCGTCCTCAAGGGTGCCCGTTGTGATGGGCGTCACCAAGGCCATCACCATAAGCAAAGCAAGGGCCAAGGCGTTGCGCATGGCGCCCGGTAACCGCCATCATGTTTGACTGGGTTGGTTCACTGCTCTGACGAAGATGGCAACATGTCGGCGAGGAAGCGCCCCGTGTGGCTCGCCGGGTTGGCTGCGACTTCTTCGGGCGTCCCGGTGGCCACCAACGTGCCCCCACGTCCGCCGCCTTCTGGGCCCAAATCAATGACGTGATCCGCGCATTTGACGACGTCGAGGTGATGTTCAATCACCACCACAGTGTGTCCTTTTCCGCGGAGTTCGAGGAGCACGTCAACCAGTTTCTGCACGTCGCTGAACGACAGTCCGGTCGTCGGCTCGTCAAGGATGTACACCGTGTGACGGTTTGGAGGGCGGCGGAGTTCGCTTGCAAGTTTTACCCGCTGCGCTTCGCCGCCTGAGAGGGTGGTCGCGGGTTGCCCGAGACGAATGTAGTCCAGCCCGACCGAGGAAAGCGTGGAGAGGGTGCGGTGGATTTTCCGGTGGTTGGCGAAGAATTCGACGGCCTCGCCAACCGGCATCTGGAGCACGTCGTGGATGGTCTTCCCCTTCCATGTCACTTCCAAGCACTCGCGTGTGTAGCGCTTGCCGCCGCAGTTGTCGCAGGTGATCCAAACGTCGGGAAGGAAATTCATTTCCAATTTGATGGACCCACCCCCCTTGCAGGCTTCGCAGCGCCCTCCTTTGACGTTGAACGAGAAGGTTCCTGGTGTGTACCCACGTTCCTTGGCCAGGGTGGTCTTCGCGAACAGGCTCCGGATTTCATCGAAGACTTTCGTGTAGGTTGCGGGGTTGGAACGCGGGGTGCGACCAATGGGCGATTGGTCGATGATGATCGCCTTGTCCACCTTTTCCATCCCCTCAATGGCCTTGTGTTTCCCGGGAATGGCGTCGGCGTTGTGGAGGTGGCGCTGGAGCGCTGGAGCGAGGATGCCCGACACCAGGGAGGATTTGCCGGATCCCGATACCCCGGTCACCGCCGTCAGCAACCCCAGAGGGACGTCCACGTCAATGCCCTGGAGGTTGTTGTGAGCAGCGCCCTTGATCCTCAGCCGTTGCCCCCGTTTCACCTTCGTGCGCTTTTCTGGAACCGCGATACGGCGGCGTCCGGCAAGGTAGTCGCCGGTGATCGAGCCTTCCGTGGCCATGACCTCTTCTGGCGGCCCATTGGCCACGACAGCCCCACCTTCGAGTCCCGCGCCGGGGCCGAGGTCGCACAGCCAATCCGCTTGGCGGAGGGTGTCTTCGTCGTGTTCAACCACGACGAGGGTGTTGCCCAGGTCGGACAATTCGCGCAGGGTTTCCAACAGGCGGGCGTTGTCGCGTTGGTGCAACCCAATGGACGGTTCATCGAGCACGTACATCACGCCGGTCAAGCGGGAACCGATCTGGGTGGCGAGGCGAATCCGCTGGCTTTCGCCGCCCGAAAGGGTGTTCGCACGACGGTCGAGAGTCAGATAATCGAGACCAACGCTGTCAAGGAAGTCGAGGCGGGATTCGATTTCCTTGAGGATCTCGCGGGCGATGAACAGGCTCCGCTCATCGAGCACTTCTGCGCTGTCGGCCCAGTCCTCCGGCGGGCCGGCTTCCGCATCGGGCCACCACGCCCGGACCAAGGCCAACGCTTCGTGGACGGCGGCCATCGAAATTTCGGGAAGGCGGAGTCCGCCGACCGTCACGCTTCGTGCTGCTTTGTTGAGTTTCTCACCGTTGCATGCGGGGCAGGGCAGGTCGGTCATGCAAGAGATCAGCCGGGACCGTGTGCGTTCCGAGGTGGTTTCCGTGTACGTCTTTTCCAGACGTGCAATGATGCCCTCCCATGGCCTGTTCATCTGGTACACTGAACCGTTGTCAGACTCGAAGTGGAAGTGAATGACCGTGGATCCTGAGCCGTGCAGCAGAATGTCCCTGTGGTCCTCTTCCAACAACTCGAAGGGGGTGCGGATGGGAATGTCATAATGCTCCGCAACTTGAATCATCAGCCGCTTGTACCACGCGGGCGACATCGATTGGCGCCATGGGAGCACGGCGCCTTGCTCGATGGTCAACGAACCGTCGACGACCAAGTCCTCACTGAAACGCCGTTGCACGCCGATGCCTTGGCACTCCGGACAAGCGCCGAGGGGGGAATTGAACGAGAACACGCGAGGTGAAAGTTCGGGCATGAAGGCTCCGTGCTCGGGACATGCGAAGTCTTCCGACCATGCGATGGTCTGGCCGGATTCGGTCAGCCGCGCTCGGCTCCCTTCGCTCAGTTCTGCGTCTTCGTCGGGGGCTTCCAAACTCTCGACGTGGACGCTCCCAGATCCCAATCGAAGCGCTTGCTCGATCGCTTCTGTGAGGCGTTGGCGACGGTCGCGGGTGCAGCGGAAACGGTCGATACGTGCGTCGACGTCGTGCCGATAGGCCTTGTCGAGCGTTGGCGGAGATTCGAAGTCGGCCTCATGCCCATTGACCCGCCCCGCCAACAAGCCCTGTTCGACAAGTTGCCGGAAAAGGTCGGCGTGGGTGCCTTTGCGGGCTCGAACAATGGGGCTCCACACGGCCACGGCATGCCCTTCGAGTTGCCAAAGCACGTCGTCGACGATCTCCTGCACCGTCCGTCGCGCCACCTCACGGCCGCATTCCGGACAGTGGGGTTTCCCGACACGCGCCCAAAGCAGGCGAAGGTAATCCTGAATCTCCGTGACGGTGGCGACGGTCGATCGAGGGTTGTGCGAACCTTGTTTTTGGTCGATGGAAATGGCGGGAGAAAGGCCTTCGATTCCGTCGCAATCTGCTTTTTTCATCTGGCCGATGAATTGGCGCGCGTACGAGGAAAGCGATTCCACGTAGCGGCGCTGGCCTTCGGCGTAGAGGGTGTCAAACGCGAGGGAGGATTTGCCCGAACCCGAGACGCCGCTGACAACGACGAAACATCCGCGGGGCAGGCGGACGTCGATGTCCTGCAGGTTGTGGGTCCGCGCCCCGCGGACCTCAATCCAACCTGCGTCGCCAAGATTCGTCATGGGCCTCAGCAGAAGTTTCGGTCAACGGTTCTTGAATCCCTGCCTGTGGCTCAGGTCAGAAAGGGAACGGGCGCTTCAAAGCGCACGGGTTCCTCTGATTCGGGGTGCAAAAACTCGAGTGCGAACGCGTGCAGGGCCACTCGGCCAATCGGATCGGCGGTGGCGCCGTGCAGCGAATCGCCGACGATTGGGCAACCAAGCTTCCGCATGGCCATCCGAATCTGATGGCGGCGGCCGGTCTCAATGAGCACTTCCACGTCGGCGACCAAGCCGTCTTCGTCAAGAACGCGGTAGTGGGTGATGGCTTCCTTGGCGCCGCGGAAGCCAGATTTGACCTCACGCACGTTGAGGTGTGCGTCTTCGACCAAATGAGCAACCACCGTTCCATGGGGCCCTTCTGGGCAGCCTTCCGTCAACGCCCTGTAGATGCGGTGGACGTTGCGCTCTGCAAATTGGCGCTGGAGTTCTTCCTTGTGTCGAGCGTGGCGTGCGAACACCATGACGCCTGAGGTCTCGCGGTCGAGGCGGTGCACCACATGGGTCCACGCGCGCTCACCGTGGTAGGCGCGAACGTGGGTCACGCAGCGGCTGTGAAGGGTGTCGTCTTCCATCTTGTTCGTGGCAACGGAAAGCAGCCCTGCGGGTTTGTTCACCACCAGGATGGCGTCGTCCTCAAACAGCACGTCGAGTTTGGGTCCTTTTGGCCCTTTGAGGGGCGCAGGATGCTCTTCAGAGGCCGTGGTCTTCGCCACCACGTCGATCCGTTGGCCGGCTACCAGCTCGGTTTTTGCAGCGTGGACCGACGCCCCGTCCACATGCACACGTCCTTGGGTGAGCATGCGGCGCAGGGTGCCTGTGGTACTGTTTGGGTGGATGCGCCGAAGTGCGTCGAGGAGGGTTTCGCCCTCCTTCCCCTCTGTTCCCGGCATGCCTCGACATCGGGGCCTGAGGGATGAGGCATCCGGTGTGTTCCAATTCACTTAACGTTGAAATATTCTCGTCGCAGAAAGCATCTGTCCGCCCGGACAGGAGATGAAACATGGCCGCCAACCCCTTCGAAAGCCCCCAGAGTGTGGGCGCTTGGGTTCTCGGCCAGTGGCATCGCCGTTGCGTCGCATGATGTGCATGCAACCACGCCGTCGGGCGACACCCACAGGAGGTCAGGACTTCCAGCGTACGCTTTGACCTCCACCACAAGGGGGCATGGTGTAACGGAGAGCACAACAGGCTGCGAAGCTGTAGATCCGGGTTCGATTCCCGGTGCCCCTTCCACAATCACGCATTTGGAGGAAGAAGAATGAAACAAAACGACGAGGCATGGGAAGCGGTGAATTGGGATTTGGACTTCGGGTCCTTTGAGTGGATGGTGCATCTTGCTGCCTGTTTCAATCGCCACCTGCCGGCGGGCGCGCCATGGACGGAGTGGCCCGAGTGGTCCACAGACATGCCCGGTTGGGTGCAGGACAAAAACCGCCCTGGGTGGTTGTCCGCACTCCGCCTGATCCACACGCACCCGAGGATTGCGGTGAAGAAGAGTGTCGTCTCCGTGACCAGTTCACACGGCATCACGAGGGAACTCGAGGACGTGGACGTCAGCTCAAGGTGGTGGCACGTCGACGTCAACATCGATTGGAACGTCCCGCGCCCGTTGGTGGCGGCCTTGGACGAATTGCACGGGCCTTCGCCTTCGCATGCCTTTGTTCCGGGGCAGATGGAGCAATTGTGTCTCGGTGTGGACGACGATTCGGTCTCCTATGGGCTTGGATTGTCCTCCGTCTTGCAGGCGATGCTCGACGAGGTGGTTTTGCTCAGTCAAGCGACCAATTTCCACGCTGCAAAGTGCCGCTTTTGTCATGAAACAACGTACAGAGAGGGGTTGAGGGGCCAGGGGTTTCCACCGGGCAAGGAAGTGCTCTTCGCTTGCGGTTCGTGCACGGGTGAGCCGTTGACGAATTGAGGGGTCAGACTTCGATGAATCCAGTCAGGGCGGCGAGGACCATCAGCACGATCAGGGCGCCCCCTGTGAGGGCGTGGGCGGTCAGGTGCAGCAAGATCCGTATGCCCCGGTCTTCGGTGGTGGTGAACGGCCAGATTTTCTCGACTTCCGCCCGCCCACCGCGCAAGCCCACCAATGGCCGTAGATACGCCGTCCGACGAAACAGCACGAAGCAAGCCAGCACCCCGGCCACCACAAAGGGGGTGCCCAAGGCGGTGGACGTCCACCAACTCATGCCGAGAATGGCCGCGATGAACATCCACGGGAACGTGATGTGAAAGTGCATGATGTAGGTCGGGTACACGGCTTCGTTCAACCACGCCAAGGCGCGGCTTTTCCGGTTCAGCAGACGCGCGCCCCATGCGAAGATCAGGAGGCACCACATCCACGCATGGAAGGTTTGCAGCACCGTGCCAACGGTGGTCGACAGCGAAAACGGGTCCCTTCCCCACATGACCCAACCGCCTTCCATCAAGCCCCCAGGGCCGTCGTGTTTGACGACGAACCAAACCGCGCTCAACGGCAAGGTGGTGGCCAACAACCACCATCGCATGGCTTCAATTCGCTGAAACCACGCCGAGCCGGTTTGAATGGCCAGGTAACCGAACAAGGTCATGAGGAAATAATGAGGAAATTCCCACCACATGCCCACCTCGCCGTAATGCCATGGCTTGGTGAGGATCGCCGAAGCGGCGAGGATCAGGGCCGGCACGGTGATCAACGCAAGTCCGCGCCCGGCGTCAACGGTCCAGCGAGCCGCGCGCACCGGGCCTGATTCTGGATTCTTGCGGACGTAGGCGAACAACGGGGCGAGGAAAACGGAGTACAGAAGCAGGTTTCGGAGGAACCAGAGGTGCGCGTAGGGCATGGCGTTAGAACCAGGGAACGGAACCAGCATCAGCCAAAGGGTTTCGAGGGGAGCCACGAGTCCTCCAAGCAACACGTAGGTCGCGAACAGCAACGGGATGCCGAGGCGAACAAGACGTTCGTTGAGGAAGGTCTTGACGTCCCTCCGCCGAAACGCGAAGGCCGTACCCATGCCTGAGATCAGGAACAGGGCGGCCAAACGCCATTGATGCATCACGTCGACGACAAAGAGCACGCTGAGTGGCGCCTCTTCGTCGGGGAACAGCCAGAAGGTGAACACGCCAAGATGGAACCAAATGAGCAGACCAAACAGGATCACGCGGAGCCAATCCAGATCATGGCGCCGGCTGGATGTGCCGCCGGTGGAGGGTGCTTCCGGCAACACGGGCGAGGCGTTGCTGGGCAGCGTTGGCTGCATGGTTGCTGGCCGACCCGTAGGAATATCAAGCAATGGGGACGTTGTTGCCTTGGCGCGCTCAGAGCAAGAGAACGTCGATGATTTCGCCCGCTTCGCCCGAAGCCCCTGGAGGAAGCAGGGTCAGTGCGTCGGCGCTGGCCAGGCTTTCGAGGTTGCCTGAGCCCTGATGGCGGGGTTGTCGGGCCACCATTTCACCGTCCACGAGGGCCACCGTCACGCGCCTCAGCGTCAAGCAATCCTTCGTGCTCTTGACCGGGTCAAGGAGGCGTGCGCGGACGGTGGTCTCGCGGGGGCCGTGTGCGCCGGTCCAGGCTCGAATGGCATCGGCCACGAGCAAGCGGAAGACGACGTGGCTGCTCACCGGATTTCCGGGCAAGCCGAAGAGTGGCGTTCCCTTCCACAGTCCGAAGAGCGGGGGCGAGCCGGGGCGGATCTTGACCCGCCAGTACCTGAGGTCGCCCTCCTCTTCCATCAGACGACGAACAAGGTCCCACTCACCCATGGAAACGCCGCCGGAGGTCACGATCATGTCGGACGATTCGGCGGCGGCATCGAGCGCAGCTCGGAGGCCGTCGAGGGTGTCTTCCACGGCGGGGTGATGCGTTGCCTCATGGCCCATGGCACGGACCAAACCGACGAGGCCGTGGGAGTTGGATTCGTAGACTTCCCCGTGACGCAACGGCTCGCCTGCGGGTCGGAGTTCGTCCCCGGTGGGGATGACGGCCACGTTCAACCGCTTGACAACGGGGACGTCCGGGTGGCCCATGGTCGCGCAGAGCCCGACTTTGGCGGGAGTAAGGTAGGCCCCAGCGGACAACCCGACGGTTCCCTTCTGGAGGTTTTCTCCTTGCTTTCGCACGAACCCGGTTCGCACGGGGGCGTTCAGGGTGACCTCGTCTTCCCCCACGTCACAACGTTCGATGGGGAGGATGGCGTCAGCCCCAGAAGGCATCGGAGCCCCGGTCATGATGCGTACGGCATGGCCCGGTTGGAGCGGGGCCTGGTCCTCATGGGCGGCGGCCGCAACGGTGCTCTGGACGGGGAGTGTGGCGGGGATTGTCGGAACGTCAGACGCTCGCACGGCGAAGCCGTCCATGGCTGAATTGTCGAAGGGTGGGTCATCCACCAGCGATCGCAGGTCGGTGGCGAGGATGCGGCCATGCGCTGCTCCCAGTGCCACGTGCTCAACCTCGCACGGCGTCAAGTTGGCCAAAGCATCCGAGGCGATGCGTCGCGCTTCGTCCACCTCGACGAAGTAAGGCACGTCCATGGCCCAAGGGAGGCCCGGTCCCGCTTGAGGATGGTGGTGGTCCCGCCGTCAGCATGATGGCGGGGGCGGTCCAGCACGAACGGGGGGCGCCATGGCATCCATTGTGGCAACGACCCTTCTGACAAGCGGGTCTGCCACCCTGCTTGCCTCATTGATCGGCATCCCGCTCGGGGCAAAGTGTGCTCGACGCGGCGGGCTCAGCGGGCTTCGGATGGCGGTACGGACCCTCTACGGGTTGCCCCCTGTGGTCGTGGGCGTGCTCGTGTACCTCGCCCTGTCAAATCGCGGCCCGTTGTCGGAACTGGACTTGTTGTTCACCGTCCCGGCGATGATCTTGGCCCAAACCCTGCTGGTGCTCCCGCTGGTTTGGGGAGGGACGTGGTCGGCCTTTGACGCCATCACAGAGGGCCATCGGGAAGCGCTAGATTTGCTTGCTCTTGACGCACGCAACAGGTTGCGGGTCGAAGTGGGATTGGTGTGGCGTGGCGTGCTCAACGGTGTGGCGTTGGGTTTTGGCCGTGCCATTGCTGAAGTCGGCTCCGTGCTCATGGTCGGCGGCAACATCGCTGGACAAACCCGGGTGCTGACGACCAGTATTGTCCTTGAAACGAGCAGGGGCGACCTCGGAGCAGCGGTGGCGCAAGGGGGGCTGCTTCT
>MDSV01030008.1_pt1 | contig 62769 bp, 55 predicted proteins | sample 810851 | NCBI WGS metagenome assembly MDSV01 (sample SAMN05326640, study PRJNA326480) | marine metagenome | isolation source: seawater | place: Atlantic Ocean: North East | collected 2012
ATTAGCATCTATATCAAATGTAACTTCAATTTGAGGCACTCCACGTGGTGCTGCTGGAATTCCAACCAAGTGGAATTGCCCTAATGTAACATTATCTTTTGCAAATTCTCTTTCACCTTGAAGCACATGTACTTCTACTGCTGGTTGATTATCTGCAGCAGTAGAAAATACTTCACTACGTCTTGTTGGAATAGTTGTATTTCTATCAATTAAACGTGTCATTACTCCTCCTAATGTTTCTATCCCAAGTGAAAGTGGAGTTACATCTAGAAGTAATATATCTCCTACGTCTTCATCTCCAACTATTATTCCTGCTTGTAATGCTGCACCTGCTGCTACTGCTTCATCAGGATTCATTCCTTTGAATGGCTTCTTACCAATTGCTTTCTCCAAAGCATCTTGAACTGCAGGTATCCTAGTTGATCCTCCGATTAAAATTACTTTGTCAACTTCACTTTTTCCAATACCTGCATCTTTCATTGCCCTCAATGTAGGTTTCATTGTAGATTCTACTAATTTAGAAGTTAACTCATCAAATTTAGCCCTTGTAAGATTAATATCAAGATGTTCGGGTTGACCATCTTTCATTGTAATAAATGGAAGATTTATTTGAGTTTGTGATGTTCCTGACAATTCAATCTTTGCTTTCTCGGCAGATTCCTTCAATCTACTCATTGCTTGGTTATCATTACTAAGATCAATTCCTGTTGATTTTTTGAAATCGGAAACTAACCATGCAATAATTGCTTCATCAAAGTCATCTCCTCCTAATCTATTATTACCGTCAGTTGCCTTAACTTCAATTTGTGGTTGTCCATCAACTGTATAAATTTCCAAAATAGATACATCGAAAGTCCCTCCTCCCAGATCATACACTAAAATTGTCTGATCATCTTCTTTATCTATTCCATAAGCAAGTGCTGCAGCTGTAGGTTCGTTGATAATTCTTAATACATCTAAACCTGCAATCCTGCCTGCATCTTTTGTAGCCTTTCTTTGTGCATCTGTAAAATATGCTGGACAAGTAATTACTGCCTTTGATACCTTATGTCCTAAATATGCTTCTGCATCTGCTTTTAATTTCTGCAAAATAAATGCGGAAACTTCCTGGGGGGTATATTTATTCTCGTCTAAATCCATATTCCATTTAGTTCCCATTTCTCTCTTTACAGATAGGATTGTTCGATCAGAATTCGTTACTGCCTGACGTTTCGCAGTGATTCCAATCAATCTTTCTCCTTCTTTTGTAAATGCAACAACACTAGGAGTAGTTCTTGCTCCTTCTGAATTTGGTATAATTACCGCTTCCCCATTTTCTAGTGTTGCCACACAACTGTTTGTCGTTCCTAAATCTATTCCAATTACTGTACCCATTTTTATTCCTCCTCTATACTAATCATTCCACTAGAGCTTGGTGGTCTAAGCTTAAGTTTCATATCTAAAATTCCATTATTTAAATCCCATTCTTCAAGAGTATCACATGATTGTGGAAGACTTATTCTCTTGAGTGGGGAAACTTGAGATGTTGAAAATATTTCTAATAATTTACCATTATTTACTAAATGTAAGGATATCTCATCGCTAACAATATCGTACTTAGATACATCTGTTGTTGCATGTAAATGCCAACCATCAAGATACCAATCTGCTGTAGGTAAATTTTGAATCTCTTCCATTCCTGATTCTTCTTTAATGTCTATATTCACTGTTTCTTTCTTCTTAATTGGTCTCTGTTCAACTTTAAATCCAAGGTTGTTGAACATTTCAGCTATATCTGCACCACCAGAAATTGCATCTTTAATTGAACTTATATCAATATTGAAATTGACATCTTTTGAATTAAACTTTTCTGGATCTATGCCCATCATATCAAATTGTTTAATCATGTCCTTAACCATATTTCCAAATATTTTTTCATCCATAGGTAAATTCATTCCAGAAAATAATTCCATTAATTGTTTGATTACTTCGTCTTCAAATTTGTCACTTGCTTCGTCGGACATGCTTATCACTCCACTAGGTAACCTGAGGTTGTATAGTGGAGATATATAAACATTTTTTCATTTAGAGTTAAATTTACATTTGTATCAACAATCAAACACTTTTCAGATGGGCTTAATACTAACTGTTAATTCGACCCATTGTTTGAAATGAGTGGAGGAGATGAAGCCCAGTTATTGAATGATACAAGTCGTATCAAAGGAAAAGAGGCTTTATTCCGAAATATTGAGGCTGCGGATGCATTATCTGAAGCAATAAAATCGACTTTGGGTCCCAAAGGCCTAGATAAAATGCTAGTTTCTGACAATGGATCTGTGAAAATCACGAATGATGGTGTGACAGTATTAAAAAATGCGAAAATTGAACATCCTATTGCTAAAATGCTAATTGATATTGCTATTAATCAGGAAAATACTGTTCAAGACGGTACAACAACCTCCGTCTTATTAGCTTCTGAATTATTACAAAATGCTTGGGAATTATATGTCAAGGGGATTCATCCATCAATTATAGTAAATGGATATTCTCTTGCATATAACAAATGTAATGAATTAATTGAAAAATTTGCAATTAAAATTACTGAAGATAATCTCTTAGAATCTGCTACGAAAACATCTCTATCTGGAATTGGGGGATTAAAGTTACAAGATACTCTTACGAGATTAACATGTAAAGCAGCAAAAGGCATCTCAATATCTCAGAATAGTGGAATTACCGCAAATCCAAATAATGTGAAAATTATTTCCCAAAAAGGTGGTGTTGCGACTGACAGTTACCTTGTGGAAGGATTAGTTCTTGCAAAGCAGGCATGTAGTCCAGATATGAAAAGAAATCATGAAGAGGGAACCATATTAATTATTGATGGAGGAATTGAAAAAAGAAAAACTACAATTCAATCAAAAATTAATTTCTCGGATCCATCAATGATATCTGCCTTTAGAGATAAAGAGTTAGAATTAATATCAAAACAAATAGAAAATATAATTCAACTAAAACCTACCATTGTTGTGTGTAGAGAGGGTATTGATGATGCTGCTATCCGACTATTAGAAAAAAGTGGAATTACTGCTTACCGGAGAGTTGAAAGAAATGATTTCGAACTATTGTCAAGAGCCTGTTCTGCATCCATTGTAGCATCACCAATGTCTGCAAAAAAAAGTGATTTGGGAATCTTTTGTGAAAGTTATGAAGAAAACTGGGCTGGAGTTGTGCATTGGATTCTAAAGGGAACAAAACAAAGTGGTGTTACTTTAGTAATTAGAGGGAGCAGTGAACAACTAATACAAGAAATAGAAATTTCATTTTCAGATGCTTTGGCTGTCGCATGCCAAATAATTGAAAATGGAAAAGTTCTTTCTGGGGGGGGAGCAACTCAGATGGCATTAAGTAGAACTTTGAAAGAATGGTCACAAGAATTTGAAGGGAGAGAGTCTCTTGCAATACTTGCATATGCTGATGCTTTGGAAATCATACCTCGTACATTAGCAATTAATGCGGGGTTGGATCCTATTGACCAAATATTAGCACTAAATGCTGCACAGGCTTCTGCAAAGTCTGGCCTCTCTAGTAAATTAGGAATAAATATTCATAATTCTACGATATCAAATATGTACGATTTAGGTGTCATAGAAACAATACAGAATCATAAACAATGCTTAGCGGGATCTACTTCTGCAGCAATAAGTATATTGAGAATTGATGATGTTCTTTGGGCAAAAAATGATCCTACTATTCCTGAAGGCATTGGTGAAGAAGAAGATCATGAATAATAATCATTTACTTAATGATTCTATCATTTTTGTACACATTAAATCTAAATCATACTCTAATTTAAACCCCCACTCTAGTTCTGATAGTGTTCCATCCGTTTCATCTGGCCATGTATTTGCATATTCTTGACGATGATCTGGGACAAATGCACATTCAAATCCTGGTATCTTTTCTTGTATTTTTTGTGATAATTCTTCTGCAGTGAAATTTAAACTAGGTAAATTATAACCTCCTCGTATTGTGAGATTTTCGCTTGGAGCATCCATTAATTGGAGTGTTGCCCTAATCGCATCATCCATATACATCATTGGAAGTCTGGTATCTTTTTCAACAAAACAAGTGTATTTTTTTGATGAAATAGCCTCATGAAAAATTTCAACTGCATAATCTGTAGTTCCTCCTCCTGGCATTACTTTCCATGAAATAAGTCCCGGATAACGTAATCCTCTGATATCAACACCGTGTACTGAATGATAATACTCCGAAATTAATTCACCTGCAACCTTTGTGACTCCATATATTGTAGAGGGGTTTAATGGTGAATTTTGAAAAGCTAGATTACCTACATCTGAACCGAAAACTGCAATTGATGAAGGAGTAAAGATTCTAAATTTATATTTTCGTGATAATTCTAAAACATTCAATAATCCATCCATATTTATTTTCCAACATAATTCTGGATTTTTTTCACCAGCTGCAGATAAAATTGCTGCTAGATGATACACTTCATTAATTTTAAATTCTTTGATTAGACTCTCTAATTTTTCTAAATCAAGTACATCTAATTTTAAAAACCTGATTCCAGTATCCTCTAACTTATCTGTTTCGCGAATATCTGTAGCAACAATACTTTCAGGACCAAATTTATTTGATAAAGCATTTAATAATTCTATTCCAATTTGGCCGAGGGCACCTGTGACTAAAATTCTTCTTTCTATAGTCTCCCCCATAACCCTTCTACAAGATAGTCGATACTTGAATCTAAAGGTGCTAATTGTGAAATTTAGTGCTTAAAAATCAAAATTAAACAAAATGATAATTAAAGGGGACGAAGGGATTAGTACCCCGTTGATGGCATGAAATACGTCATAGTGTCGGGTGGAGTCCTAAGTGGATTAGGGAAAGGTGTAACTGCCTCCAGTCTTGGCGTATTGCTAAAATCAGCAGGATTATGCGTAACTGCGATTAAAATAGACCCTTATTTGAATAGTGATGCTGGTACAATGAGTCCCTTTGAACATGGGGAAGTTTTTGTTTTGGATGACGGCGGAGAAGCAGATTTAGATTTAGGTAATTATGAACGTTTTCTTGATGTAACTTTAGGACGAGATAATAATCTAACAACAGGTAAAATATATTCTAAAGTAATTGAATCTGAAAGGAGAGGTGATTATCTTGGGAAAACTGTACAAGTCGTGCCTCACATTACCGATTCAATTCAAGATTGGATCGAAGAAGTTGCACACAGACCTGAAGATGGAACGAATAAAACTCCTGATGTATGTGTTGTAGAATTAGGTGGAACTGTTGGAGACATAGAAAGTGCACCATTTATTGAAGCTCTGAGACAATTTCAATTTAGAGTAGGGCCTGAAAATATTTGCTTTGTTCATGTATCTCTAATCCCAGTAATGGGCCCAGTTGGTGAACAAAAAACCAAACCTACTCAACACTCCGTGCGTGATTTAAGAGGTTTGGGTATTACTCCAAATATCATTATTTGCCGTTCAGAAAGTCCCTTGTCTGAAGATGCGAGACAAAAAATTGCTTTGTTTTGTCATGTTAAACCTAATGCCGTATTATCTGCAAGTGATGTTTCAAATATTTACCGAGTACCACTTTTACTTGATCAACAAGGTGCATTAGTTCTACTTTCACAAAAATTTGGTTTTAAGATTCCTGTAGAGAGGTCCCTATTAGATAATTGGAGGGAAATGGCTACAAATGTAGATGACCTTACTGAAGAAATTTGCATTGCAATGGTTGGGAAATATACAGGCCTCTCGGATTCTTATTTATCAGTAATTAAAGCATTAAATCATGCATCTATCGCTGCATCTAGAAAGTTAGTAATCGAATGGATTGAGGCAAGTAACCTAGAAGAAAATGTTGCTAAATCAGATCCGCAAATTCATGCAGACTCTTGGGAGAGATTGAAAAACGCAGATGGCATTTTAGTTCCTGGTGGATTTGGTGACAGAGGAATTGAAGGAAAAATATTAGCTGCTGAATATGCACGTACCTCATCTACACCATATCTTGGAATTTGCTTAGGATTACAAATAGCAATTATTGAATTTTGTAGGAATGTTTTGAAATGGGAGAGTGCTAATTCAACAGAATTCAATGATAATACTCCTCATCCTGTTGTAATTTATATGCCTGAAATATCCAAAACACACCTTGGAGGAACTATGCGATTAGGTTCTCGAGGAACAATAATCAAAGACGGAAAAAGTATGGCTTCAAGATTGTATAACGGTGCCAAAATAGTTTTTGAAAGACATCGACATAGATATGAAGTTAATCCAGATATTATTGAAAAGGTTGAATCCTCGGGCATGAATTTTGTAGGCAAAGATGAAACTGGGCAGCGTATGGAAATTATTGAGCTTTCAAATCACCCGTTTTTCTTCGCTACTCAATATCATCCTGAATTTAAAACCAGACCTACAAAACCAAGTCCGCCGTTTTATGGTTTATTAATGGCTGCATCAAAGCAACTTTAATTATTTGGAGAATCAATTTTTACAATTTTAATAGTCCTATAACCTTGTATCATTTTAATATATTTTTTTCCTCTAATTTCTTTATCTAACAATGTATCTCCTGTGTCAATTCTTATTCTAGAAATTGAAAGCAATTTTGCTGGTGTAGCAACACCCATTATATTTTCAATTCCTATTTTTCTTAATACTAAGGGAGATAATTGTAAATTGCCTCTACCAATTAAAAATCCTTGACCTCCCATTGGAGATAATAATAATACTAACTCACTTTTATCATTATTTTCTAATATTTCTATTATCTCATTTTCTGATAAATCAGTTCCTATTAATTGATTCCCTTGACTTATATCAATTCCAAGTAATGTAGTATTCAAACCACAAAGTTTTGCAATTTTATTGAGACTACCTCCCGCTCCCCAAATAATAATGCTATCTTTATTCTGAATATATATTTCAGAAATATGTTCACTTAATGATTCGATTACTTCTTCTTCTCCTATGGCCTGGATTTGATGTTTACTTCCTTGGATCCATAGCGGGCTTGCTGGAGTTATTGCTTGCCCAAACATATCAATCTTCCATTCCCCATTTCGATAAGATTCTTCATCCATATCAAGTACTTCTGTTGTTGAGAACCCTAATTCTCCATTAATCCATGCAACTAAAACTTCTGCTGCAGCATTAGTATCCTCTGCAAAACAACCCGAATACATCTTAACTCCTGAAGGTACGCCGATCAATGGAATATTGGATGCATTTAATGACTCTAATTTTTCAACAATATCTCTTGTAGTCCCATCTCCTCCAGCATAAAGTAACAAATCTATGTTTTCTTCCAAAATTAATTCTACAGCTTTTAAGGTATCTTCAGAAGTAGTCTTACCTTTCCAATTACCAACTATTTTTGTTTCTTTAAATTTGATATCTTTTATCCAATCTGAACCCATTTTCCCGCCACAAATGATTAATTCAAATTCTGCACATCTTCCTAACATAATTAATTCAAAAATATTAGTTAAAGTTTCCTTCATTCTTGGTCCAGCACGATCTTTGGCACCTGAGTTTCGTGCCTCCTCAGCACGACCATCACTACCTTTGAAGCCTAATTTCCCACCGAGGCCTGCATCAGGATTTACCAGTACACCAATTCGCGCCACGACACTACGTGACGAAGCACCATAATAACTCAACTAGTGTAAGATAATGCGGCGTTGTCAAATATAACCACATAAACGCAAGTATCAGAACCATGTCACTGATATCAGTTCTCTTGGAGACTAAAGAAGTCAATGAATATGCTTCAGGCATTACTGCGGCAGAAGTAATCTCAGATATTCATGGAAGAAAACATGGTTGTGTTGCTGCAATTATTGATGGTGTTGAAAGAGACCTTTCGTTTGAATTATCAACAGATTGTGAAATATCTGGAATTAAGGCTGATTCTGAAGAAGGGATGCATGTCTTAAGACATTCTTGTGCCCACTTATTAGCACAGGCAGTTACTGAATTATTTCCTAACGCAAAACCTACAATTGGTCCTGCAATTGAAAATGGATTTTACTATGATTTTTCCATGGAAAACATAGGGGACGATGAATTAAAATTAATTGAGAAAAAAATGGGTGAAATATGCAGGAAAAATTTGAATATTCAACGCTTTGAATATACAGAAGATGAATTAAAAGAAATTTTCAAAGATAACCCTTACAAAATTGAAATTATTAATGATAAATTAGAGGCAGGTGAAGGATCCAGCCTATACAAGCAAGGGGATTTTGTTGATTTATGCTTAGGCCCTCATGTTCCTTTTACCTCCAATCTAATGCACTTCAAATTGACATCAATTTCTTCAGCATATTGGAGGGGTGACCAATCTAATGATCAATTAATTAGAATTTATGGAATGGTATATCCTACCAAAGAATTACTAAAGGAACGTATTAGGCAATTGTCTGAAGCAAAATTAAGAGATCATAGAGTAATTGGTAAAGATATGCAATTATTCCACATAGATGAAACAGTTGGACAAGGATTAATCCTATGGACTCCAAGAGGTGCAAGTGTTCGTCAGGAACTACAAAATTTTATTTCTTCAGAACTTCATAAACAATATTACAAACAAGTTTTTACCCCCCATATCGGAAAATTAGATCTTTATCGAGCAAGTGGACATTTTCCCTATTATCAAGAAAGTCAATACCCCCCATTAATTGATCATGATGAAATGAAAAAGTTTGCTGATGAGGGATGCTCATGTTCGGATTTAGCAAATAAAATGAAGGAAGGTGAATTTAATGGGTATCTTTTGAAACCTATGAATTGCCCACACCACATCAAGATATATTCCTCTCAACCGAGATCTTACAGAGATTTACCACTACGGTTGGCTGAATTCGGAACTGTATATCGTTGGGAGCAATCTGGAGAAATAAGTGGTATGACTAGAGTTAGAGGATTTACACAAGATGATGCTCACTTATTTTGTCGTAAAGATCAAATTGAAGAGGAATTACTAGGGTGCCTCAGTTTAGTCAAGACTATATTCTCAACATTAGGTATGGAAAACTATCGGGTTCGTGTAGGTTTAAGAGACCCTGACAGCAGTAAATATGTAGGTTCAGGAACTCTTTGGGATTCTGCCGAAGAAGCATGTAGAAATGCTGCGAAATCCCTTGGTGTGGAATTCTTAGAGGAGCCTGGCGAAGCAGCATTTTATGGGCCAAAAATTGATTTTGTAGTAAAAGATGTCCTTGGAAGGGAATGGCAACTTGGAACTGTACAAGTTGATTATAATTTACCAGAAAGGTTTGATTTACAATATGCTGGTTCTGATGGAGAACAGCATCGACCTGTAATGATTCATAGAGCACCATTTGGTTCAATGGAACGATTTTGTGGTGTTTTAATTGAACATTTTGCAGGGAAATTTCCTACTTGGCTCTCTCCAACACAAGTTGCAATTGCAACAATTTCTGAAAAACATTCAGATTATGGAACTCAAATTGCAGAAAAATTACATTCATTAGGAGTAAGAGTTGACACAGATTTCTCTGATTCAACTATTGGTAAAAAAATAAAAACATTGAGGAAATTAAAACCTCCTTATACTCTAATTATTGGTGACGAAGAAATTAATAATAATCAAGTTAGCATTCGAGGATTAAATAATGCTCAAAGAAATGGTATTGCAATCAATGATTTTATTTCTGAATTACTTGAAGAAATTAATTCAAAAAAGCAAGGGTATAATTTAACACCAAAAGAATAATTTTATTTTTTGAATAAACACACATCAGGTTTTTTAAAAAACCTATGCCTATTAATTGCAATAATCCGATATACAATGTCGCGGAGAGGTAAAGGAAATAACCAACAAATTGGATACCATATTGCATAATACCATTTCAGATAAAGAAGAATTCTAATACCTGCTGCTGAACGAATATATGGTTTGCCATTCCGTATCAAATATACAGTGTCTGCATTTTTTTGTTTTACAGTAAATTTAGCAATTAATTCCTGTGCTTCTTCTGATTCTATTGAAAGATAGTCTATCTCTTTTTTTAAGGATTTTCGTTTGTTGACAAAAATTGCTACTTTATTGCATAATCCACATTCTCCATCAAGTAATAATGCATCTTTTCCTCTAATCATTTTAATCACTCCGTAGATTCAATAGACCATGTATGTACATAAACACCATTTGACATATGTACAAGGTCTGGGATTAATGGATTTTTTATTCCTAGATCATAAGATTCTGTAAGTGTATTAACACTCAAAGTTGCTTTACCTTCCTTAAATTTCCAAGGATCGTGTAATGTATATGCCATTTTAGATTTATTCTTATGTTTCACATATAATGAGTATCTCTCAAACAAAAAGTCCTCTATTGTATTAGGTTCAGCCTGCATTTCCTCACTAATTGCAATGCATGTTCCCTTTAATTCAAATCCCTCTTTTGATCTTCTTGATTCCCACTCAAAGAAATCTTCTTTAATCTTTAATTTGCACTTGGCATAATTGTAAGGCAACCCATAAGCTCTTGGTGCATATGCACAAGTAACTCTACTTTGAGCATCTAATGTCAAAAAAAGAACCCCTGTCTTCCCATTCTTCTTCACATATGTCCTAATATTAAATTCAGGGAATGTTGATATTCCTGGGACTGAAGGCAAATATCTTGGTCTTACATTCTTCATTAAAAACGGAATTACTCCAACATATGATTTGCCATTGAAATAATCTATTTCTACATCTTCTGGAATATATTGTTTCAATTTTTCAGGTTCAACTTCCCAATGTAAAAAGCTCAAATTACGCCATTCTTGAATAAGTGAATGTGATCTTTTTGGCATTGGAAATGGAAGATGATCATGTCTTATTTGCTTACCCATATTTAATCAAATCCATTACCTAAATCTACATCTATTCTTCTTGATAATATTGTAAATTAGTAGGTGAAAATACCATCTTCAATCCTAAAAGTAATGCTAAAAGCCCAGTTCCGCCTGATACAAATAATAACCAATATGGTTTTTCATTTTGAATCTTATCTGCAGGTTCTATTGCTGATTGATCGACTTTGTCGTCATCACAATCATCACCAAAACAATATGTATTAATTGCATCCATATGTGAATCTGCTTTTACAATTATTGTAAAATTTCTACTTTCAACAAGCGTATCATTCAAATAAATCATATCTGTATATACATAAGTTCCTATATCTGCTGTGTCATTAAAATATACTTCAAAAGTTACTGCACAGTCAGGTGTTTTATTTCCTGTTTCATCAATACATGTTCCATTTGATGTCCATGCTAATAATGTTCCTGAATCCCATTCATTTGTTCCATTATAAAGTCCGTCTCCATTTGAATCTAAAACAATCCTATGAGTCACATTATCTCTACTATCAAGATTAATCCAATAGACACTATCACCAACCAAAATAGTTGCAGTATTTGGCTCTACATTTAATTGTTTGATATTTGTTGTTAATGCGCTTGCATCATGACTACTTCCTGACGGTATTAACAAGGAAAAAATCAGCAAAAAAAGTAGAGTTTTGCTCATACCGTGTCTGTGCATGATGAGCCCATGTCACCAATGCATAAATAAAAAACGTTGTATTGGGTGTATCAATGGGTGAACAAAAAGGATTCAAACCGAATGATTTTCAAAGTAAAGAAATCATGGTTTTTTTACTTTCAGTCCTGATAATAATTAGTATAATTACAAGCTCTATGTTCTTTTTAGGTGGAGAAGAGATTAATGAAAACACAAATTCATTATTTGGCGAGGGAGACCCTCTTTTACAAGGTGATGAGCATGATCATAGAAACGCATCCCAACATAATTTATCTTCTGGAAATGTAGAACTATTGGATTTTGAACCACTGACAAACCCTGGAAATGCAGAAATTCAAGTTGCTACATCTCCAGATGGGAGAACATATGTTTACCAAGCAGGTTGGTCTGAATTCCATATTACTGATGTTACAGATCCTCGTAATGTTACTCAAGTTGGAAAATATGTTGACCCTAATACACAAGTTTTAGATGTGAAATATCTTGAATATGATGGAAGAGAGTATATTATATCTCAAAATCAATTAATCGATCCAGGATATGCTGATCCAAATGTAGGGGAATGGTCTGACCCCATGCAAGTTTCTGTAAATTTAATAGATGTTACAGATAAAGAAAACCCCACGCATGTAGACTCTTGGTATGATGCTGATCATCCTAGTGGTCCACATAACCTTTACACTCATATGATTGATAATGAATGGTATATCTTTGTTGCAAACCCTGATTATGAAGACTGTGATAGTGCAGTAGGTGAAGCTTGTGGAGGAGTAACAATTGCTCATCTTAATTTACAAGGTTCCGCTGCTAATTTATTGCCTGGTGTTCAATCTTCAGGTGCTGGACATACAGTAATTAAAGTTGGAGAATATGAAGTAAATTGGGACTCGACTAGAGGTGGGTGGATTTACATTCATGATATGACTGTTCAGTTATGGCCTGGGGATGATACTGAAGATCCAAGATATGGAAGAACCTACATCTATGGTGCATATTGGGAAGCAGGCCTCCGAATAGCTGATGTTTCAGATGTCCCGCATCCTCAAAACTCTCCAGAAGCCTATACATTAATGGCCACTACTTGTAAAGCAGGGTTAGGAAATCCAGTACTTTGTAGATGGAGAGCTCCAGAAGTAGGGCAATGGATGGAGTTTGCAGATTTTGATGAAAATGGAGAACCTGATAGTGGAACTACTAGTAATGAAAATGGAGGTAGATCCTCTTACATCCATTATACTGAGCCATTTCCAGAAATGGTAGATGCCAGCCATCTTGGTTATGAGGGAAAAAGACATCTAAGTCTAGCAGCAGTTGAAGTACTTTCGACAAATGTAGGTACTGGTCTTATTTACCTTATAGATACTACAGAATATAAAATGGAAAATGGAAACTTAAGGTTCTTACCGCAATTAATTAGAGACTGGGAAATCCCTTATGCTGAGGACCATTGCTATGGAGCAGATTGTATAGCACATCCTAGTGCAGAAGAATGGTTATTATTTAGTCCTCATAACTTAGATTCAGAATATTTTGTTACCGATGAAAATACAGACACATCTCATGGTGGTGGATGGGATGGAAGACTGTATATCTCTCACTATCATGCAGGTTTATGGGTTGTAGATATTGAAACATTAATGGCTGCAGAAGACAGCGACAATAGAACTGATATTAATTTTGAAGCAACAGTTGCTTATTATTTACCTCATGGACAAGATGGGGTTCCACTTGATTCTAACTACTATGATTTTGGATGGACTCCATTCTTATGGGCTGCAGAATGGCAAGATGGGATTACATACGCATCATGTATTACTACGGGATTATATGTAATGCAGTTGGATATTGATATTCCGTATACAAATTCCTAAGGTGAAAATGATGTATGTAAAAAAAATAATTTCTATTCTTTTAATGTTAGTAATTTTACTTCCTGGATGTTATGAGCCAGCAAGTGTAGAAAACAAAGATGTTTTTTTTGGAATTGATATTGAAAGTAAAGATGTCCCGATGTTTACTTTAATTAATGAAACAAATACTGAATTTAATATTACTGAATTTAAAGGTAAAGTTGTTGTAATTTCTTTTGTATTTACTAGATGTCCTGATGTTTGCCCTGTTGTAGTTCAATCTCTAAAATGGCTCTCCGAGCAATTCCCTGAAGAATATAATAATGATTTGGAAATCCTTGCAATAACTGTAGATCCTTGGTTAGATACTCCAGAAGCAATGGGTCAATGGAAAGAAAATATGTCTGTTGATTGGAATTTTCTTTCTTGGGATGTTGATCCTGATGGGGATGGAGAATTTAATCCTGAAGAAATTGGAGTTATGGAAGAAATATGGGGTGCTTTTGGTGTTGGATTGAAAACCTATAAAGCCAGTGAAGCAAATAATTCAGAAACCAGTGCACGTCACCACCCATTCGAATATTTTTTGAATCATACAACCTCTTCATTCATTTTAGATAAAAACCTAAAACAAAGAGTTGAATGGATGGATTTAGATTGGGTTCCAGAATTAGTTGTAGAAGATGTGAAGATATTATTAGCAGAAGAGTAATACTAAACTCTTCTTCTTAATTTCTCCATCATTTTATCTGTTTCTCCTAATTTATCTAAACATACTTTTAGTTCACCATTTTCAATTGCTATTGTGGCCTCTGAAATAAATTGTTCAGCATTTCTACGTTGCTTATCAAGAATATCAATCCCTATTTTCTCACATTTATTTCTTAATGTTGTCCACTCATTCTTTGCAAATTCTAGTAATTCACTGGCTTCTGAAAAAGCATTAATCTCAGATTCTAATGAATCATTCAAACGTTCGAAAAGCGCTGCTGCATGGCTCCATTCTAACTCATTTGCTGCATCTTCTATTTCTTGTAAACGTTTATCCCACTCTGAACTATTTGCAAAATTCTTCCATTTGGATTTAATTTTGGATCTTTGTCTAAGTGCCTTTCTGAGGAAATCCATGGATTCTCTTTCACTATCGATTTGTCTTAAAACACTCTCAGCCAAACCTCTTCCAAGACTATAATCTCCCTTTTCGATTGCTTTCTCGGCTCTTTCTAAGTTTTCAATCCATAATTCTGTATTAAGTCCATCAGATTCCTTTAATTTCTGTTTTGCTGAGTCTATTGCTTGAATACCAATTTCAGCATTGCCCTCTACAGAGGATAATTGAATAGGTATTGATATTGCAAATTCATATGCTTGTTTTGGTTTTTCGATCTCTAAATTAGTCATTGCTTCAGTAAGTAATGATTCTAATGATTCTATAGCTTGTCCTTTTTGTTCTAAAAGTAATCTTTTTGCGTCACTTATTGCAAGTTCGGCCTTTTCCCACCATTCACATATCTCAGTTGCTTGTTTTTTTGATAACCTATACAAAAATTCCCCTTCTTCTAAACTTCCTAATTGTACTTCTCTTTCTGCTTGGATAAAGGTTCTGCGTGGTGTTTTCGCAATTGGTGCTATATCTTCTGCTTTAGAGATTATTATTTCAGTATCTTCTCTAATTTCAATAATATCCTCTTCTAAGCGTATGGCTCTAGTCATTGAATCTCTTGCTCTAGAAATCATTTCAAGACCGAATTCAGGGTCTAAATGTCCTTCTTGTGATGCTGAAAGAACTAATGATGCTGCTTGATCTACTGCTCTACCCTTCGATCTATGAATCAATAATTCATTTTCAATTAAATCTAACTTCTGTTTAAATTCCTTTCTAACTGACCTATTTTCATCACTACCAAACCAATCTTTCAATGGGATAATTAATCCAATTAAAATAATTAAAAGGCCTAATGAATTAGTTTCAAACCCTTGGGGAATTAATACAGATAACCCTGCAAAAACACCTACAAATCCCATAATTGAACGGTATCGTACTACTTTATATTCTCCATAAAGTAAATTTCTAGATATCAATAATAATGATGCTGCACAAGTAATTAGTAAAATACCTCCAACCATTATAAAATCTGAATCTAAAATTGATTTAGAACCTAATACCGCAAGAGGGAGCCAAAAAACACTTGTTGCAGCACCAAGTCTTGAACGGGTTGTAGAATTTAAAACTTGGAAATCTGGAATTAATCCCGCCCATATCAAAGCTATAATTGCTGGAGTTAGAACCGCTAATGGATCTATCTTGTTACTGAATACTGGCCATAAACACCATAATGCAGTTAAAAATAAAATAAGCCCTGAAAATAAAGATAATTTCTCTATTCTATTTTGAATTATTAACTCTCTCTTTTCAATAAGTTCTGAAATAGAATTTTGCATATTACCACCATTTTCAGATTTGTTCTCGTTTCTTATCAATTACAATTTTAATTCCAAAAACAATACAAAAACATACAAAGAAAAATATGAAGATTTTTATTATTCTATTCTCCTCGACAGTCTCCTCAAATTCAAAGTCATATGTTTCATTAAATTGGATTATTTCTGAATCATATTTGAAGGTATAATTGACGTCTAATAATTCGGATTCATTTAAATTAAAACTTAATGTGAAATTAGAATAACCAAATCCATCAATAGTAGCTCCTGTTCCATTATAATCTAAACAATCACTTTGAATACAAATGATTACATCATAAGGAGAACCTCCTTTATTTATTAATTTAAATTCTAGATCATTTTCACCCTCAATTAGTTTCCCTAAAGGAACATTTACTTCAGTACTAATATTTATTGAGAGAGCAGGAAGAATATGAAATTCGTATCTTTCTTCTGCATTATTGCCAGATTTGTCTGTCGCGATAATGACTAATTCATGAATTCCTACTGCAAGATTTGGTAGTGAGAATAATTTCACCTCATCCCATCCTATTTCATTACTATCTGCGATAATATTTCCATTTAATTTTATAACAAATCTCACATCTTCAATTGAATTAATATCATCAAAACTAGAATTTAAATTGACAAAAACCTCATCTCCAGAATAAATATTCATTAGATCTAAAAGTTGGTCTTGATCTAATAATTTCATCTTAATTCTTGGTGCTGAGCCATCTGATACTGTGACATTCCATGATTTGATCCAATCATTTGCTACTTCATCGGAAATTCTAAGACTTAAATTCCAAATAGATAATTCTCTTTCTTGATGATGTTGATCATACATTACAAAATTGATGTTCGTATTTTGTCCTTGCCAAAAAGCCACATTCATTTCATTTCCTTCAGCTGCCCAGCCATCAAGATGATTAGATGACCAAAATACAATTGGATCCCCTGGACCATCATCTTCTAAAGATAAATTAAACAATAACATCTTACTAGATTCAACTAATAATTCATCACATACTAACAAATTTGTTTCCAATGGATTGTCTATACATACTGCATCACCAAATAATTCAATAGCTGTAGGATGCGTTGTATCAAGATACCAACTTTTATTCCATACATCTGTTAATCCTTGTGGGTCTGTACACTCTAATGAGGTCTCTAATGTCGTGTTCGATAAAAATCCTAAATCTGTTAGATTAACTATCATAATCATTTGGGGGGAATCATAAATCAAATCTCCTGATTTTAATGTCCAAATACATTCTAAATTAGAACCTAGACCAATGTTATGGGATGAATCTGTTGAACTAGAACCATCAAATGTAATATTTACATCCAAAGGTAATGATGAGCCTAAATGTCCAATTATTGCAGACTGTACTATTGGTGCAGTATTCTTGGCAAAAGTGATTGGAATAAAACCATTAATTCCAGAAAAACTCCTGTTTACATTAATATTTGTAGGACTTCCATTTATCCAATCTGAATTTGGAGAAAATCTATATTCCCACTCAGGATGGGTTATGATTTGCATATTTGCCAATTGCCTAATATCATTTTGTAAAGGTATTTCCAATAATCTATTTCCAGTAAATCCCGAATGGACAGACAATGTTGTAGATTCATTCCACCCCCAAGTCCCTAATCCAACATCTAACCAAGTATCGTCTGGAGATACTAAATTTGAAAGTAAAGGAAAGTGCCCATCGATTTTACAACAACCCCCAAAGTAAGGATCTGTCCAGGCTTGTTCTTGGAACCAATTAGTAAACAACTGCTTCTCTTCAAGTTGTAATATGCCATCCATATCTCCAATCCAATAATCTATTTGACCTGATAACCCTAATGATTTATTTGGAAGTAAATTTGTACCTAAATGCATAGAAAACTCATAATTTGCTTCCCAACTTAAATTAATATTTGAGTTACTAGACATTGAATCAAATGATAATTCTATAGTACCTCCAGTTACATTTGCTTCCTCTTCAATTGTAAAATTATATGTTTCAAGATTAGATGTAAAATTTACATTAATGAGTTCTTCATCAGAATAAATTTCTGAAATTGAATTCCAATCATTATATCCTTCTTTAGAAAATTTAAATCTTAAACTATGATTTTTAATTACAAAAATTGATTCCCCAGAAAAGAGGGTTTTTTGTTCAATAATTGTTCCTGTCCATCCCTCAACAACAGAAATTTCTGCAGAATCAATTATTTGTCCCGTTTCTAAATCTAATAAATCAAATGATAACTCTATTAATTCATCTTCTAAATCTGATTCTGCAAATGTTGATGGCATTACACAAGAAAATATACTAATGAATAAACATAATATCATTAATATCTCTTTTTTCATTAAATCACCTATCTGAAAATAGAATACAAGAACCTTCATGATCAATTTCTAAAGGTATAACCTTTTTATCTGAAAATTCAGATTTAACCATATCCATCACCTCATTATCTCCTTCGAATAAAATAAAACCACCTCCTCCTGCACCTAGTAATTTTGCTCCATTAATTCCGCAATCATATAATTTATTAAACATTAAATCTATTTTTTCATTTGATACATTAGAGCCTAATTCTTTTTTACAAATCCAAGTTTCATTTAACAAATTAGCTAATCCTGAATAATTCTTATCGAGTATCATTTCTTTAGCAATATTGGCTTGTTCTACTAATAAATCTAAACTTTCCCGGTTCTTTTCTGTTCGGTCATTTTGCTCTTTTAATATATTATTTGCCAATCTTGTTATCCCCGTATATAATAATGCAAAATTATTTTCTAATGAGATTTCAGTAGATAATTTTTCAACTGAAACAGTTCCCTCTGGATTAAAAATCATATAATTACAGCCTCCAAAAGCAGCAGCGTATTGATCCTGTTTTCCAATTGTTTGCCCCAATATTTCAATCTCGATTTTACATGCTTCTTCTGCTAATTGTGAAGGACTGGGTGTTCTTCCAGCAAAGCAATGTAATGCATGTAATAACCCTACAGTTACTGATGAGGATGAGCCTAATCCGCTTCCTTTACTTGGTATATCTGCAATAGTGGTAATTTCAACTCCTTTTACAACACCAGTCATTCTCATTGCTTCTTTAACTAGTTGATGATTTAATTTTTCAAAATCGTCAACAATTTCCATTTGTGAATATGATACTCTAACTGATTCGTCAAATCTTGAATTAACCGTAACATATACGTATTTTTTCAAGGCTACTGAGGTAACTCTTCCTCCTTTTTTTGAAGAACTGTAATATTTTTTTAAGTCTGAACCACCGCCACAAAAAGAGACTCTTAAGGGGGTTCGGCTAACTATCATCAAACAGCGGACAATGCTCTTATTCAAGAATGACACCCCTATTAGTTCAATTATTTTGCATTTCAACATAGGGCAAGGGTTATTGACGGGCGTCTAAGCCCATTGGGGCGAAAGAACATGAATTCTCTGATAACGATGGACGATTTGACAAATGATGACATTCATAGAATACTTGCAGATGCTGAAAAATTATTACCTGTTGCAAAGGGAAATTTACACTTGCCTCTATTACAGGGTAAGATTCTTGGTAATTTGTTTTTTGAACCATCTACTAGAACAAGAATGTCATTTGAAACAGCAATGAAACGCTTGGGAGGAGATGTGGTTAATTTAGGTGCGGTAGCATCCTCTTCTGTTGTAAAAGGTGAAACATTACATGATACAATTAGAATGGTCGATGGATATTCTGATGTTATTGCACTAAGACATCCATTGCAGGGTGCCGCACAATATGCTTCAGACTGTGCAAATGTTCCTATTGCAAATGCAGGTGACGGTGCAGGACACCATCCTACTCAAACAATGCTTGATTTATTTACAATTAAGCAAGCACATGGAAGAATAGAAAATTTAAATGTTGTATTAGTTGGTGATTTGAGATTTGGAAGAACTGTTCATTCTCTTTCATATGCATTAGTAAGATTTGGTTGTAAATTAACACTAGTTAGTCCAGAAAGCCTTAAATTACCAGAGGAGATAATCAATGAACTAAAAGAACAAGGAGGGGAATTGAAGATTACCGAGGAACTTAAACCACAATTAGAAAATGCTGATGTGGTATACATGACTAGAATTCAAAAAGAACGGTTTCCTGATGAAGACGAATATGTAAGAATTGCTGGAGTATATAAATTAGTTGCTGATGATTTATCTTCTGTTAAAAAAGACATGATTGTGATGCATCCACTACCTCGAGTTGATGAAATAAATCCTGATGTAGATTCTACAAGACATGCTGCATATTTTGAACAGGCGTTTAATGGAGTTGTTACTAGGATGGCATTACTCTGCGATATGTTAAATATATCAATTCCTGAAAAAATAGGAGGTGGAAAATAATGAGTGCTGATGAACAATCAATGAGAAGAGTTACTGCAATTAGAAATGGTACGGTAATAGATCATATTCCTGGAGGAATGGTATTACAAGCATTACGAATTTTTAATGTTGATGGGAGACAATCAAATCCAATATCCTTGGTAATGAATGTTCCATCGGGTAAACTTGGCACTAAAGACATCTTAAAAATTGAAGATAGAGAATTGACACAAGATGAACTTGATAGATTAGCATTAATTGCACCAATGGCTTCAGTATCAATAATTAGAAATTATTCCGTTGCAGAAAAATTAACAATTCAATTATCTGATGAAATGATTAATGTTGCACACTGCATATATTCGAATTGTATAAGTAATTCAGTCAGAGAACCACTACCTCATAGGCTAAAAGTACTAAGTACAACACCAATGATTTTACAATGTCATTATTGTGCAAGAAATCAAAATTTGGAACGATTAATAGAAAATTTACTGTGAGAATATGCGTATTATTTCTTGGAATGTAAATGGAATTAGGGCTGCAATTCGCAAAGGACTAGATGATTTTGTTGAACAAATGAAACCTGACATTCTAATGTTACAAGAAATTAGATGTTTAGAAGAACAATTACCTAAAAATTGGACACCTCCACTTGAAATGACTTATTCTTGGCACCCAGCCTTAAGGAAAGGTTATTCTGGAGTTGCTACTTTTTCAAATAATAAATTTGAAACCGTGAAAAAGGGAAAAGCGAGTGATTCTGATGAAGAAGGAAGAATTCTTGTAACAAAACATGAAAATTTAATATTAATAAACACATATTTACCCAGTGGAAGTTCAAAAGTCGAGAGACAAATGTATAAAGAAAAATGGATGGAAGATTTTTTAATTTGGCTTAATGAATATGTATCTCTAAATACGCCAGTAATTGTTGCAGGAGACTTAAATATTGCACATACAGAAAATGATATTTGGAACCCCTCTGGAAATAAAATGTCATCTGGATTTTTACCTCATGAGAGGGAATGGTTTGATAGAGTTCTAGAATGTGGATGGACTGATGTTTGTAGAACCTTTTTCGGCGATAAAAAGGGACCATATTCATGGTGGTCAAATAGAGGAAGAGCAAGAATACTCGACAGAGGATGGAGAATTGATTATTTTCTAGCTAATGAAGCAGCAGTTAAATTAATCACAAATGCTGAAATAAATCGTGAAGGAGGTTTAGTTGTTAGTGATCATGCACCAGTCATTATTGATCTAGATTTATAACTGTTCAATCAACCATGTTTTCATTATACATGCTTTACAAATTTTTTGACTTGTGATTTGTCCACAGGATTCACAATTATTAGCAACTTTAGTAAACTCCTCGTCAGTTGATGATTTATTTTTCATATACATTTCTTTAACTGAATCTGATGAATGAACTAAACCATGTCTTGTACCAGGAACTGCATCTTCCATCCTTGCAATAATATCTCTATGTAATATTCTTAATGCTTGGTGCGAATGTGGGCATTCATCATCATGAAAGGGTAAACCCATTGACATTGCATATGCTTGAACCTCTTGTTCTGGAATCCATCTTATTGGAACAATCCTTGGAGCCATTCCTTTAATTGGCGACCATGAATGTGGTGCTAATCTCAATGTTCTATCTAAATCTCCTTTTTGTAAGTTCATTAAAACTGTTTGAGCCATGTCATCTAAATTATGCCCTAAAGCTACATAATCTGCTTGAGTTTCTGATGCTAATTTATTAATTCCCTGACGCCTGAATACACCACAAAATGAACAAGGAGACATACCTTTAACTTCTTCATGTTTTTCACTAATACCAGGCATTAGTTTGACTACATTATCCATATCGTCAAATCCTAATGATTTATAGCTTAAAGTTATGAATTCAATATCAAGAGAATTTGCTAATTTTTCTGCACATTCCATTGAAGGTTTTCTGTATCCTTCTATTCCTTCATTAACGCAACCAGCAATTAATTTTACATCTTTTCTATTTTTTAAGAAATGATGTAAAGTTTCCAAAAGTACTGCAGAGTCTTTTCCTCCACTTACAGCAACCATAATTGTTGTTAATTGATTTTTATCACTTTTTGGAAGTATTAATTGTTTGCGTAATTCTTTTCCGATTCTTTTTCTAACACTACGAATTAAACAACTTGAACAATAATGCTGACCCGAATATTCTTGAAATAGAATTGCTGGTTTCCGACAACGAGAACATTGTGAAACTTCAACTGCCGCCATTAATACTCGCACAGAATCTAATGCTTCAATTCATCGGGAAGTTTACTCTTAGAAAAATAAAACAATTGATTGGAATTTCTTAATTCAAAATGATTACAAACCAAGCCATGAATTTCTTTCCAATGCTTTATTCTAACGTCTATCTTTGGGACATGATAATATCTCGATACTATTGATGAATCTGGCAATGTCCAAGAAACCCAAACAACGTTTTTTTGCTCTTCATCTCTTTCCCCTTTAACTACAGAAGGTGCTGAAGGATCCCAACATGAAATCAATACCTCTCCATTTGTACTTAATACTCTAGAAAATTCACAAAATGCATTTTCGCATAAATCAAATGGTAAATGATGTAACACTGCAATTGACAATATCGCATCAAATTCATTATCAAGATACGGCAAATCACAAATATCTGAAACCAAAATATTTGAACCATCTCTTCCGTTTTCAATCTCAGATTGAATAGTAGCACTTACCATATTAGGGGAAATATCAATTGCAAATACATCAAAACCTAAATCATTTGCTAATTTTACATGTCTTCCATTACCGCAACCCGCAATTAATAATTTCAAATTGTTCGCTGGTTGTTTTAATATTAATCCCTTTAACCAATCTACTACAAAGTCCCATGTATTTGTACGTTTTTTTCCAAATTCAGAACCTATCGAATCATAAGCTAATTTGACTACATTTCGTGGGTCCATACTATTCGCTAATCTAATTTAGATTTGATTGTTTGGAAAAGTTTCCTCTGTAACCTTCGTAAGAAGATTTCGAGTCTAGCTTATTCGGATTTACGAACATTAATTGCGTTTGGACCTTTAGGTCCTTCACCGATTTCAAACTCGACAGAGTCTCCATCGCGAATTTCACCAGTCACCTGGGATTTGTGGACAAAGAGATCTTCTCCGCCTTCTTGTTCGATAAAGCCGAAGCCTTTTGTTTGGTTAAACCATTTTACTGTACCTGTTGGCATTGTCTGTCCCTCAAAATTCACCTAATTAGAGTAATCGTTTTTATTTAATGAAAATTCTCGTTCTGTACACCTCTCAAAAAGGCGGAATCCAAACAACCACAGTGCTTAGACACCTCTTTGAGAGTATTAATCAGAATATCCTGAAGTTAATTTACAAATGTACCATTTTGATAATCGGAAAATGCCTGTAGAATTTCTTCTCTAGTATTCATCACAAATGGCCCATGTCGCGCTATTGGTTCATTCAATTCTGGTCCAGCTAATATTAAAAAATCAGAGGACATCTTGGATTGAATAACAATTTTCTCACCATCTGATAAGAGTGCCAATTCACCATCTTTGATAACCTTGTTCTCGATGATGATTTCTCCTCCAAAGACATAGATCATCGCATTCAATGAATTATCTATTTCCTTTTCAAGTATTGAGTTTTCATTCATTTTCGCATGGATGTACTCGATTGGAACCATTGTATCAATCGATGATTGTACCCCTAAGCATTCACCAGCAACTACACGAACCCAAACCCCCTCTTTTTCAGTGGTCGGAGACATTTTCGCTGGGATTTCTTGGTAACGCGGTTGCATCATTTTGTGTTTAGCGGGTAGGTTAATCCAAATTTGAAAACCATGCATCAGGCCACCTTTTTTTTGGAACTCTGTATGTGGTTCCTCTGAATGTATGATTCCTCTTCCTGCAGTCATCCATTGTACATCACCTGGATTTAGATCACCTTTGTTACCAGCACTATCTTGATGCTGCATCTGCCCTGCTAGCATGTATGTTACAGTTTCAAAACCACGATGTGGATGCCAAGGGGCTCCAACAGCTTCGCCTGGCCCATAATCTACAGGGCCCATCTCATCAAGAAGTAAAAAAGGGCTCATGAGTTTCCCCATCGCAACAGGCCTACGTACTTTGAACCCTCCACCCTCAAGAACGGTGTGGGAGGGTATGATGTGGTTTACACGACGCATAACGAGTTCTCCAGTAAGCACTCGAATAAACACTTGTATTTGGGTTAGGCGGTATCTAATTTGTGAGTGTTCTTAGACGTTTCAACGGGCAGCAATATTTTTGAATAGATTCTTGACAATAAACTATATTGTGCATAAATAAGGTTATATGGCAAATTCAATTAGTTCAGGTTATGAACATGCAGATTAGTGAAGATGGACAATACAAGTGGGACGGTAATGAATGGGTGCCAATTGACTCCCCAGAACATCAAGAGCAAGCGCCTATGTCGGTCACTACACACGCCACATCAAGTGGAGCATATCCCTGGATGGAAGCAGGAGAGGTTGTTACTGACGAATTCAGCGGTATCCTCGAATACACGACCTCGAACCCTATTCTCCGTGTCATCAATTCCATAGCAATGCTATTCATGAGTATTCTTGGTTTCAAACAAAAAGTGAAACTTATTGTCACCAACCAGCGAGTCATAATGGACATTCGCAACTATTCACTCTATCTTTTTGAGAGCGGAACGGACATGGTCAACGTGATTCGGGCTGATGCAATTACCACTGGCTTCAACTCAACACTCTTGATTTTCAAGAAAAGATACATATCAATCGATAATATGGTCATTGGGACAGATCGAAAATTCTCACAAACTACTCTTGAGAATGCTGCTCGCAATATTGGCAAGGTTCTGAAGTGATATTCAATCAGCTTACTGGATATTTGTTTTCTGTTTAGAATGGCATATTTTTACGCCTTGAAGGGCGACAAACTTTTGATATCCATAAAATACGCCTAGAACTATGGAAGAAGATGAAGAAGTAGGAATTGGCTTATCTACAATCTTGAAATTAACTGGCTTTCTGCCAATAATGCTCGGTACTGGTTTTCTTTTATGGCCAACAGATGCAATAGCTGTTGGTCCTGAACTTACCGAGTATGGTATATTTGTGAGTAAGTATGTAGCAGTTTTTTCAATTTTTATTGGATTAGCACAATGGCTCGTGTCAGTTTATGTCAAGGAAAACCTGCATATCTTCGGAAGATTCTTCGCATTTGGTTTCTTATTGACCATATTATTGGAAATTTATGGTTGGACAACTAACCTTATGGAATTTGAATTAAAATTCTTATTCGCTACCTTGATTCCTGTTTCTGCGGCTTTGGTTTTAATTTTGTATTCAATTCATCCTGAACCATCGGAAACTGTTGTAAATAGCGAGAATTAGTAAATTAAAACTCATTCATCCCCAAATATCTTGAACTAGAGTGTATACTAATTCGATTTGAGACAGTATGTTACAACGTTTATTGGCATCGTTTTGTCAAATCCCAGGAGTTCAATTTGCAGCAATTATCGATAATATTGGTAATGAATTGATGCAAACTTATAGTACTAATAGACAAGACGTTTCATTCATGGACTTTGGCGGCCTATTGCAAACACTCGACATGAGTTCAAAATTATTTGATATGGGTGATGCAAATCAATGCTGGATTGAATCTGAAAATGGCAGTATTCTTTTGTGCGCACTACCTGATCGGAAATATATTGGAATATTAACTTCTGAAAATCCAAATCTTGGTCGTTTAAGTTATGAATTGAATACAAAAAAAGAAGCAATTGCTCAATTAATATAGGTGTGAAAAATGTTTAGTTTACCAATAGGAAATAATGAAAAGAAAGGTACAATGCCTGATTTAGAAAAGAAAAGTAGTGAGATTGATTATGGCGTCATTAGCTATTTTTTGCCTAAATCAAAAACCCCCTGTGGATATCGTCTAATCGCGGGAAAAGAAGTTGTGGGATGTATTGTTCAATCAGGTAAAAAGAAAAATTATGTTGGGGCGAAAAATGCTATTGAAGAGTTGAAAAAATTAAATAGTAAAAATAAATTAAGAACTTTAAGACATACGTGGACGCAAAAGGAATTTGCAGAAGTAGCTATTTTAATTCCAGCAGCATTCTATGATTTGAATTCTTTAGCATGGATTTCAACAAGACGATCATTCTCTGATGGTTTTGACTCATTGCAAGCTAGTTCATTTGTTGACACACTTACCGATAGGGCATCAGTAATCGGTGCTCTGGCTTCACAACAAGGAATGGTCATACACTCAAAAGGAGAAATGCCTGGAAAAGTTGAAGATGTTGCTGCAACAATAAAAACAGAATTAGATCGAACTACTAAATTCGTAAATAAATTAGAATTACCATCACTTAACAGAGTAACTATGCATATGCAAGATGGCTCATTAATGATGATTAGAGTAGATGACCTAGACGTTGTTGCCTGGGTATCTGATGGAGCAGATCATGATGCAATATTAATCGATTCAATGGCCAAATTAGAGGCGCAACCGACATCAAATATCGCTGATGATGATGGGAGTATGCTTGAAGAGGGGTTAAACACCCTTGAAAGAAAAGGTGGATTAGATAATTTAATTTCTATGTTTTCTCGGGGAAATGCCGAATTAATCAATGGATATATTAGAGTTGAAAATGAAGATAATTCTCTAGACATACTCCTCTGTAATGGCATTCCTGTTGGTGCGCGTTCGGAAAAGCCATTATCTGTATCTAAAGTAGCTTTGAATTCAACTGCACCTAAAGCAAAGTTAACACTATTTTCTTTACCAAAGGTAGGTAGATTGAAAAATCACCTTAATAATACTCCCAAATTCAATTTGAACTCGTTTTGTACAAATATTGCAAAAGCTAGGACTAGATCCAAAGATAGAGAAAAACAAATTAATAAAAGATTAATGAAAATTTTTGGGTTTGCTATTGGAATTGAAGATCTTACCGAGGGATTAGGTAATTGGACATTAAAAGAGGATAAATCAAAAGGCGCGAAATTACTTCCAAAAGCACAAAGTGGAAAAATGTTAATGCCAACATCAGTTGTTGATTCAAGCGAATATGATAAAATCAAACAAGAGCAAGCACGTTTAATTAAAGAAGTTGGACGAATGGAAAGACAAAGGGATGATGTAAAAGCATCTTATAATGCTTCTAAAGTTGAAGTTGATGGAATGCGTGTAAGAATATCTGAAATGCAAAAATTAAATTCAAATAATGTCGATGAAATTTCACAACTTAAAATTGAATTAAGAGAGTCTACAAATGGTCAAGAATTAGCATTAAATCGAAATGAAAGTCTGACTCAAAGAATTAAGGAATTAGAAAATCAGGTAGAAAAAAGAATTGAGGAACTTGCACAAGCAGTTGGTGAGTCAGGAAGTAGAGAAGAATTACAAAGGATGGTTAGTAAACTTTCAGATCAAGAAATCCAATTAAAATCAGAAATCGAAGCAGGAGATATCAGATTAAGACAATTGAGGTCTTCAATTGATGCTGACGATAGAAGACATAGAATGGTTGCAGACCAACTAGAAGCACAAAGAGAAAGACATCGTCAGGCTACAACGATTTCAAATGAACTAGAAAGGAGAATTGAAAGTCAAAATAAAGAGTTAGAAGATTTAGATGCAGAAGCAAAGTCACATAGGAAATTAATGGAAGAAGAAAGAGCATATTTCTTAGATTCTGAAAGACGTCTAGGACACTTACATGCAGAAGTTAGAGAATTAGGCGAGGAACGCCGTAGAATAATGAGGGAATTAGGAGACCTAGGTGCAAGAAGATCTGAAGCCGAAACAGAAGTAAATAATTTAATTTCAACAGCAGAATCATTGAAAGATGCTCATGATGCTGCTCTAGAAGATATAAATGAAGCAGGAGTTATCAGAGCCAAATTACGTGATGAGCCATTAGCACAAGCACTATTAGGACAAGATCATGGTTTTTCTTCTCTTGCCCCAATAATGCAACGATTAGACAGAATGAGGGATTTAGGATTTAGTTTGACATTAATGGATAGGGCTGTTGAAAGGGGATTAACAATTATTCAACATAATGTAGAGAATGTTGCTAAAACTCCAAGATACTTATTATCAAGCGAGGTTATGGATTTATTAGAATCTCAAACACCTGAAACTGCAAATACAATTAGAGGGTTAACTAATTGGTCAGTAAGACAAAGACTTGAAAGTAAATTAAAAGAAATTGTTCAATTGGTTGTTTTAGATTTAGAAGGATTACTTGATGAATTTGAAAGATCAACAACATTACTAAGGAAAATGAGGCAAATGATTACTCAACTCGAAGAATTGGGAGTTCCTAAAGATACATTATACCGTCTTGAAGCATTATGCAATAGGCCTGAAGCATTGCCACATATTGCAAATAATTTACGTGAAACAATACAATCTGCACTAGATTCAATTTATCTTGAAGCTGATGAAGGAGATGCTGGAACTGCAGTACTCATGGAAAACACAGCAAAGGCATTAGATGATGCAATGAAGCAATTAGACGATACTGGGCTCACCTTTAGTTCAAAAAAGCCAACTTCTCTATGGAGATTCCAAGAAGATGGACTTTTACCACACGAAGATGTAAAATTAGAATCTGAAAGGCCAACCGTATCTGATGAAATCATTCGGGAATTAAATCCACATAATGCTAGTAATGCAGAAAGCGTTGAAGTAAGTAATGACACTGTAAATAATGAAGATGGGTGGACATCAATGGAAACTATCTCTAATTCAAAAGAACAGGAGGATGGGGGCCCAGAAGAATCTTTTGAAGAAAACAATAGAGTTACTATTGAAGCAGAATTAGCAAAGTTAGATCATGCATGGGAGAGGAGAAATATCAATCCAGAAACTGATGATAATGATGACTCTTTAGATGATTTAAATAATGAATTAGATAATTTCGAAATTTGAGGTGACTAAGATGAATAAAGAGCTAAATCAGCTCACATTAATGGGAAGAACTGAAACATTAGGGAAAAAATACCCAATTTACCTAGAACGTTTTGGTTTGATTTTTTCAATAATAATTTCTATTTCACTAATAATATTAATTTCAAATCGAATAGAATTACCAGTTGGAATTAATATTTTTTTTGGAGTATGCTTAGCCCCATTATTTGCACTATCACTTGCTGAAATAATAGGAAGAATTATTCAATATTTTAGCAATTAATATTCTTCTTGAGGAGGAACTACCTCGTCTCCTTTTTGGTATAATGATTCTATTACTCCACTTATTCTTTGCCAAGGTAAAATATATCTTAAACCAGCCAATAATAACAAAAATAACATTGCAGAGATAACTAAGCCATATGTCAATTCTAGTTCAATAGATTCTTGAATCTGATATGCCCATTGGCCATCACCTGGCAATGCTGCTACAATAGATAATAGAAGAGTATGGAATCCTAATGCAATTATTGTAGTAATTCCGCAAAGGCTCATTAAAACTATTGTTTGAATCATATGACCATTTAATAAATTATAAAATTGAGTGACATATTCAGGATCTTTTTTACATGTTTCTGGTAATCTAAATGCATATTCAAGATATCTTATAACTCCCATTGAAGATTCTTGGAAAATAATCAATAACAATGAAAGTTGTAAAAGGCTAAATTGATTTGGACTTATTAATCCTAAAATTGTTGGTTCACCAGCTAAAGAAGGTATTTTCTTTAATCCATCTCCTGTAACTCCAAATAGTAAATCTTCCACAATTTGGAATGTTAATAATGCATGTAAAATTAAAAATAATAACATTATTCCAGTTGACCAAGCTATAGCATTCTTTGAAAGTCCCCAAATTCCTCGAATTCCTAATACTAAAGGAATAATATATATTCCAATTAAAATTACCTCTAATACTACAATTACTCCTTTGAAGAGTGATTCTACTGAATCATCTGGAGGAATCCACCATTCACCTTTTCCAAAGTTAGAAAATAACCATTTAATCAAAAATGGACCAAATAACCAAATCACAAACCCTAAAAGTAATCCTAATCTAACTCTACGTTGAATTACTGGATTTTGAAATGTTAATGCAGCAATTCCTCCACCAATTACAATACTCAAAACCATTATTGGATAGAATCTTCCTAATCCAATAGCATCCTCCCCAGTTAACCAAGCAGGTAAAGGCATTTCTAAATTAGCAGTTCTTAATTGAGTGTCGAAAAATTCTATTGCAAGAGCATGATCTATTGAATCAACAATATACAAATCAACCATCTTAAGATACATCCACAATAATGCAATAGTACTAATCAATTGTAATGTTACAACTTGCCATTGAATTCTTAATAATCTTAAATGTAATGTTCGCATTCCTTCTTGTTGAGGTTGTACATCATCTGCCATTATTTCTCACCTCAAATATCCTTCACCTGCAATAATGCTTGTGATAATTCTACATCTGGCATCCAATCAATTACGGATGCTCCAAAACCTGCTAAGCCTGTTAACCTATTTTGTCTTTCAAGTTTTAAAACTTCATAACTCATTCGAGGTATTCTACTTACCAATCTTTCAAAGTCAAGACTTGAAGGAGATAATATAGTAACCTCATGGCCTCTTCCAACTAAATCACGTACTGCATTAGGGACTGTTCCATCTCCCTCAATACTACTAATAATAAACACGGGGGAACCTCTACTAAATCTCGGTGCAAGTGAGTTTGTAACCGCCTGAAGAGGCATTTTTCCTTTAGGTACTACTCCAGCTAAACTGCTAAGAATTTTGAAATATTGTTTATCTCCTGTATCTGCAGGAAGATATGAGACTCCATCATCATAAATTGCAAGAGCAACACTATCTCTTCTTTTGATGAAGAATGCTGCTAAAGATGCTGCAGCAACTGCCCCCATTTCAAGTGGATTCTTTAGAACCGTTCCAATTCTACTAATATCTCTACTATCTAAGATTATAAATAGGTCTGTTACAGCATCACGACACTTTTCATTTACCATTAGTTCTCCAGTTCTAGCAAAAGCCTTCCAGTTAATATTTTTGAACGGATCTCCTGTCACATATTCCCTAAGACTATAAAATTCAGAACCTGGACCTGGAGTTCTTAATGTTGAAGCACCTGTATACATTTTAGGAGTTCTACTACGTATAAATGCCTCTTCGACATCTTTAACTTGTGGAAATACAATTAAGTCACTATGATGACTAACAAACATTTCTTGTGCAAATAAATTGAATGTATTCCTAAATCGAATACTGATTGGACCTATTGAATAGTGTCCTCTTAATGGACATCTCAATGAATATCTTATCCTTGTACTCTGTCCTGGACCTAAATTAACTCTCATGTAATTTAAACCACTTCTTAACTTCATCTCATGTGGCACATTATCATAAATTTCTAATTGCTGTGTACGCCTCATAGAACGATTAGTAATTCTTAATTCTACAAATAAGTCATCACCTTTATACAAATTATCTGCAGATAGAATTCTTTGAACTTCAACATTTCCATGCCCTTTAATCCATCCATTTAATACTGTAAATGCAACAAATGTTAATCCTATTACCATTAACTGAAAATTAGAAATCATCATTCCGATTAATACAAGAGAAATACCTCCAGTAATGCTAAATGCTGCTTTCCTTGTCCACATCTCTATCAACTCTTTTGCCACGCTTTAATTCGTTTAACTATCGCAACTGTTTGTTCTAAATCATATTTCTTATTCTCAAAAACAAATTTGATTAATTGAGGGTCTTGTATTAATTCTTGTAATTGTTGAGCTGGCATTCTATCAAATTCTTCCCTTGACAATGCATTTAGATTTCTAACTCTTGATAAAAAGACTTGCTTTATTTTATTAGTTCTTGTATAATACCCATATCTTTTTGCGTCACCAAATCCATAATATATTATGTTAAAAATATGCCTCCATGGTTCGGGATCTGTTTTTTTAATCAAAACTGCTTCAAATGCTAAAAACAATAAAATAAATAGTAATAACATACCAATTCCGTCTCCCGTCAAATATACTAATAAAAAGTAAATTAAATTATATGCATCTGTAAATAATACATTTTGACTATGTCTACTTTCATCAAAAATCACCATAGCATCTCCACTTGCAAAAATTGCATCTTTATTTGTAAAATTATTTGCAGTTAATGCGGATTCAGCAATTACATCTAAAACCCATTTCCTATTATCATTTTCAGGTATATTTGCAATAGATTTCCCATCCCCATCATATTCTCCTGAATTGGCAGAATCAAAATTATAAATTGCATTAATCAATACACTCCCGTCACTGATAAAATAAATTCTACCTCCTCGGGAATCTGCACAATCTGACGAATCACATGTTTCAATATAAACATCAAATGGACCTTGGGCATCTGCTTCTGATTGTGCTGTTTCCGTTTCAAGAGTTACCTTTCCATCATCATTTAAATCTAAATATGATTGGGGGCTTGAACGTCCTACTGCTTCATAATATGAGAAATCACCTGAAAACTCAATTGATTCAAAGGCCGAAGGAGCATTTAATAATAAATTATAATCTGGACTATAATCAATCATTTTACTTGTTGAATTATAATGGTGAGCACACAAACCTGCTTCTTCTTTGGTAGCAAAAATTATTTCACTTTCAGACCATCTAGAACAAGGGTGCATCCCAGTGCCTGTTGGATCTGTTCCCTGGTGCCATCTTGAATGCCCGATATGAAATTGTTCTGAGTCATCCCAATCTGTATGATTTTGACTTATATTCATCCACACATAATTATAATCTAATTCTACAGCATATTCATCATCATATAATCTATGGTTACTATAACTAATTCCTACTTCGTCAGCAATTCCGCCAGAATAACCAAAATCATCTAAAACAATTACAGTTCCACCCCTAGTTACAAAACTAGTAATTGCGGAAATTTCAGAACCACTGTAACCTTCTGGTTCACTGAAACTAATTAACCCTGAATCTGAACCTATAGAAGGTAATGAAAATGTGTCTTTCTCGACCCCACTAATTACAAATGTAATATTCGTAGGATTCTCAATTTCATTTAACAACAATGGACTTGAAACTAAACTTTTAGTATCAATACCTAAATTAGAGACCTCTTTTCTAAAATCTGAAATATCATCCCAATCATCATCATATGCAGATAATTGTTTTGTATTTCCTAAATTAATATAACTTGAAAGTAAAAGCCACACAAGAAATAATAACGCCACATAAAAACTAGAAATAAGGGCACGGCGTTGAATTTTTCTAAATTTCTTTTTGGCCAACACTAACACCCAGCGACAAGCGCTAACGGAGCGACGGTATTGACTGCCTTAATACGCTTACTGGGTCGTGATTAGACTATCTTCTTAGATAAATTGAGCCTTCTATCCTATCTATTTCACTTGGAGGAACCTGTACAACATCATCCATTACATTCCAAGGTAATTTGTCTGAATTAATACCATTTGCCAATTTTACACAAATAAACTCCACATTTCCATTACTATAATTAATATGTACTTCTGTAACATTTCCCAATAATTCTTCACCTCTATCGTAAACATCTCTACCTACAATTTCATATCCAAAAACAGTAATGCTAATTTATCTCACCTCAGACTGATTCCATACCTCTTTGAGTATCCTTTCCTCTACGAACTGTGGATAATCCACTAACTAGTAAAGATTCCATTTTCTTATAATATTCTAACATGTCATCATTAACAGTAGGCCTTACCATACCCAATGCTGTTTCAAAATGTTTCTTTGTAACAGTTTTCTTAGATTCCCTCATAGCAGTTAGGGCTGCTTCCCTACATACAGATTCTACATCTGCTCCCGTATATCCACTCATTTTCTTTGAAATATCTGACAAATTGAACTTTCCTAAAGGCATACCCTGTGTATGAATCGAGAATATCTCCTTAATTGCTTTTGAATCTGGAGGTGGAACATGTAACACTCTTTCGAACCTACCACTACGAATTAATGCAGGATCTATCATCTCAGGCCTATTCGTTGCTGCAACAACAATTACTCCATCTAAAGATTCAATACCATCCATGCTTGCTAATAATTGGTTTACAACTCTATTTCCAGATTGAGAACTTCCTCCATCCATCCCTGAAGAAGACCTTGCATTAGCAATACTTTCAAATTCATCTAAGAAAATTATGGATGGTGATGCCTGTTTTGCTTTCTTAAAAATCTCTCTAATTCCCCGTTCTGATTCTCCTACCCATTTACTAATCATTTCAGGTCCTTTAATAGAAATAAAATTTGCCTTGGCTTCATTTGCTATTGCTTTAGCCAATAATGTTTTTCCAGTCCCAGGTGCTCCAAATAATACAATCCCTCTAGGGGGTTTAATTCCAAAATGTTCAAACAATTCTGGTTTTGTTAAAGGCCATTCCACACTTTCCTTTAACCTATTTTTAATTTCATCTAAACCACCAACTTGATCCCATCCTGTTTCTGGTACTTCAACATAAATTTCACGAAGTGCACTAGGTTCAACTTCTCTAATAGCTAACTTGAAATCTTCCATTATCACTTCCATTTTTTCTAAAACTTCGGGTGGAATAACTTCTGCATCTAAATCAATTTCTGGAAGATATCTTCTTAATGCCTTCATTGCGGCTTCTCTAACTAATGCTGAAACATCTGCACCTACAAAACCATAAGTATTTTCTAAAATCCATTCTATGTCAAAATCATCACTTAATGGCATTCCTCTTGTATGTACATCTACAATTTCAGCCCGACCATTTCTATCTGGAACTCCTACTTCAATTTCTCTATCAAATCTTCCAGGCCTTCTTAGTGCAGGATCTATTGCATCTCTTCTATTAGTTGCACCAATAACAACAACATTATCCCGTCCTTGCATTCCATCCATTAAAGTTAACAATTGAGCCACGACTCTTCTTTCAACTTCACCTGTAACATCTTCACGTTTTGGGGCTATACTATCTAATTCATCTATAAATACAATTGCTGGTGAATTTTCAGCAGCATCATCAAATATTTCTCTAAGTTGTTTTTCAGATTCACCATAATATTTACTAATTATTTCAGGACCATTGATTGATTTGAAATGTGCATTTGTTTCTGTTGCAACCGCTTTTGCAATCATTGTTTTTCCTGTCCCTGGAGGGCCGTGTAATAATACCCCCTTAGGTGGGCTTATTCCTAATCTTCGAAATAACTCTGGATGCTTTAAGGGGAGTTCAATCATCTCTCGTACTTTTTGTAATTGATTACCAATACCTCCAATATCTTCGTAAGTAATCCCTTCCGAATCTGCCGAGGATTCCTCATCAAATTGTTCTTCTTTGATTACTATTTCAGTTTCTGGTAACACTTGTACTATCCCTTTGGGTGTTGTAGATCTCACTGCAAAAGGTAATGTTTCAGCAAATAATGTAATTCCTGGGATAAAGATTCTATCTCCTGCAACAATAGGTCTTTTATTCAAACCTCTTCTAGCAAAGCCCTCTATATTTGGTCCAAATTGCATTGCAGAGGGTTTTTTATTTGGCTTATTTACCATCACGGGAGATAATACTAACTTTTTACAAGGCACAACTTCTACTTTTCTTATTTCTACCTTGTCTCCTAATGATACTCCTGCATTTTTCCTAATAATTCCATCAATTCTTACGATGTCCATTTTACTATCTTCTGGCCGACTTCTCCAATATGTTGCTGCTGTTAATCCATTTTCTCCTTTAATCTCTATAATATCTCCTGGTTTTAATCCAAGTTCATTATCACTTGATATTCTTGCCCTTCCAAAACCTACATCACTAGGTATTGCTTTAGCAATTCTTAATTGTAATGTATCCGAACCTTTAGCAGCCATACAACTCTCTCCGACATGTCTCGTTAAATTTAGGGAATCCTTAAACCCACTGTTTTCTTAATGCCTGAAGTGCATCAAGTTCATCATAGTGAGTTGTTTCGGAGGACCTATGCCCGCAGTACTTGAAACCGGCTTAGACTTTATGAAATCTGATAATGAAAACGATTTACCTTGTGTAAAAGGATATAACATCATAAATGGTCAATTAAAAGTTGCAAGTGATGAAAAAACTTTCAAAAGTATGAATCCTGCAAATAAAAATGACTGTTTAGGGGTTTTTCCACTATCGACAAAAGAAGATGTTAATGAGGCAATTGATGCAGCTAGAACTGCTTTTTTGAAATGGTCAAACACGCCAGCACCAACTAGAGGACAAATTATTGGAAATATGGGTAGATTGTTAATGGAACATAAAGATGCAATTGTTGCATTAGAAACTAGAGAAATAGGTAAGACATTGAAAGAAAGTGCAGGATCTGTTCAAGAAGCAATAGATACTTGTTTATTTTTTCAATCGGAAGGAAGGAGACTTTATGGACAAACAGTAAATTCAGAACTTCCTAATAAAGAACTATTCACCTATAGAAGACCATTGGGAGTTTGTGGAATTATCAATGCTTGTAATTTTCCTGCTGCAGTTCCCTTTTGGAAAATGATTCCAGCAATAATGTGTGGAAACACATGTGTTTGGAAATCACCTCAAGATGCTCCGTTATTGTCTTTTGCACTTGCTAGAATTATGCATCAAGCTGGTTTACCTAATGGAGTGATAAATTTAGTTCATGGAAAAGGAAGTGGGGCGGGACAGCACATTATCGATGCAGTTGATGAAGGAAAAATAAACAAAATTAGTTTCACTGGAAGTACAGAAGTTGGTAAAAAAATTGGAGAGGTTTGTGGAAGGAATTTAGTTTCTTGTTCTTTAGAACTTGGAGGAAAAAACCCATTAGTGGTAATGCCTTCAGTAGATATGGAAAATGCTGTTCAAGGTGCATATTGGGCTGGTTTTGGTACTGCGGGTCAACGCTGTACTAGCTTAGGGAATTTAATAATTCACGAAGAGATTTATGATGATTTTATGGAAAAATTCATGGAAAAAGTAATTTCTACACCCATAGGAGATTCTTCTAAATATGAAGGTGTGATTTATGGACCTATGCTTTCAGAAAAATATGCTTCTGATTTCATTGATACTTTGAAAATAGTTGAAAAAGACGGTGCAAAGAAGTTATTTGGAGAAGGTAGGATTACGAATGATTCTAGTCCTAAAAAATTCCAAGGAGATGCTTCTAAAGGTGTTTACATGTGGCCACATGTATACGTTGATGTAACCGAAGAAATGGAATGCTTCTATGAAGAAATTTTTGGTCCTGCAGTAACTATTGTAAAAGCAAAGGATTTTGATCATGCTTTGCATTTAGCTAATGCTTCTCCATATGGCCTTTCAAGTGCAATTTACACGAACGATAGACTTGAAGCTTATAGATTCAAAAATGAAATTAAAGCAGGAATGACAAGCATAAATAATTCAACAACTGGTGCTGAAGCACATTTACCTTTCGGAGGAGTCAAAAACTCTGGAAATGGCACAAGGGAGTCAGGTATTTGGGTTATCGAAGCATATTCTTATTGGCATGCTGTAAATGATGAATTAAGTGGTAAATTACAATTGGCACAAATGGATGTAGATGAAATTGAAATGTCTGAAGAAGAAGTTGATTGGACACAACTTGCATAACTTTTTACGAATAGTCATTAAGACCCCAAGCCTACTCGCTAGTTCATTCCCACCGTAGTGGGAGAGGTGGTAATTTTCATGGGCGAAGGTTTCAAACTTCCAGTTCTCAATGGATTAGGTAAAACAAATCGTATTGACAATTGGTGGAGTCAACCGTTAATCATGGGCATTGGATTAACAATTACATTAATTTACACATTTTGGAGATTATTTATTTATGATTTAGACATCTCATATCACTTAAATGGAAATACTGTTGTTTCTCCATTATTTTCTCCAAATATTCTAGAATGGGAATTATTTAACCTAAATGAGTGGGCTAAAACTGCACCAAATTGGATTAATGCTGCAATTCTAATTATTTGGATTCCATTCGGATTCAGAGGTACATGTTATTACATGCGAAGAGTGTATTATAGGTCATTTTTCGCAAGCCCAGCAGCCTGCTGGGTTGATGAACCCCAGATTAACAAATCATTAGGATATAAGGGAGAAAAAATGTTATTTATAATTAATAATTTACATAGATACTTCCTATATGCGGCAATAATTATTCTTTTGATCAAGTGGTGGGATGTAACTCATACAATGCATTTTAATGATGGCTTTGGAATCTCTATTGGAACTCTAGTTATGGCCTTTGAAGCATTTCTATTAACAATGTATGTGACATCATGTCATGCATTAAGACATTTAGCAGGAGGAGTTCTTGATAGATGGGTTTCTGGAATTAGTAAATTAAGAGGGGAAATGTTTAGAAAAATCAGTATTATTAATCGTTCACATGGATTTTGGTTTTGGTCCTCACTCATATTTGTCTTCTTAGGTGACTTATGGGTTTTAGCAGTTAATAAAGGATATCTTAGTGATGTAGCAATATTTGTAATATGAGGGAGAAAAATGTCAATTGAATATACACACCATGAATTTGATGTAATTGTTATTGGGGCTGGAGGTGCTGGTTTAAGAGCGGCAATAGAATCTGCAAGATGTGGAGTGAAAACTGCAATAATTTCTAAATCTTTACTCGGTAAAGCACATACAGTTATGGCCGAAGGTGGTTGTGCTGCTGCTTTGCAAAATGCAGATCCTAGAGATAATTGGAAAGTACATTTCCATGATACTATGAAAGGTAGCAAGTGGTTAGCAGATTGGAAAATGGCAGAGTTCCATGCCAAAGAAGCACCTGAACGTGTTAGAGAACTCGAACAATGGGGAGCAGTATTTGACAGGACCAAAACTAATTTGATTAATCAAAGAAATTTTGGAGGACATACGTTCCCAAGATTAGCTCATGTTGGAGATTCTACTGGTTTAGAGATAATTAGAACATTACAAGAAAAAGGAATTCATTCTGGAATAGATATTTTCATGGAATATACGGTAACTGATTTATTCAAAAATAATGAGGGTGAATGTATTGGTTGCATTGGATACAATAGAGTAGATGGAGAAATTCATTCATTCTCTGCTAAATCAATAATTCTTGCAACTGGAGGAATTACAAGATGTTGGAGTGTTTGTTCTGGGTCATGGGAATATACAGGAGATGGGCATGCATTGGCATTGAAAGCTGGTGCTGAATTAAGAGATATGGAATTTGTACAATTTCATCCAACTGGGATGGTTTGGCCACCATCAGTTAGAGGAATTCTAGTTACAGAAGGTGTTCGTGGAGAAGGTGGAAGGCTTTTAAATTCAGAAAATGAACGGTTTATGTTCAATTATGTTCCAGAAATGTTTGCAGGTGATCATGCCGAAACAATTGAAGAGTCAAATCAATGGGTTGAAGAAGTAGTGTCTGGAAAATTAGCAACAGTAAGAAGGCCTCCCGAATTATTAACAAGAGATGTTGTTGCAAAAGCCATTAATTCTGAAGTTAAGGCGGGAAGAGGTTCACCTCATGGTGGTGCTTTCTTAGATATCTCACACAGAGGTGAAGAAGCAATTTTAAAGAAATTACCCTCAATGCATCATCAATTTAAAGAGTTAGCAGGTGTTGATATTTCTAAAGAACCTATGGAAGTAGGACCAACAGCACATTACGTCATGGGAGGCATTAGAGTTAATGCAAAAACACAAGAAAGTTGTGTACCTGGATTATTTGCATGTGGAGAAGTTGCATCAGGCCTACATGGGGCAAATAGGCTCGGAGGTAATTCTCTTTCAGACTTGATTGTATTTGGTAAAAGAGCAGGGGAATTTGCATCTGAAAATGCAAAAGAGAGAGAGCAACCAAAAATTGATGAAAATGAAATTCAAAAAGCAGCAAATAAGATTCTAGCACCATTAATGAAAAAAGAGGGAGAGAATCCTGGAAAAATTTATGATGAATTAAGAGACATGATGCAAGAAAATGTAGGAATTATTCGTACAAAAGAAGAAATGATTTCTGCATTAACAAAATTAGAAGAGTTTGAAGAAAGGCAAAAAAGTACATTTTCTGGTACTTCACGTAAATATAATTCTGGATGGCATCAAGCACTAGATTTGATTAATATGATTATAGTTTCCAAAGCTGCTACTTTAGCTGCTTTAACTCGTGAAGAAAGTAGAGGTGGACATACGAGAGATGATTTCCCTACTCCTGATGACGACTATTGGGGACAAACATTGAATGTTATTTGGATGGATGATGGAGAAGTTAAAATCAAACAAGAAGAAAAAGAAGAAATGAGAGATGACTTAAAAGAGACAATTAAAGAAGTTAAGGCAATGATAGCAGAAAGGGCTGCTGAACAAGGAAGTGATGAATAATGTCCCTTAAAGGTAAAAAACAATCATTTAGAATTCATAGAGGTGATTCTGAAAATTCATCAATGGAGGATTTTGAAATTGAATTAGATGAGGGAATGGTTGTTCTTGATTGCGTACATCGAATTCAACACGAACAGCAACCTGATTTATCAGTTCGTTGGAATTGTAAAGCAGGGAAATGTGGCTCTTGTTCTGCAGAGATTAATGGAAAACCAAAATTAATGTGTATGACTCGGATGAATGATGTTGTTGCAGAAACACCCGAAAACAAACCTATTGAAATTAGACCAATGAAATCATTCCCATTAATCAAAGATCTTGTGACTGACGTATCATGGAATTATGAGGTTGCTCAAAAAATTAAACCAATAAATGGGCCTGAGGAAAAAAATTGGGAATTTAATCAAAGAGAAGCTGATAGAGTTCAACATTTCAGAGAATGTATTGAATGCTTTTTATGTTCGAATACTTGTCATGTATTACGTGATCATGACTTATTTGAAAATTTTGCAGGACCTAGAACCCTAGTAAGATTAGCACAATTTGAAATGCATCCACTAGACAAAGAAGATCGAATTCCAGAAATAAAAAACAATTTTGGTGTAGAATATTGTAATATTACAAGATGTTGTACTGAAGTTTGTCCTGCTGGGATAAATATCACTGATGATGCGATAATTCCACTTAAAGAAAGAGTTGTTGACCGTTACTATGATCCAATAAAAATGATTTGGAGAAAAATCACAGGTAGAAGTTGAAAAAAAACTCTTTCTGGCGCACCAGAAAGAGGAAGCGTGGTACGGTATATTCCGTTTAGTGCTTAAAGAAATCTAACCTAAGTGTTCTATGCCTTGTTTCTTTACATTTGCCTTCCAGACCATATCAGGTAACCAGTCAGGCCCATTTTCAGGTTTAGGTACTTGTTTTCTTTCGCCTACAAAAACATGAACACGATTTGTTCCACGTTCTCTCAAACGAATGCTAGTTTTCCCTCTAGATGCTGCTTTTAATGCTGCTCCTCTAGGTTGTGCACTTGCAAATACTTGACTTGTATCTGCTCCTCCTTCTCTTAGTACGAAGTACTTCTTGTCTTTTGCCATGAGATATTCCTCGCTGGCACTCAGAAAAGATACTTTATAAAGTAATCTATAAAAAAAGGCTTACAGGATGATATTTAAGCACTATTTCCATATTACCACTGGTCCACTATAATGATGTAAATTACCGAAGTCAATATGTAGGTCGGCCTCACCTCCGTAGATTGTGGCAGAATTACTAATGAAGCGAACCTGTAAAAATGGTATCCTAAAAGTGTTCTATGGAGATCTATCAAAACACGAAGCAGACTTAATTGCTACTCCTTCAGACAATCGATTATCTGGAAGAGAAGGAATTGATGCTAAAGTCTATGATGTTGCAGGTGAAGAATTAAGAGAAGCATGTAAAGCAATATCAGTAGAACAAAGAAAATTAAATTTACCACCCTGCCCAGTTTCGACAGTTAAATTCAATAAACCATACAATCTTTCATCAAAATATTTGCTACATGTTGTAAGTCCAGATTGTAGAAGACCAGTTCAAGATCAAAGAAGAAGAGATTTATTACCTGTTACTTATGAAGCAATGTTTTCGGCAATCAGGGAAAAAAATGATGTTAAAATTGTAGCTGCTGCTCCTTTTTCAATGGATATTTTTTCCTACCCTCATAGAGAAGGTGCTAAGTTAACATTTAGCCTTCTACTTGAATGGTTGAATAGTGAGGAATGTACTATAGAAGAATATCATATGATAGTATCAAATAAGAATTTTATTGATGCAATGCGTACAGTTTACAGAGAAACAGAGGATCAACTTCCTGGAAGAGATACTACTGACCAATAATTGTTCTGAGTCCTTCTTAGCATCCCGTGATTATTTAATACTACTAAAAATTAAGATTTTTAAAGATTAATTACAAGAAACCTCAAGTACGCTCGCCAAAATCGAAACACACATGTCTAGCTCATATGAAAGAGAATTACGACGTGTACTAAGTGGTGATGAGAAGAGTATTAATTCTATAACTCGTAGTTGTAGTCCATTAGAAAAAACACAAATTATGATGGTGATGAATAGACCATTCCTAGTTGTAAGGGCAGCGGGAAGTGGGATGGAAGGAAGTGGCGATTTGGTTGCATTAAGAGGAGATATAAGTTTTCCAATAGAAGTAAAATCTACAAAAGCTAAAAAATTATACCTCTCAGGAAGAACTAAGCATCAATATAATTCAATGCTAAGGGAAGGTGAAAGAACTGGTTTAATGCCTCTTTATGCTCATCGATTAAAGGGAGTTAGAGGAGACTCATGGAGAATTTTTAGAGTTGAAACAAATAATTTAAAAGGAAAGTTGTCAATACTTGCGAGAAGAATTCCCTCACTACCTCTTTCAAACCAAGGTAATCCGATGATTGATTGGGAAAAAGGACTTCCATTACATAAATTCCTTGCGTTCCTATGTAGAGAAAAAGGTAATTTTGAAGATTTAAAACCCAATACTATGCTACCAAATATGGTAACACAATCATTAGAATTAACATAAAAAATAATCCTAAAGAACTCCATCCTGAAACTTTCCTAACAAAATTTTCTACACTTAGTGGATGCCATTTACTAAATCCGAGTGATTTCCTAATTCTATTCATTTTTTCTATTGTTCCGTGCATCATATCCTTAAACATGTGTCCGCCATCAAAAGGCAAGATTGGAATTAAATTTGTTAATCCTAACAAGATGTTTACCCACAATAACCAAAAACAGGATTCTACAATTAAAATCAAACCTAGTGTTCCTATAAAGCCGCTGAATCCATTTTCTTTTGCAACGATCATTTCTTCCTCAAAAGAATTTATTGCTGTACCCTTATTTTCAAAGGGTGCTGATAATAGTGAAAGTAAATGAAATGGCACAGAAACTGTTTTTCCTATAATTGTTCCCTGAGAATTTGGTGCAAACGGGCCCGCTAACTTATCTATTCCATTAGTACTACTTACTATTCCGCTAACCCCTAAAAATGCATCACCTGGCTCTACCATTCTATTTATTTGTTCTAAAAAATCCTGATTGTCATCTAAATATTTATCAAAATCAACTTTATCAATAATTCCATCGTTATTTAGATCTTTTCCAGATGATAAATTCCAATTATAATAATTATATTCATAAGCATCACCTAATGTAACATTAAGAAGAATTGCTTCATCATTATTATTGATTGGAATCACAGTTAATGACACATTATCTCCTGCAGAATATTCGTCCATTGCAGATTCAAATGACTGGTAAGTTGTAATTGAATAATTATCAATTTTTGTAATAATATCATAAGCATTCAAGCCAGCGGATTCTGCTCCTGATTGCTCATGTTGAACAATTCCTTGTGCATGCATTCCTGGATTAATTGCTGTAAATTGATTTGCAGATAATACAAGAATGAAAAAACAAATAATTGCTAAGAAAATATTAGTCGAGGGGCCAGCAGCAAACATTCTTTGACGTTCCTTTCTTGGAGCTCTAGTTAATTCATCATATTCTGGCTCTGCAAAAGCACCTAAAGGTAAAGGCCCCAATAACAATAAACCAAAACTACGTAATCTCATGCCATGTGCTCTTGCTTGTAAACCATGACCGAATTCATGAATTACTAATGAAATGATAAATGCAAAAATACCCCATCCTAAAGGAATTACTGGATTCAAACCTGGAACTGCAATCATTGTACTAATTGGCATTGGATCCTTTGTGGGTCCTGTTAAAATAAATATTAAAATTACTAGTAATAACATTATAATGATAAAAATCATTGAAATTCTGCAAACCCATAACGAGACCTCTCCATATATCCTCCAAAATTTACGTGGCTTGGATATCTTTTCCAATAGTTTTTTCCCCTTTTGAGTTCTTAACATCAAAATAAAACCCAATGCTTTTGTTGCGTTTAATTTATCTAAATATCCACTTCTTTGCATTTTTGACAATAAAATCAACCAAGTTACAAAAGAAAATACTAAGATTGGAAATAAAAAGTCGTTAGCATTTATCTCCAACCACTCATTGGCCATGCCCCCCCGTTACAGTTCTCACTCTTGAAGTAAAGTATTAGGAGAATATTTTCCGATGATATTATGTGTGTATTATATTTTCAACAATACAATGCATACTGAAATGCTCGAACAACTTTGTCTTGATGAAATCGGTGAGATTCCTAATCAAATAGAATTATGGCATTTAGAAGATGGTTTTGCAGAGTATCTTGTAAAATTTGAAAATAATATTGCATTAATTACAATGAGTATGTATGATGTTGAAGAAGACGGCCTTGGTTATCTCCTTGAGCAAAGAATTTATATTTCTCCATCGGATTATGTAAATGGAAGTATAAAATCTCATTCTATTAATTCAGAACAATTATTATTAAAAATTTCTAAGGACCAAGAAATCTATTTCACTGATAGTGGGGGAAACATTACAGAACTAATTGAAATTTTAGAAACATGGGTTCATGAAATAAATTCAAGACAGTCAACTGATAGTTTAAGATCAAGATTTTCTAGTTTAAGAAGAGAGAAACAAGCCATTATTTCTAAATTAGATCAATTAAATATGGATTCTGTAAGAAATGATTTAGGAAAGTTAGAACAAAAACTGAAAAATACTCAAGAAAAACTAGCTGGGAGAGAAATAAAAGAAGAATCACTCTGATTCTCCTATTTCATCAATATTTTTCTTTTTTGATTCTTGCTTATAAGAATTCATTTCGGGAGATCTTTCTAAAAATCTATTAACCAATGGTTCAATAATCACAGGTAATATAAGTAGAGTTGTAATTGTTAAAGCTAAGGAAACCCATGTTTTTGAAGGAATATAAGTCGTCCCTGGAGAGGATGAAGATGTGGCTCCTAAAGTCATTAGTTTTATGGAACCAAACCATGGAATCTCAGCACCAGCAATACCTTCTAACCATTCTTTTGAAACAGCCTGTACACGTTTTCCTGAAGCATCACTTAATCCTCCTCCTGTAGTATTATTCGTTGCTGAACCTCCTTGATCCACATTACAATTATTATTATCCCCTAATGTCAAATACCCTTCATGATTAGGAACCCAATCTATAATTCTAAGATATTGAGCATGTGCTCCATTGTCAGTTAAGTCACAGCGATATTTTGTAAACTCCCAACTTATTTTTGTGGAATTTCTAATTGTTGTTCCTGCAACATCCCATGTCAATATACAAGTCCCAAGTTGGGAATCAACTGAATCAATTAGAAATTTATCATAATTACCGTTAACACAGCTTTCATTATTTCTATCTGGGGTTTCTGTAAAATTCGCTCTTGCATATAATATTGCACGATGAATAATTGGTGTTTTATCTTCACCATTTTTATCATACACTATAACATCACCTGGCAATCCATGACTTTCATAAATTTTTGAATCTGTAGCTAATTCCAAAGATTCAGCATATGTTATTATCTTTCTACTAGTTGGTGAATGAACTAAAATTAAATCACCTGCATCAATAGCACCAACCTGCCCATCTGGATCATGCATCATTGAATCTGACTCAACTACTACAACAGGAGGGGAATTTCCTGTTGATGAATACATTGCAAGCAACAAAAGTAAAATTATACTGGTTGCAAGTATTAATTCTTTAAGCAAAGGCCATGCTCTCAAGTAAACCCCTCATTTTGATTTACGTTTCATCCTAATTCCTTTTTCTGAAAGAAATTCTTGTAATTTATCTTGATAACGTTCACCTAATATCTTTGCTGCATCCTGAGCCTCTGCCATATCCTTTCTTAATTCGGAAGGTGAATTGATTTGTAGAAATTCTCTCAAATAATTATATCTTCCACGAAGATAAAAAAATTCTGGCCACAAAAATATCGCAACTATTACCCCAATTAATCCTGAAAGCCATGCTAATGCATTTCTCTCTGGTGGCCATTCGGTATATTTCCCAGTTATTACAAATACCAATGTAAATAACATCATCACAAGAGATACCATAAACACTGTCGTCATTATTGTTAAATGGTGATCTCGAAGAGATTCCCATTTCTTTGCAATCTTTTCTCTGATACCAATTTTCGTCTTCTTAGACATTCGACTCAACATACTCAAGAGGCAATATGCCTTAACATAATCTGCTAGATATTTAAAAAATCTAACTCAGATAATTAATAATTCCACACCTGATTCATTCAACATAGACTTTGATAAATTAAATTCATCAATCCATCTTTCTGGTATTTCAACACCACTTGGAATTACAATTTTATTAATGCCTGCTTGAATTAGAGACCTTGTACACCTATTACAAGGTGGCCATGTTACATATGCAATACAATTTTTTAATGATACACCAATCCTTGCAGCATGCATAATTGCATTTTCTTCTGCGTGACAAATCAAAGGGTATTTTTTGGCTCTATCATTCAATCGTTCTTCTGTATCTTCTATTCCTCTCGGAAACCCATTAAAGCCAGTTGAACGTATTTCTCTATCTTCTCCAACAATAATACATCCTACTTTAGTAGATGGATCTTTGCTCCATTCTGAGATATGTGTTGCAAGTTTTAAAAAACGTAAATCCCATTTCATGATTCCTTCACTACCCCTCGTAACTAATATGCCTAATTCTTACTTTCGGAATATATTCATAGAATCTCTGTTATCTAAATTTAGAACTTTCAAGATGTTTCCAATTAAATAAAGACTACCAATACAAAGTAAAGTCCCCTTATTCAAATTTTTTATGCCTCTTTCAATTGCTTCGGATGGTTCTGGGATTTCTGTAATGCATGTGTTTGGTAGTTTATCAGATAATTTTTGAAATAATCTCTTTGTTGAAATTGCCTTAGTACGTCCTTCTTGGGGTTCTGTTAGAATAATCTCATCTATTCTAGAACTATTAACATACAAAATTAATGGTTGTAAAAATGCATCAATATTTGTTTGATTAGTACAACCAAAAATAATTTTTTTAATCCCTTTATAATTCATAGAAATTTCAGAAATAGCTCTTGAAAGTCCACTAGGATTATGTGCGCAATCAAGCAAAATATTTGATCCATCTGGAGTTTGAAGTTTTTGCATACGGCCAGGCCAAAAAGTAACTTTAGCACCATCCTTACATTCCATTGTATAATCCATTTTAGACAAAGCTAAATTTGCTAATCCTATTGCCTCATCTCTAAAGTCTTCATTTTGTTTATTCCTATACCATTCGATTAATTCTGAAGAACTAACTGAAGATTCAATTTTTTTACGTACTTTTTTATCGTCATTCCATATTGAAATTAATGGCGCTCCTTTTCTAGCAATTGCTGCTTTTTCTGATGCGATTTCCAATAATGTATCTCCAAGTATCTCTGTATGTTCTAATGAAATCTGAGTTAAAATACAACAATCAGCATTAACCAATCTAGTCGCGTCCAACCTCCCTCCCAATCCTGTTTCAATTATGGCCCGTTCAACCTTTGATGAAGCGAAATACATCATTGCAATAATAAAAGTAGCTTCATAAAAAGTAGGTGTTATTTTTGGCTCAATTTCACAAATTAAATGCAGTTTTTCAATTTCTTTGACAAAATCCGACTCTAAGATTTGCACTCCATTTATTCTTATTCTTTCTTCAATATTACAAAGGTGAGGTGAAGTAAATAGCCCTGTTTTAATATTATTCAATGTAAATGTATTAGCCAAAATAGAACAAATTGTTCCTTTACCATTACTTCCAGCCACATGAATTGAGGGAAATTTGTTTTGAGGATCATCTAATCTTGAAAGCAATTCACTTGTATTTTCTAATCCAAGTTTCATTCCTTGCTGACGCAAGGATTCCAACCATCTAATCGCATCCATTCAATACATGCCATCCAAAACAATCGATATATTGAGGTTTCTGACAAAAATAATGTTGGGTTTTAGACAGACTGATAGAGGAGACTGATAAAGCATAGCCATGGAGGGAGATTCAATACGCCCTACTGCACAAATAAAAGAAATGTTAGATGCTATGAAAGAACAATGGCAATCAATGCTTGGAATGGCCATAATGTTTGTAGTCACAATAGTGATTGGAATAGTTATTCAACCGTTTTATGATAAACCAGAATTTAGAGCATTTGGCGAAGCAGGAGCGAGTCAAGCAAGAAACATTTTACTTGAATTTGTGATGATATTAGTATTTACTGCTGCAATAATATTTTCGGCAAAATGGAAAAAGGATTGGATAATAAAATATGGAATTTTAGGTATACTTTTTATTGCACTTTGTTATTCTACAATACCTCTTACAAATCTTATTATTTCAACACCCTCAGAACCGCTAGAGTTTGAAATTAACAACAATCCATATGAAATTATTTCTCAAAAGAATGAGAGTTTTTATGCATCACAAAAGCTTGTAAATAGTACAACAGGAGATTTCGGAGGATACGCATTTTATTCATTTTCTAATGCCTATGATGAAAATGGAGTCGGGCCACTAAATATGCTTCATCAAGGTGTTGTTTTTTTTACAAATGAAGAAAATTATACTTTTTCAATGTTTGACGAAGGTATGATTATTTGTGATGGAAGTTCATGGCTAAAACTTGATCAAAGCCATGATATTGCAGAAGATTTGAATAATAATATTGATTGCTCTTTAGGATTTTCTACAAATGATATAGATTGGTATATTTCTTCAAATAACACATTGCATAAAATAGGTGATAATCAAAGTTATGAAATTCCTGAATTTATCAATAATGAAGAAACAATTAATATTTGGAGTACAAAAAATAATCAATTAATTTGGGTAACTGAAAATAGATTTGCACTTTTAGATTTACCAAGTGAGGGGGGGAATTTCACTGTATCGTTTGAAACATTATACTCAACTAAAATTACTGCTGCAACATTAGGCACTTCCTTGTGGCAAGAAACAGAAGTTGAACAACAATTACTAGTCATTGGGGATAATGACGGAAATTTAACTGCGTGGAATGTTAATTTGGAAACTAATACTGTTCCGAGTAAAGAAAAGAGAATGCATTTAGATAATGGATTTTTTAATGGACCAATAAAATCAGTATTATTAGCAAATTACAATAATTATGCTCAAGATGAATTATTTGTAATAGATTCTGAAAATTTAAGAATGTTTAGAAGTAGTCACTTAGTTGAACAAATTAATATGACTATTAATTTTGAAGGTGATGGGAATTTAGCATTATCTAATTCTTCAAGGAATTCTGTAGATTCTGTTGTATTCATACAAATGAATGATAAATGGCAGTTTGTAAGTATTGATGAAAATCAATTTGAACTTGTAAATGAATGGGCTGCTTTAATTGGTTTATGCGTATCTATCTTCTTAATGATTGTATTATACATAAGGCCAGAATGGTATGTTGTAAATTCTGTTGGAATACTAGTAGGATCTGGAGTAATTGCAATGTTAGGAATTTCATTTGTGCCATGGCTAATTATTATTTTTATGATTGTTGCTGCAATTTATGATGCTTGGGCTGTATACAAATCCAAACACATGTTAGATTTGGCCGATACCATGGTAAATTTAAAATTACCAATCTTATTGGTTGCCCCTCAAGAAAAAAATTACTCTTTCCTTGATGAAAAAGATACGATGAGAGAACGAGATGTCTCTGAAGAAGATTGGGAATTAAAAACTAAATCATTTAAAAATAAAAAGGAAAAAAGTACTAAAGATGCAATGTTTATGGGATTAGGTGATGTAATATTCCCAGGTATTTTAGTAATTTCAGCAATTACATGGTTACCACAAGGAACCATGATTCTTGGAATTGATGCTACTATTTGGATTGGTTTATTGACAATGGTTGGTGGATTATGTGGTTATTTCATATTAATGGGATATGTAGCATTAGGAAGGCCACAAGCAGGTTTACCTTTGCTAAATAGTGGTGCAATTCTTGGTTATTTAATATCTACATTAATTCTTCTTGGTATTAGTGCTTTAGAATTTAATATTTCATTTTAATAAACTAATCTTGCGTAGGTTTGAAGCCAAAAGGCTAACTCGGAGAGTCATAGCATGTTAGATATTAGCGACTTCAGAGAGAATGCGAAAGTCATTAAAGCAGATCATGATAAACGAGGTTTGTCCCATGATAAAATCAATGAAGTTATCAAATTAGACGAAGAATGGAGAAAAGCGGTCTATGAACAAAACTTAGCGAGAAAAAAAAGAAATGACTCTGCAAAGTTAATATCTGATGCTAAAAAATCAGGAAATAAAGAAAAGATGAATGAAATTCTTAATCAAGTTAAAGACTTAGGCAATCAAATAGAAGAATTTGATAAACTTGCAAATAACCTAAAAGAAAAGAGAGATAATATCAGGATGAGCATTCCTAATATTCTTCATGAATCTGTTCCAATAGGAGATGACGAAGAAGGAAATTCATTACATTCCGAATTTGGAACAAAGCCAAACTTTTCATTTGAGCCTCGTACCCATAATGAATTGCTAGAAATTAATAATTGGGCTGAATTACCTAGAGCAGCGAAAATCACAGGTAGCAGATTTTATTTTCTTAAAGGTGACCTTGCTAGGTTAGAAATGGCATTACAATCATATTCAGTTGATTTTATGATGGAGAAAAAATTTACACTCATGCATCCTCCTACAATGATGAATCGTAAGGCGTATGAAGGAGTAACTGATTTAGCAGATTTTGAAACTGTAATGTATGGTGTTGAACCAGATGGATATTACATGATTGCTACAAGTGAACATCCGTTAACTGCAATGTATATGGATGAAATAATTGAACCAAGTTTGCTTCCAATAAAATTGGTAGGTGTGTCCCCATGCTTTCGTCGAGAAGTAGGTGCTCATGGTCAATCAGACAAAGGAATTTGGCGGGTTCATCAATTTACAAAAATTGAGCAAATAATCATAAGTCATCCTGATGAATCTTGGAATCATCATGAAAGTATGTTAGAAAATTGCATAGAGTTATGGAATTCATTAGGAATTCATTATCGTGTTGTAAATATTTGTACAGGAGACATGGGTACAGTGGCCAGTAGAAAATATGATTTAGAAGCGTGGCTACCTGGCCCTAATGAATACAAAGAAATTGTATCTTGTTCTAATTGTACTGATTATCAAGCTAATAGATTAAAAATGAGATATAGGACTGCAGATGGAAACTCTGCCGTACATACATTAAATTCAACTGCTGTTGCTACAAGTAGAGCTCTAGTAACTATCATAGAACAAAATCAATTAGAAGATGGTAGAGTAAATATTCCAGAAGTTTTGCAACCATATATGGGGGGTCAAAAGATCCTTGAACCTGCACCCTTTTAATGGTGAAAATATGCAATATAAATTATTCCACAACCCTCGATGTTCAAAATCAAGGCAAGCGAAAAATTTACTTGAAGAGAAAAATATTTCTTTTGAGACTATACTATATCTTGTTAATCCATTAAAAGAAAATGAATTAGAGCAGATATTAATTAACCTTACAACTAATCCGAATTCCCTAGTTAGAATTAAAGAAAAACTTTTCAAAGAATTAAATATCAATATAGAAAAACTTGATGATGGGAAATTTGTTGCAAAATTATTAGCAAAAAATCCAAAACTAATGGAAAGACCATTGCTTACAACTCCAAATAAAGCAATTATTGGGAGGCCGCCAGAGAATTTTTTGGAGATAATTTGATATTTTATATTTAGTGAGACTCAAATAATCAATCATGCTCGCCCTTGATATGCAGATATATGAAAAATTGTACATCAATGGAGAATGGGTTGAAGCCACAGGCAAAGGAATCATTGAAGTTGTTAACCCTGCAAATGAAAAAATAATTGGTTCTGTTCCTGTTGGTAGTCAAAATGATGTTGATGCTGCCGTATTAGCTGCAAAAAATGCATTTCATTCATGGAGTAATTCTTCATATGATGAACGTATGGAGATTCTGAATAAATTATCTGCCTCTATCAAGGAAAAAACTGAAGATTTAGCTCAAACAATTACTGCTGAAGTAGGTACGCCTATAGGATATAGCAGAATGGCAATGGTAGGCACTCCAAGAGTTGTTACTCGCTCCTATGCAAAAATTTTGGAAACATTTGAATGGGAAGAAGAAGTTAGAAATTCAATAATTGTTAAAGAGCCAATTGGTGTTTGTGCATTTATTACTCCTTGGAATTTTCCATTGCACCAAATAATTGGAAAAGTTGCTCCTGCATTAGCAGCTGGTTGTACAATGGTGCTTAAACCAAGTAAGGAAGCCCCATTAAATGCTTTTATGCTTGCTGAAATAATAGATGACATAGGATTACCTAATGGTGTTTTTAATCTAATTAGTGGGCATGGAGTTGAAGTTGGGGAATATATGGCTACTCACCCTGATATTGATATGATTTCATTTACTGGATCTACTAATGCAGGAATTAGTGTTAGTCAGGCTTCCGCCGCTACAATAAAACGAGTGACATTGGAATTAGGAGGAAAAAGTGCAAATGTTGCATTAAATGACGCTGATCCTGAATTAGTCGCAAAAATGGCAATAAGTGGTTGTTATCAAAATTCAGGACAAACATGTTCTGCATTAACAAGATTAATTATTCCTTTAAAAATGAAAGAAACAGTTTGTGAAATTATTAGAAATAGGATTGAAAGATACACTGTTGGAGACCCCTTAGATGAATCTACACGTTGTGGGCCAATGGTAAGTTCAAAACAACAAATTAGTGTAACTAAATATATTCAAACTGGGCTTGATGAAGGTGCTACTTTAATTTCTGGAGGAATTGGAATGCCTGAAAATTTGAGTACTGGTTTCTTTGTAAAACCAACCGTTTTTGCAGACGTTACTCCTGAAATGACTATTTGGAAAGAAGAAATTTTTGGACCTGTTCTTGTAATTACTACTTATGATTCTGAAGAAGAAGCTCTGATGCTAGCAAATGATTCAATTTATGGATTATCAGGTGCTGTTTGGTCTGAAAATAAAGAAAGAGCAATAAATTTTGCAAAAGGAATGCGGACTGGCCAAGTTAGTGTAAATGGGGGCCATTTCAATGTAAATGCTCCTTTTGGAGGATATAAAATGTCAGGAAATGGAAGAGAATTAGGATTACATGGATTAGATGAATTTTTAGAAATTAAATCAATTCAATTATAATCAAATAATCGTAGGTTTATTGTGTGATGTGTTTTTAGAGGTAGATGATTAGAATGGGAAGAAAGGCCATATCACTTTTTATTATTTTGTCCATGTGTAGTATTGCTTTCTCTGGGTGTACCGAAACATTTGCATCAAATCAGCCTCCTGAAATTGCAATGAAGATTAGCCCCTCTGGCTCAATTAAAGCAGAAGAAATCATTACATTTGATGCAAGTGCTACAATTGATAGAGATGGTGATATTCTTGTATTTATGTGGGATTTCGATGATTCTAATGGTATTCAAAGAGAGGAATCAGGAAGTGAAGTTACATGGGAATATGCTGTAGAAGGCACATATATAGTTACACTAACAGTAGAAGATGGGCAATTTAGTCAAACAATGACAAAAGAAATTAATGTCATTCCAAAAGATTCTATCAGGCCTGAATCTGATGCAGGCTCAAGAATGGGAGTAGAGGATTGTGATGGTGAAGAAACTTCAGAATCTTCAAGAGAATTTTATTTGTATTTCATTTGTGAAGAAAATGAAATTAGTGATAGAGAAGTAGATGCTACGATTGACGTTTTACTAGATGGTTCAGCTAGTGTACATGATGATCCTAATCATTATTTATCAAAATATGAATGGGATTTAGATGTAAATCATGATAATGATGGCGATGGTGATCCAACTAATGATGTAGATGCAACGGGAGAAACATATACTTGGAAAGATAGAGGCCCTGGTAAATGGGAAGTTCAGTTAACAGTAACTGATGATCAAGGGTTAACTGACAAAGATGAAGTTACAGTTTACATTAATTATGTAGGTGAATGGACTGATTTCACATTACCTAGAAGAAATGGATCTAATGATGATAATTGGAAAGAATTTGAATTTGTAACTGTTTATGAAGATTCACCTTCAGTAAATAGGTTGAAAAGAGCAGAATTTCAACTTACTTATGCAAAGAAAGATCCTGATGGTTCTGGATTCGGTCAATTAGCTTCAGATCAAAAAATAGATATTTATGTATATAACAAAACAAAGGAATGGGATATAAATACTTCAGAAACAAGTGATGAACAAAGAATCGGTCATTCAAATTTTGATTGTGATGAAGAGGAGGACTTTTGTGTATATACTCAAGTTTCTGGCAGTTATCATGTACAGAAATATTATCCTGGGCCGTGGACAGTAAATGTTTGGAATGATAAATCAAATCAAGCAGATGTTAAGGAATTTAGAATACTTCTAACCTTCAAATGATTAGTATTATATTATAATTATCAATCAGTTTCTTTCATATATAGGTTTATGGTCGGACTGCTTGCTAAGGAGTGATAAAAGATGCCATCACAATGGGAAGATAAGAACAAAGAACACCTGAATATAGTATTTATTGGTCACGTAGATCATGGAAAATCGACAACAGTAGGACGTCTACTTTTAGATAGTGGTCACATTGAAGAACACGTAATCGAAAAGAATGAAAAACTTGCAAGTGAACAAGGAAAAGCAGGTTTTGGATTGGCTTACGTTATGGATGGATTAAAAGAAGAAAGAGAAAGAGGTATTACAATAGATGTAGCTCACAAAGAATTCTTCACACCTAACTACTACTGGACTGTAATTGATGCTCCAGGACACAGAGATTTCGTTAAGAATATGATTACTGGTGCTTCACAAGCTGATGCTGCAGTACTTTTATGCGCAGCTAACGATGGTGTAAACGCACAAACAAAGGAACATGCATTTTTAGCACGTGTGTTAGGTGTCACTCAATTAATTGTTAATGTTAATAAAATGGATATTTCTGGTGTTGACTGGTCAGAAGACAAATACAAACAAACATGTGAAGAAGTCAGTGGTTTGTTGAAAGTTGCTGGATTTAACCCTGCAGATGTTCCAATGATTCCATGTTCTTCATTTGATGGAGACAATGTGTTTCACAAATCAGATAAGGCTCCATGGTATAATGGGCCTACATTATTTGAAGCAATTGATGGCGTGCAAATGCCTCCAAAACCATCAGATAAGCCTCTAAGATTACCTATTCAAGATGTTTACAAAATTGGTGGAATTGGAACTGTACCTGTAGGTAAAGTTGAAACTGGAATTTTAAATTCTGGAAAAACAGTTGTATTTAACCCAAGTGAAAAGAGTGCTGAAGTTAAATCAATTGAAATGCATCATACAATAGTTGATAGAGCACAACCAGGAGATAATGTTGGTTTCAACTGCCGTGGACTTTCAGTAACAGATATTAGAAGAGGAGATGTTGCAGGTTACGGAGACAAACCTCCAGTATATGTAAGACATGATGAGACATTTGTGGGTAATATCCAAATCATGGATATTCCAAAAGCGATCTCAGTAGGTTATACTCCTGTATTCCACTGCCACACAAGCCAAGTTGCTGTTAAATTTGTAGAACTAATGAAGAATCTAAAAGACGGTTCAACTCCATCTTTCTTAAAGACTGGAGACGCTGCTACTGTTAAATTCCAACCTACAAAACCTATGGCAATTGAAACAAAAGATGATTTCCCAGAACTATGTAGATTCGCTATTAGAGATATGGGTAAAACTGTAGCTGCTGGAATGTGTATCGCAATTCAAAAGAAATAATCTTTGAAAAATTAGTATATGAAATAAGGTGATTTGCAAATGCCAAGTATCACTGTAATCAAACTTACTAGCGAAAAACATGAAGATGTAGATTCTGTCTGTTCACATATCAAAACAATTTGTGACAATGCAGGAGTTTCCATGAGGGGGCCAATACCATTACCAACTCGTAGATTAGTAGTTCCTTGTAGAAAGTCTCCAGATGGAGAAGGTTGTGAAACATACGATCATTGGGAAATGAGAATCCATAAAAGGCTTCTAGAAGTTAAATTGGCAACTAACAAAGACGAAGTAGCATTAAGGCAAATAGCAAGAATAGCAATTCCTGATTCTGTTAGTATCGAATTAGCAATGAGAAGTATTGTTTAAAGTTCTGCTAACTCAGCATAATCTAATTGTATTAACATATTAGCAAGTACTTCATCAATTTGATGGATATCTCCATTTGATAAAATAAATTCCTTACCTTTAGAATCAATAAATGGTTCGTCTCCATCTTTAATAATTCTAATTCTCATTAACGATTCTGATTCAATAATCTCTCCATTAGACTCACTTTCATTAACTTCTTGATCAATTGGCTGGTCAGAAAAACCTTCTGCATTGGCAATTCTTTCTTCATCATCTTCAAAATCATCAATAAAGTTTTGATTTTCTTCTTGATCAATAAATAATAATTCAGGAGGCCCATCTTCAGTAATATCTTCTTTGGCAAAATCATCTAGTTGCGTGGTTCCTGAGGGAACTTTTATTGAAGTTTCTTCAAAATCTCCTAAAACTCCAAATTGAATATTTTCCCACTGAATATCATGTTTAAATTTACGAATTAATTCTTCTACTTGAGTATAAAATGCTCTTTCATTAGAATCATGTTTGCCCCAATCCATTGATTCAATACCTTGTGACTTTAGGCCACTATCTCCAGGAAATGGATTTGCTGTAAATAATTTAGTAGTAGTATGTTCTAATAAAGCTACTAATCTTTTTCTTGCTAATTCAGATGCTGCTCTTCTGATACTAGATTGACGTTTTGCAGCTGCCTGAGTCCTTAAACTCCAACCTTCAACCTTACCTAGTCGATTTACTTCAACTTCAAGATAATTACATAAATCTGAAATCTTACTCCAGAAATCTTTTCTTGGCAATGGTACAGGTCCACTTCGATTAATTTGTCTCCTTAGTATTGCATGTAATTCCTCTTCGATTTGCTTGGCTAAACTTTCGTCGATTGACGAGTCTACTTTACTGTCCTTAGCCATGCCTGTCATACCATAACAAAACGTGACAGGTTATGAATGATTCATTAATAACGACAAGGCTGAAATGTACCAAAGGCAGCAGAATGAATATTGCCGAGGTAGGAAAGCGGTCAACTCCGGGGGATTCAAGATCCTCTCCCTAGCGGTTCGCAGGTTCGAATCCTGCCCTCGGCACTTAAAATTGATTTAATATTCCAATTGAAAAAATAATTTTTCAATTGACTTTTTTATTTATGGCTTCACTATAGGAATCTTCATGCTTTAAGGGGACGTGGAGGGGGTGTGAGCGAAGCAAACGAAGGTGATTTTTTATTCTTAGAAGATGATAAAAAAACGCCCCATAATTCAAATGAAAATTTTAATAGCAAGGAGCAGGTGACAGAACTTAAAGCTATTTTAATTGATGAAATAGAAGGTACAAGTTATGATTATGCTGGACTGTTATCTAAATCTGCAAAAATATCTTTTAATTTATCTATTTTTTGCTGTTTATGTTTTACAATTTATCTTTACGATATTGGAAATTCATATATTTACTTTGAAACTTCATTCCGCTATTACTTCTTTGCTGCAACTCTTTTTTTCCCCCTCTCCGCATTACTATATTTCATTTCATTAATAATAATCCCTAAGACTCAAAATAATCCAATTACAGATCAGGCATTAGATTCTGAAATCCTTGAAGCAGAAAAAATAGATTCTAGTTTATCATCATCAATTGGAGGTGTTTGGAATGCAGGTTGGGAAGTCTTTGGAATTGATTGTCCAGATTGTGCCATAAACATTTCCAAATCTTTGAATTCGGTAAAGGGTATTAAAAATACCAATGTATCAATAACTACAGGTCTTGTTGATTTTGAAATTGATTTAGAGATACAAAATCTTTCGAAGGTCAATACAATTCTTTGTGATTTGGGATATGCTCCAAATGCAGAATGGTGGGAACTAGTAAACGTGTCATCTAAAAAGGTCCAAAACAGGTTAAATATAGACGAGAGTAAGCTCATTAAAAGATTAAATATTCAGCCAGGAGTTCTTCAAAGTAGAATTGAGAATGAACAAATATTTATTCGATTAGCCACAAATATTGATTCGGAATTAACAAAAGAGTTTCAAAAAGTTATTGATGAATTAGTAGGTCAAAAGATAAAACTAAAGCCGAAAAGAGGGGAATGGGGATTAAGGCCTGATCAAAAACAATTATTTGAGGGATTAATTGGATTTTTCTTTCTACCAATAGTATACATCATACAAACATTAACTAATAATAGTAATTTGACATTTAATTCGATAGAATATCATTTGCTTTATTTAATCGCTTTGCCAATAATTATTCTTTCCTCCAGACAATTAAGAAATAAATCATTAGAAAGTTTAAAAAGATCTCAACTGGGATTTGAATCTCTAATTTCAATGGCAATTTTTGGTGCTGTATTATTACAAGCTTGGTTTGAAGCACTATTAATCATAGTTTTAATTGCTTTCGCGAATAATTTAGAAAATTCTGCGATTAGGAAAGCAAGAGATTCTATGCAAGGTGGATTAAATAGAATCCCCAATGATGCAAGACTAATAGAAAAACATACTTCAAAAGTTATAAAATTTAAGTCATTAAAATTATCTCCGAAATTAGATGTTATTTCGAAGCCAACTCAAATAGAAAATAAAGTTCCGGTGGGTTTGATAAATATTGGAGACCATATAGAAGTGAGAACTGGTGAAATTATTCCGGTTGATGGATATCTCATCTCAGGACAGGGACTAGTAGACAAATCAGCGCTAACTGGTGAATCATTGCCGCAAAAGCTCTCTAAAGGAGATTTCATTGAAGCAGGATTAGTTCTAACAAGAGGACCAATAATCATAGAAACTTCTGCTACGGGAGAAAATACTCATTTGAGTGAATTAATTAATTCAACAAAAAAGTATCAAGAAGCGCCAACTAGAATTCATTCAGTTTTAGAAATTTTTACAAATATTTGGGTACCATTAGTACTGTTTGGATCTGTCTTTATGGCACTAATCCTTCCAGAATCACTAATTAATGAGGGGGGGAGATTTAGAATAATTTTGTTATTATGGGTCACTGCGTGCCCTTGTGCATTATTAATATGTGCACCAATTCCACACGCAATATCAATTTCAATGGCATCAAATAAAGGAATTATTGCTAAAGGAGGTGACGTATTAGAGAAAATAGCTAAAGTTAATCTTGCATTATTAGATAAAACGGGAACATTAACAGAAGGCAAGCCTCAAATTACTAAAATTATTCCAACAAAAGGTTCTAGATTAAAAACAATAATAGGGATTTCAGCGGGGCTTGAATTAACTTCTAATCACCCCTACGCATCAGTAATTCTTGATAAAGCACTTAATGAAAATATCACACCCTATAAAATTAAAAATATAATAGATGGTGATGGAGGAGTTAGTGGGATTTATAATGGGGAAAAAGTTGCGATTGGAAATAAAAAATGGGTTGAAAATCAAGGAATTAAAATACCTAATGAATTGATTGAAAAATTAAACGAAATAGAAACCTCTGGAATTTCAATATTAACGAAAGGAAATGATGCTATTGCTGCTTTTGGATTTGCTTCCGATTCATTAAACCCAAATTCATCCAAATTAATCCATAGTTTAAATCAACAAAATATCAAAGTTGAATTACTGAGTGGAGATAATCAAGAATCGGTGAACAAAACTGCAATAGATTTAGGAATACCTGTAGAAATATGTAGAGGGGGACTAACGCCCGAACAAAAGGTAAATTGGGTTAAACAGCGTTCAGTAACACACATTACACTAATGGCCGGCGATGGATTTAATGATGCTGCCGCAATGGCAAAAGCAGATGTTGGTATCTCAGTAGGGAATAAAGAACAATTAAATCTTGATGCTGCAGATGTAATGATTCCTTCCGAAAGGCCAGATTTAATTTCCTCGTTATGTGAGCTATCTAAAAAAACTAAATCTGTCGTAATTCAAAATCTTGTAATATCTATTTCATTGACAATGTTGTTAGTTCTTTCGGTACTATCTGGTCAAAATGATAAGATTTGGCTTAATGTTTTAGCACATGAATTTTCAGTTCTACTAGTGATACTAAATGCAATGAAACTAGGGTCTTATAAATTTTCAGAAGATAAAGAGGGAGTTCAATATAACCCATTCTCCATAATTATTCAGATAGTAAAAGAATTATATGATGAATCTAAAGAAGTAATTCAAATAATATTAAAGAATACTCTTTAGCGACCATTTCATATATCTCCAATGTTTACCTATGTTCACGGTTAGTATGTCGAAGATTAGAGGAGACCCTAAACAAATTGCCTTAGCCCATCCTACTCGCGCTACTATGTATAATATTTTGAGTACTAAAGAGGAAATGGCAACAGTAGAATTAGAAAAAGAAATTAAAATAACAAGATATCATCTTTATCACCATTTAAAACAACTAAAAGAAGCGGGGTTGGTTGAAAATCATAGAGATCAAGGGAGAGCTAAATTTTGGAGAATTATTGGAGAAGTAGAAACTTTAGAAATTCCAAAAACAGTAGAAATACAAACTAATGATGCAAGATTAAATAAAATTCCCAATGAATTAATTGAATTAATTGAAAAAGGTGGAGATGTGCAATTTATACCAATAAATGCTTCTGCTGTAGAAGCAATTAATGCAAAAGCTGCAATTAATGCAATTTCAAAAGAAATGGGTTTAGATTTAGAATTACCATTTACATTTGTCCCTGGTGGAATATTAGTAGTGTCTAGAGGTCGATAAAATGGACGAAGATGTTTCTGAAGAAATCGAAGAGGCAAGTATTACCATAGTCTCAAAAATTGATATTCCGGCAACATATTGTCCAAAATGTAATTTATTATTACCTGAAGGTGCCGGAGAAAAAATATGTGTAAATTGTAATTCAAGAGTAAACATCAAATTACCTTCTTTAGAAAATGATTGGAAAAATGAAAGAGTCGCTTGTCCAGGATGTAGTAAAGTATTAATTGCTGGCATAGGAAAAAGACCATGTAAATTAAAATGTTCAGCGTGTGAACAAAAATTTACATTAGCTAAAAAAGTTATGAAATTAGAAATTTCTTGTCCAGGCTGTGAAAGAAAATTAAGAATTAAAAGAACACCAGGAGAAAAATTGCTTAAATGTCCGGCTTGTGAAAAAGAAATTAAGATTACTTGCTAATTATTAAGAATGGTCTAAGAAAATTACTTTAAAATTCATGACCTTGTAATAATTTCTACCTACTTCGTTTAATAATGATAAGAATGCGTGCAATTCTCGGTGGGATGCGCTTGAGTGTTAGCGGTAGCAATAATGAGGGAGAGATATTTACGGCAAATGAAGATGTGAAAAATGGGAAACCAAACCTTGCAACATTAAGGAATTCAATTACTGGAAATAATACTGGAACAATGTCCCACACAATGACTGAGTCCGAAAGAAGAAGACAAGAGCAAAAAATAAAATTGAACATCAATCGTGAAAGAAGATTACGACTACTAGAACAAAATGAACGATTACAGAATATTAAGAAAAATGTAGGGATGGAACTTGATTTACAACATCAACTTACTATTGAACAACTCGAATCCGAATGGAGAAGAGAAATGGAATCTGACTTAACAAAATTACAGCAAGAAACATTAAAAAATAATGAAATTATCCTGCGTGACGAATTTGAACAAAGACTTATTAGAGAGCAAGGTCAACTATTTGATCAAATTAGAACCGAAAAAGAAAGGAAATTAGAAGAATTTAGAAATCATACGACCACAAGATTAGAAAAAGAATTAAAACAAGAATTTCAAAAAAGATTGGATTTTCATAGAGAAAGATTGGAAATAGAATTTAATCAAGCATTTTTCGAACAATCAAATGCACTAAATGAACAAATTAGAATTGATTTAGA
>MDSV01230969.1_pt1 | contig 62676 bp, 41 predicted proteins | sample 810851 | NCBI WGS metagenome assembly MDSV01 (sample SAMN05326640, study PRJNA326480) | marine metagenome | isolation source: seawater | place: Atlantic Ocean: North East | collected 2012
GACCGCGCGACGACGGCGACGAACGCGAGGGTCGCGAGGTCCGCGCGCGCGGCGCCCGCGGCGGAGGAGGGCGCGGCGGGCGGGGGGGGCGCGGCGGTGTCGATCGCGACGTGTGTTACAAGTGCAACCGAGCGGGGCACTGGGCGAACCAGTGTCCGAACGCGTAGACGGGCTGTAGGATAGTAGTGTAGCTATGTATAGTCTACGTAGCTCGCTCATCGCGCGGAGACGATCGGAAAAACCAAACAAACAGTGTCTCGATCTCGGTCGCGCGCACCACGTGAGCCCCTGCGGCTGGAGCAACGCGGGGGAGCAATCGATTGGGGCGTCCGATCCATTCCGGACACGCGCACGGCGGTGCGTGCCTGCGTCTCGCCGAGGGACTTCTGGCCGTCACCCGCGATGGTCACGACGCGTCGCCAATCCGGCGCGGTCCTCCGCCCCACCGCGAAGGCGGCGGCTTCGCCGCCGTCCTCCCCCCGCGGAAGACGTGGCACGTCCAAATCCTCCGGCCATGCCAAGACGACGCACTACGAGTTCATGGGCCCGCCTGGCGCGTTGGCGATCATTCTGGGTCTGCCCGCGGTGTGCTACGGCCTCGTGTTCTTCTGCAACGAGGACGCGTGCTTGCGGCTGGACAGCCTGCCGAGCTCGTTCCCGGACCCGCCCGCCAACATGCCGTTGTTTTCTGTCGAGGCGTGCCTCGTGTTCTTGGGGTGGATGGCGTTTTGCGTCGCCGCGCACGTCGCGCTGCCCGGCGTCGTCAAGCAGGGCACGCCCCTCCCCGACGGCTCGCGGCTGACGTACAAGCTGAACGGCCTCGCCGTCCTGGCGCTCACGCTGGCGATCGCCGGCGTGGGCGTGCACACCGAGACCCTCGACCTGTCGTGGGTCCACACCAACTTCCTCGCGCTGCTCACCGCGGGCGTCGCCTTCGCCTTCGCGCTCTCCTTCGCGCTGTTCTTCCTTTCCCACCGCGGCGGCGACGAAGTGGTGCTGGCGAAGGGCGGGAACACCGGCAACCACCTGTACGATTTTTTCATCGGCCGCGAGCTGAACCCGCGCGTCGGTCGTGACTTCGACCTGAAGGTGTTCTGCGAGCTCACCCCCGGCCTGATTGGGTGGCTGTTGCTCGACCTCGGGTTCGCGCACGCGCAGTTCAAGAAAACGGGGTCGGTTTCGCCCGCCATGGCGCTTGTCTGCGCATTCCAGGGCGTCTACGTCCTGGACGCGCTGTGGTTCGAGCCCGCGATTCTGACCACCATGGACGTCACCACGGACGGGTTCGGGTTCATGCTCGCGTTCGGGGACCTGGTCTGGGTGCCGTTCACGTACTCGCTGCAGGCGCGCTACATCCTCGAGCGCGGCGAGGCGCTCCCGCACGCGACGCTCGCCGCCATCGTCGCCGTGAAACTGATCGGGTACGCCGTGTTCCGCGGGAGCAACGGCCAGAAGAACCTGTTCCGCACGGACCCCGAGGACCCGCGCGTGGCGCGTTTGAAGTACCTGCCCACCAGGCGAGGCACCCGGCTGCTCATCGACGGCTGGTGGGGGATCGCCAGGCACGTCAACTACCTCGGGGACTGGCTCATGGCGTGGGCGTGGTCCCTGCCGTGCGGCTTCGACCACGTGATCCCGTACTTCTACGTCGCGTACTTCGGCGTGCTCCTGTTCCACCGGGATCTGCGCGACGGCGAGCAGTGCGCGCTCAAGTACGGCGATGACTGGAAGAAGTACTGCGCCATCGTCAAGTACAGGCTCATACCCTACGTGTACTAGAGGGACGCGGGGGTATCCGTAGACGGCGGCTTCCGTGTCGAATTTTTAATCGATCGCGTTCCGTCGCTGGCTCGAAAAACCGATCGCCTGCTGAAAAACTGATCGGGTGACTCAGCGTCATCGGAGATCGGTCGTGAGATTTCCACCAGTGACATGTGAGCATCGAGTCTTCCAAATGTGAACGCGCTCTTTCTCGGAACACTCCCTCTCGCCCTCGCACGACACTTCGGAACGCGCTCGTCACGTCCCGGTCGATCCAAAACTCAGGTGCGTCCCCACGCTGCGTCCGTTTCTCGTGCGTCTTGGCTCGCTCGGATCGCGCCCAGGGCGGTCGGGCCGGGCGCGCGTCCCGATCGAACGAAAAAGCGCGCCCATGCGAGGGGGAAACCAGATTTTATCCATCCATCGGTGCACGAAGCCCGTGTCTCCGACGCTCATCCTCGGCGAAACTGACCCTGTCCCTGATGGATCTGGAATCGACGCAGACATGTTCGCCCTTTCCGCCTCCACCGCGCGCGCCGCGCCCGTCGTCGCGTCCACGCGCGCGCCCCGCGCATCCAAATCGGCCCCCGCCTCCGTGGCTCGCGTCGGCTCTGCCTCCGCGTCCGCGAAGCTCTCGGCGCGCCGCGAGGTGGCGTGCTTCGCCGCGAAGGACGAGGCTCCCCAGGTGGGCAGCGCCGCGAAGGGCCTGGGCAAGGCGCTCCCCATGGAGATGGACATCGACGCCATCATGAAGCTGCTTCCCCACCGCTACCCTTTCCTGCTTGTCGACCGCGTGCTCGAGATCGAGCAGGGCAAGTACGCCATCGGCTTGAAGAACGTCACCATCAACGACAACTTCTTCCCCGGCCACTTCCCCCAGCGCCCCATTATGCCCGGCGTGCTCATGGTGGAGGCAATGGCGCAGGTCGGCGGTCTGATCATGCTCGACCCCGAGGCGTCGGGCGATGGCGGGACGCAGCAGGAGTTTTTCTTCGCGGGGATTGACGGCGTGAAGTTCCGGAGGCCCGTCGTCCCGGGCGACCAGCTCGTGATGCGCGTGGACCTGACCAAGATGAACAAGAGGTTCGGCATCGCCAAGATGAAGGGCCAGTGCTTCGTGGGAGAGGAACTCGCGTGCGAGGCCGAGCTCACCCTCGCGCTTGGCTCGTAAACCAGTCATGGAAAATGGTGAGGCGCGCGTGCGCGTCGCGACGCGCGAGAGTGAGCGCGTCCGTTGTCGACGGAAATCGCGGCTGCGCGGTAATACTGGAAAAGCGCGAGTTGTGATTAACATGACTCACCAGAGTGTTGGTACACTTTCTGCTTTTTGTTGTGTGACTTACCGTACTTTATTAAGGCAGTGGTTATTGCTAAGCTATCCCCCCGTCGCGCTCGACAATCGAGACAGGGCGCCCGCCACTCGCGGCAACGCGCTCGCGAGCCGGTTATATCGGCGTCTCCACCCCGGGCACCTGCATCACCTGCCTGCACCCGCCGCAGGCCACGAGCGGCGCGCCCGCAGGCGGCTGCAGCTGCAGAGAGCATGCGGGGCACGAGATGATGGGCGGCAGATGGGTTTGCGGCGACGGTCTCGGCGGCGCGTACCCGGGATCTGGCTGCGGGCCCGGCGCGCCCGGCATGCCAATCACCTGATGGCACCCGCCGCAGATCGCGAGGCGCGCCCCAGGGGGTTGCTGGAGCAGCGCCGAGCAGAGCGGACACTTCACCATCTGGCCCCCGCCACTCACCGGCGCGGGCGCAGGCACGGGCGCACGGACGTTATCGTACTCTCCGTTTACCACCGGCGAGATGGCCTGCCCGCAGCTCCCGCACGCCACCGTGGGCACGCCCGGCGGGATCAGCAGCTGGCTTCTGCACTTCGGACACATCGCCACGAGTCGCTCGCCGTTTCCGGGGTCGGGGTACGCCGAGGCGCTCCTGGGCTGCCCCGCGTGATCGTCGGCGCCGCCGGCCGCGGCTGCGCGTAGGACGAAGAGGATGAGAAAAGACGGCGCGGCGGTGCGCGACGGGCGGAGAGGGCGGGTTGGGCGTCAGGTCCGGCACGAAGTCCGAGGGGAAGAGACGGGGAAGAGGGGAAATCTCGTGACGGACGTGGCGATCCGGGAGACGGGGAGGGCGAGTCCGTCGACGCGCGCGAACAAATCCGCGGACTTCGCACCAATGTCATCGAATTCACCGCCGGGGAGACGGTTGTAGTCGCCTCCGAGATCACGGGACCCCATGCTTCACGCGGGGGAGGCTCGCGCGAGGCGGAATGCGCGAGCAAACCGAGGGACGCCAACTTTTTCCGGACGCTTCAAAGACCCCTCGAAAGGGCGTTTCGCAACCTCGAGAAACTTCGGGATTCCAAAATGTGGGTTGGACAGTTGGAGACGACAAGGTTGGAAAAAGGAGAAAATAAATCAACTCGCGCGCGCGGGCGCGCCCTCGCCTCTCGCGCGCGCGCGTCGCGCGGCTACGAGATGTAGCTCGGCGCGAGCTCCATGCCCGCGCTGACGTTTTCCCACTGCTCCGAGTTGAACGCGGCTTTGGTTTCGAGCCACGTGTCCTGGTGCGTCTTCTTGAACTCGCCGAACGCGCGCCGCACCGTCTCCCGGACCGGCGCCCACGCGCACGACGCCCAGCGCGAGAGCGCCTCCAGCGTCGCCGGCATCCAATCCGGGACGTCGTACGGCGCCGAGAGCACGCACGACGCCAAAACGAGCACCGCGCCGTGCGCGTCCAGCATCGCCTCGTTCGCGCCTTCGCGCATCGAAGACTTTGCTGAATCGTCGCCGTCGCGTCGCGCGTTTTGAAACGCCTCGGCGGCGCGCCGCGACGCCGAAGAGCGCGTCCGCGCCGCCGAGCCGTCGGCGGCGTCCACGCCGCGCAGGAAACCGACGAGCGTCGCCGAGGCGAGCGCGCGCACCTCAATCTGAGCGTCGCGCGTCGCGTCGATGACGCGCTCGCGGAGCTCCGTCCGCTCCGCGCGCTCGAGCAAAAACGCGTGCCTGAACGCGAACGCCTGCGCGAACTTGAGCGCCGCCGCGCGCGCGTGCCAGTTGTCGTCCCGCAGCCCGAGGAGCACGCCGCGCGCCGCCGCCGCGACGCGCGCCGGCGGGAACACCGCGTACTTGAGGTACGTCAGCGCGCGCTTGGCGACGAGCGCGAAGTCGCGGTCGGGGGTCTCCTGCACGCGCAGGATCGCGGGGATGCATCGCGCCACGACGTCGGAAGCCGCGGGGCAGGCGATGTCCCCGTGCTTCGCGAGCTGAATCACCGTCAGCAGCGCGCCCTCGAGCCACCGGCGACGCCGCGCCGCGTCCGCCGCGTTTTTCTCGGCGCTCCCGCGCTCCGACTCCGCGTCTCGCGCCTTCGACGCGGACGAAGCCACGGGGGTGTCGAGGAGCGCCGCGCGCGACGCCGCGTCCGCGCCGGCGGCGAACGACTCGAGCAGCGCGGCGGTCTTCGCGCGGAGGCGATCCAGCGTCTCGGGAACGCCCGGGATCGGGATCCCGCCGGTCCCGCCCTCCGGCGCGTCGGCGAAGACTCGCGCGCCCTCCGGCGCGAGGTGCGCGCCGGCGAGCGCGGACGCCACCTTGGCGGCTTCCTCGCGCACGGCGCGCGAGTCGCGCGCGAGCGGCGTGTTCTCCGACGCGAGCTCGTCGACGAGCGCCTCCTGGAACGCCAGGCCCGCGAGGGTGCTCGCGCGAGTGGTGCCGGCGTTAGGAACGCCGGAAACGAGCGGCGAGACGCACGCCAGCGCCGCCTCCAGGCGCCGCGCCTCGCGCGCCGTCGTGGACGAAGACGACAACACGCCGTCCGTGGCGAGGACGCCGCGAAGCACGTCGTCGCTCCCCTCACCGGGCGCCTCGCCGCGCGCCGCGTAGCGCACGGCGCGGAGCCACTCCTCCGCCTCCCCGGCGGCGGACTCGGCCACCGTCTTCAGCAGCAGCGGCGCCGCCCAGGGCGCGTCCACGTGGGGGCTGGCGAGCACGCCCGCGAGCGCCTCGGCGGCGGCGACGCGCGCGCCGCGGTCGCCCGCGGCGGACGCCGCCGACTGCAGCGGCTTCTCCAGCTCCGACGCCACCGTCTCCGGCGCGACGCGCGCGAAGAGCTTGAACAGCCGCGCGCACGCGACGATGAAGTGCGAGGACCCCTCGTTGGCGCCCGCCTGGTCCACGGCGCCGCCCTTCTCCCTGGGCCACGGTGCGCCGGACATGTCTGCGCCGGCGCCGTACAGGCTCTCCGCCGCCTGCAGCAGCGCGTCCGCGCGGCTGGTCTGGCGCGCGGCGGACCCGCCCACCGCCTCCGACCCGATGTGGTGGCACAGGCCCGCGTTGGTCAGCGCCCTGGCGAGCGCGCCTGGAGCCTGGAGCGCGCGGCGCAGCGTCGGGACGCCGTGCGCCTCGAAGCCCTCGTAGCGCGACACCATGAGCAGCGCGCACGCCGCGGGGAGCCGCAGCGCCTTCGCGGGGCCCAGCACGCACGCGGCGAGGTAGCCGACGAAGCGCGAGATGTGCTCGGGCTGGTTCGCCAAAGATTCGGGGTGCGCCAGGAACAGCAGGAACGCGTTCGCCATCAGCGCGTAGCTCCAGTGCAGGGATGCGCCAGCCGCCGGCGCATCCCGTGACGCCGCCTGCTCGGCCGCTGGCGGTGCCATCAGCGCGTACAGCGCGTCGCGCGTCGCGTCCAAGTCGGCGCGGCGGGACGCGGCGTACGCGCCGACGCCGCCGACCGGAGCGCCGGACCCGCGCGAGAACCGAATCGCCATCGACAGGAACACCTCATTGACAGCGGTTTGCGCCTTCTCCGCGTCGTGGTGCGAGGACCGCAGCAGCGCCTGCGTGGTGGCACGAAAGTGCGCGGCGTCCGACCGCATGCGGTTCACCGAGGGCGTGCACTTCAGCAGCGCGCACGCCGCCACGCACCGGTCCTCATCCCCGGGCGCCGCCGCCAGCGCCTCGCGCGCCGGCGCGATGAGATCCACCGTCGCCGCCGGGAACCTTTTCGCCCTCTGCTCCACCAGGGCGCGCGCGTGCGCGCGCACGGAGGCGTACTTGTGCATGGTGAGCCGGCGCACCTGCGCCAGAAGCGCGCCGTCCGCCGGGTGCGCGGAGGGCCTCGATCCCGGCCCGCCTCGGTGGTACGCCGCCTGCGACGCGCGCCACAGGAACCGCAGGTACGCGTACTCGCCCAGCAGCCACCGCGGACGCGTCTTAAGCCCCGGGGGGTCGTCGCCGAACGGGGGCTTGGTCAGCGCAGACGCGTCCGCGCGCCACGTGCGCAGCGCGGCTTTGCACCCGCGGTAGTCGCGGTTGCTGGGCGCGAGAATATCCTCCGCCACGGTCAGGGCCAGGCCGAGCGTCTCGGTGTCATCCGCCGCCGCGCCGGCGAGCGTCGCCGCCAGCGCGCGCGCCGCCAGCGCGCGCGTCTCCAACGCGACGGCCGGCGGCGCGACTTCCTGGACGCCCACCACGCAGGTGCCGCTTCGGTCAGCCTCGCGTGCGTTTCCGCCCTTGACGTTCGGAGCTTCGGGCTCGAAGTCCGCCATGCGCAGGCGAAACCCGCTCGCGGCGCCGCCGATGGAGGCCAGGAGCGCGCGCGCGCGTTCCTTCGGCATCGCCGCCGGGTCGCCACCCTCGCCAAACGCCCCCAGCAGCGCGTCGCACGGCGCGCGCACGAACTCCTCCGCCATCTCGCGCGCCACCGCCAGGCTCTCGGGCGCGGGCGCGCGCCACGCGAAGGGCCGCGGCGCGTGCGTCGCGCCCGCCACGGGCGTGCGCCCGTCGCGCGCGTACACCACCTTGGACACCGCCCACTTCGCCGGGAACGGGAACGGCGCGGAGGCGGAGGCAGAAGCGGCGGCGTCGGCGGCGAAAAGGTCGACCACGTACGTCCCGGTGAGCACGCCGCAGAGCAGTGACGAGACGTGCGCCGCCATCTCCCCCAGCCGCAGGCTCTTGGCCTCGTCGCACAGCGCGAAGAGCGTGCGCAGCACGGCGCGGATCTCGGGTGCCAGCGCGACCACCTTCGGCCCGCCGTAGTGCAGCGCCGCGCCCAGCAAGCCGGTTTGCCACCGCAGCTTCGCCTCCTTCGTGGGCGAGACAACAGCGTCGCGTCCGACAGAGGCGTCGCCCTCCGCGCGCCGCGCGCGCTCCGCCGCGAGGCTCGCGACGTCCTCCACCTCCGCGGCAAGCGACTCGAGCAGCGGCTTCGTCAGGAAAACGTACGTCTCCTCCGGCGCCTGCGTCGCCGCAGCCATGACCATCTGCCCGACCTCGTGCGTCAACCCGCTGTGCGTGCTGGTCAGCGCGAAGTTCGCAACGCGCTTCACGGCGCGCTCGCGCAGACTGGGGCTCATGCGCGCGAATATCAGCCTCACGAGCGGCGAGTACGTAGAGGAGCTTCCCATGAGGTAGGACGCGCCCCCGTCCCCGCCGGCGCCGCCCCTGTGCTTGTCCGCGCCGTCGATCTTGCCCGCGCTCGCGGGGTCGACGTTTTCGAAAAACACGAAGAAGCGGCCGAGCGCGGCGTCGATCCAGTCGCTCCACTGGAACGGGAACACTTCGTCCGCCGGGGCGTTGGTGGGGTCGCCGGGGTCGGCCAGGACCGACAAGTTGCTCACCACAGCCACGTACAGGCGGATCACACCGAGCGTCTTGGACGGGTCGTTCGCATCTATGCCCGGCAGCGTCGTCTCCAGCGCGAACGCCAGAAACTGCCCCACGTCCGGCACGCCTGCGTCCGCAAACCTCTCAGAGAAGAACGTCTCCCGCGGCGCCGAGAGCATCGGCCGCAACGCGTACGTCAACACGGACAGCGCCGACGTCAGCTGGTGCGTCGCCGTGCCGTGGTCCACCGCCTGCGCGAAGCGAGACATCACCAGCGGGAGAATGGACGCCGGCTCGATGTACGCCAGGTCGCGCGCAGAGGTCCCCGCCGCGAACCGCAGCGACGCCAGCTTATTGTACATGCCCTTGTCGACGAGGCGGCGCATGGCGTCGGCGAAGCGCGCGCGCGCGACGCTCGCCGGCTTCGAGACGATCTCGCGTTCCGTTCGTTTCGGACCGAGATTCTCGCCCCTCGCCTCGGCAGCGTCCGCGGCGGCGACCCTCTTCCTGAAGTACTTCACGGCGTGCGAGAGGAACTGCGCGAGCGTGTTTGTCCAGCGCCCGGCGTTTGAGGGGTGCGCGTAGTTCTCCACGATGTCCACCAGCGCCTCCACCGCGCGAATCGCGCGCTCGGCGGCGTCGGCGTCCGTTTCGACGTCGCGCGCGCTCGGCAACCGGTACGCCAGGTACTTGGCCGCGTACTTACACCTCTGCTCGCTGTCGTTGACGGACCGGGAGAACAGGTACGCGGCTCTGCTGCTCGTGCGCCTTCCGAAAGGACACGCGCCTTCGCCGCCCCCAACCGGGACTTCCATGAACCACAGGCACGTGCTTCTCAGCTCGTTCGCGCGCGCGTCCCAGTTCAAAACGTTTCCCGTGTCGTGCTTGGCAAGCTGCGCGAACATCGCGAACCACGCGGCTTGCCAGAACCGGTTGGTCGGCATCCAGCCCGCCATCGTGACCCACTCCTCGAACCAGCCGCGCCAGTCGTTCGTTTCGTTGTCGTTGTCGTCCGTGGACGTGTGGATCACTTCCGATACTCTCGAGCAGGGCATCAGCAGGTGGAGCATTCCGAGGCCTTCGAAGCAGTCGGCGTTCTCCAGCGCGCGGATCTTGGGTTTCAGCAGATCCCAGATCTCGGAAGGGGCTTCCGCCGAAAAGTGCCGCCGCGCCTTCTGCGCCAGGCGGGACACCACGGCGATGTGCACGGCGGTGGGGATCGCGCCGTTGTATGCGTCGATCTCGCCGGCGAGGTACTTCGCGAGAATCTCATAGAGAGGACGCCACTCGATGCGCAGAGACAGAGCGTCGCCGTACGTCTCCAAAATACGCGTCGTCATTCCGCCCCAGCGCGCCTGCGCGCTGACGTCGCCGGCGCACGCGTGCAGCGCGTCCAGGGAGACGGTCGCGCACCGGTGCAGGTCCTCGGGCGCGAGCTGCGCCCTACCTGAGAAAAACGTCATCACCCCCGAGTACCGAGCGTGTAGGGGCGTGAAGTCGCCGTCCTGCTTCGCCTGCGCGAGCGCCCGCTCCACGTCGAGCACCGCGCGTCGAAATCGCTCGGGCTCATCCCTCTCGACCGCCGCCGCCGTCGCGGGCTCCAGGAACTCCGTGCAAACCCACCGCGTCTCCTGCCACCGCTCGTGCGATACCACCCCCATCGGCGTGTCCTCCATCTTCTCCTGTGGAAGACTGTCGGAGGACGACGCGTCTCACACACCCCGTCGGCGCGCGAGGTTATCGACGAGGGACGCCACGAAAGGGTGCCTACGTACGACGGGATTTCGCCGGGAGAATGTCGACGCGCGTTTCGAGACGTCTCCTCTCAGTGTTCTATTCAGACGTCGTTCTCGCTCCGAACGGGTATCAATCACTCACCGCGTTCATCTCCGCCTCCACGGCCGCCCGCTTCGCCGCCTCCTCCGCCTCCCTCTTCTCCCTCGCCGCCTTCTCCGCGATCGCCACCGGGTCCCACTTGTCGCGGTTCTCACGCGCCGCCGCCGCGAGGCTCTCCGCCAGCGGCATCGCATTTGCGACGGCATCGAACAGCGGGATCCCGAACCCGTCGAAAAACGAGAGCGTCGCCTTCTCCACGCCCTCGACTTTCGCCTCCTTGTCGTCGCCGTAGTGGTGCCGGTCGTGGGTCACCGCGTTTGAGAATACGCGCCCGGAGAATGCCTCGCGCTCGCGGTCGCCCTGCGCCCAGAACTCCTCCTGCAGCGCCTCGACCCAGACCCGGTGGATTTCGTACGGGCGCGCCAGGTGCCCTAGGTCCGCGCACTTCAGCGAAGCCGTCATCAGCGTCATGCGGTACTCCTCTTTGCGCTCCACGAAGTCAGGCGACGCCTCCGAGGCCGCGGCGATGTGCGGCCCGGGCGCCGCGCAAAGCAGCTCGGGCTCTTCCTCGGCGTCCGGGTCGGGAATGCCCAGCGCAGCAGCCATCGCGCTCTGCTTCTTCTTCCCCTCGGGTTCAGGCTCCGGCTCCGGCTCGTCCTCGTCCTCCTCGTCCGCGCTCTCCTCCATGTCGCTCGGCACCTCCGTGGGCGGCGTCGGCGGCGGCGTCGGCGGCGGCTTCGTGGCCGCCTGGAACTCTGCCAGCCGCTCGATGAACGCGTGGTGCTGCTTCATGTCCGTCGCCAACACCAACGAACGCACCTTCAGCTCCAGCGCGGCGGCCCGCGCGGCGTCCCACCGGCTGAAGAAACGCGTCGCCGGCCGCCGCATCAGAGCGTACGCCGCGTACGCGTGGTGGCGTTCCAGGGGCGCATCCCCGTGGTACCGCAGCGCCACCTCGCTCTCCGTTCGGCGCAAAAACTCGTTGTCCACGCCGGGGTGGCACACGTCGTGCACGATGGCGGCGATGAGAAGCGCCAGCGCGTCGTCGTCGCCGAGCGCCGAAGTCAAGCCGCCCAGGTACAAAAACGCGTGCGCGCCTTGCAGCACGTCGCAGGCGTGCACGACGTTGTGGTATCCCACGAACCCGCAGCCAGCGCCGAGCTCGCCGCCCGTCCCGGCGGCGCCCCGGGGCAGCAACCGGCGCGGCACGCCGATCTCCACCGAGGGGTTCACGCTGGGCGAGGCGTACGCGGCGTCCACGGCGAGCAGGAAGCGGTCCAGCGCGTCCAGGTCCAGGTCCAGACGCTCGGCGAGTCCGCTGGACTCGACGATGAGGAATCGCGCCAGAGTCGCGAGCGGGTACTCCTGGGTCACGGCGTACTGAAACGCGTCCCAGGTCCAGAGCGACGCGGCATCATACAGCGCGTTCTGTGTGTAGGTCAGTGGCCTCTGGCGCCTGTACTCCCAGGGCATGGGCACGACCTCGCGCGGCGGTTTCGATCCGGTCCCCGCCATGCCGGACGCCTCCTCGAAGTCGAAGACGTTGCTGAAAGGGGACTGAAGCGGGCGGGTCTTGACATCCGTCGCCCCGCCTTTCGGGTTGACGCCCACCGGGAGTCCGTCATCATCGAACTGGTGCCGCATCCCGCGCTCGGTCCAAGCGCGGACCCCTGTCCGGCGCCCGACCCCGCGCGCGCGGAGATGATTCGCGACAGTGGAAAAAATGGAAAAAATGGCGCCAAAGCGCGAGATCGGAGAACGCCGCGTTCACTCGTCAGAAACCGGCCGATTTTGACGCCGCGGGACGCCAAACGACTGGCATGTGTTGTCATGCTTTACACCGGGAAACGCGCTGGCGCGACGCTTAATACGTGATGTCGCGCGACGCCTCCCGTCTGTCGACCCGGTGGGTCTCGATCCTCTCCCGAAACCCGAAACGACCGAGGCCCTTTGTTCGGACGAGGTCACACGCGCCCGCCCACCCCCGACTTGATGTCCTTGCGGATCTGGCGCACCAGCAGCGGCTGGAGCAGCAGCGTCTGCACGAGCAGCAGGGGCAACACCAGCAGCCTGTGCTTCTTGTTCGGGTCCGCCGCCCCCGCGTAGTTCTTCTCCGGGTCGAACGCGATGGGGTTCGGTTTCTTCGCCGTCTCCGCCAGCGTCGCGACAAACGCCGCGACCCACGGCGAGCGCTCGGCGTCCGGGAGCACCTTCTCGCCCCCCCCGTTCGTCGCGCATCGGCTGCCGTTCTCCACCACGGCGTGCGGCAGCTCCAGCGAGTTGTCCCCCAAAGTGTCGCGAATAGCCTTGCGCATCGCCTTCGCGCGCCCCGCGACGAACTCCTCGTACTTCATGGAGTTGGGGGGCGAGAGCTGGCCGTGCGAGAACCCGAGCACGGTGCGCTCCCAGATTTGACGCCCGAAGGTCTCGTCGAGCGCCTTGAAGATCGCCTTGTCGCTGTTGTCCACGCGCCACCCGTCCAGGCGGTCCATGTACACGACCGCGTGCACCTCACGGTCCTTCATCGCGAGCTTCACCGACGCGAGCCCGCGCGCGGATACCTGGTCGCCCTCCAGCAGCCCGGGCGTGTCCAGGAAGCTCACGGTGAACCCCGCGGCTTGGCGCGCGGCGAGCAGCGGGCGGAGCGACTCGGGCTGGAACGGCGCGCTCTGCGCGACGCGCTCGTTGAGCACGGAGTTGAGCGTGGAGCTTTTGCCCGCGCCCTGCTTCCCGACGAAAACCACGGTCATCTCCGTCTGGTTCTTCGCGCGCAGCGCGTTGAGCGTCTCCATCAGGCTCTGCTGCGTCTGCGCGGGCATCGACTGCAGGCCCACCCACTCCTTCGGGCCCACCGGCGCAGAAGCCGCAGCAGCCGCGGCCGCCGCGGGGGTCTGCACGACAGGGGGAGGACCCTCGGCCCCCTCCTCCTCCTCGTCGTCCTCGTACTCCTCTTCGTCCTCGGTGACCTCCTCGTAATCCTGCGGGCGAACGGGGGCGGGCACGTCAGAGCGAGGCGAGAGGGCTTAGGGTTTTGTTTGCGTGGCTGACGGGGGATGATTGCCTTCTGGCGCGCGGCGGGGCGACGAGGGGCTGGCAACGCGGACGCACCTCGCCGTCGTCCTCGTGATCCTCCTGGGGTTCCGCCATGGTGGAAGGTTCGGTGCGTGTGCGGCGACCCGCGCGATTCGCAGTGATGCGCCCCTCGGCTCCGTTGGGAGTGGATAAATGCTCGTGCTCTCCTTTTTTGTCGCGCGAAGGGCTGCGGGGGAACGTCCAGTCACAGACCGGGCGTCAAATGTCCCGTCGGTAGACCGTGCTCGACTCCCTTGATGAGAAGTGCCGCTTTCGACGTCCGCGTCAGTGCGACCCGCGAGCGGTCAGGGCTCGGCGGGCGCGATGCTCACCTTCTGCCCGACGTGCGCGAATATGCTGCTGGTGGACCACTCGCCGTACGGCGGCGGGCTCAAGCTGTACTGCCAGACGTGTCCGTACGCCTACGACATCACCACCACCGTGCGGAGCGAGGTGCAATGCGAGACCAAGGAGGTGGACGACGTGCTCGGGGGCGACGAGGCGTGGAAGAACGTGGACAAGACGGAGGCGACGTGTCCGAAGTGCGACCACGGGCAGGCGTATTTCATGCAGATTCAGATTCGGTCGGCGGACGAGCCCATGTCGACGTTCTACAAGTGTTGCTCGTGTGCGAACCAGTGGAGAGAGGGATGAGAGAATGGAGTGGGGAACAAGGACCCGACGCGGTGAAGCAGCCATGCGCTCGCGTTGAACCTGGCCTACGCCTTAGCAAGGAGCCGAACGCGCGCGTCAATAGAGACTCACGCGTGCCTGATCGTCACCATAGAAACCTTAACACCTGCTCGTTCCTGGGCCGAAGCCCGGCACCACGGGGGCACCGCCGCCGCCCGCCGCTCCCGACGCGAAAAAGTTGGTTTTTCATCGCGGACGGCGGAGACGTCCGAAGTCAGTTGACAAGCGAAAACGTCGTGACGAATGTCGTCAGACGAGGAGGCACGCGGGCGCGCGGGTCGGCCGCGATGGACGCGAGCGGCCGCGACGCGTCGATCGCGATCCCACCGGCGCCAAACTGGTACGGGTCCGCGCTCGGGGACTGGGGGGGCGCTGATGGCGCCCTGTACGCGTACGCCGCGCGCAACGCGGTGGTTCTCGTGCGCCCCGAGGAAACGCGCGCGTGCCGACGATTCGCGGGATCGCTCGTCGGGCACGTCAACCGAGTCACCGCGCTGTGCTTCGCGAAACGACCCGGTGTGACGCACCTGCTGGTCTCGGGCTCGGCGGACACCAACCTTCGTCTGTGGGACACCACCGCGCGGCGGTGCCTGCGCATGATGCGGGGACACACCGCCGAGGTGAGCGCGTTGTCGACATCTCCCATCGCGCCGGACCTCTGCGTCTCCGGCGACCGGGGCGGGAAGTGCCTCGTCTGGCGGTTCGGCACCGCCGGGGGCGGGGGCGGGGGCGGAGGAGGGGGCGGCCCGCGCGACGGCAACAGCACGCACCAGCGTCCGGTTCGAGTCCTGGAGCAGCTGGATCATACGCCCGTCCTCGCGGTGGCCATGAGCGCCGCGCGAGAAAACGACGTCGCCGTCGGCCACCAGAGCGGCGCGCTCGGCGTGGCGGACGTCTCGGCGTCGTCGCCGCCGCGGAGACTGCCGGCGCGAGCGGCGGAGGTGCAGTGCCTGGCGTGGATGCCTCGTCCGAGCGCTCCGGACGCGCCGAGCGCGATCGGAATCTTAGCGGTCGGCTCGCGCGAGCGCGCGGTGACGCTGTGGACGTGGGACGGCGAACGCACGTCCCTGCGGATGACCTTGCCGCTCCCGCGGTGCCCGCCGCACCTGTCGGAGTCGCAGCGCGGGCGCCTGTGGGTCGCGCTCGCGTGGGTCGGGCACTGGCATCAGGACGACCCGAGACGTCTCGCAGGAGACGCGGCCGCGACGCCCGTGGACGACGACGCGCCCGTGGCGACCGACGAGGCGCTTCCGCGGCTCGTGGTGGCGAGCCACGGCGGCGAGCTCCTGCGGTGCGACGTGCGCGTCGACGACGGGGCGGCTCCGAGCGGGGGATCCGACGCGCAACCCCCCGTGCACTTCTCGAAGTTCGCGGGTGACGGCCACTCGAAGACCGTGTTCGGGATTTCCGTGCGCGACGGCCTCGCCGTCACGACGTCGCTGGACCGCTCGCTCGCGGCGTGGGACGTCGGGAACCTGACCCGGCGCTGGTCCGTCGCCGGGCTCGGCGGGTTCGCGTACCACGCCGCGGCGGACCCGGAGGATCCCCGCCGCGTCGCCGTGGCGTGCGGCGACGGCTCCGTCCGCGCGCACGTCCTCGCCGACACCGAGGCCGACGCGGACGTCTCTCACGAAGCGTCCGACGGCGCGTCGACGATCCTGTGGCGCGGCTTGCCGCAAACCAAGGCGACGCGTCTGGCGTGGCGACCCGCCGACGGCGGCGCCGCCGAGGAGCTCGGCGACCGGCGGGGGGGGGAGCCGGGGTCGGCGTCCCTCGCGGTGGGGCTGGAGGACGGCCGCGTGGTCGCGCTTGACCCCGCGGGCGCGGGGAGGCACGCCACGCAACGCGACTGCCACCCGGGACCCGTGACTGGCGCGCAGTGGGTCCGCGTTCCGGGAGGCCCCCGCGAACTCGTGACCCTCGGCGGCGGTCGGCTGTGGCGCTGGGTGTCCTTGGCCGCCCCGGCGGGGCGGCGGCGCGGCGGCGGCGGCGACGGCGGCGCGTTCGTGGACGTCACGATGCGGTTCCACGACGCGGCCACGGCGGAGGCCGCGACGGTCACGTCCTTCGAGTTCGCGGAGCACGACCCGGGGGCCCTCCCCGCGGCGGCTGTCGGGTGGAGCGACGGGACCGTCACCGCGCACGCGCGCGACGGCGCCGAGCCCGGGGACCCGTTCGCGCTCCGAGTCGCGTGGCGCGCCGCGGAGCACTCGAAGGCGGTCTCCGCCGTGCGCTGGCACCCCGCCGCGGGCGACCCGTCCTCGCCGCGACACGCGTGGCTCGGGTCCGTCTCCGCGGACGGCGGGTTCCTGGTGTACGACGCGCGCGACGGCGCGACGGCGCGCTCGGCGCCGCCGTCCCGGAGGTCGCTCGCGGATCTGGCGTGGCGCCCGGCGGCGGCGTCCGCGGACCGCGCCTCCGCCGGCGCGCGGCTCGACCGGACCCGCGACCGGCTCGCCGCGTCCGACGCGGTCGCGGTGACCGCCGGCGCGGACGGGGTCGTGCGCGGCTGGGACCTCTCCGGCTCGCCCGCGCCCGCGGCGACGATGCGCGGCCACGAGGGGCGCGCGCTGTTCGCGGCGTGGGCCGGGGGCGGCGCGGCGAGTCGCGCGCGGGGCGCGCCGACCGCGACGCTGGTCACCGGCTCGGACGATCAGACCGTTCGCGTGTGGGAGGTGGACGACCCCGCGCACTCCCCCGCCGCCGAGGCCGAGGCCGGCGCGCGCGCGAAGGAGGCCAAGGAGGCGAAGAAGCTCGCCAGGGACGCGGAGGCGAAGCGAGAGGGCGAGACGTCGGCGCGCGCCGGGGACGGTCCCGGGGACGCGGGCGCGGAGGCGACCGCGGCGCCCCCGGCGTCGACTGGCACCCCGGGAGACCTGGGACCGGACGTGCCTCGGGGTTCCAGCGGCGCCTCCGGCAAGAAAAAGCGCAAGGGCACGGGGGGACGCGGGATCATCAAGCCTCCCGCCTGGGAAAGCACGCCCGAGGGCGTCGCGGCGGGGGGGGCCTCCGCGGCGCGACTGGCGCGGTTGCTCGCGGCGTCCGCCGGCGTCACCGCGGCGGGCGGCGACGAGCCCCTGGACGACGCGAGCGCCGGGTACGGCCCGCGAGGACTCGGTCTATACCTCGGGCAGGAACAGGCCATGCGTCTGCTGCGCCTGGAGGCGTCCCTCTGCGGCGGTGACGACCCGGGGGGGTTGGGTTCCGAAGCCGCGGAGGGGGACGGCGTCCGAAGACGCCGTTCCGCGGAGGTTTCTTCATGTTCCGACGGGGGAAGCGGTGCGCTTCGCCCCCCCGAACGGGCCGCCGCCGCGGCTTTGTTCGCCGGGGACTTCGAGACCGCCTGCGAGTCCTTGTTCGCGGCGTACGACGGACCGATTCCGCCCGACTTCCTCGCCGCGCTCGTCGGGGGCGGGCGCGCGCTCTACGCCTCCGCCGCCGCCGCGCAGGCGGACCGACTCGAAGCCCACGGCGAACACCAGCGCGCGGCTGTGCTCCGGCTGTCCCTGCACGACGTCCGCGGGGCCATCGCCTCGCTGCGCAGAGGGGGGCTCGAACGCGACGCCGCCGCACTCGCGGCGGCGCGTCTGCTGCCGATCGACCCGCTCCTGGTGGAAACGCGCACGGCGCTCGCCGCCGCCGAAGAGACCCGGGGCGGCGCTGAAGCCGCCGCCAAGGCGCACCTGTCCGCCGGGAGGGTCGGCGCGGCCGTGCGCGCGTTGGCCCGGCCGGGCGTGGGCGGCGCGCGGGCAGCCGCCGAGGTCGCTCTCGTGATGTGCGCGCGCGGCGAGCCGGAGAAGCACGTAGTGCTCCGCGCCGTGAAGGATGCGGAGGCGCGGGGGGACGTCGCCGACGCCGCCGACATGCTCGAGCGGTGGACCGCGCGCGGCGTTTCCGAGCGGATGGCAGGATCCACCGGCGCGGGGGGCGGCGGCGTCCAGGGCGGGGATGGGGGCGGGGGCGAAGACGACACAGAGATTCAAGAGTTACTGGGCAAGCTGAGGACATCGCTGGAGTTGGCGCGAGAGACCGCGGAAAGCCGGGATGACGGTCCGCGGGACGTTGCGGAAGCGGATGACGAATACTAGATTTTAGAGGCGTTTTCAACAGTGCTTTCGACCGAAACCATCGAGCGTCTCCGAGCGACGATCGTTCGAACGACACCGCGAACTATCCTTTCCGACACACGACGTCCGACCGTAGCACTGTCTTGATCCCCCCCCGCACCGGCAACGACGCGTGGGGCATGCACTCCGCGCCGTGCCTAAAAATCAGCGCAGCGCCCCGCTCTGGCTTGACCTCGAACAGCGCCCTCGCGCCGTCCGAGCACGAGGCGAAAAACGCCGTCTCGCCGCCGACGACGGGATCTTTTTCGTCGCCGGTGAGATACAGCAGGAACGTGAAGGCAGTGACCCCCGCGTCCGTGACGGCGTAATCGTCGTAGTGGGACCCGAATACCTCGTGGATCGCGTACCGGTAAATCCGAAGAGCGGGGTTCAACCCGACCGGCGCGCCTTCGTGCACCGCCGGGAGCGACGCTATCAACGCGTCGCCCAAACCCGTGTCTCGCCATACGCGTTCGCTCAGCGTTTCGTCGTGATACCCGGCTCTGCCGTGGTCCCGATGCGCCTCACCGAACTTCGGGCCTCTGCTCGTCGCGTGCGTGTATCCACGCGCGTCTGCGGCTTCGCGAATCGCGTCGCACTCGCGCGCATCCAGTGCGCCCCGGACGACCCACGCGTTTTTTCCCACGGGGACAACCGAAAGGCCTTTCTTTCGGGTTAGTTTCAGGGTGGGCAGGAGCGCGGCATCACCCTGCGCTGCTGGCCCGGCGGTGGACGCCATCGCCCCGCGGCGCGCGCCCTTCGCGGTGACGTTCGACGCACCCACGCCGCGTGTCAGATTCGGGGGCCTGGCCCGACCCATACCACCTGTGGGCTCAGTGCCGCGCACGCGGCACTGTTCCGGGCCGATGACTTTGGGCGACCGAAAAGCGCTTCCGAGAAGGCGCGCCACCTGGCGCGAAAATCAGTGGCGCAGGTTGGATGTGAGCCTTCCACGTGATGCCACACGCACGAGCACGGCGACCCGACCGTCGCGACCGCCGAACCGCGCACCGCACTCGCGCTCGCCGTCGTACGTCGACTGCGCTCTCCCCCGCGTCGTTGAGACCTGCGCGCCGCTCGTCTCCCCGCCGTACGCGCGTCGCCAAGCGCCCTCGCCGAGATGACGTCGATCCTGGCGCCCTCTGCCGCCCTCGGCGCGCGGGCCTCCGTGGCGCGCCGCCCGGCCGCGCGACGCGCCCCTGCCGCGCGCGCGCACCGCGTTCGCGCGGGCTCAGCTCGCGCCGCGGTCACCGAGCCCCCGGCCACCTCCTCCGAGGCTGGGCCGTTCGCGCCCAAGTGGGACCTGCCTCGCGATCCTTTGGCGCCCGGCGCGCCGCCGGCGGCTGGTTCGTGGGGCCCTTCCAACCAGACAATCAACGACTGGCGGTCCATTTACCGCAACACCTCCCTGAGCACGACGGACGGGAGCACGCCTCGCCCCATCTCCAAGGATCGGGTCACGGGGGTGATCCCCCCCGAGCTGAACGGCACGCTGTTCCGCAACGGCCCCGGTTTGCTGGAGATCTTCGGGAAGAAGCTCAATCAGTTTTTCGACGGCGACGGCCTCGTCTATAGCGTCGCCTTCGAGAACGGCGAGCTCACGTTCAAGCACAACTTCGTCGGTACCAAGGGCTTCACGGAAGAACAGGCTGCGAAGCAGATGCTGTACAAGGGCGCGTTCGCCATCGGCAACCCCAAGGGCGACGACTTCTACAACCCCTTCGACTTTGACGTCAAGAACGTCGCCAACACGGGCGTCGTGGACTGGGGCGGCGAGCTGTACGCGCTGTGGGAGGGGGGCAAGCCGCACAAGATGGATCCCACGACGCTACGCACGGAGGGAGAGGCCGACAGCGTGCTCGGGCACGACCTGGAAGTGCCACAGATGGCCGCGCACTACCGCGTCCTGGACGCAGACGACCCGGCGAAGAAGCGACTGGTGGCGTTTTCCATCGAGGCGCAGAACCAGCCGCTGCAGCCGAACAAGTGCTGCTTCTACGAGTGGGACGCCGACGGCAAGCCCGCGGCGCGCGCGCCCTTCGGGGTGCAGAACGCCACCTTCGGCATGTTCCACGACTGCCTGGTGACGGAGAACTGGTACATGCTGCTTCAGAACCCCACCGCGCTGGACCCCCGCAAGCTGCTCACTGAGTACATGTTCGCCAAGTGCGCGCTTGCCGAGGTGATCGGCTTCCAGGACGGCAAGTCTGCGACGCTGCACATGCTCCCGCGCACGGAGAAGGCGCGCAAGATTGGCCAGAAGGCCATCCCGGTGGACAACCAGTTTTTCTTCCACCACGTGAACGCTTTCGAGCCCGAGGGCTCTGACGGGTCGCGCGTCGTGGTTGACTCGGCGCCCTGGAAGTTCATGGACTTCTCCATGAACCTCGACATGGTCACGCCTGCGTTTTACAACGGCGGCTCGCGCGTGGAGTATACGCGCTTCGACATCGACGTCGCGGGGGAGACGTCCGCGCAGGCGAGCCTGTCGAATCGCGTGATGGAGTTCCCGCAGGTGAACCACGCGGTCACGGGGAAGCCGTACCGCTACACCTACGCGGCGGCGGCGGCGGTGAAGGATGACGTGCTGTGGGGACCCAACCAGTGCCTGGTGAAGTTCGACTGCGACCCGGAGGTGGGCGCAGCGGCGAAGGAGACGGTGTGGTACTTTGGGGAGCGCGCGTTCATGCAGGAGCCCATCTTCTGCCCGAAACCGGGGGGGGAGAAGGAGGACGACGGGTGGGTCACCGTGGTGGTCAACGACGCAGGCGTGGACAAGTCCGTGCTGCACATCTTCGACGCCGCGGAGATCGAAGCCGGGCCTGTGGCGAGCGTCGAGCTCGAGGACCACCTGCCCCCGGGCCTGCACGGGTACTGGTCCACGGAGCTGCACAAGTGAGTCCGGGGGACGGAAGGGAGAGGAACTCCTTCGTACTGCGCGCAGCGTCGAGATGTACACGAAAGACTATATTGTTGAGACTAACGCTCGCGGACGCGTCGCGACGGGAGGCGTCGTGCGCGAGTCAACACTGTACCAGGTACATTTTCTCCCCGCTGCCCGTCCCAAATTGCTTCCTCGATGCCTGACGGGATTCCGGATCCGGCATTTCCGATGGCGCGAGCTGCGGACCCGAGCGACAAGAATGGCCACCGGCCGACCATCCACCTGCCTTCTGGGAAGAAGTATAAGGGGGAATGGTCCGCGAACAAGATGCACGGTGCGCGTCCTCTCCCCCCTCGCCGAGGTATCCGTTTCGCCCATGCGCATCGTCTGACCTCTCGGTTCCCCCGCCACCATCTCGCTCCGCATCCTTCCTCGACGCACGCAGGCCGCGGCGAGATGACGTACGTGAACGGGGACGTGTACGAAGGGGATTGGGTGGAAAACGCGCGCGAGGGCCACGGCACGTACTGGAAGCACGAGTACGGACGACACAGGGCGGAGTACGTCGGGGAGTGGCGTCGCGGAAAGCGGGAGGGATTCGGCGTGTTCCACGACGAGCTCGGGCAGAGGTTCGAGGGCGACTGGGTGCGCTCCAAGCGTCACGGCCGCGGGCGGCAAACCGCGATCGCGAACGCCGAGGACCGCGATTACCAGATCGATGGCTCGCGGAATCCTCCCGGCGTGGACGTGTACGAGGGAGACTGGGTAGAGGACCGCATGACCGGCGAGGGAGTGATGGCGTACGCGAATGGCGATGTCTTCGCCGGCGGGTGGCTGGATGGCGAGAAACACGGATCCGGGACGCACCTGTACGCGGGGAAGGGCAGGGCGTACGAGGGCGTCTGGGACCGAGGCACGCCTCGGTGCGGGACATACCGTGAGGCGCTACCGAGCGAGGCGGAGCGGATCCTGGGGAGGGATGTCCCCAGAGGCGGTCGGAGCTCTGCCGGAAACGCGAAGACTTCGATGACGGCGCTTCCTGTCGTGGGGCTCGTGCGTCCGCGCGAGGTGGAGACGGAAGCGCGAGACGCGCGCCTGCGCGAATGCGGAGCGCAGTGACACGCGACGCGTGGCGTATGCATAAAGGCAAAGCAAAGCGCGTCGCGATCACAACGAATACAATCAACATAGTACGTAGCATACACACGTATGAATACAAGCGTCTCGAGTGTCGAATCCTCCGCGTCGTACGTCAGTCCAGCAGGCCGATGAGGTCGGCGCGGCGCATCTCGCGGCGCTCCTTGGCGCTCATCTTCTTGAACGCCGCCGCCGCGAGCTCGCGCTTTCTGATCTGCAACTCGAACAGCCTCTCCTCGATGGTGTCGCGGGCGCAGAAGCGAATCACGGACACGTCGCGCGTCTGGCCCAGGCGGTGCACGCGGTCCATGGCCTGGTCCTCGATGGCGGGGTTCCACCAGGGGTCCATCATGTAAACGACCGAAGCCGCGGTGAGGTTTATTCCTACGCCGCCGGCTTTGAGCGACACGAAGAGCGCGTCCGGCGACTCCACGCCGGGGGACATGAACGCGCTCACCGCCTTGTCGCGGTTGTCCGCGGTCATGGCGCCGACCAGGCGCGCGGTGGAGAAGCCAGCCTTGTCCACCGCCGCCTTGGCGATGTCGAGGTACCGCACGAACTGGCTGAACACCACCGCCTTGACCTTTGCCCCGCCGGAGCGCGGCGGCTGCCCGACGCCGTCGGCGCGCATGCGGCTCACGAGCGCCTCCACCTTGGCGCCCGCGGTCCCTTCGACGTCGTCCGCGGCGCCCGCGTCCGCCAGCGCCGCCGCCTCGTCGTCGAGAGGCGGCGCCTCGATCAGGTCGCCCTCCGCGCACGCCCTGCGGCAGAGGGGGCACGCCCGTTTCTCGAGCAGCGCCTTCGCGATGCACAGGCGGCAGAACACGTGCGCGCACGGCGTGACGGCGGCTCGCGCGCGCGGGTCCGACATGTCGTTCAGGCAGATGGCGCAATCGTCCATCCCGCCCGCCCTGAGGACGCCGAGCAGACGCTCGAGCGCGTCCGCGTCGGGCATCGCGTGCATGCGCTCGCCGCCGTCGTCGTCGCGCACGAGGCCCCGCACCAAGGCGCTGTGGCAGCACAGCTGACGCAACCGCAGTATGCACTCGAGGATGGTGGCGTAGAACGCCCCGCCGAACTCGCCCTCGGCGTCCGCGCGGTCAACCTCGCGCCTGGCGCGCGCCAGGTAGCGCGCGTACAGCTCGCGGTCCTCCAGGTCCAGGTCCACGCGCTCGATCTGCACCTTCTTGTCCGGCAGCTGCACGACGTATCGCCCGTCGGGGAGCTTCTGCGTCTTGGTGCGCCTGAGCGCGACGGCGGCCACCACCGTGACCAGCCGGTCGAACCCGCGCGCGTCGCCGGCGCGCACGGGGCGGTCCACCGCACGGCGCCATGTTTCCTCGTCGTCCAGCGGCGCCAGCCGAATGAACCGCAGCAGACTGCGCAGGTCCCCGAGGTGGTTCTGGATGGGCGTGCCGGTGAGCGCCCAGCGCGAGCGCGCGGGCAGGTCACACGCCGCTTTGGTCTGGCCCGCGTTCGGGTTCTTCACGTTGTGCGCCTCGTCGAGAACCACGCGCAGCCAAGGAACGGCGCCGAGCGCGAAGTGAGACGTAGAGTCAACGTCGGGGATTCCGGGAACGCACCCGCCGTCGTTCCACTCGGACAGCAACGTGCCGTACGTGGTGACCACCACGTCCGCGCGCGCCATGACCGCCGGCTTGATCGACCGCCGGTTCGGGCCGTGGTACCGGACAACCTTGAGCGACCCGTCGGTGTGCGCCGCGATCTGGTCCTCCCAATTGGACATCACCGACAGCGGGCACACGATGAGCGTGGTCCGGGGGCCGAACTCGCTCGGCGCGCTGGACGTGGCACCGTGCGCGTCCTGCGCGCCGACAATCAAAGCGCCCACCGCGCCGACGCCCGCCTTCGCCTTCGCCGCCTTCTTGCCCTTGCCGGTCTTCGCCTTCTTCGCCGGCGGCGCGGCGTCCGCGCCGGTCAAGTCGACGTCGCATCCGGACGGCCGCGCGGGCGCCGCCGGGGCCAGCTCATCGGTGTCGATCGCGGCGCCTGGTCGGTTCGTCGCGATCAACGCGATCACCTGCAGGGTCTTCCCGAGGCCCATGTCGTCCGCGAGGATCCCGCCGCGGCACGCCGCCGGGCGGGTCGCCGTCTTGTGCCCAACGAGCACGTTCTCGAACAGCGCCTTCTTCCCGTCGTACGTCCAGAACGGGGGCAGCGCGTTGGCGTTCTCCTTCTCCACCAGCCACGTCAAGCCGCGCTGCTGGTGCGGGAACAGCGGCGTGGTCAGGATCGAGCTCGGGCGGACGACGCGCCCAGTCTTGGCGTTCTTCTCAGCCTCCAGGCGGTCAAACAGCGAGCTCAGCGCGTCGTCGCGCTCGTTCTCAGTGACGCGCCGCACGCGCGCCGCGAACGCGCCGTCCTCGTCCTCGCGTTCGACGTCCGCCGCGCGGCACGTGGCCTGGTCGGGCCAGAACATGGGGCTCCCGCCCACGCCGCCCCAGAACGCGCTCCGGTTCAGCTGCAGCCGGCGAAGCGCGTCCGGTCTGTTCTCGGGCGCGCCGAAGCAAAACGCCGTGACGGGCTGCTGGAACTTGTTCGTGACGCCCGACATGGAGACCGCGACGACGTTCCGCACGACGCCGCGGTCCATCATCGGCGCGAGCACCGCAGCCTGAGTCCGGGAGATGTGTCCGACCTGCTCGCGGCTCTGGTTGTCCACGCGGATGGCGTTTTTGTCGTACTTGTTCCGCGGCTCCCTGACCAAAGCCAGCTGTTCTTTCCGAGAAACGATGCCGGAGTAGAACTGGAGGCCGACGACGGTGAGCGACAAGGCGCCGAAGCAGACGTCGGACGCGTCCTCCTCGAGCTCGTCCGCCACCGCCAGCTCTTCGTCTAGGTGCTGCTGAGAAGCGGCCAGGTTCTCGCGACGAGACTCGCCGACAACCACGCAGTCCGAGTCTTCCTTCACGGAGCCCTCGACCTTAAACTTTGACGCCAACGTCGGGTACTTGGACAGCAGCAGCTTCTCCAGGCCGCTGGGCCGCTTCGCGAGGATGGAGTTCGGGTGCACGAACTCATCGTCGTCGTTCGTCAAGTCCACGACGGGAACCGCGGGGGCCTTCCCTTTTGACATGTTCTTGGGCGGCATGTCGCGACCATCGGGCCGCGACCGCTGTGACGGCGAGATCTGGTTGACAACGCATTTCGAACCAGCTCGTCGAACTTTCGCGCGGTTTCGCGCCAGGGAGCTCCGCCTGGGTCCCCCGCCAGGTCCGCCGGTTTCGGGAATAGTTTCACGAAACGTCGACACAAGATTCGGCGCACGATGCTGTGCCGCTCGGCCGCCCTCGCGCTCGCGCGACGTCATTTGGCGTCCAGCGCCGCGCCCGCGACGCGCATCGCGGACCTCGTGAACGCTCGCGCCGCGGATTCGACGGAAACCCTCGCCCTGGTGGTCCCTTCGGCGGACATTCGGTGGACCTACGGGGAGTTGCTCGATCGCGCCCGGTGGTTCGCCGCGGGCCTGCACGAGATGGGGTACGCCCCCGGGCAAAAGCTGGGCGCGCGCCTGGACAACTCCGAGCAGCTCCTGGTCGCACTGGTGGGCTCCGCGCTGGTGGGAGCGGACGTGGAGACCGCCAAGACCGCCGAGCTCCTGGGGGAGGTGACGTGCCGGGGCACGATCGTGCATCACAGGGACGCCGCCATCGCCGGCGCGATGATCGGCCAGCACGAGCCCATCGCCGTGGGCGGAGGCGCCATCAAGGACCCGGTCGTGCACTACGACATTCTGATCGAGGCGTTCAGGGGTAAGGATGCCCCGGAGCTGACGAAGGAACAGAGTTCGTACTACTTCTCCACTTCCCGGCCCGCGGCGGATGCGGCGCTCGTCGCAAACGGCGCCGCCGCGGCGAGCGCTCTGGAAATCGCGACGAGTGACCGGACGTGCGTGTCTGTGCCCTTGGCGCACCCCATGGGGTTCGGGTTCGGCGTGCTGAGCGCGTTCCAGGGCAAAAGTGCGGTCGTGTTGCCGTCGCTGCAGGGTGGGACGGAGGCGGCCGCCGCGAACACCGCGCAGGCCATGGCAGAGGAGAAGTGCACGCTGCTCCTCGCGGACTCGCATGTGCTGAAGGAGCTTCCGACCGCCGCGCCCGACGGGACGGACGCGTTCCGCGGCGGCCTCACAAAGATAGGGAGCGGGGACGCCATCGGGCTGGCTGAGCCGAGAGCGGTGTGGGGGAAGCCGCTCACCACGGTGGGGAAGCCGCCTGCGTCGCCGTGAGCGTCGAGGGTCTGTTACGCGAAGGTCGTACGAGTCACCCGCCGCGCGAGGGTCTACCGAAAACGAACGACGCGAGCGGCGCCTTCGCGTCGCGCGTCGCGCGTTCCTCCGCCGTCACCGCCGTCATCATTCCCCTCATCCCCCTTTAGTCGCGCTCGGGGGTGTGCGTATCAACGCCTCGTAGCGCACGGCGTTCCCAGTGAGGTGCTCCGCGAGCGCCTCCGCGTGCTCCACGCACGTGTTTTTCCTGTCCGGGCGAAGGCAAAGCCGCGAAGGGTATCGGCGGTGAAACGCGCGCGCCGCGGCGTGCGCGTCCAGCCGGGAACTCGACGTCGATTCAGCCGCGCCAGGCACGCGCGTCATCCGCGCCACGCTCGGAACGTAATTCCCCACCTTCCAGCACCGTCGCGAGGGCACGCCGCGCAGAGGGCGCACGCGAAGGTTGCCCGCGACTTCGCCGCCGCTCAGCATCGCCGCCGCGGTGGCGGGCGCCAGGGGGTCGGCGGGCAAGAAATCATAGCAGACCACCGTGGAGGTTTCCTTGCCGCTCTCCGCGCGGTCAAACCGGCGCACCAACACCATGACGTGCTCGAGCTGGGTTGGATACGCGTCGCCGAGCGCGGCGCCGACAGCCTCGAACCCGACGAGCGGGACGCACGCCAGGAACACCTCCGCCGGTTTCGGTTTCGGTGGGTTTTCGGTTTGTCCGCTGGAGGCTTTCGGGAGATGCCGGTGCCGACTGCTCCCGTGACGACAGCGGAATCTGCTGGGTCGCCAAAGCGCTGAATGCGCCTCCAGCGCCGCCATCGTTCGCGGTGCAGCGCGCGTCCCGTGAGCCGTGTGACGTCCAGATGCGTCTGGAGGAGTGGCTCGTGGGGGACCGCCGGGGCTCCAGAGACCGAAATCTGACGAAAGTCGTCCCGCAGTCCCGTCAACGAAAACGAGCCCGGTCGCAAACTCACCTGCAGGGTTTGTCGTCCGATGGCCTCACTCTGTCCGACGCCCAGTCCAGCGGACGACCCCCGGGTAATTCCTTAACCTCACCTCTTCCCGGGCTCGCTGGAACACGACTGGAGAAGGACGATGCCGACCCCCGCGGAAGAGGCGGCGGACGCCACGTCGGCGGCGGCCGACCTACTCGCCGCGCTCGCCGATCCCGGAGTGCCCGAACACCTGGTGGCGAAGGTTCGCGCCGCCGCTCCGGACCCCGAGTCGCCCTCCGGCGCGGTGTTCTTCGAGGCTCCCCTGGCGGCGGTGAAGTCTCTCGCGACGGTCATGGAGCGCGCCAAGGCTCTCCCTGCCGATTCGCGGTACAAGGCGTTCGCGCCCAAGTGCCGCCTGGTGGCAGCGTCGGACGTGGAGAACGCGATCGGGTGCGGGCTGCCCACCGCACACGTCGCGATGGTGACTTCTCTGTGCGCGACGCCGCTCGCGGACGCGAAGCAGTACGCGGTGGTGGTCTCCGTCGCGCTGGCGTGCGGCACGAATGTGGTGCGCGGCGCCTCGTACGCGGTGGGCGGCGAGGGCGTGCAGGCGAGCGTCTCGGAGACTGTCGCGGACCCCGCGGCGCCGAGCGTTTGGGCGTTGAAACTGAAGCACGACCCCGAGAATCCCAACCCGTCCGAGCCGTGGCTCTTCTGCTTGTCGCGCGGGCGGTCTCGCGCGGAGAAGATGCCCGGCTTCAACTACGCCGGCCCCCTGCGGCCGGCGCCCATCATGACCCCGAGGAACAAGCTGCACCTGCGCGAGGTGCCCGCGGAGATCCCCAGGCCGGACTACGCCGAGACCGCGGACCCGGTTTCCGAGACGGAGAGCAAGCTTCAGCAGATCAACTACCAGTACGACGCGGCTCAGCTGGCGACGCTGCGCGAGTGCTGCGCGGTGGCGCGGGGCGCGCTGGACGCGACGATTCGTGCCGTGCGCCCGGGCGTGACCACTGAGGCGCTGGACATCATCTGCCACAAGTACATCACCGCGCACGGCGGATACCCCTCGCCGCTGAACTACTACAACTTCCCCAAGTCGTGCTGCACGTCGGTGAACGAGGTCATCTGCCACGGCATCCCCGACGCGCGCGCGCTGGAGGAGGGCGACGTCGTAAACGTGGACGTGACGGCGTTCTACAAGGGGTTCCACGGGGACTTGAACGAGACTGTGCCGGTTGGGAAGTGCGACGAGAAGAGCCTGAAGCTGATGATGACGGCGTACAAGTGCCTGCAGAAGGGCATCGAACAGGTCAAGCCGGGGGGGCGGTACCGCGATATCGGCGAGGAGGTGACCAAGGTGGCGCACGCGCGCGACGCGAGCGTGGTGAAGTCGTACTGCGGACACGGCATCGGTACGCTGTTCCACTGCGCGCCGAACGTTCCGCACTACGCCAAGAACAAGGCGGTGGGCTCCATGAAGGAAGGCCACGTGTTCACGATCGAGCCCATGATCAACGCCGGCGGCTACAAGGACGTGACGTGGCCGGACGGGTGGACGGCAGTGACCAAGGACGGAAGCCGCTCGGCGCAGTACGAGCACACCATGGCGGTCACCGCGGAGGGCGTCGAGTTGCTTACGGCGAGGACCGCGACGTCGCCGAACGTGTTTCCTTGGAGCGACCCGGAGAGTCATCCGTGACAAGAAGGCCTTAGTATTATGACATAATATACCGTAGCAATGAGGGGGAGCTTGAACCCGCGCGCATCCTTCATCCGTCGCCGCCGCACTAAAACAGCACGTCACGCGCGGCGCGACGCGCCGTCGACGCTGCCTGCCGAAACCACCAGGTTTCGGGTTTCACGAAAGAAGAGCTGCTGTACGAGAACGAAGCGCTTCTTACCACAGCGCGCCGCGCGGCGCTGAGTCCACGGCACAGCGTAGCCTTTGATGTCAGGCGACGGTCGCGCCCCGGTGGCGATAATCGGCGCGGGAGTCGCGGGTCTCAGTTGCGCTGCGGCGATCGCGAACGCGGTCGAGCGCGATGGCCCGGTGGTGGAGCTCATCGACCAGGGGTCGAGAGGGCGCGGCGGGCGCGCATCTTCGTCTCGCCCGACGACGCACGACCCGCCCTTGGTGTTCGACCACGGGTGCCAGTTCTTCACCGCGGAGTCCGAGGCGTTCCGCGAGACGTGCGCCGCGCTGGAGCGCGCGGGACACATCGCGAGATGGGACGGTCGCTTCGGCACGCTCGACGCGTCCACGGGCGCGTTCCGCGCGAAAAGCGAAAACGGCGACGCGGCTCTGCGCGGGGATGACTTTTTCCGTCTCCTCGCCGCGAGGGACGTGTACGTGGGCGTGCCCACCATGCGCGGCCTGTGCGACGGTTTGCGCGAACTGATTCGCGACGACGCCGCGGTGGATAGCCCGCAGTGCGCGGTGACGCGCCTGGAGCGAGCCCGAGACGAAAACGCAAACGCGCCGCCGTGGGTCGTGTCCGGCGTCGGCGGAAGGGCGCTGGACGAAAACGAAAGCGGGTCCCGCGAACGCGCGCTCGGCGCGTTCGCGGCGGTGGTCGCGACGGACGTCATGCTCACGAAAACGGGCACGCCGGGATCGTGCGCGCTCGAAGGCGTGGCGGGCGTCTCCGACGAACGAGCGCCGCGACCGGAGGAGGTTTCCGGAGCGTCGGCGCGCGCGGCGGCGACGTGGCGCGCCATGCGCGGCGTGCCCGCCGAGTCGCTTTTCTCGCTGACGCTGGCGTTCGGCGGGAGCGAGGAGGACGAAGACGCCTCCGTCCCGTTCGACGCCGCGGTGGTCACCGGGAGTGAGACGATCCAGTTCCTGGTGCGCGACTCCGCCAAGCCGGGGCGCGCGGAGAAGGGCGCGCGGAACCGATGGACCGCCGTGTCCACCGCGGCGTTCGCGGCGACTGTCGTCGCCGACGCGCCTCTGAGCGTGGACGGCGCGTACAACCCGCAAACCGCGGCGTACCTGGAGCGCGTGACGCCCGCGATGGTCGAGGCGACGCTCGACCTGTTGCGCGCGGCGTCTCGCGTCTTTGTCGAAGGCGACCCTACACCGAACACGACGACCGACACGAGTACCATGCGTAGGTATCGCGATCCGCCGATAGCGCACGCGCGGTCGCAGCGGTGGGGACACGCGTTTCCCGCGCGCGGGTGGGGCGGCGCCGCGTTCGCGTGGGACCCGGCGCTGGGGTTCGGGGCGTGCGGGGACTTCGCGGCGGGGCCGGGCGTCGAGGCGGCGTGGACCAGTGGCGCGCAGGCGGGGGCGGCGGTCGCGAAGACGATGCGAGGGGAATGGGGTGGGTAAAGCACGTTCGCGTCGCGCGGCGCGGACGCTGCTACAAAAGCACGATTTTTAAAGAAGCGATGTGCGTCGCTGACGCTCAAATGACTCGGACATGTCGGTCGGATCACGCGACTGCACTTTTCGTGTCGGCGGCTGCGCTTTTCTGCCGACACCGGGGGATCGACGCGCAATCCCCGTTCGCGCTCCGACGCGTGCACTTGCCCTTCCCGGATCCAACATGGCCTCCGTCGGTGCGCTTTCCGTGCGCCCGCACCTCGGCGGCTCCGGCCTTCGCCGTTCCGGCGCCAAGCGCGCCGGCAAGGTTTCCACCGTTGCCCGCGCCGAGCACAAGCCCGGTATTAACATGCCCGACGGACCCGCCGATGACCTCAACAAGTGGAGCCGCAAGATCACCCAGCCCAAGTCCCAGGGCGCGTCCCAGGTGCGTCAATCGACTCATCGGATCCGACGCACTGATCGCGGATCGGTTCTGTCCCCGGATCGCGCGTCTCCGCGCACGCGTCACGGCGGACCGCACCGGCGATCACGCGAAAGCGAATCCCTAGATAACCGTCGTCGAACCGGCGGAAACCTGCCTCGCTTTCGGGTCGAGATTGCCGATATTTCCTCTCGGCTGACCGCTTCTCTCTCCGACCCCCACCATCCCAATAACTCAACAACGCGCGTTCCAGGCCATGCTCTACGCTACTGGCATGGAGCCCGAGGACATGAACAAGCCCCAGATCGGCATCTCCTCCGTCTGGTGGGAGGGCAACCCCTGCAACAAGCACCTGATGGACCTCGCGTTACGCGTGAAGGAGGGCGTCGCCGCCGAGGACATGGTCGGGTTCCGATTCAACACCATCGGCGTCTCCGACGGCATCTCCATGGGCACACCCGGCATGTCCATGTCCCTGCAGTCTCGCGACCTCATCGCGGACTCCATCGAGACCGTGATGGGCGGCCAGTGGTACGACGCCAACGTCTCGCTCCCGGGCTGCGACAAGAACATGCCCGGCTGCATCATCGCGATGGGGCGCCTGAACCGTCCCGGGCTCATGGTGTACGGCGGCACCATCAAGCCCGGCATGGCCGGCAACGGCGAGCCCCTGGATATTGTCTCCGCGTTCCAGTCGTACGGCCAGTTCGTGACCGGCGCCATCGACGAGGCGGAGCGCTCGGAGATCGTGCGCAAGTCGTGCCCCGGCGCTGGCGCGTGCGGCGGCATGTACACAGCCAACACCATGGCCTCTGCCATCGAGGCGCTCGGCATGTCCCTTCCCTACTCCTCCTCTATCCCCGCCGAGGATCCGCTGAAGATGGACGAGTGCTTCATGGCCGGTAAGGCCATCAAGCACATGCTGGAGATCGACCTCAAGCCCCGCGACATCATGACCCGCGCGGCGTTTGAGAACGCCATGGTGCTCATCATCGCGCTCGGCGGGTCCACCAACGCCGTGCTGCACCTGATCGCCATGGCGCACGCTGTGGGCATTGAGCTCACCCTGGACGACTTCCAGGCCGTCTCCGACAAGACGCCCTTCATCGCGGACCTCAAGCCCTCGGGCAAGTACGTCATGGAGAACGTGCACAAGATCGGAGGCACCCCGGGCGTGCTCAAGGTGCGTCTCACGGATAAGACCCGAATCCTCGCTTCCCGCGTTCGTTCGTCGTCGTCCGTTTTTCAGTTTTGGTTTTTCGCCGCGTTCCCTTCGCCTCGTGACGCCTGGGAAAGAAGAGATGAAACTATTGGATTCCCCTTCAATAGCCTTCGGGCGATGCCGATAAATCCGTTTAACAGTCCTGATCTTTCCCGGCGGAGCTCGGCGACACCGCGCGCCGGTTTTCTCGCGCTCGGAAAACTTCCCGCGACTCGCCCGTCCGCCGCGCTGACCCCTCCACGCTTTTTCGCATCCGCAGTACCTCCTGAAAAACGGCCTCATCGACGGCAGCTGCATGACGTGCACCGGCAAGACCATGGCCGAGAACCTCGCGTCTTGCCCCGACCTGAGCGAAGGCCAGGAAATCATCCTCCCTCTCGACAAACCCATCAAGGAGACCGGCCACTTGCAGTGCCTGTTCGGTAACATCGCCACCGAGGGCTCCGTCGCCAAGATCACCGGCAAGGAAGGTTTGTACTTCAAGGGTTTCGCGAAGTGCTACGACTCCGAGGAAGAGATGCTCGAGGCTCTCGCCGAGGACGCCGACTCGTTCAAGGGCTCCGTGATCGTGATCCGCTACGAAGGTCCCAAGGGCGGCCCGGGCATGCCCGAGATGCTCACGCCCACCTCCGCCATCATGGGCGCCGGCCTCGGCCAGGAATGCGCGCTCATCACCGACGGCCGCTTCTCTGGCGGCTCCCACGGGTTCGTCATCGGACACGTCACCCCCGAGGCGCAGGTCGGCGGCCCCATAGGCCTCGTGCAGGACGGCGACATCATCGAGATCGACGCCGAAAAGAGAACCATCAACGCGCTCGACATCTCGGACGAGGATTGGAAGAAGCGCAAGGCTGCGTGGAAGGCGCCGCCCCTCGAAGCCACCAGCGGCACGCTGTACAAGTACATCAAGCTCGTGGCCTCCGCGTCCCAGGGATGCATCACCGACCTGTGAGCGGCGCGCAGTCGCGCGGTAGTCACCTTTGCGTTCAATGTTCAACAATACTTTTACGTTAAAACGCAGCTAGCACGGTCGCCTCGCCGCCTCTGCCGCCGCGGCCACACCGCGCTCGTCCAAGCCGAAGGAAAACACGTCGTAGTGGTGGTTTAGCGTCCGCTGGCCGTGAAGAGGCGCGGCGGGACCGCCTCCCAGCGCGCCCGCCTTGGCGTTCGGGACGCCGTACACCACGCGGCGCACGCGCGAATGCACGAGCGCCATCGCGCACATCACGCAAGGCTCACGCGCGCAGTACGCGTCGTAGCCGGTGCACAGATACGGGCGACCGTGAAGCGCCGTGAGCTTTTCGCCGAGGCCCTTCTCCTGTTTCTCCCGCGCGCGTTTCGCTCCCACCTTTCCGGGGGCCGCGTCCGGATCCTCCTGGCCAGAGTCCACGTTCGCGGCTCGCGCCTGCTCTGCCGCCGCCGCCGCCGAAGGGTCATGGTCCGCGCCGTGCGTCGCGATGTCCGACGCGGACGCCGCGTCGATCGCCGCGAACGCGGCGTGTCGCAGCGGGTGCGTTTCGCTCGCAGTCTCTGGCGTCGCACCCGCCGCCGCGCCGCCCGCGCGCCACCCGCCCGTCGAATCGCGGCCGAGCGCGACCACCCTGGCACCCACCGGGTCGACCAGGAGCACGGCGTTGCGCACGCACGGAAGCGCGCCGGTTTCCGAGCAGACTGTGTGTTCCGCGTCCGCCCGCACACCCGCCGCCCGTTCGCGAAAAAGTTCGTTTCCGTCGCGCTCGCCGACGCCGCGCGCCGTCGCCTCCAAGAGCGCGCGGGACATGAAGCGGCGCATCTCCGCCGCCGCCTCCGGCGCCACCGCCTCGGCGTCCGCGCCGAGGTGCCTGTTGGGTTTCTGCCACGCGATGGGCCACACGCGCGTCCACGCCTCCCACTGCTCCCGCGTGCGCGGCGCGAGGCCCGGGACCTGCGCGCGCTCGGGAGTCAGCGCGTGCCGCTCGACGAGCGCCGCCGCCGCGGCGGGCCAGTCCGCCGCGCCCGCCGCCGAGACGCCGACGCGGCACAGCACCACCTTGAGCGACTCGGGAGATGCGTCAGCGGCGGCGACGCGGCGCACGCGCTTGACGTGAGGCATGTCCGTCAGGGGGAGCGCCGCGGAGACCTCCTTGAGCTGCGCACGGGGTGGACGCCGCGAGTGGGGCAGGGACGAGGGCGTCAGGGTCGAACGAAGCGACGGACGTCGTGCGGGGGGAGACGCTCGCGCAGTCCGACGGTCGCGTCGTCGGCGGTGCGCATCGCCGCTTTTTTGGTGGGTACGGGCGCGTACCACTTGGTTGCATCGGCGCTTATCCACCTCGGCGACCCACACGTCGACGAGGATCAGCTGAGGTGGTGGTGTCGGGGACACGTACACCGGCTCCGGCAGAAGGGTCTCGGGGCAACGGGGCCCCATGGCCCGCGGCCACGCGCCCGGGAGAAGTGGCAAAACCACACGAAAGGCGCCATGATGTCGCAGAGCATTTTCTTTTGCGACGAGCCGACTTCAGGACTTTCGTGTACCGTACTTTTTGCGTACACGACATTTCTCTCGGCACCGCCGCGATGCGTGGACGACTCTACGCGGAACCACTGCTGGCGTTTCTCCTGGCGCTTCTCCTCGCCACGACGAGCGCGCAGGAGAATCACCAGGATACCGCTGGCGTACCCGAGGGGTTCGATGCGGATGCTCAAGCTGCCAGAGACGCGGAGGCGTACCTGACGCCTGAGGAGAAGTCTGTCATTCAGATTGGAAACGACCTGTTGAGAGGGAACGATACCATCCCCGATCGGGAGGACTACGACGTCGATACGGTACGAACACGCGCGCACGTCTCTTTCACCTCGCATGCGCACGTTCCGAGCGCTCCCGACTACTTCTCCGAGCACGTCGTGCTGGCCAGAAACGACACCTTCAGGGACCAACTCGTCAGTTTTCGGTTACGGCTGCCACGCCGAGAGTCAAAAACACTTCCGTGGACCGAGCTGACGTTTTCCTCTCCCCATCACCGCACCCGCGCGTCTCGCACAGGTTAACGGCTTGGTGAGCGACGCGGTGAGCCACGAGTGGCGCCACTACCCCCTGGGGTGGCACTGGGTGCTCGTGCTGTTCGGCGGGCTGGTGCTCATTCCCTTGGCGGCGGCGTTTTGCGGGCCGAAGAAACCGCCGGGTGAGCTCGTGATCGATGCCGAATACGGCGCCGCAAAGTGACGATTGAGCGCTAATCTTATTAGATCAACGTAGTTAGCATCATGCATTATCATACACACGTCGTGATATCATAATACGTGTCGTATCGCCATCCTCGTCGACGCGCGCGAAACGCGAAACGAAGCGGTCTTTATTTCAGCGGCTTGCGCGCGGCGGTGAAGTACATGACGGTGTAGATGCCCGCCTTGCCTCCCTCGACGAGCCCGTCAGCGCCCTTCTTGAGGAACCCGGAGACGCCCATGGACCCCTTGGGCGCGATCCCCACGGTCTCCAGGAACCAGACCAGGTAGTGCGTCACAGCGCGCCCCCAGATGGTGGTCTTGAAGCTCCAGAAGTCGCGCCACGGGCGCCACGCGCGGTACGGGTCGATGGGCTCGTACCACGTGACATCCGCGGTTTTCACCAGGTCCTGCTCCTCCAGGATCTCGAATCCGGCTTTCTTCATCGCCGTCAGCACGTCCTCGCACGTGCGCGCGGTGGGCAGCCCGTTGCCGATCAGGATCTCCTGACGGATCCGGCGATGCTCGGCGTTGGTGGGGTCGTACGCGTCCGTCAGGCACCACTCGTACGACGCGAACACGCCGCCGGGTTTCAGGACGCGGAAGATCTCCGAGTAGCACCCCACCGCGTCCGGCGCGTGACAGGTGGCTTCGATCTGGTACACCGCGTCGAACGAGGCGTCGGGCTTGGGGATGTTCATGAAATCCGCCTTCACGAAGTCGCAGTTGTCGTGTCTGCCCGTGGCCTTGTTCATCTCTTCGCCGCGCTTGATCTGGAACGCGTTGTTGTTCAGGCCGGTCACATCCGCGCCGGTGAACGCCGCGATCTCGCGCAGCGGGCCGCCGACGCCGCATCCGACGTCCAGCACCTTGTCGCCGGGCTTGACGTTGAGCTTGGACGCCAGGAAGTGCTCGTGCCTGACGATGGACTCGCGCAGCGTCTCCCACTTGTACCTGTGCGCGAAGTGGAAGGACTCGCCCCAGCCGTACTCGTAGAAGGAAGTCGCGAGGTCGTAGTACTTGTTCACCACGTCCGTGTAGTTCCCCGTGCGCTTTGAGTCATCCTCCTCCTTGAAGTAATCCTCGTACTCCTTCGTGGCGGTCCCGGTCTCCCTGCGGCGCGCGCGGCGGGGTGGAACGAGGGGAATCGGCGGGTCAGCGGCGCTCACGGGGGCGAACGAGCGGTGTAGGAACGATAATCACGACGAGCGTCGACGCGCGGACGCGCGCGGGGCGTGCGCGACACGCTCACGAAGAGCGTGCCGTTCGAACGTCGGCGTGTCGACGGCGAGGCGGCGATTGGTCCGGAGACGGAGGCGTCTGGAGGGCACGCACTTGGAGTCCAGGTTACCGGCCATGTGCTTCAGGTTCAAACCGGAAGATTTGGACGCCATGGTGTCCTTCGAATCGGCGCAAACGCGTGTGCGTCCGAAACAGTGAAGACCCGCGATCGCGTCGTCCCATCCGAAGAGACGACTTCGGCAGGCGCGGACAGCCAGTCGTTCCGGTTTGACGAGATCTTGTTTGCGACGGCCAGACTGTTTGCCCGTGGGAAACCGAAAGGTTCACCCGGCAGTCTGTGGGCCCGCTCCGCTCGCAGAAATGACGCTGGCGGTTTCACGTTCGCGAAGGTCCGGCGATCTCCACGTCCGACTCCGGGCGCGGGCCGTGGTTTGATTGCAAGCTAGTCTAGTCCCACGTCACTCGCGCGCGCTGCGGGTCGCTCCGATACGACCCTCGTTCAGTGGAAACTCTCGTCAACGCCACTTCCAACTCGGCAACATCTGCAAGTCTACGGGAAGGGCTAAAACGTGGTACAAAAGGAAGGTGAGCGCGAGCGCCACGGTCACCAGCATGGCAGCCTGCAGCGCCATGGGAACGCCGCCGACCCCGCGGCGGCGGTTGGCGTCGAGAAGCCCAGAGTTCTCGTCCGTGCCGTACATCGCTTCACCTCTTAGGCGCTGAAGAGACTGGAGTGCACGAATCGTAACCGGCAAAAATGTTTTTAGCGAGGTCGCTGGCGGTCGGTCGGACACTCGCGAGTCGCGACTCGCAGCGTCGCAGGTCGACTCGCGTGGCGTTTGAAATGTTTGAGTATGCCCACGGCGCAACAACTCTCGCGCGCCACAAGCGCACGCGCGACCCGCGACAGCGAAGGGACACCCCTCCCTCCGTTTCTCGCGCAGCGCCGCGTTCATCGAGGAGGGCGCCGCGCGCTACCGGTCGCCGCGTCTCCCCGCCCGAACGTGCTCGGTTCGCCGGCTGGGCGAAAAAGCAACGACCCGTCTCATTTTCCCCTTTGTTGGCACCCGCGACGCGCTCGCGAGAAGCCGCGATGGTCGCCGCGTCCCCCGCTGAGGGCGCGATGACGGTCAGGAAAGGGATGATCTCCCGCCTGGAGTGCGAGAACTTCAAGTGCGTCCCCGATACGTCCCGCCTCGCGCCGATACGCGCGGCTCTGCCGAAATGCGCGTTCGCGTTCGCACACCTCGAGCGCGCCCGCCAGATCCCCCAGAGAGGGAGACGACGCCCGCCGTCGTTCCCGTCGATTCCGCGCGAGCTTTTCCTGACAGGATTCCCCGCCCCCGCCCCCTGTTTTCTCGCGACAGGTCGTACAAGGGCCACCAGGTGATCGGTCCGTTCAAGCAGTTCACGTCCATCATCGGCCCGAACGGCAGCGGCAAGTCCAACCTCATGGACGCCATCTCGTTCGTGCTGGGCGTGCAGTCCGCGCAGCTGCGCGGCGCGGCGCTCCGCGACCTGGTGTACTCGTTCGACCTCGCGGACAAGGAGGAGCGCCGCACGGCGTACGTCAAGCTGGTGTACGAGGCGGAGGACGGCGTCGAGACCGTCTTCTCGCGGCACATCACCGCCGCGGGCACGGGCGAGTACCGCGTGGATGGGCGCGCGTGCCCCGCGGAGGCGTACAACGAGCGGCTAAAAAACCACGGCATCCTGGTGAAGGCGCGCAACTTCCTCGTGTTCCAGGGCGACATCGAGAGCGTGGCGTCGAAGAGCCCGAAGGACCTCACTGCGCTCATCGAGCAGATCAGCGGCTCGGAGGATATCAAGAAGGACTACGAGGAGGCGATGAAGGCGAGACACAAGGCGGAGGAGGACCAGCACGCCGCCTTTGCGAAGCGCAAGACGCTCGCCGCGCAGCGCAAGCAGATGAAAGAGCAGAAGGAGGAGGCGGAGAAGCACGCGCGCATGACCGAGGAGCTCCAGCGCCTGCGCGTCGAGCACGTGCTGTTCAAGCTGTTCCACATCGACTTCGACACGCAGCGCCACGAGGCGGAGATCGCCGAGGCGGAGGAGGAGCTCCGCGCGCGCGAGGCGCGCGCCGAGGCGGCGGCGCGCGAGATGGAGGAGAAGCGCCGGCTCAAGGCGTTGCGCGCGAAGGACGTGCTGGTTCTCGAGCGCAAGATCGCCAACCACCGCGCGGAGGTGGACGGCAAGGCGCCCTCCGCCGTGCGCACCAGGGAGGAGATCGCGCGCGCGAAGAAGAAGCTGGAGCTCGCGACCAAGCAGCTCGAGCGCTACGCGGCGGATGCCGAGACGGGCGCCGCCGACGCGGCGCGCCTCGAGCGCGACTTGCGCAACGTGGAAGCCGCCGAAGCCGCCTTCGAGCGGGAGCTGGAGAAGAAGGGCAAGAAAGCCGCGCTGGACCTGGGCGAGGCGCAGATGCGCGAGTACAACAAGAAGAAGGAAGAGGCTGGCGCGAAGACGTTCAAGCTGCGCCAGGAGCGCGAGGGTCTGGCGAACGCGCTCCAGGCGGACGAGGAGACCCGCGCGCGCCTGGCGAGCACGCGCGACGAGCTCGAGGCGCGCTCGGCGGCGCTGGTGGACGCGAGGGACAACGAGCTTTCGCGGCTGGCGACGCTCGAGTCTTCCGCGGCGGAGGCGCGCGCGGAGATGGCGGCGTCCAAGGACCGCGAGAAGGCGCTGGAGAACGAGAAGCGCAAGTCTCGCGCGAAGCAGGAGCACCTCACGAACAAGATCGAGGAGCTGAGCGGGAAGATGCGCGAGGCGAAGGCGGACCGCAAGGAGTCGGAGCGGGAGACGCGCGCGCTGGAGGCGATCACCGCCATGAAGCGCCTGCTCCCGGGCGTGCGCGGCCGCGTGACGGACCTGATGAAGGTGTCGCAGAAGAAGTACAACCTCGCGGTGATCACCGTGCTGGGCAAAGAGGCGGACGCGGTCGTGGTGGAGGACAGCAAAACCGCCAAGGAGTGCGTGCAGTACCTGAAGGAGCAGCGCGTCGCGCCGATGACGTTCCTGCCGCTCCAGGAAATCAAGGTGCACGAGCCCGACGAGGCGCTGCGCCGGCTGGGCGGCACCGCCAAGCTGTGCCTGGACGTGGTCAACTACGACGCCGCGGTGTCGCGCGCGATGATCTACGCCATGGGCAACGACACCGTGGTGTGCGACACGCACGCGGAGGCGAAGAAGATCACCTTCGGCGGCGACCGCCGGTTCAAGGTTGTGTCCGTGGACGGCACGATGATCAAGAAGTCGGGCGAGATGACCGGCGGGAGCAGCGGCAGCCTCGAGGCGAAAGCCTCGCGCTTCGACGCGGAGGAGGTGGAGCAGCTCCGCGCGGACAGGCAAGCGGCGGAGGAAGCCCTCGCGCGCCTGCGTCCGGTCGCCGCGCTCGTGGACGAGGAGCGCGAGGCGGTTGCGCGCCTGGCGCGCCTCGAGCGCGACGCGCAGTACTACGCGGTGGACATCAAGATGGCCGCCGAGAAGGTGCAGACGTTTGAAAGCGACGCCGCCAACATCGAGCGCGCCGTCGCCGAGACGCTCCCCGCGCTCGAGGCGGCGGAGCGCGCGTGCGCCGAATCGCGCGCCGCCGTCGACGCGGTGGACGCCAAGGTGCACGCCGTGGAGGACGAAGTGTACGCGTCCTTCTCCGAGTCCGTGGGCGTCGAGAACATCCGCGAGTACGAGGCGCACAACCTGGCGACGCTGCAGCGCTCGGCGGAGGAGCGCGCCAAGTTCACGCAGCAGCGCGCGAAGCTCACCGAGCAGCTCAACTTCGAGCGCTCGCGCGACGTCGCGGGCCCGAAGCGGCGCGCGGAGGCGGACATCGCGAAGAACGAGTCCGAGCTCGCGCGCCTCACCGAGGCGGCGGAGAAGGCGCGCGCCGCCACGGAGAAGGCCAAGGCGGCTCTCGAGGGCTGGGAGCGCGACGCGGCGGCGGCGAGAGCCGAAGCCGCCGCGGTGGACGCCGAGGTGCGCGACTTGCGCGAGCGCCACTCCGCGCTCAGCGCGGAGGGCGCCAAGACGCAGCGCGTGATCGCGAACAAAACGGCCGCCGCCGAGGCGCTGCGCGAGCAGCGCGCGGACATCATCGCCGCCTCGCGCATGGAGCGCCTGAAGCTCCCGCGCGCGGAGGGCGACGAGGACGACGACGAGACGCTCGCGCTGCCGGCGCCGGAGAGCGCCGGCGACGGCGACGCGATGGACGCGGACGACGCCGAGGATTCCGAGCGCGGCGGCGCGTGGCGCGAGTCCGCGTTGCGCGCGAAGCTGGACTACGACGGTCTGCCGCAGCGTCTGAAGCAAGCGCCCCGGCCGAGCGACCGCGAGCGCCTGGACGACGAGCTGCGCGCGGAGACGGAGGCGAAAGCCGCCGCGCTGGCGCGCCTCGAGCCCAACATGAAAGCCATCGACCAGTACGAGAGCGTGAAGGAGCGCGAGCGCGCGCAGGCGGAGGATTTGGAAGCGGCGCGACGACACACGAAGGCGTCGCAGGAGACGTTCGACTCGCTGAAGAACGAGCGCACGTCCACGTTCTTGGCGGCGTTCGAGCACATCGCCGCCGCCATCGACCGCGTGTACAAGGAGCTGACCCAGAGCGAGTCGCACCCGCTCGGCGGCACCGCGTACCTCTCGCTGGAGTCGCCCGAGGAGCCGTACAACCACGGCGTGAAGTTCACGGCGATGCCTCCCACGAAGCGCTTCCGCGACATGGAGCAGCTCAGCGGCGGCGAGAAGACCATGGCCGCGCTGGCGCTGCTTTTCGCGATCCACTCGTACCGCTCGTCGCCCTTCTTCGTGCTGGACGAGGTGGACGCGGCGCTGGACAAGACCAACGTCGAGAAGATGGCGGCGTTCATCAAGAACCGGTCGCACGGCACGGGCGCGGCGTCCGAGGGACACGCGTGCCAGTCCATCGTCATCTCGCTGAAGGACTACTTCTTCGACAAGGCGGACTCGCTGGTGGGCGTCAGCCGCGACGTTCAGGGCGCGTGCAGCAAGGTCCTCACGTTCGACCTGGGCGAGTACGAGGAGTGAGCGCGAGCGACGAGACCTCCGCCGAACGCGAGGCGAACGCCGACGGGCGCGACGAGAACGGAACGAACGACGATTCGCAATCGAGACGCGGACAAAAAAACACGCGGACGAAGCAGCCGTGTCCTCTCGCGCGCTCGTCACACTTCGTGTCGCACGCTCTATCGGTACATCGCACTGCAGCGAGCCTTCGCCCCCTCACTGTTTCTTCTTCTTCTTCTTTTTCTTCTTCGCCTTGGACTGCGTGATGACGTCCCGAAGGTCCTGCTCCACGGGGAGGATCTCTCCTTCCTCCGCGCCTTCGGCAGGCACCGGCGGTTGCGGCGCGGGGACGGTTTTTTCCACAACCGGTTGCGCCGCGGGGACGGTTTTTTCCACAACCGGTTGCGGCGCCGGGACCGTTTTCTCCACCGGCTTCGGCTCGGGGACGTTGGCATCCAGGTCCTTCATAGGTTCGGCTTCGCTCGGCAGAGACGCGGCGAGCAGCGCCTTCGCCGCGGCCACAGGCGAGGCGGGTTTTTGTGGGGACGCCTCGCGCGCGGCGATGGGCGACTTCGTGACGTTTTCTGGAACGTTTTCTTTTCGGTCGCCGGGCGCCTCCGCAGCGCCCTCCAACTTCTCCCGCGCGCGAGGTGTCAATCGGCGAGGCGAGGGCGCCGCGAGAGGCCTGCTTCGCGCGGCGGCACGCGCCGAGATCGGCCGCGCCGCGAGCGCCTCCGCGGGAACTTCTGCCTTCGGGGGAGCCTTCGGGACCTTCGGCGGCGCCGACGCGGGCCGCGCGCGCCTGGCGTGCATCTCCGCGGCGGTCAAGGCGAGGAACGACGACCCGCTGGGAAACGCCCGGTCCTTGGCCTCGGCGTACGCCGCGAACGTGAGCTCTTCCCCGGTCGCGACGTTCACGAGCGACGCCACGGGCGCGCCCATGGCGAGTTTGGTCTGCACGACGCGCAGCAGGTCCATCACCTCGCGCGCGGAGGCGTCCGCGGAGACGCCGAGGCGTCTCCGGTGGATGACGCACGAAGGCTTCCCGATGCCCGCGCGCTTCACCATCACCGACTCCGACACCGCGGCGCGCGCCGCGGTGGAGCGCTCCAGGCGGGGCGAGGGCATCGCGGAACGCGGCGTCGACGCGTAGGCAGCGGGAACCGGAACCGGCGGTCTCGCCGCGGTGCTCGGCCGCGCGCGCGCGCGGCTGGCCGCGGCGCTCGCAGACGCGCCGACGCGCTCGACGCGCGCGGAAGCCGGTCGCGCGCCCTCCGCCGACGACTTCGCGGTGGGCGTCGGGGAGGACTCCGAGTCGCGCGGGACCATATCCTCGAGTTCAGTTCCGGTCGCGGTGACACCGACGATGCCATGCGCACCCTGTGCCTTGGGCGTCCCGTACGCCTCGAGCGCCTCGAGCGCCTCGGGCTTCCTCGCGGTGGCGGGGGTGGAAGGCGCGGCGGACACCTTTTCCTTTTCTCTGCGCGCGCCAACCGCGGCGGCGGCGGTCTCCGCGGCGAGGCCCAGCCCCAGCTTCGCGGGCCGCTTCGCCACGCCGGAAGAGGCGAAGGATGCGCGTAGCGAGCGCGCGGTGGACTTCGCGTCGGAAGCGCGCGCGCTTCGCGGCGACGGCGCCGCTGGAAGCCACGCGGGGACCGACTTACTCAACAGCAGATGGGTGTCCCTCGTGTACCCGGCCAACGTTCTGCTCAAGCCGAGCGTGGCAGACGCCGCGGCGAGCGCCGTCGGCGTGTTGGCGCGCTTCGCCTGGTTCAAAGACGCTTTAAGATCCTTCGCAGTGTCTAGGATAGCATCCACGAGGAGCAAAGCGTCGCCCAGCCCTTCGGGGGGCCTGGTCGCGGAAACCACCATGGTGCCGTGTTCCCTCGGACGTGCAGCCCGTTCAAATTCGGAACAGAAACGCACGGAGCAACCTCGAACGCGTGAGGTGCACTGGAGGTGCGGGAACCCTACGGCAGCGCCGGTACGATGCGAGGATGAAGCGGTCGGCGTTTAAACGTCGCGCGTCTCGCTCTGCTGGTGTCGTGCTGTCATCAAGCGTCAAGACGGCCGCGGGTCGCGACTTTCTTGGAGAGCTGTCTGGCGTCGAGTCACTCGAGAAATCACCGTCACACCAACAGAAAGAATTTTCCCGGTCTCGAAGAAACCAACAACGATCGACTTGATGACGCCCGTTCATCAATGTGGGGCGCGCCGCGGGACCCGCCCTCCTCTACCGCGGTGGAGGAGGTGCTGGATCACCTCGCATCCTCCGATGCGCTGGTGGTTCCCGCGAGCGTCGAGAGGGCCGGGATGCCGGTACGCTTATACCTGTCCGATCTGTTGAAAAGAAATCCGGCGGTTTTTCTCGAGAGGCACTCGGCTCTGCTGGAGGACGCGCACCTGCGCGTGTTCGACCACCTACGGGGAGACTACGAGGTGGATTTCCATCTCGCGCGTCTCATGGAATCGCGGTCGCCGACGCAGGCGCAGGCCGCCGCCGCGCGCCGCGTTATTCGCATGCGGAGACTCGCCCACCTCGACGTGCTGGAGTCCCAGGGCCATTTCACGGAACACGCCATGCGTCTGCGGGAGCCGCTTCTTTTCCACCAGCACGTCGGCGCCGCGCTGGAGACCCGCGAGGGAGGCAACGAGGCCGGCGGTGCGGACGAAACCGAGCGTACGCATGCTGTGTCCCTCGCGCTCCTCGCTCGGGAGGACGACCGCGACGTGGACGCGGCGGTCGCGGCGGCGCGCGGCGCGGCGGGCGCCGAGGACCACACCGAATCCGACGCGGAAAAAAAAGGGAAAAGCCCGAGCGACGTCGGCGCGGACGCACCCGATCCAGAAGCCAACACAGCGAGTCGGGCCGCGCGCGTCGCTTCGTTCCGTCGCATGCTGCGCGAGCGGTTCCTGGACGGCGGGGACCCGGACGCTGACGCATACGCGCGCGTGGACGGCGACGCGTCGCTGGACGAATCCTTCGCGGAGGTGACGGCGCGCGACGCCGAGGAGAAGTACTTCGGCGATTAGAGCGCGACGAGAGACGAGCCACCGTTCGCGGTGCTGTGTGCGTAGAAGCGCGACAGTAAACTACAACGGTATCGTTCTCTCGTAAATATGGAAATGTCTTACAGGCAAGTGTGACCCTCGCGTCGATTGCGCGGGGGCTTGAAAAAAAACTTTCGCGCGCCCTTCCTTGGTGCGTTTCGGGGCATCGGGGCCGCACGCGCTCGGACGTTAACGTCCCACCGCATCACATGTCCCACTCGACCTTGCACTCCTGGACGCACTCGAGCTCCTCGCAGGCGTCGACGCAGCTCTGGTATAACGCGAACGCCTTCTTGGCGAAGTCCTTGGTGTTCTTGACCGCCATCTGCTGGCCCCTGTCGTGCTCCATCTTGTTGATCATCGCCTTGACGGATTTGCGCGCGCGGTACTTCTGTGGGCGCGTCATGTTGTCATAGCCGGGGATGTGCTTCTTGTAGTCGATCTCCATGTGCGTGTTCTTGTGGTGCGTATGGCGACCGTAACCCTTGCCCGTGCCCTGTTCGTTTTGTCATCAGAGATTTGCAGAGTCGCGCGGGTCCGGGAGATCGGGTCAGTCGTCATCCGTCGTCGCCATTTTGCTCCGGGCGTTCGTTCACCTCGCCCGCGGGGGTCGCTTTTCCGAAGCGACGGTTTTTTGGGGCGGTTTCTAGTAGTGAACCACCAGTCACCAAGAAAGGGAAACGACGGAAAGCGGACCGCCACGTCGGTTTTTCTTTGGGCCGATCGAGAAAAGCGCACGGGATCCTCCGTCGAGACGCGCGTCTCGAGCGCCGCGAGCGGTACGGAGACGAGTCGATCGAGATATCGGGCGTGCGACACGTGATTGTATTGGGATTGAGATCGGGTCGCGTCGAGCGCGGGAAACTCGGGACGTACCGCGACGGTGACGGTGGAGACGCGCGTGTTGTTAACACTTTTCGCGGTGCGCACGCGGTTGGGCACGAGCGCGGCGTTGGCGCCGAGGATGGCGAAGGACATGGTGTTGGTTGGTGGAGGCGGGGTGAAGGTCGACGCGAGGGGCGTCCGACGGGGTTTGTGTGGAGATTGGAGAGTCGAAGGCGCGGCGCGGAGTGAGCACCGGCGCGCCCGAAACCGCCGATTTACGGGTCACGGAAGTATCCGATATCGGCTGACTCGGATGAGACGATCGGCGTTTCGGCAAGATGTTCACTTGCCTCGCTGCTCACCGAGTGAATCTGTGAGTCGCCGCTCGAGAGGGACTTTTTTCGCACAGGCGGGCGCGCTGCCGGGCGGCGGGATGCGCGACCTGCCGGGTTTCTACTGGGATGAGGAGCGGCAGAGATACTTTGCGCTCGCCCAGGAGAACGTCGCGCGTGACTTGAGTCGGTACGACCTCCGACGCGTCTCAGCGCACGACGAACCCGCGCCCGTGCCAACCTCGGACGCTAACAACCAATCGAATGACTTCCCGCGACGCGACAGGACCCACCTCGGCGCGAACGCCCCCGAAAACAGACGCCGCAACGGAAAGAAAGCGTCATCTTCGCGAGCGCGAGACTTCCCCGGCGATGGCAGTCGCCGCAAGAAGAAACGCGGGGGCGACGCTTCGTCACCGCGGGACCTTTCCTTGTCTTCGCGAAGCGGCGTCGCCGCGCCTTCTGAACGAAGACCGAGCGATGACGCGCAGAAGAAACCATCCGGCGCTTCCCGCGAAGGACACTCGGCATCCCCGTTCGAGGCTCTGCGCGCGCGCGCGCTCGGGATGGCGCTCGGCGGCAAGAACCTGCGCGGCCGCCGGGTCGCGAGCCCGTCGGATATCGTCGCCGCCGCGAGGCGCGCGCACGTCCGCGGTTTGACGCTCGCCGGCGAGATCGGCGCGAACGCGTTCGGGCACGGGTTCGAGTTGGCGGTCGAGCCGCTACGCGTGGGGCACGAGTGGGACACGCACGCGAACCCGAGATCGTTCCACACCCCCGATCGGATCCTTCTTGCGGGGGCGCCGCACGCGGAGTCTTCCGGAAACGCGTTTTCGTACGTCAAGCGGTTGCGCAGCGTGGACCACACCGGGATGGGCTGGGGCTTCGCGGAGACCGCGGTGTGCGAGCGGAGCGCGAGCGCGTGCGAGGACGACGCGTTCGCGAACCGCGCGCTGGCGAGCTCGTTCATGGCGCGCGAGACGCAGAGGATGCGTGCGGTCGAGTGGTCCGCCGTGCGCAACGCGGGGATCGCGGGAGTGATGGGTTTCGAAGACGCCGTCGGACCCCCTTGCCGACGCGCGCCTTCGCCCGCGAGCGACGACGACTTCGAGGATTATTTCGCGACGCAGCACGGCGCGACGCCGCACGCGTGCCTGAGCACGAGCCTGATGGGCGACGGAGCGAATCGAGATCCGGGGCGACCTCCGGGAGGTGTCGCCGCGATCTCCCTGACTCCGCCGCATCTGGCTTTTCCAGGCGCCCGCGTCGGGCGCGCGAACGCGTCTTCCGCGCTCTTCTTCGCGGCGGGGGACTCGCCCGGACGCTTCCGCGGAAACCGCGAGTTCAAAAACACGCGTCCCGGCTTTTTCGACGCCGCCGTCTCGCCGCGCACGGGCGCGGTCGCGTGCGCGGCCGAGTCCCACGGCCTGCTGCTGTACGACGTGCGCGCGAACCGCACGGTGCACCGCGTGGCTCGCCCGCTGGTCTCCGTCGCGATGCGCGGCGACGCCGTCGCCGTCGCGTGCGACGTCGGCCCGCACGCCGACGCGTCTTGGCCCGCCGGCGCGCGCGCCGAGACGTTCGCCGTCGGGCTCAGGGACGGCACGTTGGCCTTCGTGGACTCGCGCACGAGCCGGCCCTCGTATTTCGCACCACCGCGAAGCGCGCGTTCGAGCGACGCGTCCGCGTCGGGCGTTGCGCACAGCTTCGTCACGGACCTCGTGGCGCTGCGCGCGAAGCCGGGGTTGCTCGTGGCCGCCTCCGCCGACGGCGGGCTCGGCGTGTGGGACGCGCGCCAGACGCGCGCGCCCGCGCGCGTCCTGGCGCGCGGGTCTCCGGCGTGCGTCTTCGACACGAGGCGGCGGTGCGCGGTGGACGCGAGCGAGCGATTCGTGGCGTTCGATCAGACGCACCACGTGCGCGCGGTCGCGGGGCGGCCGTCCACCGCGCGCGAGGTGGAGGCGCTCGCGGCGTGGGACCTCGAGTCGGGGACGGAGGCGTGGCGGCGCGAGCGCGTCGCCGCGCCGGGTGCCGCCGCGGAGGTGGCGACGGCGCTGGCGGTGGAAACGGAGCCGGGCGTGCGCGTCTGGGCGGGGACACGCGAGCGTCTGCGGCTGTACGTCCCGAAACAAACGCTCGGGCCGGGGGGGGACGCGAGTCTCGGGGTCTGGGGGTAGCCGGCGTCTCGCGAAATCGGGTGTCGTTTTTCACGAAACGCCACGCGGCACGCCTCTCTGTTTTACGCGAAATCGCGGAACGCGTTATCTGGCGGTCGGATAAACACGTCTCTCTCTTGCGCGTGCGCCACCCCGGCAGTGTGTCGTGCGCGTCCGTCCCGCGCTGCCTCTTCGAAAGCATCAGATGTCGCTCTGTGCGGTCGTCTCGCGCGTGGCGCCCGTGGCGCCTCGTCCGTCCTCGCGCGCGGCCCGCCCATCCCCGTCCCCGGCCCCGACTCGCTCCGCGACGAACTCGCGTACCCCCCGGGGTGCGCGATCGCGCGTGGTGCCCAGCGCGGGCCGGTTCGACGCGACGGAGATGGAGCTCGTTCCCCCCGTGAGCCGCGACGACTCCTTCGCGCAGGCCCGCGAGGCTATCGCTGCGGTGTGCGCGAAGCGCGCCAAGAAGGCGGGCAAGAAACGCCGCTCCAGCGGCAAGGCGCTCGCGCCCCTGCGCGTCGCCGTCGAACTCCCGCTCGCCAGCGACGCGCCCGCGGACGTGCGCGCCATGGTGGTTGGCGCGTGCGCCGGCGGCGTCGTCGGAACGGCAGTCTACGGCGACGCCGCCGCCGCGGCGTCGCCGTACGAGGGGAAGGACGACATCCGCGAGCACGTGCACATCGACGACGCCCTGCGGGGCGTGGGGTGCGACCTCGCCGTGGGCGAGGGCGCAGTTGCGCTCGTCGGCATCGCCGACGACCAAATCGCCGCCGCGCGCCGCGCGGCGGAGCTCGCCGGCGCGCGGCCCGTGGTGGGCGTGAACGTGGAGTGGTTCCACGCGGGCGACGGCGGGGTGACGTTTCGCGCGGCCGCGGCGGCGCGAACCGACGGCCCGCCGCCGGACGCCGCGTCTGTGTTCGCGAACTCCTTCTCCGTGGTGTACTCGTACCTCCCGCTCGCGATTCAAGGCGTTACCGGAGCGACGACGGAGGGCGCGGTGTTCAAGTGCGTGCGCGGGGGCGCGCCCGAGGGGAGCCCGTGGCGCATCCTGGTCAAGGACGACACCGGTGAGTACCAGCAGGTGGGCGCGATGCAGAGGCGCCCGGAGCAGGAGGACCTAGAGAGCGCGCTGTACAACGCGGCGGCGGCCAAGTCCAAGATCAACAAGGGCATAGGGCTGTTCCGGGGGTTGGCGGAAAAGGCGAAAAACGCCGTCGCCGGCGACGAACGAAAATAGCTCTTTTTTTGAAGCGGAGACGCTATAGGATACACGAGTATCAACAACGATACCGCGGTATCAATCATCGCATCACTTCTCGACGCACCGGGGGAGGATGGGTGTCATCAAGCAGACGCTGTTTCATCGACAAGCACCTCCCGGACCGCGGTTTCACTCCTTTTTGGGGAAGTTCTGGGGGTTCCTCGGGTCCTTCTTCCACATCTTCGACAGCTGTTCGTCGTATTGCGACTTCTTCAGGCGCGGGTTCTCTTCCTTCAACTTGGGAAGCTCCACCTCCTGAAACGCCGCGAACGCGGCTTTCATGTTCGTCGATTGCGGCGTGGATCCGCTCTCACCCGTGGTCAAAGCCTTCAGGGCGTCCACGGCGGCGTCGACGCCCGAAGCCTCCACGGATTCGTTCGCGTTTTTGTTCGCCACGTCGACAGTCGCCGCGTACGCCTCCTCGGAAACTTCTTTTTTTGCCTCCTGCGCCTTCGCGAATCTCGCCTTGGCCCTCGCCAACGCTTCCGCCTCCTCCGCCGCCCGGATCTCAGCCTTAGTCATCTTCTTCTTCGCACCACCCTTGGCCTTAGGCTTCCCGAAACTCGCCATCTCCTCCTCCTCGAGCTTCGCGAGGCGCTTCGCCTCGGCCCGCTTCGCGGCGGCGGCGTCGGACGCCGCATCGGCAGCTTCTCGTCTCGCGGCGGCTTTGCTCTTTTGCCCCTCGCCCGCGGCTGCCCAGTGCGCGTCCTCCTCAGCCTTCTTCTTGGAAGAAGCGGCGGATTCCTTCTTCGCCTGCTCGCGCTCGGCCTTCTCCGCGCGGCGCTGGCCCGCGGTGCCCCCCATGTCGATAGCGGACAAGGCGCGTGTCGTTCTACCGTCGATCGTCGGGTCGAGGAGAGAAGAAGAGAAGGTCGAAAAAGCCTGAAAAAAATGGTGAACGTCCGTCGGATTGACGTGTGTGTCAGTCATACTATGCGTCGACGCCGACGGCGTCTCTCGCGGTCTGCTCCGCCATGTTCAAGTCATCGTCAACTCCTCAGCTCTGCGGCGTCTACCACCTGCACCCCCGCCTGTTCCAGCCCCTTCGCCGCGGCGTCCACCGAGCCGGGGAGGCCCACCGCGCGCGTCGCGTCCTTCACCAAGACGGCTGTCACGCCGCACCGCGCCGCGGCATCCTCGCACGTGAAGCGCACGCAAAAGTCGTACGCCACACCGACCACGTACACCCTCGTGACGCCCAGCTCCTTGAAGTACGCCTCCAGCCCCGTCCCCGTGACTCGGTCGTTCTCGAAGAACGCGCTGTACGAGTCGATGTCCGCCCGGTATCCCTTGCGGCAGACGCGCGCGCCGGCAGGGATTGCCAAATCCGCGTGGAACGCCGACCCGGGCGAGTTCTGCACGCAGTGGTCGGGCCAGAGGGTCTGCGCGCCGTACGGCATCTGCGTCTCGTCGTACGGGCTCTTGCCCTCGTGCTGCGACGCGAACGAGCTGTGTTTTGGGGGATGCCAATCCTGGGACAGCACCACGTGCTTGAACCTGCGCACTAGCGCGTTCACGATCGGGATCACCTCCGTGCCGCCAGGGACCTCAAGAGCCCCGCCGGGCATGAAATCGGTCTGCACGTCGATCACGAGCAGGCCATCCCGCTCGGAGGGCGCGAACGAGGGGTCCAGCACATCCGCGGGGGGGGCACCCACCTGAGGGGAGATGTCCGCCTCGGCGAGGCTCAGAACCGCGGACCGGGACGCCATGGCGCCGGCCGGTGTGAAGGCGAGGGTGTGACGAAACCCTGTGGTAGGAATGTCTCCTTGGAAGTCGACACACGCTCGAGAAAACGCGTGACCGACGACGCCCCAGGCTTGAGGCTTGACGTCAGAAAAATCCAGCCGTTACGTGTTTTTCCCGTTCGTGCGGGACGCGTCGAAGCCGTGCGCATTCCGTCGCGCGCACCTCGGGTGGTCCTCGCCGCGGGTGTCCGATGAAAGCGGCCGATATAAAGACGTCCGTCGCGATGTCCCGCGCGCCGAACCCCGCGTGTCCGTTCGAAAGCGGCGCGCGAGCGGACAAGATCAACTTCCCCGACGTTCTCGAGGTGCTTCCGCTGCGCGACGCGGCTTCGGACGGAGAGACGGACGCCGCGCGCCGAGCGGGCGACGGCGAGGAGGAAGACAACACGCGGTTCGCGCTCGAGTCGCTAGATGTGGAGGAACGGCGCGCGCGCGACCTCGCGGACTGTACCGTGGAGGTGGTGGCGAACACCGCGCCCGCTGACATCGACGTCCCGGAGCACCCGGGCGGAGAGGACGTCGCCGCGGAAGACGACGCCTCGGATGCCTCGTCCGAGGACGAACTCGCGGCGGCGATGCATCTCGCCGCCACCGCGGCTGTGCAGGCGGAGGAAATCCGGTGCCAGAAGTACTTCGACGAGAAGGAAGCGGCGGCGCGCGTTTCCGGAGGACGCGACCCCGCGCTGTGCTCGCCGCTGTGGGCCGACGATTCGCCCGAGGGACCCGGGGACCCGGCGGGCGCGTTCGGCGCGTCGCCGCTGTCCGGGGGTACGTCGCCCGCGCCATCCTCCGGGTCGCCCGCGGAATCGCTCTGGTCCCCTCGCGACAGCATCGGCGAGCATCTCTCGCCCTCGGTCTTCCGCAGCGCCGGCGTGAGCGCGAGCCGCGGCGAATCGGGGCTGAGGCTCGCGCTCACGCCGCCGCGGCGTCGGCCCTTCGGCAGAGGCGTGCGGACCCGCGCGCGGTTTGCGCAAATCGACGAGGGCGACGAACTCAAAGCCGCCGAGACGAAGAACGGCCTGTACGAGCTCTTTTGCCAATCCGCGCAGGAAGATGCAGAGGCGAACGCGGGGAAGGAAAAGGCGAGTCCGGCGCTCAGCACGCCCGAGCGCGCGGACGCGGCTCTTCCGCGCGACTTCGACTTTGCCGGGATCTCCCCCATCCCGAGCGTGCGGCTGGACGCGGACTCGCCGGATGCCAGGCGCGAACGGCGCGCGCGCGCGCGTCGCCGGTCCCTCTTCGACGCCGACGAGAGCGGAGGCGTCGTGGAAGCGATCGCCGCCGTCGCCGGCGACGTTTCACTCGATGACTCGTTCGTCTTCGACAGCCCGGTGGCAACTCCGGCGGCAGCCCCGCACGCGCCGCCGCCTCTGGCGCGCCGCGGCGGAAACGCCAAGACCCGGCCGAGGACGGGCGTCGACGCCGAGGAAACGTCCGACGCGGCGGTGCGATTGGACCTCGCGGGATTCGACGCCGCCGCGGAGGCGAGTCCTTCCGCGGCCTCGCTTCCGATCAGACACCAGCGCGCGTGCGCTGCGTGCGGCCGGAGCCCTCCCCCGGCTCAGTCGAGGCACGCGCTCTCCTCCGCGTGCGACGCGTCGCCGCCGCGAAGCGAAACGCGCTGGTACGGCGGATCCGACGCCGACGTCAGCGCCGCGGAGGACGATGACTCGGCGCGCATGGACGATTCGCGCGATCGAGTTTGCGGGACCGAGTCCGTGTCCATCAGGGCGAGCGCGAGGAGGAGACACCGGCTCCGCGCGGCGCGAAGCGAGCCTCTCGCGGGGCGGGCGTCGCGACGCGGCGAAAAAGCCGAAACCGGAGAATCGGAGTACGCGGCTTTCTGGGATGCCGACTTTTCCACCAGGCTGGAACAGCAGATGGCCGCCTGTCGCCCTCCGCTCACGCCGACCGAGCTCGCGGTGCGAGGCATGACGATGAACCCTTCGGGATGTCGATTCGCGACGCCGAGCATGCCCTTCTCTGCGTCGCGGTCGGCGCACCGGAAACCGCTCGACGTCGACACCGCGCGGTTTCGATTCGAAGCGTTCGCGAACAGAAGCGTCTTGGAGACGACCGACAAGGCGGGCTTTCTGGACGACTCCGCCACGAGAGGGGGCGCGCGCGATGATACGACGTGGAACGGACCGATCCACCGCGCGTTGGCGGTGTCGTTCACGGAGCCCAAGACGAAAGAGGGGCTGGAACATTTCGAGACGCGGGACTCGTTCGCGAGCTCGGGGCGCAAACTCGATTTCGAGCATCTGAGGGACGTTTCCATCCGAGGCGCGCGCGAAGAGTACCCGTACGCGTTCGCCGCGGAGCTTCGACGCATCGTCAACACCGTAGCACAGTAGTGCGTGTAACGCCGCATCCTTACATGTATCGTGATCTTGTATCGGATGTGATGAAATGATTATAGTACCACGATGAATATGATAGACTCATGGCTCGGCCTTCTGTTCGAGGTGCGCGACACGGTCGCGAAGCCTCCGTACCTCGGCTTCGAGGTCGTCCCGCGTCATCTCACCGTCGGGCTTCGATTCCTTCCCCGAGTCGGTCTCGATCAACCCCTCATTCTCTTCGGGAACAGCCGCGGGCGCCAGCGGGCTCGGTGATCCGATGCGACGCTTCGGGCTGTTTGGACTCCTGTTTTCCCTGAGACCCGCGATCTCGCCGGCGGCGGCGACGGCGTCGGCGATCGCCGATAACTCCGCCTCGGGAAGCGACTGCGAACGCTTGAACGAAAACTGGTCGAGCGCCGCGCTCATCGCCGCCGCCTCAATCTCCGAAGCGGTCGCGCGCGGCTCGCCATATCCGGGCGGCACGTAACTACTGTCTCCCAAGCCACCGCCGCTCCTCGAACCGGCCGCCGCTTTCGCCGCCGCCGCGCCCGCGGCAGCCGCGACGGCGACGCCGATGTTTCCCCGCGCAGAGGCGCCAACGCCCGTGGCGACCCCCCCGCCTCCGCCGCCCAGCAACAGGCGACGCGCGTGCATCCCCGATTCACCCGACCCATTTTCCCCGAATCCGTCCACGCGCAAGTTCACGCGTGGCCATCGGCGAAGCACCGCGGCGGCGGTCGGCCTCGCGCCCGGATCCGACGAGAGGAGCTCCCGGGCCAGCGCGGCGTGTTTGGGGAACGATTTCGTGAGCGTCTCCGGAAACTCCAACCGTTTCGCGTCGGCGATGAGATGTAACCGCTCCGATTCCGTCGATTCTGCCCCCAACGCGGTGAGCATCTCCACCAGCACCACGCCCGTGCTGTACATGTCCACGGCGGAGGAGTACAATCCCGTGCCTCCGCGTTGTTCGGGGGCACAATAGCTCGCGGTACCGACGCCGACTGAAAATGTCTTTTTCGCGCCGTTGGACGTTTTCCCGCCGCCGTTTTCCGCGTACACGGTCCGCGCGCCTCGGTCGTTCCGCTCGACCCGGTCGTCGAAAACCGCCAGTCCGAAGTCCATGAGTTTCACCGTGGGCTCCAGCACGGACGACCCCCTGTGCACGAGCACGTTCGCGGGCTTAACGTCCCGATGAATCAAGCCGTGCGCGTGTATGTACTGGAGCGCCTCGCACAGCGAGCGGAAGATGTGCGTTCCCGCGCCCGCCTGGATATCGCCGCGCGGCCGTACCCGGATCCAATCGCGTAACGTCGTTCCCGGACACAGCTCCATGGAGATGTACAGGGTGTACGGCCAACGAGCAGCCGCCGCAGCGCGCGCGGCGGGGGTCCACACCACGCTCTTCACGCGTTTCACTCGGCCATCCGGCAACTCCAGAGACGGCGTCCCCCGCCCGCCATCGGTCGCCACGGATCCCGTCTCGGAGTACTCGGACTCCGTTTCCTCTTCCGACGACGACGACCCCGGGTCCTCGTCATCGTCGTCGCTGTTGACGTCCGGGAACAGCAGAGAGGGCCGGCGGACCAGGCCGTCGCGGGTCCTGCCCGGCGCGCTCGAGTCCGTCTCGGCGCCGGAGGCGGGCGCGGCGTCGCCGGACATGGACGCGAGTTTCAACCACCGCGGCTCGATCCAGGCGGAGTGGTACTTCACCACCCTCGGGTCATCCATCAGCGCCAGCGCGCGCGCTTCCCTCAGAAGCTCCTCGTGTAGACTTTCGATGGCGTCGTTCTTCGCCCACGGCGGCGCCGCGCTCTTGAAATGGATCTTCTTCACCGCAACAGGTCTATCGTCCAGCCGGCCAACCGCCGCGACCACGCTGCCGAACCCACCCTTGCCCAGCATCTTGAGCTCGTCGTAGTGCGCCTGGTACGGAGACATCAAGCGGACCAGACCTTGCGGGAGGCTTTTCGCGCCCGTAGCGGACATCATGCGCGCCACCGCCATGGTCGCCGCCACGCCCGGATCGTCCCCGAAGCTCGAGGAGGGACCGGCGGCCGCTTTCGCGTCGGGCGAACCTTTTTCCGCGGACGCCACGCGCGCGAGGTGGTCTACCCCGACGATGCCCGTACCGCGCTCGAACGCGAAATCAGCCAGGACGTCGTCATCCTCCTCCTCGAGCTCGTCTCCGTCGCTGTGCACCTCACGGATCCTCGGAGACGGTGGCATGTCGCGCGTCTGGATCTGGGATCCGCAGTCGGCACACGCCCAGTCAGCTTTTTCGCTCAAGATCTCCGAACTGGGAATCTGCTCAGAGCTGGCAAGCGGACTGGCGGACTGGCGGATCAAAAAGAACACATGCGAAAAAGAACATGGCGGAAAAAGACGTTGACGTCTTGACGAGAATACGAGATCTCATCCGGGCGCCCGAAGTCTTCCCTTGGGGAAACGACGAGGCGCGAGACCGATTCGTGACACTCCAAGCCGCGCGCACACGTCGCGCGGAAGGTAACGATCCCGCGCGGGTTCGACGCCTCGAGCCGTCGTCGAGCCTCCGCCTCAGGACGAACTTCTGCGCGTTCGTCTCTCGCCGACGTTTCGGTGACTCGCCGAGCACGTGGCGAAAAGCGCGTGCGCATCTGAAAGCGGCGCGAACGCGCGGTAGCCGCCGGCAGCCCCCGTGGCGGCCATGAACTCCAAGGAGGATGTTAAGCACGAGAAGATGTTGCGCGAGATGTCGCACCGCGCCGGCAATAAGCAGTGCATGACGTGCGTGGGCCATGGCGGACGCGCCCCGCAGTACGTCTGCGTCCCTTTCGGCACCTTCGTGTGCACGGCGTGTGCGGGCGTCCATCGCGATTTCCAGTTCCGCGTCAAGTCCATCTCATCCTCGAAGTTCACTAAGGAGGAGGTGCAGCTCGCGAACGAGGTGGGGAACGATGCCGCGCGCGCGTCGTTCCTGGCGGGGTGGTACGGCACGGAAAATGAACGCTCCTGCCCGATGGTGGAGAACACGAAAACCGCGCCGCTGAAAGACTTCATCCGGCAAGTTTTCGTCGAACGACGGTTCGAGGGACAAAGAGCCGCGCCCGCGCAGCAAGCGCCCGCGCCGCAGGCGCCGCGGGCGCCGCAGCCGCCGGTCGTGCAACAACCGTCGTTCGGAAACTTCGGCGTGCCGCCACCTGGACAGCAGTTTCAGCAGCCCCAGCAGCCCCAGCCGCCCGCGGCGACAAGGCCCGCGCCCGCGGCGGCGGACCCCTTCGGGCTCGGCGGTTTCAGCAGCCCCACCGCGTCGGACGCGCAGACGCAGCTCGCCTCGGCGTTCGCGGCGACGCCCGCGGCTGCCGCGCCGCTGTCGAGTGCGCAGACGAACGGCAACAACGGGGGGCTCACGGGTGGGAACGGCTGGAACGCGTTCAGCGACACGCCGCCCACGGCGATGAAGCCGCCGGAGACGCAACTGCTGCCGCCGCCCGCGATTCCGGCGCCGCCTCGCGCGCCCGCAGCGCAGGACATTTTCGGCTCCACGTCGATCGCGCCACCCGCTCACGCTGCCACGGTGCAAACCACACCGCAGACCGCCGCCGCACCAGATATGTTCGGATCGATGTTCGGGGCGGCCCCGGCAGCTCAGGCGCCGGCACCGATGCCTCAGGCGCCTGCGCCGGTGCCTCAAGCACCCGCTCAGGCAGCAGCGCCCGACATGTTTGGCGCGATGTTCGCGGCTCCCCAGGCGGCGGCCCCGGCGGCCCCGGCGGCCCCTCCGGCTGCCCCCGCGGATCCCGCAGCACAAACTGCGACACCTAGTATTTTCGGATCGATGACGATCGCACCGCCCGCTGCCGCGCCCGCAACCGCGCAACCGCAGACGCAGGCGCAGAACGCTCCCGGTGACGTGTTCGGCTCGATGAACGTCGCGGCGGCGGCGCCGCCCGTTCCCGCAGCGGCGCTCGCGGCTGCACCGGCTGTCGCCCCGGCGGCTCCCGCGCCGGCTCCTGCTCCAGCGCCAGCAGCTTCCGCGCCGGCTCCGGCGGGTCGGCAAATGCTGAGCGACGACCTGTTCGGGGGCGGGGCCATGGCGCAGTCCGGCGGCACGGGGAACATGGGTTTCGGCGGCGCGCCTCCTCAGCCGCTCGGCGGGTACGGCGGCGCGCCACAGACGGCGGCGGCGCCGTCTCAGTTTGGTCAGTTCGAGACCGGCGGTGGCATGGGCGGTGCGATGGGTGGCACGGGCGGTGCGATGGGTGGCATGGGAACCGAAGGGATGGGCGTCGTCGGACAGTTGCTGGCGGAGGAGCCTTCGACGTCATCTCCCGACCCGTTCGGCGACCTGGGCGCCTCCATCGGCGTCAGCGCGCCGAAACCGAAACCCAAGCCCAAGGAGCCGGAAGCGCCTGCGGCGTCGGCGGGCACAGGCATGATAGGCGGCGCGAGCGGCGGGCTCGGTATGACGGGTGGCATGCAGGGCATGATGGGTGGGATGCATGGCATGATGCCCGGTGCGCAGATGCAGATGCCCGGCGCGCAGATGTCGCAGATGGGCGGATTCGCGCAGCAGCCCGGCATGATGCATTTACAGCAGCAGCAGTTGCAGCAGCAGCAGCAGCAGCAGATGATGATGATGCGGCAACAGCAGATGATGGCGCAGCAGCAGGGCGTGATGCACGGCGGGGGCGCGACGCCCCAAATGCAGCAGGGCGCTGTGATGGGCGGTCAGATGCCGCAAATGCAGCCGCAGGGGTTCGGGATGGGGGGGCAGCAGATGATGCCTGGCGGGGGCGCGCATCCGCAGCACAACCAACCTCAGGCTGGCGGTGGACACTACGCGCCAAGTAACCCTTTCGCGAACATGTGATTCGAACGTGAGTCGTAGCGTTCATGTCGGTATGAAAGTAGTAAATAGTAGTAAACGGCTCGCCTCACACCTCGAGCGTGCGTTCGTACCGCTCGATGCTCTTGAAGAGCTCCGAGAAGTTGCCCTTGCCGAACCCGCCGCAGCCCGCGGCTTGCTCGCGCTCAGGCAGAGCGCCGTCCGTCTCCGGCTTCGGCTCACGCGCGCACCCCACCCTCTGGATGATCTCGATGAACACCGTGGGCCGGTCGCCCAGCGGCTTGGTAAAGATCTGCACCAAAACACCCTGGTCGTCCCTGTCCACCAGCAACCCCAGCTCCTGCACCTGCGCGAACTGCTCGGCGCTGAGCGCGTCTTCCCCGACGCGCGCCTTCATGTCCCGGTAATATTCCGCCGACGCCGGCGCCTGGAACTCGAACCCTCCGCGCCCGCCCCCGTGCGCGCGCATCGCGCGAACCGTCGCGAACACGTCGTCCGTCTTGAGCGCCAGATGCTGCAGCCCGGGCCCGTCGTTCTGCTCGAGGTACGTCTGGATCTGGCTCTTGCGCTTCGTCCCGAACGTGGGCTCGTTCACGGGTAAAAGCACGAACTCGTTGTTGTTGGCGAGCACCATCGAGTTCAAGCCGCTGTCGACGGTGCCGACGTCCTCCGCGGTGAACTCCGCGAACTGGTGCATCCCGGTGAACGCGGTGATGTAGTCCACGGTCTCGAGCAGGTCGTGCACGTTCCCCACGGCGTGGTCCAGGCGCCGCAGGCCGTACGTCAAAGGCGCGGCGGTGGACGTCGGCGCGGCGGCGGCGTATTTCGGCAAGAACGTTTTTTTCGTGTCGTCGCCGACGCCGGAGACGTACCGCAACACCACGTCGCCGTACAGGCTCACCTCAGCGATCACGACGCCACCACCGAGGTCGGTCGGAGGAAGCACGCCGCGACCGCCGTTCGCGACGGACGCTTCGTACGCCTGCTTCGTGTCGTCCACCGTCACGCCCACCGCGCGCACGCCGAGGCCGTGCTTGTCCACAAACGCGCGCATCGCGACCGGGTCGTGCGCGGGGAACGGCGGGCTCGGCGCGGAAGACCCCGCGTCGTCGTCCCCGGCGGGTCGGTACGATGCGGCGCTGAACACGAACGTCAAGTCGTTCGAGTTGAGCACGTACGAGGCGTAGCTTTTGTTCCCCGTGCTCAGGTCGCTCTTGGCGATGAGCTGCATCCCGAGTCCCACGGAGAAGCGCGATGCGGCGGTCGTCGCGTCGCCGCACCAAAACTCCACGTGGTGGAAGCCGTGCATCGCGAACCGGTCGGACATGGGGTTGTGCCGCTTGAAGTTCTTGTGCCCGACGAGCTTGTGGCGCTTGGGCGCGCTCGGTTGCTCCGTCATCGCGTGCGTCTTCTCGGGTGCACTCACGCGCGCGTCACGCTGTGTCGCAGAAGTTATCCGACGACGGCGGACAACAAACCGACGCGTCATCGGCGGGCGACAAGTGGAAAGAAAACCGAAGAGGAGCGGATCGATCCCGCGATCGAGGACCTCTCTGCGAAACCACGCCATGGCCATGCTCGAAAAAAAAAAATTGGACGAATTCCCCGCACTTCGAGCCGCCGCCGCCTCCTTCCCCTCGCGCGGACGGAACGTCCACGTCACGCGCGCTCGACGGACGGTGCGTTCGGGACTCGCCTGTTTGCTCCCTGTGACAGCCCGTTCAAATCCAAATGGAGTCCCTGAGCCTCCCCGAGGATGTCAAGTCGCAGCTCGAGCGCTTCGAGGCGGCGGTGGCGTCGGTGGAGACGGGCCTGGCGCCCATCCTGGCGCTGGACCGCCGCGAGCTCGAGGCGGCGCTCACGCCGCTCGAGCGCGCCAAAGTGCACGTCTCCATGGCCAACGCCGTGAGCACACTTTTCAGCATGTACCTCAAGGCGGTGGGGCTCGACCCCGCGGACCACGAGGTCAAGCGCGAGCTCGAGCGCGTCGCGCTGTACCGCACAAAGCTGGACAAGGCGGCGGCGGCGGAGCGCCGCGCCGCCGGCAAAGCCGCGCGGAGCGCGGTGGACGCCGCCGCCGCGGGCCGGATGGTCAAGCACGCGCTCGGGGCGGGCCGTGACGAGCCGAGCGACGCGTCGGAGGGCGAGGGGCTTGAGGAGAAACCGACCGACAGAAAGAGGAAGAGCGAGGCGGGCGGGAAGGGCGGCGGGAAGAAAAAGAGGCGATGAGCGATACGCGTGTACGCTACCAATGCCATACAATAGCATCAACATCACCTTCTCTCGCGTCTTCCATCGGCATCCCCCTCCCCCCTCACGCGGTCCCCGTCCCTACTTCTTCCCCGAATGGGTCGGTCGTCCCGGTCGCGGCGGTCGCGGCTCCGCGGGCGCGGCGAACGCGACCGACTCCGCGAACGATACCGGCGCTCCCAGCTGTCGTCGCGCCGCCGACGAAACCGGTCGTCGTCGCGGTCCCGCCGCGGCGACCGTCCCCCGCCCCGGTCCCGGTCCTCGCCGCGCTCGGGCTTAACATCGGGCTTCACATCGGGCTTCACATCGGGCTTAGTCTCGGACTTGACGCGTTGCCGCCTCGCGGCGTCGTCGGACTCGCGCTGGCGACGCCGCAGCTCGTCCGCGACCGCCTTCTGTTGCCGGAGCTCGGCGGCTTTTTCGTCGATGAACTTTTGGGGGATGCCACTCGGATTCGCGTTCGCGCTCACCAACATGTCCCACAGCTCGCGCATGAACACGTCCGTGTGCTTCTCCAGGAACGTTTGTAGCTGGGAGTACACGTACACGCCGTTCTTGTGCACCTGGTCCTGCTCCAGCAGGTTGTAGATCATCGCGATCAACACGTCGTCCTCCACGGTCAGCAGCTCGGTGACGCGCGCGGCGATCCACGGTTTGACGATCTCCCACTTCACGCGTCGCGTGTCGACGCTCCGTTTCAGCTCGGGCGGGTGCTTCACCGCGGAGCGCTTCGCCTTGACGCCCGTCACGACGGCGCCGCGGCTGAACGGCTGGCGCGCCTGCGACATGCTGGACAGCGAGCAGAGCAGTGGACGAGGTGGGCGCCCCGGAGCTTTTTGGCGCCCGAAAGACGCCGAAGGAGCCACTGCAGTTTTGCGCCTGCACTCACACGAAAAGTCCACTTTCTGGTGAACAGCCGCCAAAAGTGCGTCGCATACGCGGAGGCGCGCGCCAGCACGTCCATTGGCGTTCCGCGAGTTTGCCACCTCGGCACACCACACAGCACTGTTGGACCCTCGGTCGCTGCGTTCCAGCGGACCCGCGTCGGACCCCCGTCGGTGGTTCGGAAAAGCGCCTTGTCGGCGGCAGGCAGATAAGAGCGAAGCAAAGGGATGGATACCCTGAAAGGCGTCATGGCCACGGCCGCGGGGGTGCGTGCACGCCGCGATCTCCTTTCCCCGGCCAATTTCATTTTCGCGCGCACAATGACACGACGTCCGAGCGTCGTTTCGAGACCCGCGCGCTTCGAAAGGCCCGCGCGACCCACCCAGATCGGTGCCCCGCCCGATTTACAGATGGCGCTCTCCACGACGAACGAACAAACCTAACCCTCTTCTCCGCCCGCGCACGCGCTGTGCCGCGCCTCTTCTTCTTCCCCGCGCAGGCTGGCTTCTGGTACAACTTCGTGGTGGGCGTGCGCGAGTACAAGCCGCACCTGTTCAAGCACAACTGCAAGAAGTGCTTCAAGTCGGGGTTGATGAAGTGCCCCAAGTGCGACGGGTTCGGCATGATGGAGCGCGTGGCGCGCGACACCCGGCGCGCGATGACGATTCAGCGCCGCATGACGGATGCCGCGGACAACGGCGGGTACTACGACTGCAACTTCTGCAACGGCAAGGGCGTCAAGGAGTGTACGGCGTGCCAGGGCCAGGGCTGGGAGATCCTCCCGTTCATCAACTACAGGAAGTTCCAGCCGCACCCCGTGTTCGAGGACTACCACTGGGCGCGGGGCAAGTGGAAGGCGAAGAACCGGGACTTGGAGAAGGTGATTGAGAAGCGCGCGGTGGACGAGACGGTCGAGGCGCTCAACGATGGGAGGAAGGCGCGGGAGAAGGCGCAGAAGCGGCGGGAGAAGGAGGAAGCGGCGGCCAGGAAGGCGGCAAAGGCGGCCAAGAAGAACCAGAAGAAGCCGCCGAAGAAGCAAACCGCGTGAAGGCGGCGGTCGCGCGTCCGCCGAACAAACCCGCGATACCGCGTAGCGCGTCCGTCGCTGATGAAAAAAAGAAGGCGTGCCCGAACGCCGCGTCCGCGTATATCTACCGTCGACGTCTCTCGGCATTTCGAACCGCGCGCGTCTCGTCGCCGCTACTCGTTCGAGCACATCTGTTGCACCTCGCGCGCCAGAGTCGTGCAAGGAACCGCGCGCGC
>MDSV01177547.1_pt1 | contig 62654 bp, 50 predicted proteins | sample 810851 | NCBI WGS metagenome assembly MDSV01 (sample SAMN05326640, study PRJNA326480) | marine metagenome | isolation source: seawater | place: Atlantic Ocean: North East | collected 2012
AACCCGGAGCCCCGCAGGACTCCAGGTCGCGGCCACGGGACGCCTGGTCCCGGTTCGAACGTGCGCCTCAGCGCAAGTTCAGTTTCGCCCGACGTCGTCGCTGGGCGCCAAGGCCGCAAGGGCATCGGACCGGGCTTCAATGGAGTCCGCAGGAGGGGGAAGATCGGGAAGGGGCGGCAGGTCGCCCGGGAGCTGGAGCGGTGGAAGTTCAGGGAGCAATGGGGCTTCGTTGGTCGAACTGCTGCTGTAGCCTTCGTCAAGCGGCACGCGGAGCTTGATCACCCGGGTCTCATCGAGTCGAACGAAGGTTGCACCGTAGGGTCGTCCAGGCTCAGGGTGCTCAGGGACGTCCAACACGTGCAGGCCGTGTTCCGGCGTGCGAAGGAGGGCCACGAGGTCTTCACGGGCCTCGGCTTCTTCCCACATGCGAACGGTCGCAGCTCGAATCTCCGCCATACGGCCACGGCGACGGGCCTCGATGCGCTCGCGCACGGCTGCATGCCGCTCCCTTCGTTCTTCGACGGTCACGGCGATGTCCGCATCTTCCACGGAGTCGGCGGTCACCTCGACCACGAATTCTTGCGCGACATGCACCTCTTCGACCTCCACCTCGATGATCGGTCCGTGGGTTTCCTCGGCATCGGCTTCTTGCGCAGCAAGGGCCTCTGCCTGTGCTGCTTTGGCCGCCTCCACCTTCAGGCGCTTGCGTTCTGCCAACGTTGCTGGCGATTCTTGGCGCACAGGAGCCGGCGCCTCAAGGGCTTCCTCGGTGGTTTCTGAGACGGCTTCAGGCGCTGCGTCCTGAATCGGGGTGGGCGCAGCTTGTGCGGGCGCTCGAACAGGTTTGGGTCGACCGCCGAGGCGTACCCATGCAAGCCCAAGCACGCCGAGCGTCGCAACCGAACCCCATTGGGCTTCTTCAACGAGTTCTCCGGCCAAAAGGAGGTAACTGGCCAACACCCCGAGGAACAGAAGTCCCACGAGCAATCGAACGGTCCTCATGTGGCTCAACCCCGACTGTCCGCTTGTGCTTATGACGCTGATGCCGCTTCATCGGCCGTTCCAAGTTGAGCCAAGAGGTCCTGAAGGGCCTCCGTGCGGTGGCTAAACTTCCCCTTGAGGTCCATGTCCACGGCCGCAAAGGTACGTCCATGCGTCGACACTTCGCCTTGGACGCCAATTTCTGCAGGCTGGCCTGAGAGGTCCAAATCCCTCGGAATGAAGACTGGATCGAACCCGAAACCTCCCTCTCCGTCAAGGGCAGGGGCGATGCGGCCAAGGCATGACCCTTCGCCAATGAACGTGCCTTGAGGGGTCATCAGGGCTGCAACAGCCCTGAATTCAGCTCGACGAAGGCCGGCTTCAACGTGGAGGTCCTCGCTGTGCAGGTGGTCCAACAGGCGGAGCAGACCATGGCATCCGAGGGTGCTCAGGGCGTATGAGGAATACACGCCGGGGAATCCGTCAAGCGCTTCCACAAACAAGCCTGCATCTTCGACCATCAGCCAGTCGTTTGGGTCCGGAAGGTGGGCTTTCGCTTGTTCGAGTTTCGCCCTGGCCACCGTTTCCAGTTCTTCGGCTTGAGGCTCGACGATGCCGTCGATCGAGAGTTGGACCACATCATGGCCCAAGGGTGCGAGGTGATGCACCGCTTCATCGACCTTGCCTGCGTTTCCGGTCAAGAAGTGGATGCGGGCCATGATGGGCCAACGGAGCGTTTGACTTCAATGGAGCGGCAACAGAATGATGCTCCTCGCTGCATTGGTCGGGGCATGGTGGCTCCCGTGATCCTCGTGGCGGTGGGTGGGGCTTTCGGAGCCGTCTTGCGCTGGAGCGTATCGCCTGCTGCCGATGCCGAAGGAATTCCATGGGGCACGTTGGGCGTCAATTTGCTCGGTTCGATGTTGCTCGGCATCATGACGGTCTTGTTGGCGGAGGCCGTGCTCTCGCGCGATCAAGCCTTGGCCTTCGGAACAGGCCTGCTTGGAGCCTTTACCACGATGTCCACCTTCGCGGTTGAAACGGTCCGAATGGTCGATGGCGGTGAGCGTTTTCTCGCGGCCGCCTATCTCGCAGTGACCTTGCTCGGTTGCCCGATTCTTGCTTACGCTGGATGGTCGATGACCAACGCGCTTCTGTCCTGAGGCCGGTGCCTCACCCGGTAAACACCTGGGTTTGGCCCGGGAAACGGAGCATTTTGTTGACCTCATCGAGGTGGCTCTCTTCGGCGATGATCTGCTCACGCGCGTATTCTTCCAACAGGACTGAGCCGCCTTCGGTCGCGGCTTCGAGGAGTTTGTAGTAGAGGTTGAGCGCATGCTTCTCGTGTTGGAGGCTTTCCCGAAGGATGTCTCCAATGTCGTGCTGCTCGGTCTCAAGCAAGGTGCCAATCTTCAGCGAGGGGTGGCCCCCGAGGAGCGTGACGAATTCGCCTGCACGGTGCGCATGGTCGAGGGATTCCGTGGCGTTGCCCTTCATCCAGTCGACGATTGGAATGCGGTTGTATCCGTAAATCATCAGGCTGTAATGCGTGTACTTCACCACGCCGGCCAACTCGGTTTCCATGATCTCGTTGAGAATGGAGATGTACGCCTCGTCGTTCTTGCTCATGTTTGGTGCTGAAGTGGGCATGGTCTAAACCTTTTGATAGGCTCGCAGTGCCCTTTTCGGGGCGCCTAAATCCCGTTTCGTCTGGCCTTAACCAAACCCCTGCTCGTCGGTTTGTTCAGGACTTAATGGCAAGCATGCGTTCGAGGGCGAGCAACGCTCCTTCTTGGACTGAAGTCGGAACCACCACCCGATTGGGCAGTTCTCCGTCCTCAACCCGTTCCAACACGTCGAGCAGGTACGCGGGGTGAATCATGTACATCGTTGAGCATGGGCACACTTCTGCGTCAAGGCATTCGATGTGCTTGTCAGGATGCTCTTTTGCCATCCTTGCCACCATGTTGATCTCGGTGCCGACCGCGATGCTTGAGCCAGCAGGTTGGGCTTCGATGAAACGCTTGATGAATTCCGTCGAGCCGTCGGCGTCTGCAGCGTCAACGGTGGCCCTTGGGCACTCGGGGTGCACGACGACCACACCGTCCGGATGGCGGGTCTTGAATTCTGAAATCTGCGCCGGCGTGAACCGCTTGTGGACGCTGCAAAACCCGTGCCAAAGGAGGATCCTTGCGTCCTCAAGGTTGCCCGTGGCCCCCATCTTTGGAATCCAGACGGGCATTCGGTCTTCCTCCAACCCCATTTTCAGCCCCGTGTTCCGCCCAAGGTGTTGGTCGGGGAAAAACAGGACCGCGCCGTTCGATCCTGCCCGCTCAAAGGCCCAATCAAGGACGCCCTTGGCGTTGGAGGAGGTGCAAACGACGCCGCCGTGGCGCCCGACGAAGTCCTTGAGCGCAGCACTGCTGTTCATGTACGTCACGGGAACGAGAAACCCGTCGCTTTCGTCGGCGGGAGCGACCGGGTCATCACGCGTTGCGGGGTCGGACCAACCGCCTTGCTCAAGCATGGCCGGCCAATCGCGTTCGACCTCCTCCAAAGTGGCCATGTCCGCCATGGAGCAACCTGCACGGAGCGTAGGCATCAACACGGCCTGGTCGTCGACCGTGAGCACGTCGGCGGATTCCGCCATGAAGTGAACGCCGCAGAACACGATCGTGGTGGCGTCCGATGCCGCGGCCTTCTGGCTCAACATGAACGAATCTCCGATGTAATCGGCGTGCTCAACGATGCCGTCACGCTGGTAATGGTGCCCCAGGATGAGCACCTTGTCGCCAAGGCGGGCACGTACATCACGGATGGCTGCGGCGATGTCCTCCTCTTCAGGGGACTTCGTCGTGTCCATGTAGTCGACGACGCACATCGGGAGCGTTGCGGCCATGATGTTCGTTCCACCCACTGCTCCGTTCTTTTTGAACCGATGCGCTCGGAAGGGTGCGTTCAAATCCCCAGTTTTTGCTTCATGGTGCTTAGAGGTGTGCTCATATGGGTCCACCGCTCCGTGGGAGGTATGTCCGACCGGCAACTCCTCGTGGACGCCAAGGACATTGGGAAGCGCTACGGGGATTTCGTGGCCTTGCACCCGCTCGATGTGCGGGTGCACGAAGGGGAATTCTTCGGCGTTTTCGGGCCCAATGGGGCGGGGAAGTCGACCTTCATCAAGCTCCTGACCGGGCAACTGCGACCAAGCATCGGGCGCATCGAGGTCTTGGGCATTGACGCCGTCGCCGATCCGCAACAGCTCAAGGCCAACATTGGCATTGTGCCAGAGTCGGAATCGCCTCCGTCGTTCTTGACGCCACCCGAATTCCTGACCTTCGTCGCCTCCCTGCGCAGTCTTGAGGACGTCGAGGGCAAGGTGGACCACTGGCTGTCATGGTTTGGCCTCAACGAAAAGCGGGACACGATGTGCAAAGACCTCTCCAAAGGGCAACGGCAGAAAGTGATGCTCGCCTCGGCCTTCATTCACGCCCCGAAATTGCTGTTCCTCGACGAACCCTTTGCGAACCTCGACCCGATTTACCAACGAAAGTGTCGGGAATGGTTGCTTGACCACGTCGCTCAAGGCGGGACCATTTTCCTGTGTTCGCACGTGCTGGAATCGGCCGAGCGCTTGTGCAACCGCATGGCCATCATCAACGAAGGCAAAGTGCTCGCAGCGGGTGCCATTGACGATTTGAAACTCGACGGCGAGAGCCTCGAAGACGTGTTCATTCGCTTGGTGGGTCACACCATCGAAGAGGCCGAACAGATCGCCGGCACCGACGCAGAGGAGGAATGAACCTGGGCGCCAGCGTCCGTTCACGGGATTGGGACGAGGTCGTCGACGCCTTGGGCCAGGCTCGTGTGACGATTCAACCCGGGAACGGCTCCACGCACGTGCCTGACCTCCGTCTCAACGAGCCACGTCGGGGCTGGGCCGCCTTTCGGACCACCTTCCGCGCGATGTTCCTCGAGGAGTGGAGGGAAACGGTGGATTTCGCCCAAGCGCGCCAGATCATCCTCTTCCCCTTGCTTCTCACCCTCATCACCGCGGTGACGACCATCGGGTTGCAGTTCCTTGTCGGGACCGGTGCAGCACAAGTTTCAGACATCGACGAGCGGACCTTCAGTTGGGATCAGTTGCGTGTTGGCGTGCACCTTCCTCTGCTCATGTTCTCCCTTGGGATGGGCACGTTCGCGTTCAAGGGTCAGGAAGCCATCATGCAGCGGACGGGCTCGAAAAACAGGCTCTTGGCCGCTCCTGCGCTTCAGCCGCTGACCACTTCCGCAGCTCATTTCACGTATTTCGTGAAGGACCTGATCTATTACGTGCTGCTCATTTTGACGCCGATTGTCGCAGGCATGAGCGTCGGCTTGTTGCTCGATGAAGCAGGCGTCATCCAAACACCGCTGGAATGGAGTTCGTTGTTTTGGACCTGGGCTGCCATGGCCACCACGTTGGCCGAGGGGTTGGCTTTGGCCTTCCTCGCCTCGGTCTTGTGGCTGCGAGGTCGTCCGTTCACGTGGCTCGGTCCGGTGGCCGCCGTCGGCCTTGGGCTTTCGGCGGGGGTGGGGCTCTTCCCGTGGGACATGGCCTTGGTGGGCCTTGCCGTACAGCGCCATCATGCCCTGATGCCGTTGCTCTTCGGCATCGTGGGGGCCGGCCTTCTCGGTGCGTTGGCCAGTTCGCTTCTCGTCGATGACTTCGAAGTCAAGGTCACGTCCAAGAAGAACCTGCTGGGCCCTGCCATGCGACGCCTTCGTTTCCTCGGTACGGGCCCACTGCGCTTGTTGGTCGCCAAGGAGTTCGTCGACCTGATTCGCTCTGGGACGATGAAGAAGATGACCGTCTCCTATTCTGTACCGCTGCTCGTGCTTCTGGGCATGGCTTGGTTGATTGATTTCGCCGAAGCTCCAATCCCCATCAACCTGCTTTCCTATGCGCCTTTCCTCGGTTTCTTTGGGTTCAATTTCTACTCGTGGTTGACCATCTTGGACGATCCCGATTTCATGAACGGATTGCCGCTGCGGGTTCCGCAGTTGCTGCGGGCCAAGGTGGTGGTCTATTTCCTCGCCACGTCTTGGATTTCGCTCATTTTCTTTGTTCTGATGGCGTGGCGCCTTGACGAATGGGCGGCGCTGCCAACCGGTCTTGCGGTGATGTTTGCCAACTCGATCTACATTGTCGCCTTGACGGCCTTCCTGATGGGGCTGCGCCCGAACAAGGCCATCTTCGACGGGCGCATCATGTTCTGGTTTTGGCTTGGGACGGTGCTCCCGTTGCTCGGTCTCTTCCTGCTGTCCTTCACGCAGGGTGACGTGGAACTCTACGGCAACTGGTGGGAGCGGGTCAGCGAAGATGGCCTAAGCGCCACCTCGACGGCCTACGACCTTGAGATGGTGCGGGGCGGATACCTTGGCATTCTGTCGCTTTCAGGCGGTCTGTTGATCGGCTCGGCGGTCCTTTGGGCGCTCATCGACGTGCGGTGGGGAAAGAAGCCGTTCGAGAACTGAGCGGGTCGCGCCTTTCATGGCCCCTCGGCCGTACGGCCGGTCATGGTCCGTGTTTTGGCCGTCTGTGGCCTCCCTGCCTGTGGCAAGGGCGAATTCGCAGAAGTGGCCGAAGCGCTCGGCCTTCCCGTCCGTTCCATGGGGGACATGGTGCGCGAGGAAGTCCTTCGACAAGGGCTCGAGGGCGACCCTCGTGTCTTTGGCCGCATCGCGATGGAACTGCGGGCCACCCACGGTGACGACGTCCTTGCCGTGCGTCTCGCCGACGCCATTGATGCCATCGTAGGTGAGCCTTCCTTGTTGGTCATCGACGGGCTGCGGGGCGTGGCGGAACGGGAGATTTTCACCGCCCGCTGGGGCGATGCCTTCAGCGTGGTCGCCATTCACGCCGATCCAAACGTTCGCTTCAAGCGGAGCCAGGACCGAGGCCGCGCCGAAGACGGTTCGATTGAGGATTTTCAAGCCCGAGATGCCCGAGAATTGGGTTGGGGCGTCGGTCAACTCATGGACGAAGCGGAACACGTGCTGCACAACCGAGATCCGCTGAGCGCCTTTCGTGCAGAGGCACGCACCTTGCTCCAAAGGTTGACTTCGTGACGCAAAAATTCACCTTCTGTTCGGGGTGCGGCGGCGTCGTTCTTCGACCAAAGGTTATAGTCGGGCCGTGGGTGTGAAGAAATCGATTGGACGGGCGTGACCATGGCGAGAAAAGGGGGGAAAGGAGGCCAACGAGGCCGTGCAGCCCAGCGGGCCATGTACGACGAAATGGACAAGTATCCCGTGTTGCCGCCCCACGCATTCGCCCGAATCGTGCGCGACAAGCGCACGCTGAACATCATCTACCAGATCATCGAGCCTCCGATGACCAAGAAGGAACAGGAGCAACTCGACGAGATCATGGACATTTTCATCCGGTCGCTTCAAGCCAACATTGAGGAGATTGACACCGAGCCGGAAGCATACCTTCGTGCCGCGATGGACAAGGTGATCAAATCCTACGGGCTGAAGATCAGCAAGAAGTCCAAGTCCAAGATTTTCTACTACATTCGCAGGGACTTGATCGGCTACGGCAAGATGGACGTCCTGATGAACGACGTCAACGTGGAAGACATCTCGCTTGACGGGACCGGCATCCCGATTTTCGCCTACCACCGAAAGTTCGAGTCCGTGGAAACGTCGTGCGTGTGGAACACCGACGATGAACTTGAGTCGTACGTCATCAAACTCGCTCAACGCTGTGGCAAGCACATTTCGGTGGCCGACCCCTTGCTCGATGCGACGCTGATGGACGGTTCCCGTATCGTCATGAAACTTGGTCGCGAGGTGTCCACACGTGGTTCCTCCTTCTGCATCCGGCGTTTCAAAGACGACCCCTTCTCGCCGGCGGACATCGTCGCGTTCCGCACCATGTCGTCCTTGATGGTGGCCTACCTGTGGATCGCGTTCCAGAACGAAGTGCCGATGCTGTTCGTGGGTGGTACTGCTTCGGGCAAGACCACGACCCTCAACGCCATGTGCATCTTCATTCCATGGCAGATGAAGATCGTCTCCATCGAGTCCACCCGTGAGGTGAACATTCCACAGCCCAACTGGGTGCCTGGTTTGACCCGACAAGGGTTTGGTGGTGAATCGACGGAAGGTGTCATCGGAGAGTTCGAACTGCTCAAGGCCGCGCTTCGTGAACGTCCAGAATACATCATTGTGGGTGAGATCCGTGGTGCGGAAGCCTACGTGTTGTTCCAGGCCATGGCCACGGGCCACTGCGCCTACTCGACCGTGCACGCCGACTCAGTTCCTTCGCTCGTGCACCGGCTTGAGAACAAGCCCATCGACATCCCGCGCGTGTTGCTTCCCGCCCTCGAAGCGTGTTGTATTCAAATCCAGACGAGGATCAACGGAAACCGTGTTCGCCGCACCAAGCAGGTCGTCGAGATCGTCGGCATTGACCCAAACTCGTTGGAAGTCATCACCAACGAGGTGTTCCGCTGGGACGTGACCTCGGACGACTTCATCTTCAGTGGAAAGTCCTACGTGCTCGAGAAGATCATGGTCAAGATCAACTACAGCCAGGAAGAAATGCGGCGAGAACTCCGCACCCGCAAGCGTGTCCTTGAATGGATGGTGCTGAACGACATTCGAAAGGCCGACCAAGTGTCCCAAATCGTGACGGAATACTACGTCCGTCCCCAGGAGGTCCTCGCTCGGGTCGATGGGCTCAGGTGAGGTGGGACGAAAATGGAACTCTCCCTGTGGCAGCAGTTTTGCAATCGCCTGCTTGGGCGGATGCTCAAACGCCGCGCACGAGCCAACAAGGTGCTCTCGGACAACATCATCAAGGGCAAATTGGACATCATGCCCGAGGTGTACATCGCTCAAACCATCCTGATCACCATCGCCGTGAGCGCGATCAGCGCCCTCATCCTGATGGCGGTCTTCTTTCCAGAGATTGGAGCCATTGCCTTGTACGAGGGCTTGATGGACCCTGCCATCGACAACAAGTGCTTCGAATGGGTCTATTGGAACAAGGATTTGATCGACGATTCTTTGCCTTACCAAGGCTGCCCGTATTACCGTACCCGCGTCTTCCCTGGCTTTGCGAAGGTCGCCATCGTCGGCGTGTTCGGGGTCATCGCACCTTTCGCGACGTGGAAAGTGTCCAGCAACGGTGCAGCCTCGGCGGCCAAGAAACGTGGTGACAAGATCGAGAAGTACCTGCCCTACGCAGCTTCCTACACCGCAGCCATGAGTGCGGCCAACGCGACGCCGGGCAAGATTTTCCGCTCCCTCGCCATGAACAAGGACATCTACGGCGACGTGGCAGACGACGCCGCCATCATTTACCGCGACATCACCCTGATGGGGTACGACCTCATCACGGCGATGAAAATGGCCGTTGACCGTGCTGCTTCACCCTGGTTGACGGAATTCTTCCAAGGGATGATCGGCACCCTCACCGCCGGTGGTCAACTCAAACTGTTTTTCCTCAACCGTGCTGAGCACTACATGCGTGAAAACCGCACGCGGCTCCACAAATTCTTGGAAAGCATCGCGTTGCTGGCCGAGTCGTACATTGTGGTCGCAGTCGCCATGCCCCTGTTCCTCATCGTGATGCTGGTCATCATGTTCTGGGTCTCCGGTTCTGGGGCCCAAATGTCGGAAGGCATGCTCTACGGCATCGTGCTTGGCTTCATTCCGATGATTCACATCGCATACGCTTTCCTCGTGTGGTCAAGCAGCAAGGAACAAGAAATGTGAGGGGGTGATTCGATGGCGAGGAAGAAGAAGATCGTCGTTGACCTCGATCTTCCGAAGGACGATCCGACCCAACGGAACTTCCTCCTCATCCTCTTCGTCTCCATCATCCTCGGTACAGCCTCAGGGCTGTTTTGGATCACCAATTCAGGCTTCTTGGCGACCCCAAACGGCGAGCCCATGTTCACCAACCTTGCCTGCTCCACGCTCACCGGGGACCAAGCGTTCAACGCCCCCTCCACGCCGACCTACGCCATGAACCAGAGTTGCTCCATCCTGGAGGACAATCCGCAGGTTGTGGTGTGGGAAGAAACCGAGGGGTGGGAGAACGTCGAACGCGCTGGAGCGTCCTTCGACATGCCCGGAATCGACCGGAATTTTGTCGATCAAGGCATGGTCATCACCCAACCGGTCACCGTGACGTGTTCAGTGGATGCCCCCGAAGCGACGCCGTACACTGTGGCGATTCGTGACAAATACAAGATGACCATGGCCTACAATCAGGGCATTGCAGGCACACCTGGCGATGATTGCAGCCTCTACATGGACGACTTGGAACCTGGAGAACGCTACGAGTTCGGATTTTGGGTCGATGAGCAGGATCAGTTCCTGTCCACGGTCACCTTCCGCTTCGAGGCAGAATACTACGATGGCATTCCTGACAACATGAACAACAAGTCCCTTTGGCTCGGACCGAGCTTGGGTGACTCGCAAATCCGCCCGATGATTTTCCTGAATTTCTTCGGCCTCACCTTCTTCCTCTACATTTTCCCGGCGTCGTACTACGCAGAACGCGTGGCCCTCAACCGCAACGAGAAAGAGGACAAGTTCCCAGATTTCCTTCGCGACCTTGCCGAGTATTGGAAAGGTGGCCTTTCTATGACGGTCGCCGTGCAGACGCTCGCGACTTCCGAGTATGGCGCGCTGAACGACGAGGTGAGAAAGATGTCCAGCCAACTCTCGTGGGGGGTCAAGTTTGGTGACGTCATCAACATCTTCGCGGAACGTGTCGGTACACCCTTGGTCAAGCGTGCCATTTCGTTGATCTCCGAGGCTGACCGTGCAGGCGGGAAAATTTCCGACATCCTGATCACGGCGGCCAACGACAGCCGTGAAATCAAGTTCCTGGAATCTGAACGGGAACGTGCCATTGGGTCATACATCGCCGTCATTTGGACGTCGTACGGTGTGTTCCTCGGCGTGATTGTCGTGTTGGCCAAGGTGTTCATTCCCGCCATCGCCGATTCCAATGCTGGCGGCGGTGACGGCGGTGACTCCGGTGGACAAAACATCGGGAACATGCAGATTCGAGCCATTGATCCGCTGTTCTTCCTGACCATCTTCTATTACGGCGTCACCATGCAAGCGATGGGCAACGGCGCCATGGCCGGTTTGATGGCCACAGGGCGCATCACAAGCGGATTCAAGCACTCTGGAATGATGATTGTCTTGGCCATTTTGGTGTTCAATTTCATCGCCTTCACGCCGGACCTGATCGGCGTGCAAGTGCTCGATGGACTGAACCAATCGGCCGGGCCCTACAGCCCAACTCGGCTCAACTGGGTGTGAGCCATGCGCCCCGAGGAAAACGAAGCCCAGGTGCACATCCTTGAGATGTTGACCCTGTTCTGGATTTTCTTCATGTCTGCGACCTTTCTGATTCAAATCCAGGTCCCTGACGCGCCCTCCGTGGCCCTCGATGCAGGACTTGAGAGCGCAGGTGTGGACGCGTTTACCGCGGCCTTGGCAACGCCCGCAGAGGCGGGCGCAGAGAGCCTGCTCCACGAGCACCTCGAAGCCCAAGACCTCGACGCTGCATGCGCCTTGTTGCAGGACCGGTTGACCGACGGGCATGACGGGAATTGCTGGATCGCCGCCGATCGTGCACCCGCTTCACCTCACGGCGACACCGCCACACCACTTGGCGGGACCGTCGCCGTGCACCACCTCTTGGTGACCGACGGTACCGTGTGGACCCTGACGATTGACGTATGGCACCGCGGAGGTGGTGTGTGATGCGTTTTGAGGAGCGGCAGGCCGACGAACGCGGTCAGATGCTTCTCGCCACTGGGATGGTACTGTTGCTCTCGCTGATGTCGATGGCCATCTTTTCGATCAAGGTGGCTGGCATGGCCATGCCCCACGAACCGGCTTCTGACGGGGCCTTGCGGACCACCGCACAGGTCAACGAGGTCTTGCCAGGCCTGGTGACCGCTCGAGCCGAGTTGTGGATGGAAGCAGGCGACATCGAGCCAGAGGAAGCGGTCCGTTTGGCCATGGAAAGCACCGTTCGGGACATGCTCCACCACGGTGAAGTTCGGGGCGTGGAAGTGAAGCTCATGGAGGCCAGCGTGACAGCTGACGCCGTCACAGAAGGCTTGGTTGATGTTTCCGTTGACCTTGGTGTCTCGGACACCGACGTGCGGATTGAGATCCCGCTGACCTTTACGGTCGACTTGCGTTAATCACGCCTGAAGGGCGTTCCACGCAAGGTCCATGTGGTGCAGAATGCGCTTGACCTCGTCCTGACGGTCCACGTCGATGATGGGCCATCCGGCCACCTTTGCACGGTCGACCAGGCCGTCCTGAATGGCACGGATGCGGTCGAGAGAGGCGATGTAACGGTCCGCACGACGCCAGGAGGCCTGTTCACGTTCCCGCAACATCGCTTGATGACGGGATTCGTCGGTGACGTTGAGCACAACACCGACGGCGACACCGCCGTCCTTGCGCCACGCCTGAAGCAGGCGGTCCATGGGCACAACGTGCACGCCTTCGAGGAGGAGATCGATGCCTTCGCGGCGTGCACGCTCGACCGTGGCCCGGATTCCGTCCTCCAATGCGTCACAGGTTTCCAGCCAGTCGAGCACCGCATCGCCGGTGCCGCCTTGGCTGAATGACGATCGGTGCAAGGCCGGTCGGGAGCGTTCTGGGTCTGTGGTCCGTAGCACTTCGCGGATGGCGTCCGTCGACACACATCGGGTGAAGTCCCGTTCGAGCAGAATGCGCCGGGCCGTGCTCGACTTGCCGCTCCCGGACGTACCGGCCACGATCAGCAGGCGGGGCGTGCGCGTTGACGTGGCGAGAATCGTCGCTTCGGCGAGGCCCACACGCTCGACCATGCATTGCCCTTCGTGCATGCGTCACATCATGCTTCCCGCGACGAACGGCCCCCTCTTGCGCCGTTCGACTTTTGATGCGTCGGCCGGTGGGGGGTACATGGACGAGGAATCGATGTGGATTGGCGGCGCGTGGACAAGCGCTTCAGACGGCGCGACAGGCGAGGTGCTCGACCCTTCGAGCGGCGAGGTGATCGGGACCGTCCCGAAGGCCACCTTGGCCGACGTGGACACGGCCGTGGCCGCAAGCCGCGCAGCGTTCGAAGACCGTTCTTGGGCCGCCATTGATCCTGCACAACGTGGGCGCATCCTCCAGAAGATGGCCGCTGTCACCTATGCAGAAGCCAAGAACCTCGCCACCATCGAGAGCCGCAACAACGGGAAGACCTTCCGTGAGGCCCTTTCTGAAATCCGCTACGGTGCGTGGACCCTCGAGTACTTCGCGGGCGCCTCGGACAAGATCGAAGGCTCGACGATTCCCGTGCCTGGCAACCGCCTCAACTACAGCCTCCGGCAACCCTTGGGCGTCACCGCGCACATCGTGCCCTGGAACTTCCCGCTCCAACTTGCACTGCGGTCCATCGCTCCGGCCTTGGCCGCAGGATGCACGGTCATCGCCAAGCCTGCCTCATGGACCCCGCTCTCGCTCATTGCTTGGGCGAAGGCCATCGACGCGGCCGAAACAGGATTGCCCTCGGGTGTCCTTCAGGTCATCACCGGTTCCGGCGGCCTCATCGGGGATGCACTCGCGGGTCATGCTGGCGTGGACGGCATCGTCCTGACCGGCGGTGTCCCGACCGGCAAGGCCGTGATGGCCAAGGCCAGCGAGCGCCTCACGCCCGTCACCCTCGAACTCGGCGGCAAGGGCGCCCACCTCGTGTTCCCCGACGCAGACCTGCGGATCGCCGCCAAGGCGGTGTGCTTTGGCATCTTCATGAACGCCGGACAGATGTGTTGGGCCGGTTCCCGGCTCATCGTGCACGAGGACGTTCACGACGCCCTCGTCGAGGCCATCGTGGCCGAGATCGGCAAGTGGCCCGTTGGGCCCGGCCTCTCCGAAGGCGTGCGCATGGGTTCGCTGGTCCACACGTCCCACCGGGACGAGGTGCTCGAGAAGCTCAACGCGGGTCTCGCCATGGGCGGCCAAGTCGTGCTTGGCGGTGCCGCCATGACCGACGACCATCCAGGTGGTGCCTTCATGCAACCCACCGTGGTGACGGGTGTGGACGAGAACAACCTCCTCTTCACCGAGGAATTGTTTGGACCGGTGTTGGCCGTGACCACGTTCACCGAGGACGACGAAGCCCTCCGACTGGCCAACGCGACGGAGTTCGGCCTGCTCAACGGGGTCTGGACCCAACACCTTGGCCGCGCCCACCGGATGGCGCGCGACTTGGAGTGCGGCATGGTAAGCATCAACGAATACCCCATCACCTTCCCGCAAACGGCCTTTACCGGTTGGAAGATGTCGGGCATTGGCGTGGAACAGAGCCTTGACGCCCTGCGCTTTTACACCCGCGTGAAGAACGTGAACGTCAAGATTTGAGGTGAGCGAATGACCGTTGAGAGGACCACCCCCCAACCCGGCGTGGCTTTGCTTCGCCTGACCGGAGCCACCGCGAGCGCTTCCTTCTCACGTGACTCCATTCGCGACATCGCCAAGGCGATCGACGAGGTGCTGCACGACGACGAGGTGAAGGCGTTGGTCATCACCGGCGAAGGACGTTTCTTTTCCGCAGGTGCGGACATTGACGCCTTTGCTGCATCCATTGAGGCGGGTGAGGCTCCCGCCCTCATCCGGGACTTGACCGGCCATCTGCACCCACTGTTGCTGCGCATGCGCACGTCTTCGACGATTTGCGTGGCTGCCATGAACGGAGCCGCAGCAGGGGGCGGTCTGGGACTCGCGCTTGCCTGCGACGCACGCGTGGCGTCCACGGATGCGCGTTTGGCCGCTTCCTACGCGGGCATGGGCCTCTCACCCGACGGCGGGTCCACGTGGCTCCTGCCACGGCTGGTCGGCACGCAGGTCGCACGCCGCTTCTTCTTCGACAACGCGATTTGGTCCGCCAAGGAAGCGCACGAACACGGTGCGGTGGATTACCTCGTGCCGCCCCCACAACTCATCGACACCGCGGTCGGCGTGGCCGTGGCGTGGAGCGGTTGGAGCGAGCACGTCCGGGAAGCCACGAAGCACTTGCTGCACGTGGAGTCCGACAACGATTTGGCCACGCACCTCGATCACGAACGAACGCTGATCGAAGCCGCGGGCACGACCGCTGCCTTCGAGGAAGGCGTTGCGTCCTTCCTTTCTCGTCGCCGTGCTTCCAAGTGACAGGGAACTGCTCGCTTCCGGAGAAGGGCCTTTCCTGAACCAGGTCGTAGGAACCTTCAACTCAAGTTCAGGGTGGGTTTGATTGTCCCCTCGGGTTGCTTGCAAAATGGACGTGAATCAATGGCCGTGATGCGACAATACACGTGCCGTGTCTGCTCTGGTTTTCTGCAGGTTGAGGCCAATGCCTTTGGAGAATACAACTGCCCTCATTGCGACGCGAGCATACCCATTTACCCCAACAGGGAAAGGGCGTTTGATGCGTTTTCATTCCATGGCGCCGAACCGCGCTTTGTTCGAATCAAGGATTACGCTGAACCGCCGGTCGCCTCGGTCGATCCTGCGCTTCAGGAACTTGGCCGTCGCCTGTCCATTGAGATGATCACTGGACAGCGGGACTTTGGCCTGCCGATACACGGAAGGGTCAGGAGGGAAATCAGTGAGGTGGCCGACTTTGAATCCACAAAAGAGGATTACAGGGGCGAAGCGGGGATTGCGTTGGTGGCCCTTCCGGTCTCCATAGGTCTGTTTTTCGCCATCCCCTTCTGCGGGCTTCTTGTCCTGATTGCCGCGATCTGGACGTTGTTTGTGGTCTCGAACGAACAAGAGAACCTGTCCGGTAAACTTGCTTTGACCAAGCAACTTGGCGGCGTGTTGGAACAAGGACGTGTCTACAGCGTCGTCCCAGAGGAGCGTCTTCTTCTGGGCTTTTCTTGGGTGGACTGTAAAATCTCCCTCAACACGGCGCAACGTCTTCCCGTTGACCACTCCTTGGTGGTCATGGTTGAAACGACGTACAGAGGGGACGACATGACCCCTTCGTACCACAACGTCACCTATTGTGCCAACAGCGACGGAACAAACGCGTTGCCACTGATGCGCCACGGGGGCATCAACTCCCAGCCACATGCCGAGTCGGTTTTGAAATCAGAACCCTGGCGCGAATTTTTGTCCGGCCCTGTGTTGCTCGTCCACCAGTAATGCCGCAGGCGTCAAGGTCACAACAGGATCCGAATCAGTCGGTGTCTGGGAGGTCCGCAGGCTCAGGCGAGCCGCTGGACCAATCGTAAATCCCGAGGCCGGTCTTCTTGCCGAGCCGCCCTTCGGCCACCAAGGCCTCAAGCAACGGATGAGGTGCGTAGGCGTCGTCGTTGAACGAGGCTTGCAGGTTCAGCAAAATGTCGCGTCGCACGTCGAGGCCCACGAGATCGGTCAGGGCCAAAGGACCCATCGGGTGGCGGTAGCCCAGCGTCATCGCGGTGTCGATGTCCTTGGCGCTGGCCACGCCGTCGGCGAGCATGCGAATGGCTTCGTTGCCCAAGACCACGCCAAGACGGCTGGTGGCAAAGCCGGGCACGTCGTTGACGAGGATGGCCGTTTTGCCCATGGCCGCCCCAGCGGCCAACGCCAATGAGACGGTGGACTCGCTCGTTCCCTCGTGTTTCACCACTTCGAGCAGTGACATGATCGGGACGGGATTGAAGAAATGCATCCCAATGAGGCGTTCTGGATGTTCCAGCACGGAGGCGATGGTGCCGATGGAGAGGCTTGAGGTGTTCGTCCCAAGCACCGCATCGGGTCGCACCAAGGCTTCGACCTGCGTGAAGATGGATTGCTTGAGGTTCATGATTTCCGGCACTGCTTCGATGATGAGATCGGCCGTCGCGACGGCCTCAGCAAGGTCGCTCACCGCATGCAGGTGGACCGACCATGCTGCCTTCTGTTCCTCTGTGGTCTTGCCACGGGTGATGCCCTTGTCCCAAAATGCGTTGATGCGTTCCATGCCCGCGGCCAGACCGTCGGGGTGGGCGTCGTGGAGGTGCGTACGCCACCCCGCTTGGGCGCACACTTGTGCAATGCCGGCGCCCATGGTTCCGGCTCCGATGACGGCGACGGTGGAGATCTCCATGTCCCCCGGGGTCATGCGACGCCCCATCAGGCCTTCGTTGCACGCTGCGCCAGGCTGACGCCACCAAGGATGAGGACCAAAGCCAGCACGAGGCTCCATCCGAGGTGTTCGCCGAGGAGCACGTGGCCGCTCAAAATGCCAAAGATTGGGACGAGGTAGACGTAGGTGGACGTTCGACTCGGACCGATGTGCTTGACGCCTTCGGCGAACCAGACGTAGGCCAAGACGGTCGACAACAGAGCAAGGAAGACGATGGCCACCAAACTCGACGCTTCGATCACCGGCCATCCGTTGTTCGCCACTTCGTACCCAGACCAAGGCGTGAGGAACACCAGGCCAACCGCGGATGACCAGACGGTGATTTGCAGCGGGCTCATTGGACCGTCGTTTTCGCTTACGTCCACGTCCATGGCCTGCCGAATGAGCAGGGTGGCCGCGGCCCAAGCCATGGCTGACGCCGCGATGAAGGCGTTCCCGAGCCACCGTTCGTTGGCCGGCAAATCGACGTTTGGCGAGGCCAGGAAGAGGACGGTGATGCCCAGCAGTCCCAGGAACAATCCTCCGCCGAGTTCCTTCGTCATTGGATGTCCAAGGACGATGACGGCAAGGACACTCGTGAAGAGGGGGTTGAGGGTGATCATCAACGATGCGTCGCCGGCCGCCGTCCACCCCATGCCGTACATGAACAGGACTTGGTAGAGGAAGGTGGAGCACGCCCCGATCCAAAACAGACGCTTCCATTGCGCGATGCTTGGAACAAACCAGCCCTCTGACCGCCTGAGCCAGAGGAGAAAGGCAGGCACGGCAATGAGGTAACGAAGCCACGCTCCAAAGACCGGCCAATCGTCCATCTCTGTGGCGATGACCCTGCCTGCGGTCCACGCCACGCCCCAGAAAGCGGCCACGAGCCACAGGCGGGCGTGAAGTCCGACGTGGTTCATTCGAAGCGCTCCAAGCCCAGCTGGAGCACACGGGCTCGAGGGAGCCCGATCTCCGGCAGACCGGCGGCAGGTGCGTGCTTCTTGAGCCCCTCGATGCGGGACACGTACACGCCGTAGGATGCGATATCGTCGGGCTTGAAGGGGGTGGGGAGGTCCATGGCTTCCAAGGCTGCACAGGCTTCAGCGGTGTAGATGGGATAGACCCGCGCGACAAAATGCGCCCAACGCGAGATGCGAACGGCGTCGACACCGTCGAGCGTCATCAGGTGTTCAAAGAGACCCACGTCGGGATAGCGTGCACTGCGGAGTGCCATCTCTACCTCCATGGCCACGTCCTCGGGCCATGCGAAGGGCTGGGCTCCGGCCCATGCGTCGGCCCGCTTCACGGTGCTGAGGATGTTGCTTTCCTTCGCGGCGTACAGGACTTCACCGTAGGCGTCGTCGTCTTCCATGTCGTTGACCAGCGCAGGCAGTTCACCGTACATGCGCTCACAGCGCTGCGCGTTGATGCCGTAAAGTTCCACAGGAATCATCCTGATTCCTCCAGAATGGCCTCAGGCGGAAGCGCCGATGCCCGTTGCACGCTGGCGCTTGGAGAGCGGCTTTTCGGAGATCCATTGCTGGTCAAAAATCGCGGGCAGCGAGGCCTCGTCTTCGGGGGTTGGGAGGACGGAGCGGAGGTAGGCTTCCCATGCGGCGTCGTCGCCTTCGAAGAGCGTGCCTTCGACGGTGTAGCGGCCCTTCGCGAAGGCGCCGATGTCGCGGTTGAAGTTCTCGTGAGGCACATACAGATCGGCAGCGCCTTCAGGCAAGTAGCCGCACAGGGCCCTGACAGCGTCAGCGATTTCCTGGTGGTAGTGGCCGCGGGCCTCTTCGTTGAGGTGGTCGCGGTCGAGGGCCACGCCTTCTTCCTGCTTCTTGCGCTCGTCCCAGCGGCCTTTGATGCCCCAGACGTACGCCCATTCTGCGGACGAGGATTCGTCGACGCCGAAAAGGTCGTGCGCGGTGGCGACCCACTTGTTGATGTAGCGCTGGAGCATGTCCAGCGGCACCACACCTGCGGTGATGATGCGACGTAGTCCGTTGGATCCGGTCCCGAGGTGGAAGGATTCCTCCTTCAGCATCGGGCCCATGGAGGCCGCGAGCGGCTTGAATCCGGACGTGGACAGCATGCCAAGTTGGAACTTCCCGTCGCGGTCCACGAACATCGTGTAGCAGAAAAAGTCCAGCCAGTGTGGCATGGGACGGTTGAATGCACCAAGCAGGCGGTCGCCGTCCTGGGCGTTCCGCTCGAGGAGCTTCTGAGCCTCCCGTCGTCCTTGCTGACCGAAGTACGTCATGAGGAGGTAGGCCATCTGCCAGCCGTGACGCTGCTCTTCGGCCATGATGCGGGCCGCTGCGTATCGGTCGTATTCGGTGGGCGCGCTGGCCAAGAGGTGGCGCTGTTGCTCCACGGAAGCGAATTCGGTGTCGCCCTGAACCGTGATCATGGTGATCATGGCGTCACGCATGTTTTGCTGTGGGACTTGCATGGCACGTTCCCACTTGGGGCGTCCGGCCAGGTCACCGAATTCGATGACGTCGCCCGCGCGGTCCCAATCAAAGAGCACGTCGAGGTTGAAATCGCCAAGCCATGCGCGGTCGAAGCCCACACGGTCCTGCCAGTCTCCAAAGTTCGCAATCCAGTCGTCCCACGTTTCCGGCAGGTTGTCCATGCTTTACGGAGGGAGGGGCCCTCCTTGGGGTCATGGCGAACATGTTCGTGTGAACATGTTCGTAGGCTCACCTCGACTTGCGGATGTCCTCGGCATAGGTCTGCATGACAGCGGATTCCATGCGGTGCATCTGTGCTGAAAGCGTTGATTTGGCCACGCCGAGCAGACGCGCCATCTCCGTGATGCTCGTTCGACGTGGGACGTCGTAATACCCCTCTCGAAGCGCCAATTCAAACACCTGGCGCTGGCGAGGCGTCAACAACTCTGCGTTCCTGTTTCGCGTTGACAGCAAGCGGTGTGGCAATCCGTCCTCACGAAAACGTTGGATGAGGTTCTTGGCCTTGATCTGCGTGCATTCGATGGTCCATTCCACCCAACCGTCTCGCACCTCGAAGGGCGTGTTTGGAATCACGCCAACGTCGATCAGCGGGCGGAGGAAGCCCCCGCCACCGGCGCTGATGTCCACAGAGGGGTGGCGCTGTTCCAGCTCGCGGAGCGCCTCGATCTTTGGATGAGCGCCGATGGACGTGTAGAGGGCAGGTCCACCGGAAATCCGAGCCGTGCCCCGGCCACGTGAGAGTGGCATGTGCTTCTCAATGCGAAGCACCTCTGTGGGATTGGCACGCGTCACGTCGCCTGCCCAGTGGCCGTCGGGAAGGCGGACCTCAATGCGGAGTCGATGCGTGCTCATGCCCTGGTGCACGAACATGTTCGGTTAAGCCTGCCGTTGGGCCCAGAGGCTCATCCAAGCAGGTCAGGATGTTCCTCGATGTAACGAATGGTGATGTCGCGTGCGATGAAGTCCTCTTCGTCCATGATGCGCCGGTGCAGTGGAATGAGGTGCTCAACACCGGTGATGACCGTCTCGTCCAAGGCCGTTCGCATCCGACGAACGGCGTCTTCGCGATCATGGCCCCAGGTCAACAACTTGGCCAAGAGGGAGTCGAAACAGCCCGGCATTTCGTAGCCCGGGTGTGCGTGGGTGTCGCAACGGATGCCGAACCCAGAGGGAAAATGGCAGTCCCAGAGCCTTCCCGGGGAGGGGATGAATTGCTTCGGGTCCTCGGCGTTCAGGCGGCACTGAATCGCGTGGCCACGCCAGGTGATGTCCTCCTGGGCCAGCGGCAGGGCTTCGCCTTGGGCGACGCGGATGCCAAGCTCAACGAGGTTGTAGCCGGTGATCAGTTCCGTGACCGTGTGTTCCACTTGCACACGAGGGTTGACTTCGAGGAAGTAGAAGTCCCCGTTTGCGTCGCGAAGGAATTCGAAGGTGGCCAAGCCCTTGTAGCCCACCGATTCTGCGCCGGCGCACACCAAGGCCCCCACTTCAGCCCGCTTTTCGTCTGAGAGCCATGGGCCTTCCTCCACCAATTTCTGATGGCGACGTTGAATGGAACAGAAACGCTCTCCGAAGTGGATCGCTTTCTTTCCGTCCCCAAGCACTTGGAACTCCACGTGCTGAGCGCCTTGGATGTACTTCTCGACGAACACGCGGTCGTCGCCGAACGCCGATTTTGCGCGACTTTGGCAAAGACGGAGTGCGCCCTCAAATTCGTCGGCGGCGTTGACGATTTGCATGCCGATGCCTCCACCGCCTGCGGCCGCCTTGATGATGACGGGATAGCCGATGTCCTCGGCAAGGTCCGCGGCCACGCTGGCTTCGCTGATGGGCTCACTGCTCCCTTTGGCGGTCGGCAAACCCGCAGCTTCCATCGCTGCTCTGGCCTCAATTTTGTCGCCAAGAAGCGTGATGACTTCAGCGGCCGGTCCGATGAACGTGATGCCTTCCTCTTCGAGACGGTGGACAAACGCGGCGTTTTCCGCCAAGAAACCGTAGCCGGGGTGGACCGCATCGCACTCAAGGTCCTTGGCGGCTTGAACGACGGCTTCGATGTCGAGGTAACTGTCCAGCGGATTGGTTCGCACGATCTCGACCGCCACGTCTGCGAGGCGTACAGGGAGGGACAATCGGTCCTCTCGGCCGTGGATGATGGCGGCTTCGATGCCAAGGTCACGGAGGGTTCGGAGGATGCGCAGCGCAATTTCGCCACGGTTTGCAATCAGCACCCGCTTGAAGCCCATGGCCATTGGGAGGAACATACCGTCTATGATGCCCTCGGTCCTCAAGGCGGTGAATCAACGGACCGGAAGAGCGATACGTCGCGACGCCGATGGTGGCACATGAGCGAGGGCGGTTTGGACCAAGGGCGTGCGAGGGCCGGTCAACTCGCTGGACGGGATTTCAACAACGACGGCGTGGTCATCAACCTGATCATCTGTGGTGACAGCAGGTTCTACGATTACGGGTGGTTGGAATCGCAGTTGGAGGCCTGGATTGAGCTCAATACTTGGCCTGACGCGATCATTTGCGGGGGCGCTTCGGGCATCGACGCGTTGGCCGAGCGTTGGGCCAGCAACAACAACATCCATTTCGCGGCTTTCGAGGAGGCATGGAATGCTCCCCGCCCTGGCGTGGAAGACTCAGGTCGTGGTGAGGCGGCCCCGGAGTTGGTGGACACGTTGCTGGGGTACGCAACCCACGTGTTGGCATGCCCGGGTCCTGAATCTGTCTGGACGCACCGGATGGTTGAGGCCGCGAAGGCCAGAGGCCTCCACGTGATGGTCCAGCCGGTGCCCGGAGACGATCAGTAAACGTCACGCAGGTAGCGCTTTTCTTCCTTCATCATCGTCTTCTCGATGAAGTGTGTGGCGTCCGCTTCGGACATACCACCATGTTCCATGGCGATTTCGATCAGGGCCCTGTGGACGTCTTTGGCCATTCGCGACTTGTCGCCACAGATGTAGAAGTACGCGCCTTTGTCGAACCATTCCCACACCTCAGCACCGTGCTCCTTGAGGCGGTGTTGGACGTAGATTTTCTCCTCTTGGTCCCGGGACCACGCGGTCGTGAATTTGTAGAGGTCACCGCTGTCCATCCAGTCTTCGATTTGCTCCTTGTAGTAGTACTCGGTATGCTGCGATTGGTCGCCAAAGAAGAGCCAATTTCGCCCCTTTGACTTGTCGTGGACGCGTTGTTCCATGAAGGCGCGGAAGGGCGCAATGCCCGTTCCAGGGCCGACCATGATGATGTCCACGTCCCCGTCGTCTGGGAGCACGAAGCTCTTGGTCGGCGACATGAAGACGTTGATTGGGGCGCCGGTGGTGTCGATTTCGTCAGCCATGTAGAGCGTGCACAGGCCGCCACGCTTGCGCCCGTGGTACTCGAAGCGGACGATGCCGACGGTCAACTCGACGAGTCCGGGATGGGCGTCGGGCGAAGAGGAGATGCTGTAGAGGCGAGGCTTGACCTTGCCTGCGAGTTCCAAGAACTCCTCAGGGGTGTATTTGAGGTTAAATTCACGCATGATGTCGACGTAGTCGCGGGTCCAGAGGTAATCGGCCACGGCTTCGGGAGAGGCGTTGATGGTCTCCACCCTCGTTCGCGGGTCTTCTCGAGGCTTGCTGGCCGCAAGTTCCCCCGGTTCGCTGCCGTTTCGCTCCCTTTGGACGAAAGCCAAACTCACACGGAGTCCGCTGGGCTTGACGCGCTCCATCAGGTCAGCAACGAAGTTCGAGCTGGCCATGTGGACCTCGAAATCTTTCTTCAGAGCATCACGGAGGGTGCGCTCACCCGCGTGGGTGGTGACGGTATGCTCAGGATCCCACCCTTGGAAGGCGATCATGTCGTCCACGATAAACGGAGGGTTCTCTGCGATGACACCGAGGGCGTCACCGACCTTGTAGGTCATCCCAGAATCGCCGAGTTCGAAGGCGACGTGGCGTGTTTCCTTGCGCGACCCCTCGCCGTTCAGGATGTAGTTGTCCACAATTTTGGACGGATAGGGGTTCTTTAGCGACCAATTTTCGCCCATTTGCCTCACCGACGCAAGCGTCGGGTGTGCCTCGGAAAGGGTCCTTATCATCCTTGTTCAACGCCGGTAGCGCCCTCGCCGATGGGTCCATGTGGGCGCCACGTTGTGGACGGCTCATGGCTCCCCGCGTGGACCTCCTCGGGACCGGGAATGCCTTCCTGCCCCGAGGCCGTCTTCATTCCATGGCCCTCCTCGATGGGCAGCACCTCATCGATGCCTCCCCCACCGCCCTTGTGGCCCTTCGACGCGCCGGTCGTTCGCCGGCGGACTTGAGGAGCGTGTTGATCACGCACCTGCACGGCGATCACGTCTTTGGCCTGCCCTTTTTGCTTCTCGAGCGGAAGTACATCTCGGACCGCGAAGGGGTCAAACCCCTTCGTCTCGTTTGCGCACCAGGTGCCTTTGAGCGCGTGCGTCATCTCTGTGACTTGGCGTATCCCGGAAGCCTTGACGGCATGCTCGCCGAGATCGAAGTCGTTGAGACCGTCAGCGGGACGCTCGAAGGCGGCTGGACGTGGTCTCGCTTCGAGGTTCATCACGACGATGCGGTGGACCCCCACGGTTACCGTTTCATCCATGAAACCGGAGCCACGTGGCTGCACAGCGGCGACAGCGGACCATGCCCAGCCCTCGAGGCTGAGATTGCATCGGTGGACTTCGCCGTCGTCGAAATGGGCGTTCCCGATTGGGTGGCCACCGAACACCATCACAAGCCGAACGACATCGTAGCGTTGGCCGCCCGTCACCCCTCCATTCGGTTTGCAATCACCCACACCTTCGCCGATGACGAAGGTCCGGGTCCTGAGATCATCAATCCGCCCTTGCCGGCGATGCCAGAAAACGTGCATTTGGCGCGTGACGGGGATGCGTGGTCATGGACCGGCGATGTTTGGGTCGCTCATCTGAAAGATTCTGCATGAAATCGTCTTTTTCGGGGCCCCGAAATTCAGGGCATATAAACCGGCAACAGCCCGGTTGAACGCGCTTTCATTTTCACCCCGGTGGGCAGACTTATGAGGGGGACTCGGACTCCCGCAGAACATGCTGTGTGTGTCCCCCGCAAATCTTCCGGGACACACTATGGAGGGGTGGTTCCAGTGAGTGGAAACATCTTCGACAAGGCCCTCGGCCGAGCCACCTTGTTCCGCAACAAGGAACACCTTCGTCACAACCATCAACCCATGCAGCTGCCGCACAGGGACCGGGAAATTGAGCAATTGACGTTCAACTTGGTTGAAGCGCTCAACGGGCAGATTCCCTCCAACATGATCCTCTACGGGGTGACGGGTGCAGGGAAAACGGCCGTGACCTCCTTTGTCTGCAATCAACTGGTGGAAAAGGGCAAGCAAATCGACCGGGACGTCTTTGCCATCACCGTCAACTGCCGGCAAATCGACACGCAATACCGGGTCTTGACTCATCTTGGCAATTCGATGCTCGAAGCCCACGAGGTGGACGAAATCCCATTCACTGGATGGCCCACAGATCGCGTCCTTGGAGAACTCGTTCGTCGCATGGAAAAGCGAGCAGGGGTCTACATCATCGTGCTCGACGAAATCGATCACCTTGTCCGTAAAGCCGGTGACGACCTCCTCTACAACCTGACGAACCTGAACAGTTCCCTCAAGTCCGCCCGCTGTTGCGTCATCGGTATTTCCAACGACCTCAAGTTCACGGATTTCCTCGACCCTCGCGTGCGCTCCCGCCTCGGTCAGCAAGACGTGGTGTTCAACCCGTACGACGCCGATCAGCTGCGTGACATCCTCGTTCAACGCTCTTCGAGCGCTTTGCATCCTGAAGCCCTCGAAGACGGCGTGATCGGCCTCTGCGCCGCCCTCGCCGCCCAGGAACACGGCGATGCCCGTTGCGCCCTCGATTTGCTTCGTGTTTCTGCGGAAAAGGCCGAACATGAGGGCACCCCTACCGTCGCCATCCGACACGTCCGCACCGCCCAGTCTCAAATCGAGGCGGATCAAATCACTCCGGTGGTGTACTCCCTGCCGACTCAACAGAAACTCGTGCTTTCGGCCATCCTGATGACCGAGCGGGCCGGTGCCCGCGGCGTGCAAACCGGCGAGGTCTACGACGTCTACGACCAAGCCTGCCATCACGTCGGTAAGGCTCCGTTGACCGCTCGCCGGGTTTCGATGCTGATCTCCAACCTCGACATGCTCGGACTGATCACCGCACGAACGGTCAGCCGCGGCCGCTACGGACGCACCAAAGAAATCCACTCCAGTCTGCCGCCCAACGTGGATGCGGCGGCCATCATTCAAGCCTCTGAGCCAGATCTGGAACCCATCTTCTCCTCCAAGTACAGGCATCAGAGCAGGCTGTGAGTCGAGGCCTTTTGCTGCGACGTCGTTATAACAAGAGGGCAGGTGGCGAGCGACATGACCGAGACGTCCAACGAAGGCCGCGGCCTCGTCAAGATGGTCATTGAGCCCTCTTCCGCAACCGCCCGCTGGTTTGTGGGCCTCGGCGTTTGGGGCCTTCTTCTTGCTTTGCTCAACCTGATGGGCATGGCGCACCCAGGTTACCGCATCTCGTGGGCGGGCGTCCTGAGCATGGGCCGGCTCAACAACGCTTTCGAAGCGCACGCCACCGCTCCCGCCTTCGTGGCCAGTGACTTGATTTTCATCGCACTGTGCGGTGGATTGGTGGTTCTCGGTTTCCGGACCATCGCCAACGAAGAAAGCAGCATTGCAGGCTTTTTCCGAAGTCTCGTTGACAACTCCACATGGCGTGCCCTCGTTTCGGCGGAAAGTGGCGCCTCTCACACTGTTGGCGCATGGTGCCTTCTCGTCGGCCTTCTCTTCTACGTCATCCGTGGCGTCATGTACACCAACTGGTTTGATCCGGGCGTCTATGCCGTCAGCGCCGTTCTGGTCGCCTTCGGGTTCGCGCTTCGTGCCCTCGCTTTGAGCGAAGCCGAAGCCTGATCAGGGTCTTCGGTGTCCGTTCCGGCCCGTGATCGCATCCCATGCGCCAAGCCAAAGTCCGGTCCAGAGGGCCCATGACCACGCAAGGATCAGCATCCTGAGCGAAAAGGATGCAGAAGACAGCATCCAAGCGATGCGGTTTCGCTGGCGCACGTCGCTCATCACCTGTCGGTTGACGGCACCGAGCGCACTGCCCCACATGATGAACTCTGCAAGAAGCATCAGGCAGACCCACGCCGTGAATGCAGTGTAGGAAGTCCCCGCCACTTGTTCAGGAAGGCCCCAGCCTCCTCCATCGTCGGGAAAGCCCTCGAGGAAGGTGGCGCCGAGTCCAATGATGAGGGCCAGCCACGAGGCAAGACGCAGCGGCATCATGGCCAGCACCAAAGCGGAGGTTCCGATGAAGTCGAAGGCCATGCCTTTCCTCGCTCGGCGAGGCCATCTTCGCACAATTCGGACGTGTGCTCGTGCGTCACGGCGGCGCTTTGCAACAAAGCGCTGACGCCCTTCTTCGGGGACGTGGCGCACCATGGCTTCAGGGGTGTAGACGATCGAGCCTCCTGCCGTCAGGAGGCGTAGGCTGACTTCCATGTCTTCTGCATGGTACCATGCGGGATTGAATCCCCCAGAAGACCGCAAGGCTGCGGCATCAAACATCGAACAGGGCCCGTTGGCAAGGCTGGTTCTTCGGGGTCGGCTCCGGTACTTTCGCTCGATTTCGATGGAGCGCAACCGAGAGACAAGGTCGTCCCCTTCTTCGAAGACGGTGCGACCGGTCACGGCCACGACGTCTTCGTCCTCAAGCCCCGACCTGGCGGCCATCAAGGCCTCGATCCAATCCGGCATGGGGCGGACATCGATGTCGGTGATGGCGATCCAGGCCCCATTTGCGGCTTCCGTTGCGGCGTCTCGGCCGGCGGACAATCCCTCCGGGGCCCGCCGGAGAACGCGAACCGAGACCTCTCCTTCTGGGTCGTGAAAGGCCTGCAAGCGTTCTCCTGAACCGTCGCTTGACCCGTCGTCCACCGCGACGATCTCCAACGGTCGCCAGGTTTGATCCAGCAAGGAACGCATGCACCCGTCGACCCAATCCACACCGTCACGGACACAGACCGTGACCGTCACCAGCGGGTTTTCGTGGTCCATCAGCGCACCTCAAAGGCGTCTAAGATGGTCCTGCAGCGCTCTTTCATGGCCAAGGTCGTGCGCTGAAGCATCAAGCCTTGACCTGGCATGCCAAAGGCGATGGCGGTTCCCAATGGGGCGAGCAAATGCAGGTACAGAGGAGCCATGTCTTCCTCACCGTCCACCACCAGGACGCACGGAGCATCGGCCCTCAGTGCCTGCTCGAGGGCATGAAGCAACTCGGGGGTCAGCACCCCCGGAGGGGAGGCGGTATCCATCCGAAGGGGGAACGCACCGAGGTCGACTTCCTCTTCCTTGTCCAAAGCCATACGCTTGGTTTGCCCGTCGATCAGCGCCAGATCAGGGGTCACCTCCAATTCCAGCATGACCCGAGCCGTCACGTCGCCGACCGCGATCAGAGGACCGTTGAGGTCCGTCAGGTCGTCCAGCATTGCGGCCATCGCCACTTCGGGAGCCTCCTCAGGTCCGGGATACGGTGTTCCAGAGGGGGTTTTGAGATGAGCCTCAGCGGCGTGACTCATGGCCATCACCGCCGTTCGCCAGGGCGTTCGAATCCATGGGGCTCCGGTCGTGTCCATGCTCCCGTTTCGTATGGCGGTCGAAGAGAGGATGGTTCCTGTTGCATTGAGGCGGTGTGGGACCTCGATAAGCGAAAGTGGCTCAAGGCCTCCCTCACTCCGTTTTCGGTTGATGGCTTCCCCGCCCGTACGGGTTTCCGGACTCACCACCAAGGCATCGGCCGTTGTGTGGGTCGGGGCGGGGCCGAAGGCATCCTTGAGCAGATGGAGGCTCCAACCGAACTCCCTTACCTCACGGAGGGCTGCTTCAACCGCAGCCATCCTGTCCTCCATCGGTTGGATTCGCCTGTCTTTGGAGAGGGCCATGGCATCGGTGGTCACGTGGACTTCCAAATGCGAAGCAGCCTGAAGGCCCGCTTTCAGCAGATCGCGATGCCCGTCGTGAAGGCGGTCGAAGGTTCCCCCAAGGAGGCACCGGACATGCCCTCCGCTGGAGGTCATGATTCGAGCGGCGCCAACGAGGCCTTGATGGCATCGGCGATGAGCGGTGGAAAAAGAAGGGTCTGTCCCCCCGCACGAACGGCCCGCTTCATCGCCTCACAGCTCTGGGGCCTGACCCATGTGCAGGGGTAGTCTGTGCGACCGGTTGGTTGGCTCGGGGTCATCCATACGTCATCCGAGGACCCATGTCCGATCACAGATCCGCTGTTGCTCCGCTGATCATCCCCGAGGGTCACAGCGGTCTTCGAAGCGGGCCACTACCTTGGTATCGAACGTCATCGCCTGTTTGCACAGTGGCTCGGACCGATGTTGCGGGTGTGGCAGACCGAGGGCTGACGGTTCACCTATGAAGACGTCGCTGGCTCAGAACCCGTTGTATTGGGCCCGTTTCGTCTCCTAAACCGACGAACGTCGGCCATGTCGCTGGAGGCTTGAGGAGCCAACACGCCTCGGGGTGTGTTCGGCCGACAGGGGTTGGCCGCCCCTCCTGTTCTGCCGTGGCGGCCTCGAGCAAGTCAAACAACGCATGTGTGCGAGGGGTTTCTTCGATCAGATGCACGTCCGAGAGGTCCCGCCCGGCGAAAGCCAGTGCGGGTTCGGGAACCTGAAGCCCTGGCGGTCCGTCGCCATCGATGCCCGTCGCGATGATGGGCCACACGAGGTTGCAATCGGCCAACCAACGTCGCCCCCGGGCCGACGCGAGAAGGTTTGGAAGCCACTCGGGCACCCAAGGGGCCCACCAACGCCACGGCAGCAGGGTGCATCGACTGATGATCAGGTCGATGTTTGGAGGGGTCTCGGGAGCACCCACCCACCCACGCCACGCTGCCAAACTGGCGTTGTGTGGGCTTTCCACAAAAGGCAAGGCCAAGGCCTCAGGCCAGACCTTTGGCAGCACGGAGTCAAAATGGAGCGGGTCTTGCATCCACGCCGAGACGTCGATGGATGGGGGTGTCTCTTCAGCGCGAAGCACCAGCAACCGACCCGTGCTGGGCACCGAACGTGGCGGCCCGTCCGCTGCGTGCGGCCGCAATTCAGGGCGGTGTTCGAACCGCCGAGCCAATTCAAGCGCATACGTCTCGCGTTCTAGCCATGTCGCCCGCCAAGCATCGTCGCGTAGCCAGGCCTCCGATGCCAGGTCTGCAGCCTGCAACCCGACCCACGTGTCGGGGAGGTGCGAGCCAATCCTTCGCCAGCGACGCCCTCGTTCTTCTGGTGTGGAGGCAATCCATGCGGCCAATGGGTGCTCATGTTCGAGTTCGTCGGCCAGGACATCGTCGCCCTCTGGAAAGGCCGCCAAGGCGCGCCGCAATTCACGTTCAGCTTGGTCGGGCGTTCGTTCGCTTTCGCTCGCGTGGTCCTCTTCCACGATGCCGGTGATCAACTGGTTCGCCGTCCGAGGGATGGCGTCACGCCAGAGCTCTTGTTTGCTGGGCTGATGTTGCTCTCGGGCAAGGCGGAGCCGGGTCACTTCGTTGAGGTGGACCCATTGGTCACCCTCACTCTCCACCAACCAGGTGCCCTGCTTGTGTTCGCGCAATCGCGCATCGCCGGCAACCAGCAACTGGCACCGGCCATCACCGATGATTCGCTTGAGGAGTTTGGCGTCCTTCGCCCCAAGCGTCCATTCGCCTTGGACCGCGACCGCGGCATGCTCCAACACCCATTCCCAAATGGCTCGAGCTCCCTCTGCGTTGGTCCGTGCCAATTCGTGAAAGGTGGTGTTCTCGCTTACCCAGACGGTCGGGCCAAAGGCGGCCAGCGCCGAGTGAGCCACTTCGCTCGGTCGTCCGCGCCTGTTGCCACGAAGCCGGTCCAGCAAACGCTGTGTGCGGCGATCCAGTTCAGCATCGCTCAGGCGGGGATGGCGGTGGCGCATCCAAATTCGAAGGAGAGACTCGGGCCGTTGCGCCATTGATTTGGGACGGGATGAGCGCAGCACGACGAGCCCTTGTTGGCCGGTGATGAGCGCTTCGCGCTTCCACGCTTCTCCAAGTTGGCCGAGGATTGGGGTGGACGGTTTGCACGCAACGTCAGTCCCTCGAATGTTGCCAAGGTTGACGTTGCTACGATTCAAAGCAGCGGGTGCTGTTTCGGTGGGCGGCTCGGCCTCAAACCAAGTGCCTGGGGGCATGGTCCAGCGGTCTTGACCGCTCATGACGCGTGCTCGAACCAAAGCCAGCTTCCTTCCACCTTGGGTCCATGCTCGAATGTCACCCAACGTGAGGTCTGAAGGAGGTGGGTCACAGGGCTCAAGGGTGTCCAGATTGAACCACTGGGGTGCGCTTCGCACGGCACACCACGCACCCCCCCGGTTGTTTCCACTGGAAGAGAAAAGGGGTGCTCCTTCGACTCCAAGCCTCCTGGGTGGGAGCCACAGAAGGTCAGAAGGTACCGTTTCTCCGTAAGCAAGCACCACCAAAGGTCCGTCCCTTGTGAGCAGGACGTTTGTGCCCTCCGAGCGCGGCTCTTTGGTGGCTTCCCTGAGTCTTTCAAGGGCGTCTTCTTGCAGGCGCAAAAGCCCATGAGCGCCCAAATGGTGGGGTGCTCCCCGGACGCCTTGGCGCTCGTCACGGTTCACGAGGCCTTGCTGTCGGAGGGTGCGCAAGGTGGACGAGGTGTGGGACGTGGCCAAGCCGAGACGCTTCGCCAAGGCGGACACCGTGGCGGGTCCGTCGAGCAATTCGTCGAGGATCCGGCGCTGATAGCCGCTGCGGATTCGCGACGTGGCCATGTGCCCCTCTCAACGGAAGCGAACTGGTTTCATTTTATGAAGTACGCGTTTGAGCCGTTTGATGCTTACAAATTGTTACATATTTCCATTGGAAACCGAGGCAGATTCCCCAGCACGCCCCTTTTTGCTTTCATTTTGAACGGATTACGCGTAGTTCCGTGTAACAATGAAACCATTTCAGTCGCTAATATGATATAGGCGTCCGCGTCCCTGTGATTCATGGCCACGGTTGACTGCGGCCGAGGAGACTGAGAGCATGAAGACCGTCCGCATCCGAGAGAAGATCAAGAAATTCCTGGGCGACCGCCCCCGCAACACCGCAGAGATCCTCGAACACATCAACAGCACCATGCGTCACGGCACCACGAGCCAGCAGCTCGGCAACGTGCTCTCCAAGGACAAGGACATCGTCAAGGTCGGATACATCAAGCGCTCTGGAATCCTCTCCGGTGGCTACGACATCTGCGAATGGGCCACCCGAACCTGGGTTGCTGACCACTGCCCTGAATGGACGGAAGGGCAACCGATCATCCTGAACGAAGAGGGTGACTTCACCCTCGGTCCACGCCCTGAGTGATGGAACTTACACTGTTTTGGTGATCGGGCATGGCGCTAAGCCTTACCGAAAGGTTGTGGATGTCCAATCATGCCACGACATTTCATCACCGACAAAGTTCGCTTGATTTGCTCATGAACGGGCAAATTCAGATTACGAAGGCCTTCAAACCAACCGAGTTTGACTTGTCCAACATTGATTGGACGATGGACCCTATCTCGTCCAAATCATGGCGCTTGTACCTCCACAGTTTGGATTGGTTGCATGCATTACGTTACTCTGCTCAAACAAATGGAAAGGTGGAGGATCTGCATCGGGGGTTGGAAATCGTACGTCATTGGTGGGATTTCAATGAAGACCGAACGCAACCAGAGACCATGGCTTGGGATGATCATGCGACCTCAAATCGGCTAGCGAACCTCTGCTTTTGGCTCGCTTTGTCGAGAGAACATGAATTAGACTGTGCTTGGTTAGAACCGATTATCAAACACCATGTTGAAGTCGTAAACGGGTTTTTCGAGAATGGACATTGGATCGCCACAAATCATGCTATTTTCCATATCGCATCACTCGTGAACGTACGGATTGCATGTCCGAATGTGATGCTTGGCACAGACCATGAAGATCTGACTCAGAGGTATCTCAAGGCATCCATGGGTTCATTGCTTCATTCAGATTCTGGGTTTTCTGTTGAACAATCTCTCTTTTATCATCAATTTGTTTTGGATGAATTGGTTCCTTTGCAGCAGGTTCTTTCCTACGATGAAGGCATCGAAGGTGAGCCTTTGAATGCCATGATGGAGAACATGAAATCATTCATCCATACGATTTCTACAAAATCTGGGCGTGTTCCTGCGCTGGGAGATACAACATACGGTTTCGAAATCAAACCCACACATCGTCCAATGAATGTTCACCCAAACGGCATCTACGATTTCCCCGACACTGGCCTTGCCGTTCTTCGCGGTGGCGGGGAACACAATGAACACGTCGGGACATTTTCTTATGCCTCAACCCGGGCATCGCACGGGCATTTCAGCCCTCTCCATGTGACGCTGATTCACGGGGGACGCAAATTCATCATTGATTCCGGAGGCTCATACGCCTACGGTGAGTCCTTTCGCTTCTCGTACATCATGAGCCAATTGGCCCACAATGTTCCGCTCCTTTATGGATCGAAATCGAAGCAAATGGCCGATGAGTACCCCGGTAGTTCCTCTTCCAACAACCTTGTTCACGCCCGTATTGCGAGGGAGGATGGTGACGTACGACGGGCAGTTTGGATCTTGGAGAGCGATTGTTTCTTTGTGATGGACCGGATTATCCTCCCATCAAAGGGAAGCGTACAGATTCCATGGCACCTTGCAGATGACGTCGTTATCACGTCCGCCACCGCGATGAATCTCAATTACGCCACACATGGGGTCTTAATCGCGAATTCAAGCGACCGTAGTGAGCTTGACCTTCGCTCAGGCGATCACGCGATCACCATGGGTTGGGTTCACTCACAGCAAGGCCAAACTCGGATCGTATCAGGGATACTCGAACCATCGCCGCAAGGATGGGTCACGAAAGGTCATCGGCAACGCACCCCGGCCCCTGTTGTGGTGCATGAGTTTGAAGTTGAACATCTCGTCAGCCTTTCCTGGTGGTGCCCACCAGGTGCTGTTGTGCGTGTGGTGCAATCCGGAGATGCAACCTTTGAGATTGAAACAAATTCTGGAACGAAGCACTGCATTCGATGGGATGAGAATGGCCCCTCCCTCTCGTGAGGGTCGAAACCTCAGGTCCGTGCCGGAATGAACGGTGAATATTCACCATTCCACGGCGATCAGCCTTGGTAGATGGCCAATGCATCCTCAACCGAGGCGCCTTCACAGATGATGGCGTGGCATGCTGCAGCCATTCGAACCGCTTCTTCGGTGCCCTTCTGGTGGATGTTTCGACCCGTGGCGGCGCCGCGGCAACCCGAGACGTGAATCTGATCGTGCAAGCGCTGGAGGAACTCCTTGGGTGGCATGGTTCCGCCACCAGAGCAAATGATGCCGGTACGGCCGGCGGCTTCGACGGCGATGCCGAGGCTCTCCGGTTGCGTCATCCCTTCGAAGGCACGAGGGTAGTTGACCTTGGCAAAGTCTGCTCCGATGCAAGCCGCGACACCGGCGGCCCCGGCGATCAACTGCGGGTCCTTCTCGTCCGTCACGGCTTGGCCGCGCGGGTACATCCAGACCACGGAGATCATGCCAAGTTCGTGCGCTTGGCGGATGAAGGTCGCCGCTTCGGTGAGCATTTCATGCTCGTGTTCGCTGCCAAGGTAGACCGTGTAGCCAATGCCGACCACGTTGATGCCGTTGTGCACCAAAGACATCACGTCGTCCATGTCCCACATGGCCATGCTCACAGGATCCCGCTGTGCGGTCTTGACGAGGTTGGTCTTGGAGTTGAGTTTCACAAGGTAAGGGAGGTCGGGTGCATCGCGGGCGTACTGCGAGATGAGTCCGAGTTGTCCGGCCAACACGCCAAGGGTTCCTTCTGCAAAGGAGAGATCCCCGATTTCAAACAGGTGGGCAGGATCGTTTGACGAGAGAGGGATGTCTGCCCCGCCGTCATAGAAATCGTCGTTCAGGTGCTCGATTTTCTGGTCGCAGGCGAAGAGGTTCATCGAACCAGTACCTGCAGTGGCGTTGAGGTAGTTCTCGATGTACGTCTCGATGAGTTCGTCGGGCACGTCGGCGGGCACCATCACGTCGCTCGGGTCCATGGTTGTGGCCGGTCGTGACGGGACTTCAACGCTCCGTTGGCGAAGGTTCTGCACGCTGGTCCGTAGGCGGAGGATACCGAGGGCATGGCATGGCCCAAGGGCGTCGTTTCGTCCGCTTCATCGGCGGGCGCCTATGGCCGATTCACTGTCCGGTGAAGGACGGGATTCGCTTCTCGACGTATGCGGCGATGCCTTCCTTTGCGTCGTCGCTGAAGAAGAGCGCCGCCTGGAGTTCGCGCTCGAGGGCGAGGTGGTACTCGAAGGGGATCTCGGGTCCGGTCTGGCAGGAGCGCTTGATGTTGCCCACGGCCTTGGCGGCCTTGTTGGGCAGGGTGAATTGAGCGCTGACCCAGTCGAGCATCATCTCTCGGAATTCGGTGGCGTTGCCTTCCCAAATTTGGTTGATCAGGGTGTGGTTCTTTGCGTCCTCGAAGGACATGAGTTCACCGGTCACCATCATTTCGAGGGCCTTGGCCTTGCCAATGAGGCGGGTCAAGCGGGCGGTGCCACCGGTCCCGGCGAGCACGCCGAGGTTGATCTCAGGCAGGCCGAGCTTTCCGCTGTTCTTTCGAGCGATGCGGATGTCTGCGGCCATGGCGATTTCGAGACCGCCGCCGACGGCGTGACCGTTGATGGCCGCGATGACGATCTTCGGGGTCTGCTCGAGGCGAGACAGGGTCTCGTTGGCGTGAAGGCAGAAGTTGTACTTGAAGCCAGGAGAGACGCTGTTGAGCATCTTGATGGACGCGCCGGCCGAGAAGAACTTCTCACCGGCACCGGTGATGACAATGGCGGTCACCTTGTCGTCGAATCGGGCACGGATGATGGCTTCGTCGAAGTCACGGAACATGCCGTGGGTGTAGGTGTTCACCGCGGTTGCATCGCCCTGCAAGGGTTCGCCGCCCGAATCGGAAGCAAGTTCGATGACGGCGATGCCGTTGTCGGTTGTTCCGTAATTGACGAGGTTGTTCGTCATCGCTTCGAAGGTCAGGCCGTAGAGGTCGGACATGACTCGCCCAACGGCAGAGCGGTAATGAAGCAATCGCAGCGGCTCAAACCGGCTCCGATTCGGTTTCGTGGGCTTCTCCGTCCTTGCTCTCGAAGGACGTGCGACTTCCTCCACGCCGAGCCGCTTCCCAACGGGCTTTCACGGCGAGCGCATCTTCGCTTTGCTCCCACGAATCGCGCGCTTTGGCAGCGCGGAACGGAAGTCGCTTCGGGCGTGTTGGTCCCTGGCCACGTTCGAGCATGAAGGGGGACGCCAACGCAAACACGAGGCGTTTGGTCAGGCTGGGCCTGAACAGCCGGCCAATCCACCGCAGGCCGTTGCCGGACCGCTCTTGGTCACGCATCCATTGCTTGCACATTCGTTTGAAGGTACGATCGCCGACACGGTTCATCAGCCATCGGTTGGCGACGCTCGTTTGGACGTAAGGAAGGAGGTGGCGCCGGACTTCCTTGTCGTAGGAAGGACCGCCCAGCATCTCCTGAGCGGCCAAGACTCCTGACCATACCGCCATGCGCATGCCAAAGCCCCACATGAAATCCTGGAGCCCACCAGATTCGCCGACGAAATGCTGGCCGGTTTCGGGGACCGTGTAATGGCCGTTGAGGGTGAAGTCCCCCTTGCCACCGACGCGCTTGATGGGTTCCATGTCGATGTCAGGATAGAGCCGCTGGTAGGTGGCGATGCACTCGTTGAGGAAGCGCTCGCTCTTCTTCTGCTTGCGCCACAGGCAGGTGCAGATGAGGCCTACGCCGTCGATGATGATCAGGTAACTGTAGGCTCCTGGCGCAAGTTTGTCGTTGAGCTGAAAGGCGATATGATCGGGGTGGGAGGTGCGGAAGATCTCACCGAGGGCCAGCGCAGAGGTGTCTTTTGGACCGCATGCCACGATGTCGGCGTCCTTCTCCTTGATCCGTGATTTGTAGTGCAAGGTTGCCCCCGCTTCAATGGCCATGCGCTTGAAGGCTTGATCGATGGTGTGGTCCGACGTCCCGCGCTCAACGATTCGGTACGCGACTCCGTCCGTCTTCGCTTGCGTGATCTCATCGTCCGGGTGAATGAGATCCACCACGGAAAAGGCGGTTGACCTGAAGGCCGTCGAGTCGAAACCCCAGCCTTCCAATTGGTCGAAGAAGTCAGCGTCCATGCTCCAGTTTTCCAAGGCCTGAAAGTCACCGTCGAAGCGTGCGCCTGAGTCGGCCCGGATGTCATGGACGTGGACCTCACGTCCTGCTCTGGCCAGCAAGGTCGCGGCTGCGAGACCGGAAAGCCCGGCTCCCATCACGGTGACCGGGGACTCGCCGTCCATGACTGGACATCGGCGCGGAGGGTTTGAAGGATGCGCTCTACGAGCATCGCCCATGTCCCCGGATGCTCCTCCGCCCGAGGTGATTGTGGACACGCCAGCCACCCGGCTCGAACCGGACCTGCTCTTGCAACGCCTTCCTGTGGACGGTGTCGGGGCCGTCGTCAGTTTCGTGGGACTCACCCGAGGGAAAGAAGGCGAAGCCAACGTGCTTCGCCTCGAATTTGATGCATGGCAAGAGGAGCTCCCCAAGGTCTTGCATGCCTTGGCCATCCAAGCCGCACAGACCTACGGGCTTCGTGCCGTGGCCATCGCGCACCGGATTGGGAGCGTCGAGCCCGAGGAACCGATCGTGGCCATCCACGTGGGCTCAGCCCACCGTGGTCCTGCCTTCGATGCATGCAGGTGGCTCATCGATGAACTCAAGCAGCAGGCCCCCCTGTGGAAGAAGGAGGTGACGGACCATGGAGCCACGTGGAAAGCAGGACTCGGTTGAAATCGAAGGCATCGTTGACATCGGACAAAAGCCCGCTGTGGCCCGCCGTGCTGTTGCGGAAGGCTGGGTGACCCTCAGGCCGGAAACCCTGCTCGCCATCGTCGAAGGCAGGGTGCCAAAAGGCGACGTCCGCGAAGCGTCGACCATCGCAGCCATTCAAGCGGTGAAGGAAACGCCTCGTTTGATCCCTCATTGCCATCCCGTACCCATCGAGTCTTGCAAAGTCCGTTGGCATGTCGAAGACGGACGGCTTGGCTGTGAAGTGGAGGTCGGAGCACACTACCGAACCGGCATTGAGATGGAAGCCTTGGCCGGTGTGAGCGCCGGGTTGTTGTGCGCCTTTGACATGGTCAAGTCGTTGGAGAAAGACGGCAACGGCCAGTACCCTGTCGCACGAATTGACGGTCTAAGGGTCCTCGAGAAGCACAAGGGCGCTGCTTGAGTTCTCTTCCGGTGTGTTCATCACCCGCCCTTCATTCGCGGTCCATGCGCGTCGGTGACGTCTGGCCCCACCTTCTCGAAGCCGTTGATTTGGCGGCCTTGGCCAGTGCGGAATGGCGAGGCCTCGGTGACAAAGACGCTGCAGACGGTGCCGCCGTTGAAGCGATGCGCCGCTCCTTCGACCACGCTCCCTTCGACGGTCGCGTGGCCATCGGAGAAGGCGAGCGTGACGATGCTCCGATGCTCTACATCGGTGAGCCCATTGGGGCCAACGTCGGCCAGGAGGGCGCGTTGCAACTTGATATCGCCGTGGATCCGCTTGAGTGCACCAACAATTGTGCCGACAACCTTCCCAATTCGATTGCCGTCTTGGCTGCAGCACCTCGCGGGGCCCTTTTGCATGCTCCGGATTGCTACATGGACAAAATCGCCGCAGGCCCCGCGCTCGCCGGGCACGTCGACCTCGACGGCGACGTGGCTTGGAACCTCGAACAAGCCGCGCACGCCCTCGACCGCGAGGTCGCAGACGTTCGTGTTGTGGCCCTCGACCGCGAACGGCACGCTGACCTTGTTCGCGACGTCCGTGCTGCAGGAGCGCAACTTGACCTGATGTCGGACGGTGACGTCAGCGCGGCCATCTGGGCGGCTCGGGACGACGGCCCCTTCGATTTGCTTCTCGGCATTGGAGCAGCTCCTGAAGGCGTCATCACCGCAACGGCCATCCGTGGTCTCGGAGGGGTCTTCCAAGGGCGCCTCGTGCTTCGCAACGACGAGGAGGCTGCCCGTGCTGCAACCATGGTCGGCGACGACCTGGACCGGCGCTGGGAGGCGGAAGATCTGTGCCGCTCCAAGGACGCGGTATTCATCGCAGCAGGGGTGTGCGACGGGTATCTTCCTGGCGTGGTCATGGACGAGCATCGGACCGTGACCAGCAGCGAAATCATTGACGTCACCTCAGGGACGCGCCGCTCCATCGTGACCGAACGACGGCGATGAAAAGGGTTCTTGATTCCGAGGTCCTCGCCCCGGCATGGACGTCGTGGTGGTGGGCAGCCTAGCCTACGATTCGATTCAGACACCAGCAGCCAAGGGCGAACGCTTGTTGGGCGGTTCTGCGACGTATGCAGGGCTCGCTTCAACGGCGAGTGGGTCCTCCTGCGGTGTTGTCGGCGTTGTTGGCGAGGACTTTCGCAAGGAAGACCGCGAGGTGCTGACCAACGGGGGGCTCGACCTTGCAGGTCTGGTCACCGCAGAAGGCCGTACCTTCCATTGGCAGGGCGAATACAGCGGCGCGATGGGTGAAGCATCGACGCTGAACACCGAACTCAACGTCTTCGAAGCCTTTGACCCGGAAGTCCCTCCTTCTTGGGTGGCGCCCAAGGTTCTGTTTTGTGCCAACCTGCATCCTGCCCTTCAGAGCAAAGTGCTGAACCAATGTTCGCCGACCCGTTTGTGCATGCTTGATTCCATGAACCTCTGGATCGACATCGCCCGTCCGCTGCTCGTCGACGTGCTCAAGCAGGTGGATTTGGTGGTCCTCAACGACGGCGAAGTACGGATGCTCGCCAACGATGAGAATCTGGTCAGGGCTGCGGAATGGCTGCACAACGAACTGCAACCGGGTGCGATTCTGGTCGTCAAGCGAGGTGAGCACGGCGTGCTCGCCCTCCACCCGAGCGGATTGCTCCACGTCCCGTCCGTTCCTTCACCCGGCCTTGTCGACCCGACCGGCTGCGGCGACAGTTTCGCAGGGACCCTCGCGGCCCACCTGTCCAAAGGCGAAGGTCCAGTCAGCCGAGATGAGCTTCGAATCGGGCTTGAGCATGCAGCGGTGGTCGCCAGTTACACCCTCCAAGGCTTGGGCGTCGCTGGACTGGTCGCCATGGAGCAAAGCGACCGAGACACCAGGTTACAGGCGCTTCGTGCCTTGACCCGTTGATCAAAGGTCGAGGCGGTCGAGGTCGAGGTAAGGACGTGCTTGCGAGGGTTCAGCATGGGCCTCGACCATGTCGCTGAAGGTTGAGGTGATCTGCCTTTGTCGCTCGCCACTGAGCGTCTCTTCTGAGGCGGGAAGTGGAGGGGCGGACATGTGGTCCAGCAAGGCCCTCATGGCGTCATCCGCCCGTTCGCCGCCCGTCGATCCTGCATGCACCCGAGTGTGTTCGTCAACGAGCCCCTGGGAGGTCGCGTCCGAACGAAGCCGGGTTCGCTGCCACGTGCTCATTGGCTCCGCGTCTTCAGAAGCGACCGCTTGCCCGTCCTCGTCGCCGTACATCGCGGCATATTCCTGTTCTTGAGGCGACGGTGTTGCGGGCCGGAGTGCAGCATCAAAGAGGCCGCCAAGCGCGCGACGACGCTGACGAACCGTGCCGGAGCGTGGTCGAGGGATGAGGTGCTTCGGGCCAGTGGTTCCTGTTTTTGGCTGAAGATTGAGGGGGTGCCCCGCAGGCGCCACGCCTTCATGCCCTCCGGTCCGACGCGCGGTGCCGACAATGCCCTGAACATGCACCGGTGGGGCGGGAGGCTCCGGTTCAGGCGAAGCGAAGGCTGCGGGGGGCTCCTGCAACCCCATCACCGGGAAGGTGGGTGCGGGTCGCGGTGCCTGGGTTGGGCGTGAGTCGCCACTTGGTCCGACAAAACTTGGCAAGTAAGGTTCAGCACCGGGGTTGAACGCGGGGAGCGGTTCTTCCAAGCGTGGGGCTGGAAGCGCCCGTGCTTCTTGGTGAACCGGTTGCCAACCGTTGCCGCTCACCGCGAAAGGCGATGCCGCTTCGTCACGTGCTTGCTGGGCCACGTCCCGGTCGACGGGGGAGCGTGGATGAAGGGCGTCCTGTGTGGGGCTGGGAAGGGCTTCTCGCTGTTCGACCATCATGCGTTGTGCTCGCGCATGCAGCCCGTCCTGTGCAGGGGTGACGGGCATCTGCACCTGAACGGGAGCCAAGTAGGCGTCGGATTGGATCGGTGCTCTCCGATCTTCAATGGTAATGTTGACCGAGGGGCTTTGCGGTGGGGCATCAAAGGCCATGAACGGCTCTTCGTCAAAGAAGTCCGCCATGATGCCTTCGTCGGGTGCGGTACGGGGTACGGTTTCACCCTCAAGCAGGCCGATGATGGGCCGCGGAACGTGGAGTGCTTCGGGGGTTGAGCGGGGCCGAATGAGGTCGTCCAAGCCCTCTCGAGCGGCGGAGAGCGGCATGCCGGCCATCAGCCGGCCCATCAGGTAAGCGAGCATCATCAGCTTCCCGTCCGCTCCGGTGATGACGTGACATTCACCGTTGTGGAGGTCGACGGTCAGGGTGGGTCGTCGTGTCAGGGCCCATGCGGCGACCATCATGCATCCCACCGTCATGACCACGTTTCGCACAGCGACCAATTCGATGGTCCACCCAGCCATGCCGATCAGGATCAAACCGAAGAGATGGCTGTAGGGCGGCATCAAATGCGTTTGATGGTGGTTGAAGGAACTGATGGACGAAAGGGGCAGCGTCGTGGTCTTCCCCTCCTTGGCCCGGATGAGGAGGGCGGAAGGGTCGACCTCAACGGCCACCCTTCCTCGCATCCCGGCCAGACGCAGTCCGTCAAGGACCTCCCGGTCCAACTGCATCGGGCCGGCAGATGCCGGCTCGATTTCTCCCATCCTCGTGCACTTTGTGGAATGGGATATCAATGCTCCCTCAATGGGGCGAGCCCACAGCAAGGTTGGACGGGAGGTCTTCGTTCGCCGAATCAGGCTTCGAACTCAATGCGCCCAGCACCGATGATTCGTGGTTTGGAATCCAATTGAGCGATGATGGCCTGAGGTGGTGCATTGGCCCGAATCAGAGCAGGTTGTGCCCATTCGACGGTCAAGACGTTGCCTTCAGCTTCGGTGACCCTGCCCACAATAAATTGCAGGTCCACGGAAAGGTGAATCACGTCGCCCGCCTCAAGGGTGCGGCGTTGGAAGGGTGACGGGGTCAGATGAACCTTGGAACGGACATGCGGGTGCATCGCGGGAGGGCGATGGGTCCCCGTGCGTGGGTCGTCAAGAGGCGGGGGGACGATCAGCGTGCCTCCAGCGAGGTGCGCTTCCTGAGCGTTGCGCAGCGCCAGTCCAACCCGGTCGCCGGCAGTCGCTGCGGGGACGTCGTCGTCCATCACTTGCAGCGACTTGGCGGTGCCGCCCCCTTCTGCGGGGAGCAACAGCAACTCGTCGTGTTGGTTGACGGTTCCTGCCTGAACGTATCCGATGGCCACCAAGCCGATGCCTCTGACGTTGAAATGCTGGTCAACGGGAATGATCAGGGGTTGAGTTGAGGCCTCTGCGAGTTCCTCGGCCAACTCGTCCATCAGGGCGTAGAAGCGCTCACGAAGGTGAGGTCCATCTGCGGTTTCAAAGGCCCAAGAGGCCAAACCTGCTTGTTGGAAGAGGCCTTTGACTTGGTCTTCGTCAATCCAGCCACCGTCCGTTGGGCGGATCACGGCCAGGCCTCGCTCGATGCCAGCGCTGGCAAAGGCGACAAGGGCTTCACCAAGGGTCGCGTCCACCGCTTCCACCTCGATCAGGCCCACGCGTGCCGCCGAGAGGGCATTGAGCAGCGGCCGCAAGCGTTCAGGATATTTGGCCGGGCGAATGATGGACAAAATCCGTGCGCCAGATTCACCCGTTTCCTTGTGAACGTAGGTGTGGACGTCGCGCTGGTCGCTGGGTTTGGCGATCATCCGAGCGAGTTCGTCGGTGGCCACTGCGGCGATGTTGAGGACCGGCATGGGGTGGCCTCGTGGTGTTCCCCATCAAGCCTTGGACGCGGCTCGGTTGCGGAGCATGTTCGCCCGGAGTTCTTCGGCATGGGCCCATTCACGCTGGGCTTCTTCCCCTTCAACGGTCAATTGAGGGATAGGAATCGGGCGCATCATGGAATCGATGGCGACGAAGAAAAAGTAGCCCTCGCAGATGGGCCTGCGCTCCCAATCGGACTTGCTCATGGATTGCGCGGTGACTTTGACGCATGCCGTGTGCGTGGACGTAAACACCACTTGGCCGGTCACTTCGAGGAGGTCACCCTGGCGGGCGGGGGCAATGAAGGTCAGCGTGTCGATGGAGATGGTCACAAATTCACGGTGGGCGAATTTTGCACAAGCGATGCCGCCGGCCTTGTCCATGAGGGAAAGCAGCCGTCCACCAAACAGCGTGTCGTAGGCGTTGGTGTCCTGAGGGAAGACCTCCTCAATGAGGGTCACGGGTTCGGTCGAAAACGGTTCCACGGTGGGCCCTCGCGACCGACCGTCATGAAGCCTCGCCATCGGGGAAGCCTCATCACGTGGCTTCGATGCCTTTGCATCGATGGGGGTCTGTGTCGGCTTGATGTCGGGCGGCATCGATTCTCCCGTGGCAGCCGCGCGGGCGATGCGGCTCGGTTGGAATCTTCACCCGATCCATTTCAGCATGGAGCCAGTCACTGGGCCCGAGGCTCAGGTGCGCACCTTGGCAGGTCTGGCTCATCTCGCGTCCTTAGAAGGCCCCTTTGGAGCGAAGATGTCCACCCATCTAGAGCGGTCCCTCGTCGTGGTTCCGGTGGCCAATGCAATGGCCAACTTCACCCAACCTTGGTGCCATTCAGAGTACTTCATCCACATGAAGCGCTTGTTCAACGTCGTGGCCACCATGCACGCTGAAGAGGTCGGTGCAACCCATCTCCTGACAGGAGAAAATCTGGGGCAGGTGTCCAGCCAAACCCTTGGCAACCTTGGTGCCGTCGAGGAGGCCACGAACCTTGACATGCTGAGGCCGTTGATTGCCTTCGACAAATCGGCCATCACCGACATGGCGCGCGCCCTCGGCACGTACGAATTGAGCATTGGACCCGAAGTCTGCGACGCCCTTGGACCCAAGCATACGACGACGGTGGGGAACCGCGAATGGCTGGAAAGGAGCGAAGCCCGAGTGGGCGGTTTGGCCACACTCGCGGCTCATGCTTGGTCCCTACGAAGCCTTGTGCCCTTCTGAGGCATGCCGGACCATCCCACGGGGATTCTTTTAGGGAGGCTAGGCGTGGCGTAAGCGTTGGTGTCGAGATGAACGCAAATGCCCCCCGCCGCTTTCCAGCCTTCCTGATGATGGCGATGCTCCTCCTCGTGCCTCTTGCCTCCTCGATTAACGTCACCACGTTCACCGGTGGCGACGCTGAATCCGTGGTCGATGTTCGGGACGTTACGACGCGGACGAACGACGATTCCACCGTCTCCCTTCCTGCCGGGGAAACCGTGACCTCTGCCTCCATGACCGTGGGTACAGCCATGGCCGAGCACGACGCCTTCGTGAGGATCGACACCGAAACCCTCCCGAAGACCTGGAGCCCTGACGCCAACGGCCAGCTGACGGCGTTCTCCGCCAAATCCTCCTTCCAGTTTGAGGAGGGGTCCTCGGCAACTCCGGTGAGTTTGACGTCCAACGGTTTCCTCAGCGATTTTGAGGGCACAACGAAGAATTTCACCGACGGCACTCAGCCGATGATGAGTCCAATGGCCTGGGGCCATGGCAGCATTCCTCCGTCCATTGGCGTCCTTCCGAATGGCTGCAAATCCGGCGAGATGTGCTGGGGCACCAACCCCTACGACAACGATTACCGCGACGACAACAACGGCAATGATTTCGAAAGCATGCTGCTTTCCCCACCCATTTTTGTTGACCCCGCTCTTGGCGGAACCACGTTCACCTTCTCTTCCTTCCACGCCCTGAATTACCTCGAAGCGGGAACGGGTGGGGTCCAGAAGTACTTCCGGGACTGCGCCTACATCCAAGTGCGCGAACGCAACGACGAGTTCTTCCCGCCTGACGACAACGGTGCCAACGCGTTTAGCTACCTCGACATCGATCAGGCCAACTCCTCCAACATTGGATTTGGCAACGGACTGTACACCAAGGGCAACAACCAAGGCCAGATTCAGAGCGGCTGCCAAGGCGTCGCCAGCACGAAATCGGCCCTCGGTGGCACGTCGGCGAGTGCCAACAACCCAAGCGGTTGGGCCGAAGTGGCCGTGGACCTCTCCGATTTCGTCGGCCAGTGGGTGCAACTTCGATTCGTGATGGAGCACAACACGGCCGGTGGAAACGGCAACACGCCCGTCAATTACACCATGCCTGGCTGGTACATCGACAACGTGCGCTTGGGCCAACTTCTGCCTTCAAACGGATGGATGAAGGTCCGAGGATTCCTTCCTTCCGTGAACGGCGGTGAGCCCCAACCCAACGGCTACGGTCTTCTGAACCTTGAAGCAGAAACGACCGACACCGGCACCCTGAGCGTCGACGTTTACAACACACAAACCGGTGCGTTGGTCAACGACATCGACGGGAATCCGATGGCTGGCCTGACCGGCGACATCATCGAATTGTGGAACATCGATTCTGACGAGCACAGGTCGCTGGATTTCATGTTCAACTACGATTCGGGACCCGACCGGCTCTCGACCGCCGTGCTTCACGGGTTCAACATTGGAACGAGGATCGGTACCGGATTCAACCAGACGGATTTGGCGAACCCCGAGATTTACGGCGGCGCGTGGAATTCGATGGGCGGCCCGTACGTCTACCAACCGAAACTCGTTGATACCGGATTCAGCCCGGCCATCGAACGGATCAACTTCGAACACCCCATTACGGCCATCAAGCCTGTCGTGAACCGGGACTGCACGCAAGCGCCCAACATCGAAATTTACACCCCTGAACAGGAAATGTCCGAAATGCTCACCGTGGACCAATGGAACGAACTCAGCCAGCCCATGTTCGGGTTCGAGGCCATGGTCGGATTCAATTTTGACCCGGCGAGCAATTTCTTTGATTGCAGGGTTTCCGAGTTGTGGTTCGACCTCCGGTTTGGACACCACGCCGAGAACCTGCGTGTGGACCTCGCCAACGACGGCGACATCGATTGGGCTTTCGATCAGCCTGCCTTTGGTGCCCTCGGTCGGCAGACGGCGTTTTACAACGCCAAGATTGGAGACGTTCACACCTCTGTGGACAGCCAAACGCTGACCCTGAACCTCGCCGCTCAAGCGGTGGGCGGTGGATTCGTGCTGCCGTACGGTGCCACGGTCACCGCAGCCGACATCGTGTTCGACCAGAACAGCATTGCCTCGACCACCGATCCCAGCGAAGGTTTCGATCTCTCGTTGGCGGTCGGCGGCCTTTCAGAAGATCTCGGCCCAATGCCAAATGCAAGCCGCATCATGCTTGAAATCGGCAACACGCCGCTCGGCCTTGTCGAGGCCATCAACAACCTGCTCTCCAACCCACAAGTCCCCTACGCCTTCGAAGACGACTACGGCAACCAGTGGGTGTCTTTCCGGTTTGAAGTTGAGAGCCTCAACGCCTCGACCGGCACTTCGCTGGTGGTTCGCGACCTCGACATCCTCTATGATTGGGAGCGTACGTTTGACGAGAACGACGGCCTTGACCGCGAATTGAACCAGGGCATCGCCCTCGGCGCCTCGTCGGGAAGCGTCGAGGTTCCCTTTGTGGTCCATACCTCCAACGGTGGGGCTGTGCGCTTTGCAGACCTGAGCATCACCACGGCATCTGGCTACGACAGCACGATGACCTTCACCGACGCTCCTGTTGGACTCTACCCCTCCGGTGACATCTACGAAGTGACGAGCACCCATTCGGTTCAAGGCTCGACGGGGACCACCCTCGCCGAAGCCGTGCTCCTGTTCGAGTCTGCGACGGGTTCCGTCGAGGTGGCCTGGTCTGAAGTGACCGGTTTCGAAAAGCGAGCCGATCCGGGCAATTACATGACCTTGGAAACCTCCACTGCGGTGGACTCCACCAGCCCGGTGGGCAAGGACATCACCTGGCGTTTCCGTGTCAACCCGGCGTGGGAAGATGCTGACACCGTGCGTGTGTACGCTTTCAGCGTCGGTGCCAACGGCGTCGACGGACTCCCCGCAGCCGTGTTGTTCGACCCCACCGTCGGCAACGCCATCGAGAACGATGCAGGCATTCAGAGCCTCAAAATCCTCAACGCCAACGACGAAGTCCAAGACCTCGATGCGGCCGTATCGACGCGGTACATGACCATCGACATGAGCGTCCGTTTGCAAGACCTCGACATCGCCCCCGACCCCTCCACCTACAACCTCGTGTTGGAACAACAAACGGTGGACAACATCGACGGCAACATCACCATTGGATGGACGGAGATCAACAACATCAGCGGTCCAATTGGCGGCGACATCGAGTGGCCAATCGACCTCGGTCTTGGCGCCGCAGGCGACGAAGTTCTCCGGGTGCGAATGGTCGGTTACGAAGGTGGAGACACCCTCTGCCCGTCGAACGACCTCCGTCCTGACGCGGATTGTGCGGTTCCATTCAACCTCTCCATCGACACCTACGAACCCAACCTCCTGTCCATGTCGGTCTTCCTCGGCGGCGCCGACCTGCCAGAAAACTGGCGTCGCGTCTACGACGACACCTGGGTCATCCCCTCTTCGAACCAGCAAATGCGCGTCATTGCACAGGACTTGCCCTCGCCTCCAGACACCATGACCATGCACCTTTGGGTGGAGTACGAACACGACACCGACGGTGACGGCGAAGCCGACCCACAGGAGTACACCATGCTGACGTTGACCAGCGACGGCGGTGCACCAAACGCCTCCTACATCGCACAATACAACGACGAAGCCAACCTCGGGCGCGACCCGGTGGGCAAGGTCAGCGTGTGGATCGAAGGATTCGACCTCGCCGGCAACTCCATCGACGGAGGCTCTGCAGGGTTTGAGAACGATTACGTGACCTATGTTTCGATGAGCAGCTCGACGCCGGTCATCAACAACGTGTACATCGAAGACGCAGACGGTTTGCGCTTCCTTCGCTCGACCGATCCCGGATACGAAGGCTTGGAGAACAAGACCGTGTATGCGGGCAACACCTACCACGTCATTGTCGAGGCCCAGGACGGCAACGGATGGCGCGACCTGGAGTCCATTCGCGTCAACCTCGACGGTGCTTCGTCGGAAGACATGGTGGTCACCTACCACCCCCGTAACGGAACGGCGTGGACCACGTCTCCCTACCTGACCGTTGTCGACGACGGCGAGTTGACGCCCGCCCTTCGCCGCATGGACGGCGGGGCCCTGATCGATCCGTTCGAGAACACCTTCTACCTCGACTTGCCCGTCCGACTTGCTTGGGGCATTCCCGGCCACGTCGGTGCCAGCACGCCGAAGGTCAGCGTGCAGGACTTCGACAACGTCGTTCAGAACTACCTCGGCCTGTCGGGGCACCTTCAGGATTGGATGTACGCAGACGGCGTTCGCCTGGACTTCCGCGCAGACCTCAACGCAGGCATCATGGAAATTCCCTACCTCTCTGACCAAACCGCACCGGTGACCAGCGACGTCCAAGTCGGTTTCATTGGTCCTGGCGATACCGTTCGCTTCGAAGGCCGCTACGCCTACGTGTCTGGCCTTGCGAATGGCGTCTCCATTCAGCCAGAGATTCCGCTGACGATGGAAATCACCCGACAAGACGCGGCCAAAGTCAGCGAACCCGGCAAGGACTACATCCCCTTCTCAGGTGAAGTTTGGACGGAGACCTTCACCGGCGGTGTCTTCGACTTCAACATCACCGCTCCACCGGTCACGAACGAATTCGTCTACACCTTCCGCCTCATCGACATGCCCACCGGAGCGACCGACGCCACGGACGCCTACTGTGGGGATTTCGACGGTTACGGTTGCGCAGAATTCACGCTCAAGGTGGACTTCAACGCCCCCAAGGTCGCCAGCAACAGCTGGGAGTTGACCAAGGGCGGTACAGAGGACGCCCTCGGGGAAGAATTGCCGTCCTCCGTGCTCCACTGCGTTGACGCGGTGGTGACCATTGAAGAGCCAGAGAAACTCTTGCAGGACGAAGTTGAGATCCGTTGGCAGTTCTTCTCTGACCCCAGCACCGGGCTGATCTGGCCGGTCTACGGACAGGCCTTTGGCGCCGAACCCCTCTCCTCCCAAGTGAACTTGGTCAAGGGTGTCGGCGAATATTACGCCTCGGTGGACTGCATCGATTTGTGGCCTGACCCCGTCGAGCCCTCCGCGTCCCAAATGGCCGGCGTCCGCATCATCTTCTGGATCCATGGCACCGATTCCGCAGGGTCGTCTATCCTTGGCGGTGGCCCGACCTCGGAAGGGAACGTCGTTCCCATCAACGGCAACTCTGACGAGGCGACGTCGCAGTACAACCTGATCAACGAAGAAGCGGTGTTCACCGTGGGTACCGTGCGCTTTGATCCGGCTCAACCCGAGGTCGGTCAACAGATGAACCTCGAAGTGTACCTCCAAAACACCGGCAGCCTCGCGGGCACGGTGGACTTGCGCATCATGGGTGTCTACGACGGTATTGCGTCCCGCGAGACCGTCCAAACCTCACAAGAACTGGCCATCGGCGCAACGGCGTGGGAGTCGATCACCCTCGAAGCCTACCTGGCACCGACCACCGGTTTGTACTACCTCATCTACGACGACGTCAGCGGCGACCTGCTCTACAACGGCAGCGACACCGCGGGCGGTCTCATCAACGTCAAGGTGCAGAGCGACGACGGCCAAGCCGGCGCCATGGCCCTCCTGCTTGTTGGCTTGGTCGGTGTGGTTGCGGTGCTCGCCACCCTCGTGATGGTGCTCCTCCGCCGCGGCGGAGGATCAGACTTCGACGGTGAGGAAGACGATTACGACGACGATGAGGATCAGAAACAAGTCGTGAACATCCCCGCCAGCGCTCCTGCTGCCGACGTCAGCCCGCAGATGGCCGAGGCGATGAAGGCCTTCCCGCAGTGGTCTGAAGAACAGATTCAGGGTTACTTTGACCAAGGTTGGGACATCCCGTCCCTCCTCGAGTGGGTCAACAGCCAGGAGTGAGCCGTGACATGTCCCGTGGCTGGTCCACGGCAACGTGGAACGACCCAGACGGCGGGACCATCCTGCTTCACGGCACCTTCCCTACCGTGGTGTTGCCCCGGAGCCTCTGGCCCGAGCCCAAGGGCTGGGACGGTCTGGCGCTCCTCGATGACGAGGGCGCGCCTGATGCGTGGGCTCAGGAAGAGGAAGACGAGCGTGAATCGCCCGGCGTGAACCTCGAAGCGGCACGCTTCGGTATCGGTCATGAGTCCCATCTGCTCGACGCTCTGACCAGCATCGAAGGCCCCCTGACCGGCCGTTTTCCAGACCCTGAGCCGCTCCGTTTGTTCCGAGAAGCACAGCGTTCGGAGCGGCCAGTGTTTTTCCTTGAACCGAACCTTGACGACGATGCATGGTCCGACCATCTCTCGCTTGAGGCAAAGGAGCGCACGCACTGGCGTCGGTTGATCCGACGCGTGCGAAGCCGGCGCGCATGGCAGAAGGCCCTCGGCGCCGCATCCGAAGGGGTCACTTCCGGGCCTGAAGACGGCATGACCGAAGTGAAGATTGCAACACGGGCGTGGTGGCACATGTGGGATGCAGACCTGACCCTTCCAACCCGCACGTCGCGTGACGAGCGCTTTGCAGCTCGTGCGCGTGGCGCATTGGCTTCGGTGCGTGAAGGCGGCGGTACGACGCTGTTGTTGGTGCTGGTCGAACCGCGACTTGATGCCCTTCTTGAGGCCCTGAACCGTTCAATCGCCGCCGAGGTCATCGTTTCATATGACGACCTTCTCGCATCACTTGAGGAGGCCTGACATGAGCGAGGCAATCGACGTCCGGGTGGAGAACCGCCTCATTCGTTTCGTTCCCGCGAAGCCTGTCGATCAAGCCCGTGTCGAAGCGGACCTCGGAGGTGTCCGCGCAGGCGAGTTGGTCGTCGTGGCCTTGACCCGTCCCTCTGCAACGGTCATCGTCGACCCCGAAGGGCGGCTCATCGTCCATGGGACTCACCGCGTCGAAGCTGCACAGGCGGCGGCCAAGGAGATCCTGCTCCGCCTCGGCGCGGACGACGCCTCCCTGAGCATGGAATTTGGCCCCATCATCGCGTCCTTCCAATACCGGCGTGCCGTTCACATCGATCGCCTTGCGGGTGACCTTGGCGCCGGGCAAGGAGAAGTGGACGAGCGTCTTGGATGCGTTTGCATTCACGACGAGCGCCACGGCTTGACCATCCACTTGTGGGGCAACGGCAAAGCCGTGGCCACAGAAGCACGCCACCCCAACATGGTCGCGATGGCGGCCGTCCATTGGCGAACGCAGATCGAGAGCCGCGAAGCCTTCGTCAGCGAGGCCTGAGGATGTCCACCTACAAGGGTCCCATCACCGACGACCACTTTCATCTGCGTCGCGACGGACGATGCTTGGCAGCGGCCGAGGATTTCGCTCGTGCTGGAGGCACGGACCTTGTGCTCGTGCACTGCCCTGATTTTGCGGCTCCACCCACGGATGAAGCAGGTCACCGTGCAGCATATGCCGACACGGTAGCAATGGCTGCAGAGGTGCGAACATCTGTTGGCTTGGGCGTTCGTGTCGTGCTGGGGCCTCACCCTGCGGCTTTTGCACATCAATTTGAGACGTGGTCCGTTGAAGGTGAAGCAGGACGTACTCGGGCCGTTGAGGCGTACACCTCGAGCATTGATGCGGCCGTGTCCTTCATCGAGGAAGGTCAAGCCCATGCCGTCGGCGAAGTCGGGCGACCGCATTGGCCGGTCAGCGAGGACATTTGGGACCTCTCAAACGAATTGCTGGCATGGACCATGCGTCGCGCCGGCCGCGAAGGTTTCGCGCTACAACTGCATGTTGAGGGTGAGCAAGCTACGACCTACCCAGAACTTGCAGCCATGGCGGACCGGGAAGGTTGCCCTCGTGACCGCATCGTCCGGCATTACGCTCCACCGGACGTCAGCGCTTCCTCCACGCACGGACTCATTCCGAGCGTGTTGTGCGGGAAAGGAGCCCTCCCTGTTCTGCTCGACACCATGGCCGACGCCCGACAGGGGTTCATGCTCGAGACCGATCACATGGATGATCCTGCACGACCGGGCGCTGTACTGGGTCCAAAAACGGTGCCGAAACGCACCAGGCAATTGAGCGAGGCGGGGGTGGACGACGAGGTGCTTTTCAGGGCTCATGTGGATTTGCCCGAGCGGTTGTATGGACCCTCCATCAGGGCCTGATGTGGGACCCTACTGGGCGTCATCTTCATGGCCGGGCCGCTTCACCATCGACACGATGGCCCGCTCGTCACGCGCCGTTTTTGCCGTGGGACTGCTTTTGCTGTCCCTTCTGCTCGCGGCGGCACCCAGTGCGCAAGCTCAATTTGGTATCGGGGTGCAAATCGACTGCGACGATGACCCTGAGCTTAACGTGCGACCTTCACAAAATGACGACGTCAAAATCACTTGTACGGTGAAGAACACCGGGCAATTGGAATCCACCATCTCCGTGGATTACGAGTGGCAGGACGAAGATCCTCGCGTCGACATGTCCCTTTCCGAAGACGAATTCACCCTTGCTGCCGGCGCGGAAGAAGACTTCGAAGCCACCTTTTCGGGTTCTCCAAGAATCGAAGCCGATCTGTCACTGGATTTCGACATCATCGCCTCCATCTCATCCGTGACGGTCGTGCCCATCGACCAACTCAACCAGTCCGCGACGTACTCAGGTGAGGTGACTGTCGAAACGTTCGGCATGGTCGACTTGACCCTGACCGACCGATCCACTCGGGACATGCAGGTCAGCGAGGAGCTCAGCATCGGATTCACCATGGGCAACGACGGCAACGCCGAGGACAGGATCGAAGTAAACATCGCGAACCTTGCCGAATTGGAAGCGGCTGGATTCAGTTTCCCCGAAGGCAGCTTTGTTGCTGAGACCGTGATGGTCGAGGGGACTTCAGCCGAACGAACAATTGTGCTTCGTACGCCCTCTGAAATCAGCGAAGAAGTGCGTGTCCAGGTCGTCTTTGAGGCCACCAGCACCAACGATGCATCGGCAGACCCAATGCAATCCACCGTCAGCGTCGTCGTCCAAGCGACGGCTTCCAACAGCGCCCTCGGAGGGGGCTTGGAGGAACTCAGCCAAGACCAGATTCAACTCTACGCCGGCATTGGCGGAGGCGTTGTCGTCTTCTTCTTGCTGATCTTGGTGGTCGGTCGCCTTGTCCGCCGTTCGAAAGGTCCAGAGCTCGAAGAAGTGACGGACATCGACGAACCCATGATGCCCGTGGCCGCTGCCCCAGTGGCACAGGCCGCACCGGTGGACGAGTTTGATGGGATGTTCGACGATCTCGACGAATTTGATTTCGACGACTTGTGACGGAATTTCCTGTTCGGGTCACAGCCCCGCATTTTCCGCCTCCAAGCAGGGGGAATGGTCAAAGGCCGGTGTGCCCGGCTACACCGATGGAGGGTGTGCGTATGCTGGACCTCAAGGGAAAGACCGCGTTCGTCTTTGGAGTGGCCAGCGAGGATTCCATCGCTTGGGCCATCTGTCAGCAACTTGCCGCAGCAGGTTGCACCCTCTATCTCGGCTACCAAAAGCGCTTCATGAGCCGCATTTTCAAACTCAAAGACCAGCTGCCCTCCATTGGGGGTTTCTACCCTCTTGACGTGGCCGAAGACGCGAGCACCAAGGAGTTCTTTGACGCCTTTTCCGCGGAACACCCCGGCAAGAAAGCCGACATCCTTGTCCACGCCATTGGATTCGCACCACGCACCTGTTTTGACCGACCCATCCTCTTTGTCGAAGACGCGGACATCAACACCGCGATGACCATCTCTGCGAACAGCCTGCAGCGCTGCCTGAAGCATGCCCTCCCCTACCTCTCAGACGGATCATCGACCATCACCCTGACCTATGCCGCCTCCACCCGGCACGTCCCCTCTTACGGCATCATGAGCATGGCCAAGGCCGCACTCGAATGCTGGACGCGGGAACTCGCTTGCCACCTTGGACCGGAAGGTCACCGTGTGAATGCCATCTCCTCCGGGCCCATTCGCACCATCGCAGCGTCGGGCATTCCCGGTTTCGACAACATCCTCAATCACGTGGCGTCCAATGCGCCGCTGCGACGGAACGTCACGCAATCGGACGTGGCGGGCACCACGCTTTGGCTGGCCAGCCCACTTTCCGCGGGCGTGACCGGCCAGGTCATCCATGTCGATGCAGGCTATTCGATCACCATGGTTCCAGGGACCATCATGGAGTGAGGTGAAGAGATGACGATCACCACAGCAGACGGGAAGGAAGTCGGGGGCACCGACCAAGGCCCCTTCGAACCCATCGCCATCATCGGTTGCTCGGCCCTGATGCCCGATGCAGATGACGCGGCGACCTTCTGGCAGAACATCATCGACGCTCACGTAAGCATCCGCGACCTTCCCGAGGGACGTTGGCCTGGCCCGGTGGATCAATTCTGGGCCGAAGGAGCACCTGGGCAGGTTCAAGAAAACAGGACCTACGCCAAAATTGGAGCCTTCGTCGAAGGCTTCGAATTCAACTGGCGTCGATGGCGCCAGCCTCCAGGGACACTTCCTCAAATCGATCCATGTCAGCTGTGGGCGGTCGAAGTGGCAGCCTCGGCTTTGGAACACGCGGGCTACGGCGATGACGGAAGAGAACTTGACCGCAGCCGCGTGGGTGTGGTTTTCGCGAACGCTCTTGGCGGAGAAAACCGAAACGAATCCAATCAACGAGTGTGGGCTGAACGCAACCGTGCTTTGGCCATCGAAGCCGGTCTACCTGAAGCGTCCAGCGACGCTTTTGTGGAGGCCGTGGTCGAAGGCGCACCCAAGATCACCGAAGACACGATGCCGGGCGAACTGGCCAACGTCGTTTCGGGTCGTGTGGCCAACCTGCTTGACTTGCAAGGCCCGAATCACGCGATGGACGCGGCTTGCGCGTCCTCCCTTGCGGCCTTGCTTGATGCATGCCGCTTGCTGCATGCGCGTCAGGTGGACGCCATGGTGTGCGGCGCCTCAGACCGCACCATGGATCCGGCGACCTACGCCAAATTCAGCGCCATTGGTGCGCTTTCCCCGAGCCATTCAACGCCCTTTGATGCCCGTGCAAACGGTTTCGTGATGGGCGAAGGCGCGGGCGCCTTGCTGCTCAAGCGCTTGAGCGACGCCGTCCGCGATGGGGACGAAGTCTTCGCGGTCATCCGTGGCATTGGCGGTTCCTCCGACGGACGCGGCAAGGGCATCACTGCGCCCTCCCAGCGTGGTCAAATCCAAGCCATCGCACGCGCTTACAACCAGGCGGGATATGCCGCATCTTCCGTTGAATTGGTCGAGGCCCACGGGACCTCCACCAAGGTTGGCGACGCGACAGAATTGACCACCTTGGGTGCGTTGTGGACGGGCCTCGAAGCCGGAGACAATGTGGCAGTTGGGTCCATCAAGAGCCAGATTGGGCACCTCAAGGCGGCCGCAGGCATGGCCGGGCTGCTCAAGGTCACGATGGCCTTGCACCATGCGACCATCCCCCCAAGCGCAGGATTCGAAACGCCCAATCCTACGGTGGATTGGTCCACCAATCCCTTCTTTGTTCCAACCGAACCCATGGCATGGCCCAAGCCGGACGGCCATCCGCGTCGAGCAGGCGTGAGCGCCTTTGGCTTTGGTGGGACCAATTTCCACGTGGCCCTTGAGGCGTTCGATCCAGAGCTGCATACGAGCATGGGCGAATCCTGGGCGTCTCGGTGGGACGCTTACGTCGGAACAACCTCTGCTCCGTCTGCACCGTCCATTCTTGATGCATCGGCCACACCCTCGATGGACCATGCCGCGTTGAAATCCGTGGAAGGCGGCGTGCTGCTCCTCTCTGGAGACACCGTCGACGCCGTCTCCGCGCGTCTTGCTGCGTTATCGGTTGATGGCCCCACCTTCGACGATGACCCTCGCGGGCACCGCCTTTCTGCCGTCTTTTCGGATTGGTCACGCGCCTTCGACCCAAACGCGTCAACCCGGCTTGCCGTCGTGGCCACGTCGTGGGCTGAATTCGACAAGCGGAAGGGCTTGGCCGCTTCCTCGCTCGCCGACCCTTCACGGTGGGGCTTCCTCGCCGCCCAAGGGATCATGATCACCGATCAACCCCCCATGCCGCCTCAGGGCAAAGTGGCTCACATGTATCCGGGCCAGGGCAGCCAATACGTTGGAATGACCCAAGACCTGTGGCAACGGTTCTCCTCGGTCCAGGACGTGTGGCAGCGGGCAGACGAGACGATGGTGGAGGTCCTCGACGGGGAAACCCTCTCGTCGTTCGTGCTGCGCAGCAACCTCACGAAAGAAGAGATGAAGGACGCTGAAGAGAAACTGAAGCGGACCGAATACACGCAACCCGCGATGCTGACGGCGGACCTCGCCATCGAACGTGCCCTCAACGACCACGGCCTCAACCCTGACATGGTTGCAGGCCACTCGCTTGGCGAGTATGCAGCCCTCATGTCGGCTGGGATCATGGACATGGACAGCGCCCTGCGGGCTGCTGCCGCACGCGGCACCGAAATGGGCTCCGTTGAAATCGACGATCAAGGCTTGATGGCCTCGGTTAGCGCACCGCTTGCGGATGTCGAGCGCATTCTGGAGGCGACCGAGGGGTACGTCATCTCGGCCAACAAGAACTCACCGAAGATGACCGTCATCGCAGGAGAAACGGCCCCGGTCAAGGCCGCCATGGCTGCGTTCGAAGCCGAAAGCATGCCGTGCACCGTCCTGCAAACGTCGCACGCCTTCCATTCGAAGATCGTGGCCCCGGCCAACGCTCCACTGCGTGCGTTCCTCGAGGAATTGGACCTCCAGTGGCCCACCATTCCCATCACGGCCAACGTCGACGGGAGCTTCTACGCCATGGAAGGCGACGACGCCAAGACGGCGGTGTTGGAGAAACTCGCCGGGCAGATGGCCTCCGCCGTCGAGTGGACCACCCAAATCGAAACGATGGCCGCCGCCGGAGCGGGGGCCTTCGTCGAGGTCGGTCCGAAACGAGCCTTGACCGTCTTTGCCTCGCAAATTCTCGAAGGCCGACCGCACTTGGCCGTGATGACCAATCATCCGAAGCAAGGAGGCATCGCCAGTTTCCTGTCTGCGCTTGGGATGCTCGCCCTCGCAGGGCGCGTTCCTGTGCTTCCTGACGGTTCGAGCGACGTGCTGACCGAAGCCTTCCGCGCAGGCCCCATCGAGGCTTGGGCGTCTCCGTCGGTTCAGCCGGTTCGCTCGTCTCAAGCTCACGAGGACCTCCGAACCCGCGCACGACCGCTCCCTTCCACTGGCGCGGTTGCAACGACCACGCACGCCTTGTCGGCACCGTCGGCCGTGGCAAAGGCCGTCGATCCTGCAGAAGCCATCGCCGCGTACGTCGGCGACCGGCTGGCTGCGCTGTGTGGTTACCCTGCCCGTTTCTGTCGAGGAGCCGTCGATCTTCGTCTCGGCCTCGGCATGACCGATGCAAGCGTGACCTCTGTGATTCAGCGCCTCCGGAGCGAGGCTTCGCTCGATGCGGAGGTTGACATCGGCGCTGCTCAAACTCCAGCGGAACTTGTTCGCGCCGTCCGTGCTCCTCCTGCAGGTTGGACTCCTGCTGCTCCGGCCACGCGTCGCCCCGCCACCGCAACCGCAGTCAGTACCGCTGTGCACGACCCGATGGCCGACCGTCGGGCCAACCCCTACGTGATCACCGGCGTTTCCCTTGGCTTGCCCGGAGGCGAACGCGTCTTCGATGAAGACGTGTTTGAACGCCTCGTCCGCGGTGAAACCTGCATCGAAGAGGTATCGGATGCTTACAAGCAGGCCTTGCTTGATCGGAACATCGTCCGGTTGGTCAAGGGTCGAGACGGCTCAGTGGACATGTCTCCGGCAGAAACCTTCGGCGACATCCCTCAACTGGCCGGTGTTGCTCACGCGTTCGACCTCGCCGAAGAATTCGGCGTCGACCCCAAAGCCGTCCTCGCATGGGACATCACGACCCAACTCGCTGTGGCTTCTGGACTTCTCGCCCTGCGGGACGCCGCCATTCCGCTCACGCCTGAAGAGCAGGTGGGCAAGGGCGGGCTCCGTCTCATTCGTGGATGGCAGGTCCCCCAACATCAACGCGAGCGGACCGGCGTGGTCTTCGCTTCCTGTTTCCCCGGCACCACCGCTTCCTTTGCGCACGCACGAAACAATGGCGCAGACGCCGAGGGGCGCTTCGACCGTCGCTTCCTGTTCCAAGTTCTGAACATGGGTCATGCGCAATTCGCACAACACACCGGTATCCGCGGTCCAAATTCAACCATCAACGTCGCATGCGCATCGGCCACGGCCGCCTTCAGCATCGCAGAAGATTGGCTGGCCAACGACCGCGCAGATCGCGTCGTCATCATTTCCTCGGACAACGTGACCAGTCCAGAATTGTGGTCTTGGATTGGTGCAGGCTTCGCGGCCTCCGGGGCCGCGTCCTCAAGCAACGTGGTCGAAGAAGCTGCGTTGCCCTTCGACCGCCGTCGCAACGGCCTGATTCTCGGGATGGGCGCTGCCGCCTTTGTGGTAGAGCGCAACGTGGAAGCCGCAGAACGTGGCGTTCAGCCCTACGCAGAATTGCTTGGGACCAGAATGGCGAATTCCGCCTTCCACGGTACCAGGCTTGACGTGGACCACGTGGCCCAAACCGTTGACGGATTTGTTGCCCAGATGGAGCAGCGATGGGGCCTCGATCGGCACAGCATGGCGGCCAACACGGTGTTCTTCTCCCATGAGACCTACACGCCCGCCCGCGGCGGTTCGGCTCAATCCGAAGTCAAGGCACTACGAACCACCTTTGGGGACAGCACGGACAAGATCCTGATTGCGAACACGAAGGGCTTCACGGGCCATCCAATGGGCGTCGGCATCGAAGATGCCAGCATGATTCACGGCCTTCATCATCGCCGCTTCCCGCCCATCGCCAACCACAAGGAAGTGGACCCAGAGCTGGGCAACCTCAACCTCAGCAAGGGTGGCAACGTCGACGGCATCGAGTACGGCATCCGTTTCGGTGCCGGTTTTGGTTCCCAAATCGCCCTCTCCTTGGTCCGTCGTTGGCCTGTTGAAGGGGAACGTGTCGACGGCAAAGCCGTCCTGGCGTGGAACCGCCGCTTGGCGGGGACCAACGACCTGTTGATTCGCGTCCTCGACAACAAATTGGTCGCCTACGTCGACGGAGAAAGCAACCTCCATGGTGGAGTTCAAGGCGACGAATGGGGGCCAAGTGCGCCTTTCGAAGGGCTTGTTGACGAGCCTGAGGAAGTGCCGGCGCCCGCTCCTACGCCCAAGACAACACCTGCGGCTTCTGCACCGACGCCCAAGGCCGCACCCACGGTCGTGGCCAGCGATGATGAGGTCACGGCGGCGATGATTGAGGTCGTCGTTGAGCACACCGGTTATCCGGCAGAATTCATCGAGATGGATCAAGACCTCGAGGGTGAACTCGGCATTGACACGGTCAAGCAAGCCGAGATCATGGCGGCCCTCCGTGATCGGTTTTCGCTGCCTGTGGACGAAGATTTCGTGCTTTCAGACCATCCAACGCTCAACCACATGCTCGCGTACCTGACGCGCATGCAGGGCGGCGACGCGTCCACCGTGGTCGTGGCAGCCAGCGAAACCCCTGCCCCCGAGCCTGAGGCCGCTTCTGCACCTGTGGAAGTCGAACCAGCACCCGCGCCGGCCCCCGCTCCAGCGGCGGACGCCGGTGACCTTGTGGACACGGTCGTGGCCGTCGTGGTGGAGCACACCGGCTATCCTGCGGACTTCATCGAATTGGACCAAGACCTCGAAGGAGAACTTGGGATTGACACCGTGAAGCAAGCCGAAATCATGGCCGACATCCGTGCTCGCTTCTCCTTGCCGATCGACGAGGATTTCCTTCTCTCTGATCATCCGACGTTGAACCACATGGTGGCCTACATCCAGCGCATGACCGGTGGAGACGCCCCTTCACCTCCAGCGGCTGCCCCAGCGCCTGCACCCGCTGCCGCTCCAGCGCCCGCGCCGGCTCAAGAGCCGGACGCCGCCCCTGCTGCGCCCGCCCCTTCGGGCGACGACGGCTCCATCGCAGCTCGTCTCGTCGAGGTCGTGGTCAAACACACCGGGTATCCTGAGGACTTCATCGAACTCGACCAAGACCTCGAAGGCGAACTCGGCATTGACACCGTGAAACAAGCGGAAATCATGGCGGACGTTCGCGCCATCTTCGATCTCCCCGTGGACGAGGACTTCCTCTTGTCCGACCACCCGACCCTCAACCACTTCGTGGGTTACGTGGCCAAATACGCCTCAGGGGGGGCAGCGGCAGCTTCTGGCAACGAAGCTGAATCAGCACCTTCCGTGGCCCCAGCGCCATCCGCATCGACCCGAACGGTGGCCGAAGGCTGCCGACGTTGGCAGGTGGAGATTGAACCGTGCCCCGGTGAGGATGCACCGCTCAACCTCTCTGGTCGCATCCTTCTCACCGAGGACGATTGGGGAGTTTCTGTCGCTGTAGCGGAGGAACTGACCTCCAAAGGCTTCGACGTGGTTCACATTGGACTGGAACCTGGCGCCAAGTCGCACCGTATCCAAGAGGAGGGCGAACGTCTCGTTCATCGGGTCGACCCGGCTTCTTCTGAGCAAATGGACGCTTTCGTCGAAGAACTCGGCGAAGGGCCCCTTGCAGGACTGATTCACCTGGCGCCCTTGCGCTTGGCCAGCATGGCTTGGGGCGAGGAATCCGGACCAAGCAAGCAAGTGATGCTTGCCGGACAAGCGTGGTTTGGTTTGCTGAAGGCCCTCGACCAGCGTCTGGGCGCTTTGGATACCGGACTCGTGGCCTCCGTTAGCGCCATGGACGGGCGCCATGGAAACCGTGGGGACCGATTCAACGCTTTGCAGGCCGCAGCCGCTGGCGTGACCAAATCCTACGCGCATGAGCGTCCTTCCCTGCGATGCCGCGCTTACGACTTGCACCCCGACCTGCTGATGGACGCCTCGTCCACGGCGACCCGTCTGGTGGACGACCTTCTGAACATTGGAGGGGACGTCGAGATCGGCCTTGACCGAGCGGGCGAGCGTTGGACGCTCGTCTGCTTTGCAGAGGATTTGGTTGAAGATCGCACGCCCTTGCTCGAAACCGACGTCTGGCTTGTTTCTGGTGGCGGTTCCGGAGTCACGGCTGCAGCCGTCATCGGCGTCGCTGAAGCCTCAAAGGACGTCGGAGCGTCCTTCCACCTGCTTGGACGAACGCCGCTGATGGAGGTCACGGAAACGTGGCTCGACTTTGACGATGCGGCCTTGGAAGCCGAGAAATTGGCGCTCCGAGCCCGGATGATTGAGGCCTCTGCCTCTGGAAAGGTCACGATGGTGGAATGGAACCGCGCTTGGGACCGAATGATGCGGTCCCGCGACGTGCAACAGACCCTGGCGGCCGTCCATGCGACAGGGAACCTCGCGCAGTACCACGCAGTCGACGTCATGAACGCCAAGGCCTTGACCAAACTTGGTGCGAACCTTGGCCACACCATCACCGGTATCGTCCATGGTGCCGGACTCGAAGAAAGCAAATTGGTGGGGGACAAAACCCACGAGGCCTTCGATCGAGTCGTTCGCGTCAAGGTCGACGGTTGGGCGGCGTTGATGGGAGCCGTGGAAGCCTCAGGTGCACGGCACCCCACCTTTGCGGCCTGCTTTACTTCGGTGGCGGGTCGGTTTGGAAACGGGGGTCAAACGGACTACGCAGCAGCCAATTCCGTCCTCGACGCTGAAATGACGCGATTGACCGCCAGCGGCGTTTGCCGGGCGGTGGCCATTGGTTGGACCGGTTGGCGAGATGTCGGCATGGCAACCCGAGGCTCGATTGAAGCGGTGTTCGAAGCCGCAGGCATCGAAACGCTTCCTGTTGACGTGGGGGTGGATTTGTTCGTGGGTGAAGCCCTTGCTGGTGGCAAGCGACGTGTGCTCGGTTGCGGCAGTCTCGGTGATATGGACACCTTCGATGCCTTCCGAGAAGCGCCCCTCAAATTGCCTCCAGGCATGGCAGGACTCATCGCTGACCCTCAGCGTTTCCCCTTCATCGACAAGGTGGTGGCCTTCGAGGACGGCGTGCGCATCGAAACGCAAACGACGCTGTCCACGGAATTGCATCCCTTCTTGGTGGATCACGCCATTGACGGTGTGCCGTATCATCCCGGCGTGATGGCGCTGGAGATGTTCGCCCAGAACGCCTTGCTGCTCAAACCTGAAACGGCTTTGGCGGGTTTCAAGGACGTCACCTTCGGATTGCCGGTCAAGATCATGCGCGAGGCGATGACGGTTCGCGTTGAAGCGTCCGTGGAGTCCTCCAACGACGGCTCCTATGAGGTGCAGTGCCGGCTGGTCTCTGACCTGATGTCTTCGACCGGTGAGGTGTTCGGAGAGCGTGAGCATCACCGCGCCGTGGTCCGGTTGGTGGACCAAGCAGAGGATTTGAGCGCCTTCTTTGCAGGCGAAGTCGACATGATGCCCGACACGGGATTGGCCCCAGCTCCCGGGGACCTGCTCCACCATCCTTCGTTCATCTACCTCCGTTACTTCCACGGTCCGCGTTTCCAAAGTCACGGTGGCGTGCTCCGCGGGGTGCAGCAAGGCGAGCACCTTGGTGTGGACGGTCTCGCTTTGATGCGCCACCAATTGCCCGCAAGCGACCAATTTG